>FLSH01005533.1_pt1 | contig 38965 bp, 33 predicted proteins | sample 1550441 | NCBI WGS metagenome assembly FLSH01 (sample SAMEA4031756, study PRJEB14383) | metagenome | biome: human; feature: oral; material: saliva | place: Philippines | collected 2014 | reverse complement strand
ACAAAGCCCTGCCTGATTTCCTCAATCTTGGCATTTGCCATCTGGATAGCATGTCCGTCCCTTACTTTGATAGTTTTCGTCTCTCCCGTAACCTTATCCGTCACCTCCTTGCTCTTGTTGATGTCGGGAATGGTATTGTGTAGGGCATGCTTTAAGAGATTGATACCGTCATAGCGGCGGAACTCGCCCTGTACGGCATACTTGTGCCAGATATTAGCATTCTTTCGGTCGCAGACAATGGAATACTCGTCCATATTGGAATGGTAGGACACGCTAATGTCCGTCCCGAAGAACTCCGAAGCGAACCTGCCATAGACTTTGGCAGGTATCCAGCGTTCACCGAGATTAAAGTCAAGGTCTGCAAATGGAATGGGTGTTGGCGTGGCTGCACGCAAGGCAGCAAGGCTCTGTTTTGCCTCTTCGCGGTTGGGATGATCCAAGAGCCACGACTCGATACGCTCAGCCTTCTCTATTACATTGCCCGAAATGAACTTGTCCGCTACCTCGTAGGCATTCTCTTCGGGATTGAAATAGATACGACCTTCCAAGGAAGAAATAATGTCGTTCTCTTCCATATCAGGTAAAAGCGAACTCATGTAGTCAAGTTCCACCGTGCCGTACTTGTTGAGCGATGCACCCAGTGCCTCCATCGGGTCTGCGGCAACGGACAGTTCGGTGGTGGAAAATGCCGTAGGATGGTCAAAGATATCCGCCTTGACGTACCTGCCGTTCTCAGAGCGTTCCAAGAACAGCATTTCCACGCCTGTAGCATCCATCTTGATGATGTCGGTGTTCGCCTTTTGGTTAAAGTAGCCCCAACAGGATACATAATCATCATACAGGTGGTTGAGCCTGCTGCGGTCTTCCCTGTCTTCTGCATGGTTCTCTGCCTCGTAGTCATAGAGACGGTGATAGCACTCCCGTATCTCGATATAGGCTTTGAGACGTGAAAGCTGCGCATACGGCAAGTCCATCGGGTTAAAGGTTGGATGTCGCTTTAAGTCAGAAAGAAAGCCTATCTGTCCCTTCTGCACGACGATGGAGCCGTCTCTCAGGTGAGAGTCCGGCGAAGAGAGAAAAGGGCGTGGGGAAGCGTCAAACTCCTTTCTGACTTCCGCTATAGGTTTTGGCTTGCGCTCCTCGGCTTCGTTCATGAAGTCGAAAAGTGACGGCTCACGTGAAGAGGAAGAAGCCTTTTTCCTACTACTACGGGTACGGCGTTGAGGAATGATTGCTGCCTTTTGTACCTTGCTGTCCGATGATTTCTGGGGAGCAGTTTGAGTTATAGGATGGCGCACCTGTGAAGTTCCTGAATTATCCTTGATTTCATGGTTCACACGGGTAACTTCTCTTGTCCAAAGGCTGTATTCCTCCGGGGCAAACAGTGACAGCTGCTCTGGTTGTCCGATGTCTTCCATGTTATTGTCCACCACTGGATGATGATCGTCGTCAAAGAATATTGTCTGCCCGTTCATCTCTCTTGGGGCTTCAATATCCGTACGGATTTCCTGTTGTTCCTGCTCGTATTGATGATGAAGTGTCAAGGCAGGTACACCTTCGGGAGCAGGTTCTATAGTTATGGAAGGCTGTCCTGATACTGATTGTTGTGGGGCGGACTCCGATGATGACGGCTGTAATGGGATTGTCTCTCCGCCAGAAATGGTATCTTCCATTATCTGCGTATCGTTCTCAGAAGCAATGGCTACAGTTTCCTTAACCTTATCGTTTATCTCTGTTTTTGTTACTACTTCTTCCTTGATTTCCTCCGCTACCACTTCTTCTTTGGTATATTGTCCCCTGACTATTTCTTCCAGTTCGGCTATCTCATGCAATTTCTTAGGAGAGAAGTACAGGTCACGTTCAATGCCCAATCCTCTTACTTTCACGCCTTCCATCTCATCGAGGGACATATTGCCAAGCTCCCAGCCGTAACCCATCGTGACGGCACCGAAACCAATACGGCTCTTGGGGTCATACTCCAAGAGGTAGGCTGTGTATGCTCCCATAGGGAAGAAATAGCGTGCGTAGGCAACCTTATCGCCTATGAGTTCCTTTTCCGTGCTGTAAAGTTTTGGTAGTTGCTTCCTGATACTGTCGGGCATGAGGTTATAGGCATCGTTTATTCCCTTGTCTTCAGTCTTTGTCTTCTCTGTTTCTTCTTCCCGACTTATGGTAATACCCAACTTGCGAAGCTGTTTCTCTGCTTCCGCCTCCCGCTCTGCCTCTGTCATTGGTATACCGGTCTCATATAGTTTACGGTCGATACGTTGTTCCATTTCAAGGGAGAGCCGTGTTCGGAGACTTTCTGCCATTTCCTCAATCCCTCCTGTGAACCGATACTCCCATGCAGGTCTTCCATAAGGGTCTGTACCCATTATGCGCTCTGTGGCAATGGTGCGATGAGATATGCCTTTCCATTCTCCTACAAAAAGTGAGTTATGCTTGAAGACGACAGAAGAACCTTCTTCCTTGGGAACGGAAACGGTTTCTACGAACTGCTGCTCAATTCCCTTGCTGATTTCTTTACCTGTCTGCTTCTGCAGGACGATGAGGTCACTGCCCACGTCCGTACCTGCATTGTCTGAAAACATACCCGATGGCAGTCGGAGAGCAGAGATAAGGCGGCTGTTCTGCATGAGGTAACGGCGTATGGCTTCATTGCGAGGGCTGTCCAATACGCCCTGTGAGGTGATGAATGCCAGTAAGCCACCTTCCTTGATGCAGTCCAGACCTTTCACGAAGAAGTAATTATGAATGGCACGTGTGGACTCGCGCTTGAGAGTGTCCTTGCCTTTGCTATACTCTCGGTCATAGACCATAAAATCACCGAAAGGAATGTTACTTGTAATAAGGTCGTACTTGTCCTTGTCTTCCAACTCTCCAATAGCTTCAAAAGGCTCGTTGTGAACGAAGATGTTGCCTTTGCCATAAGGGTGCAGGGCTTGGCTGATGCGGGCAGTGAGCAGGTCCTTTTCCATTGCATCTACAACACCCGCTTGCCTTGCAAAGGTCTCGGCAAAGGCACCCATACCCATAGAAGGGTCTAAACATCGTCTTATCTGCAGGTTTGTGGAGGCAAGTGCGTCTGAGATGGCAGAAACGATACGGGTATCGGTATAGAAGGAGGTCAGTACGCTTGCCTTGATGCCCTCCCAATACCGCTTAGCGGTGTTAGCATCTACGGCTTCACGATAAATCATCTGTTTGAGCTGCTGTGTCGGCTCAAAGAGATTCTGTTCAGACTTGCTCCAATAGCGTATGTCATCGGGGTTGTCCGTGCGGTTGAGTACACATTTCAAGCCACCGAAGCCCTGATAGTTTCGTAAGATACTTTTCTCAGCTTCGGTGGCTTCGCGGCGTTCTTTTTCCAGGCGCAAGACCACACGGATAGCTTCCGTGTTGGCTTGCAGGACTTCTTTCTTATTGTATGCCATAGTGTTTTCTTTTAATAAGTGGAGATAAAAAGGTCGGGAGATATAAGTATTACCTCCCGATCTATATCTGTAAATCTCCGTTTCTGTCGGGATTATTTTCCTCTTTGTTTTCCTTTCTTGTTCTCAAACTCAAAGGAAGTGGTGTAATCTTCACCCAGAACAAGTCGGGCATTGAATTTCTTGCCTGCCTTGCTGGTCAGCCCTTTAAGGGTAGACGTACGACCGGAGCTTATCAAGTCACGGATGTTATCTTCAGAGAGATGTATGCCGCAGACTTCACGAAACACGTGGAAACCACAGGTCTCATGTCTGCACTTGGCTACCTTGGCATAGATACCGACACTCTGCTGTCCGCATTTGGGGCAGCGGTATGCAGGATAGGACTTCTGATCAGAAGAAAGCGAGAGGAGTTCCTCGCAGATTGTTCCTACGTATGAATTAATACCCTGTGAGAACCTTTCAGATGGCATCTTTCCTGCTTCAATAGCAGCAAGGGCAAGTTCCCAACTGCCTGTCATCTCCGCATTGGCAATCTTCTTGTCCTTGACAATCTCATAGACAGCTAAGCCTTTCTCGGTAGGTATGATGGATTTCTTGTCCCTTCGGATATAATCACGGAGAATAAGCGTCTCGATGATGTTGGCACGGGTGGCAGGTGTTCCGATGCCGCACTCTGCCATTGCCTTGCGCTTATCGTCTTCCTTCACTTCCTTGCCAGCATTCTCCATAGCAGAAAGCAGTGTCGCTTCTGTATAGAGAGGCTTTGACTTGGTCTTATGTTCGGTGATTTCTGCATCGACAAGTGGCAGGATTTCACCTTCAGTCAAGGTCGGCAATGAAGACAAAATCTGTTCATCGCTATCCTCTTTCTTTTCTGCTTCTACTTCTTTACCTTTCTGTACGGCTTTCCAGCCCAAGGAGATTTGTCGGCATGCCTTCCAAGTAAAGGTGTTGATGTCATCTGTGAACCGCACCTGCATACGCTCTTCCTCGGAATCGGGAGAAAAGGCTTCGACAAAGCGATTGACCACCATTTGATAGATAGTTGTTTCATCTGCCGACAATCCTAATGGTGTTTCACCTGTCGGTATGATGGCGTGGTGGTCGGTAACTTTGGTATTGTCCACAGAATGGCGGTTAAGCGGAGTCAGAAGTGTTTCTCTTATCTTGCGCAGCAGGGTGGGGACTTCCTCGAAGACATCCTCGCTGATGTATCGGCTGCCTGTGCGGGGATAGGTCGTGATTTTCTTCTCATAGAGGCTTTGGGCTATTGAGAGGGTTTTGTCCGCTGAAAAGCCGTGGCGTCTGTTAGCATCTTTCTGCAAGGTAGTAAGGTCGTACAAGAGTGGTGGCGATGTATGCGTTACCTTTCTTGCGACCGATTCAACTTTAAGCCGGCTCTGACTACGAAGCAAGGCGAGAGCAGTCTGTGCCAATGCTTCACTCTCATAGTCTTCACTGCCAATGGCTTTCAGCGACAAACCCTCTTTTTCTGTAAGGACGGATAATTTCCAATAGGGTACTGAAGAAAAGTCACGGTACTCTATGTACCGACGGCAGACCATAGCAAGTGTCGGGGTCTGTACCCGCCCCAAAGAATAGCCTCCCTTGCGTGCGATGGACAGGGCACGGCTTGCATTGATACCCACCAGCCAGTCGGCTTCGCTTCTTGCTTTGGCGGAGTAATAGAGATTGTCGTAACTGCTTCCCGGTTTGAGATTGGAAAGTCCCTCACGGATGGCTTTATCGGTGAGGGAGGAAATCCACAAGCGGTCGTAAAGCTTGTGACAATTGAGATAGGAATAGATGTAGCGAAAGATAAGCTCACCCTCTCGTCCTGCATCAGTAGCGACGATGATACGGTCCGTCTTGTCGAAGCATGAACGGATGACTTTAAGTTGCTTCAATGCTGCAGGGTCTGATATATACTCCTTATCCTTACGTACCTGTCGTACCACTAACTGAAAGGGATTGGGACGAATGGGCAGGTCTTCAGCTTTGTAGGCAGAAAAGCCATAGGCTTCAGGCATGGCAAGGGCGATGAGGTGTCCCATTGCCCAAGTAACGACATAGCCGCAGCCTTCCATATATCCGTCTTGCTTGCTCGTTGCTCCTACGATGCGGGCAATATCTCTGGCTACCGAGGGTTTCTCGGCGATAATACAAGTTGTCATAGTCGATAATAGAATTAAGGGTTACATCTTACGTCCACGGGACTTCTTCTGCTTGTTTTCGTCCTTCTTTTGCTTCTGCTCGGCAGTAGGTTGTGTCTGTCCCGTTTTCAAGGGCTCTTTCACGTTCTTGGTGGCTTCGTTGGTCTTACCGTGGTTATTCACGGCTACCTGTGTCTTGTGTTCTTCTGCCACAGCTACCACCTTTTCCTTGCCGGTTTCCTGCTTCTTGTCAGGATTCCACTTGTAAAAACGTGGTCTATTCTGTTCTTTGTCCATACGAACGTACGCATTGAAAGGTTGCCCTTGTTTATCCACCATATTCTTTAGATATAGTGTACGACCGCTATCCAAGGCTTCACGCTGTTTATCTGATAACTCTAAGCCGCAAAGCTTATGGGGAACACCTTGCTGCTGTGTCTGTTTGTGTTCCTGTCGTTCTCTTAAACTCTTGTTGTCGCCAAAGATAAACTCAATGCCCTTTCGCTCGGCATTGACCTGCAGGGTTGCATTGAATGTCTTACCACTCTTGGCAGTCATTCCTTCCACCTTCACGGCCTTGCCTTCCACAAGTTCTTTGTATTGGGCATCAGAGAGCGTTACACCCTTGATTTCCTTAGGGATGTTCACACGGTCGGCACGCAGGGCTATAATTTCGTTGGTCTGCGGGTCGATAGATACGTAGGCAGAGAAAGGCTCTCCGTTCTTAGGTGTTACCTCAATGGTCTTGCCAAGATTACCCGTAGCAAGGAGTTGCTCCTTTTCTTCGGGAGAGAACTTGTAACCCATATAGGGAAAATCAAGCTGTGGTTCTTTTCTCAAAGGATGAATTGCCAAACCGATATTGCCGTTATCGTCCGTGCGGAAAGCAAGGCGTGCTTCGGTGTAGATGGTCGTGTCGCCAATAGGTACGGCAATCGTCAAGAGATTGCTCTTCTGCCAATTGAGCATCTTTTCCAATTCTCCACTCTGCTCCAATCGCTCACGGGAAAGACCGAGATCGTCGAGCATCTTCCAATCCACCTTTTCAGAGTCGATAGCGGTGGCATTTTTCTGCCGAGGCAGATAGTCCTCAAAGGGAATGCCCATCTCAGCCAGTTGCTGTTTGCTTTCTGGCTTTTCACGGCTTTGTAGCAGGGTGCGCAGGTTGTCCACGCCCTGCTCCACATTGTCTGCCAATACCTTGTACAATCCAAAATGAGTTGGGTTATTGAACTGTTTGAGGAAGTTGGCCATGAAGTTCTTCAGCAGTCCGTCCTTGTTGTTGAACTTCAAGAATGCCGCTTGGTTGGCAGCGACAGCCTCTGTTGTTTTAAGGTTTCCCTTGTCGTCAATACCAGAAACTACGGAGAGTTTTCCTGCTTCCTTTTCGTTCTTTACCTCCGTGCGGTCTTCCAAGGCCAGCACGTAATTGTCATTGTTATTTGATTCCATTGCTTGATAATTTTAATGATGAATACTGTTACCAAGCAACAAAAATATAAGTATATAAATAATGTGGAAAACTTTCGGGAAAGGTGGGAAATAAAAGGAATTTATGGGAAATAACCTATTATGTTTAGTTTATCAATAGTCCGTTAAAAATTTGTGGTTTACGAATCTTTCGTTTCTAAGCAACAGAAATTGTGACAGAAAGAAGACATAATAAGTCTCTGAACAAGAGATGATTAGGTAACAAAATACAACACAATAAAATCGGCTATCTCATTGAATTTCAGTAACTTTATAGATGTAAAAAAAAGACAATAAAGTTTATGCTGATAACCAACTTGATTAGCCGATATATGAAGCTCTGCAAAGCAGCATTTAGTGCTGAAGATGGAGCAAAGTTAAACAAAAGTATTCAAACAAACGTCATGGAAATGCTTTTTCTTTTGATGGTCATCCCAAGGAAATGTAATTTCACGCAGATGGGACGCTATGGGACGCTATGGAAAGCGTGGCGAACAATGCTATCGGCAGACGGCAGAGCGCAGCGTGAACTGGCTCGAAATGAATATGTGACTGAGTGCTTTCGCCTTTAAGCAGGGTAAAGGTCGCAATGCCATCGTTATTGATCCAAGCTTCATTAAGAAGGCTGGGAAGCATACCCCATACATGGGTACGTTTTGGTGGGGCTGTGCAGGTGCGGTAAAGCACGGTCTTGAGATTCTCGGCATCGGTGTGATAGACGTGGACCTGCATGAGTGTATGATGCTGAAGGCTGTGCAGACCACATTGGAAAAAGGCGAGGAGAAAAAAGAGATGAGCCTATACGACTGGTATGCCAAAGTATTGGAGGACGACAAGGTAACCTTACAGCGTATTTGCAAGGTTCTTGTCGCCGACTCAGCCTTCTCCAAAAGGCCTTTCATCGACAAGGTAATGAAGATGGGATTCCATGTTGTGAGCCGTTTGCGTCATGACGCAGCCTTGTTCTACATATGGGATGGGGAGCCCACAGGAAAACCCGGCCGTCCTCGTGTCAAAGGTGATAAGATTGACGTAAGGGACATCGACATATCCAAAGGCAATGAGCTTGATTTAGGAGAGACCGAAGGCAAAGCCTATGCGCTCAAGGCATGGTGCAAGTCCTTGCACAGAGTCGTTTCGCTTGTCATCCACGAACCTTCCAACGGTGTCCGTCGTCTGTACTTCTCTACGGATGAGAACATGAGTGGACGAGATGTGGTGGAATATTACACCACACGTTTCCAAGAAGAATTTTGGTTTCGAGACGCAAAGCAGTTCCTCGGTCTTACAGATTGTCAGGCATGCGACAAGAGAAAAATTGACTTTGCCTTCAACTCTTCATTCACGGCACTCAATGTGGCCAAAATCATGTGCAAAGAACTTGGCACGTCCATCGGTCGTCTTAAAGCGCAGATGGTCAATGCATACTATGCGCAACGAATTATTGACGTGTTCGAGAAGAACCCGAACACGCCATTAAATAAAGAAAGGATAAATGATATATTTAGTTTCGATACTGACGCAGCATAATATTTAATGGACTATTGGTTTATGGGAAAGCCTAAAATATCACATTGCTAGCATATAGTTTCGATAATAAGAAAATCCCCTACTTATATGCTGAATAAGTGGGGGAAATCTCTTTGTTGTGTATAGTTTAATTCAGACACGTTCTAATGATTTCATCACTGATGCCGTTTTTTTTCATTTTTTCAGCAACAGTTTGTTTGTAATTATTTACTTTCTGATATTGGAATATCATGTGCCAAAAATCCTCCAAGACTTTTTCTATGCGGTTTCGCTTCAAGTCTATATCGGTAAACTTAGCCTAGCACGATGGAGATTGAAAGGTAATATCCCCCTTAATAATCAATGTAGATATATCCTTAAATTCCCCTCTCGTAAGCATTAATAAGAAGTAATGTATGAATTCGTGGAGCATAGCTATCATACCAGTGTTTTTTCTTTCTGTCCGCTAAAAAAGCTCAGTTTACATTGTATTATATTCTATGGATACTATTTTTAATTGCGTAGTACAAAACCTCTGTCTGTTAGCACACGGTGTGCTTCATCTGCATCTTTTTCAAGATATACATGTTCTGGAATAGATGGAAGTGTAAATATTTTTTTAAGAAAATGGTTTATGAACCATCTTGCGATTGGTTTGCTGGACCAGAAACCATAATATATATTTTCCACTAATGCGCCTGACATTGTTTTTGGATAATAACTTGTTTGACCAAGATCCACATATGCTTTCCCCCTACATTCCGCTTCTCTTACAGTGCGAAATATAGTATTGAGATATAGCACTTTCGTATCATCCTCCTTGTACTTTATACCTAAATAGAGAGGTATCAACTTTTCTTCATTTTCAAGTACAAGTTCCATTACTCTTATTTCGCCACTTACTTTATCCTTAGCGACAAGAATAAATGATTGTTCCCCTAAAAAAGAACTTATATAATCAAAAAAACTTGAATTAAGGAATTCGAACTTGTTCTTCGCTTTATCAAGAACTGCTTTGTATAGAGCATAGAACTCTATAGCTTTCTCGCCAGAGAAATCTGTTACAATTTCCCAATAAAATGAGGAATCAAATATCTTTCTATACTTTCGGTATCGCTTTCGATTTTTCTTTTTAAGTCCTTCTGGATATGGCACTTCTTTTAGGATGGGGATTGCTGTAGTAGGAAATGATATAAAGAAGGAATAGTCATTCGTAAGAATTTTTCGAACATGTAATATAGCCCGTTCTCGTACATCTTTTATAAATATAAATGCTGATTTCGTTTCATTACACCGTTTTTTTATTTCATTGCTTAGAATTTCAGACACTTCTTTTATCTCGTTCGATTTAAGCGTTGGAAGATATTCTATAAAATGTTCACAGGTAGCAGCATATGAACCTGTTACAAATGCTCTTAATTTAAGAAATGCAGGATAAAACCTTCTTATCCATACTAGCCTTCTACGGACACTATTCGAACTTGTTATATTTAATATATCAATACAATAGCTAAAACACGGTACAATAGCGACGATAGAATTACCGCTAAAGACTTGTAAATAGTGAAATTCTACACCATCAAAACAAGCTCTTTCATTAGCTCTAAAAAAATTTTGATTTTTTATAATGTCAGTTCCATAAATTTTTATCCAATCCTCTTTTCTGATGTCATCAATAGAAGTACACCATTTATGTGTGAATTTACTTGACATATCTTTCCAGTCCATATTTATTAAAAAGGTCCTTCATTAGCTCAACAAGACCATCCATATCCTTCTTAGTATGACTAGCCATTACACTAATTCTAAACCGGGTAAGGTTCGCTGGTACTGCTGGAGGAAATATAGCATTCACGGAATACCCTTGATCAAACGCATCCTTAACCATGTAAGTGAGAATTGTTGCATCACCTACCACAAGGGGGATTATAGGAGTCTCGGTATTTAAAATATTAAAACCTGCCACACGTAAGGCTTGTTGCAGATATAAAGTATTCTCATTTAACTTATCAACGATATTTGATTGATCTATTTCCTTAAATACAGCTAATGCACCAGCGCAAACAGAAGGAGGTAGCGAAGTTGAGAACATATTACTCCGAGCATAAATTCTTAAATAATCAATGATGTTTTGCGAAGCTGTAATGTATCCACCAATCGTTCCTATGGCTTTACTTAAAGTACCTGTAACAATAATCTTGTCACGTTCGGTTATGCCATAATGCGAGAGAGTTCCTGCACCCTTTTCTCCGATTACACCTGTTGAATGGGCCTCATCAATAAGTAATATAGCATCATATTTCTTTACTACTGCAAGGATTTCGGGAAGTTTTGCTATATCACCATCCATACTGAAAACGCCATCGGTTACAACAAGAATACCTTGAGGATATTGTTCTGAATTTGCTTTCAATATCCTATCTAAATCATCAACATTACCATGTTTGAAACGAGCCATTTTTGCACCAGAAAGTATAGTCGCATCAAGAAGACTTGCATGATTAAGTTTATCATGTACCACTAAATTATTTGGTCTAATTAATCCTGATATCACGCCAAGATTAGCAGTATATCCAGAAGAAAAAATAATTGCATCATCGAACCCAGTCTTTTCAGCAATTACTTTTTCCAACATATTTTGGTAGATTGATGTACCTGTCAAAAGTGGAACTCCTCCAGAGCCAATGCCAAACATACGAGTAACTTCGATAGCTTTTTCTATAGCAGAAGGAAACACCGTTGCGCCAAGATAACTATTTGATCCAAACATAATTGTTTTAACATCTTGATTTGTGTGCCTATTGTGAATGATTGACGTCCTATCACAAGCACTCATGTGTGGATGCTTTTTATAATTGTTTAATTCTTCCTTTTCATGTTGATCCATCTCATATTTGAAATCATGTACTTTTCCAAGTATGGAACCATCTTTGCTGGTCTTATTACCTGTGAGATTTATAGTATACTTCATATTTCCTAAATTATAACGATTAGTATAATGCAAAGATATTATTATTATTTGAACAGAACAAATAAAATCGGGATAATATATTAGCAATACGGAAATTTATTATCATTATCAGATATGTAGTAATACACACTTCTTACTTTTGCTTATAAGAACAAAAACAAGATAAATTAAATTAAGACATTTTGTGTTTCATTGTATTTATGCTATCTTTGCACTAATTATAATGCTTATAATTAAATATGGAAAAAGGAACAAATACTCGAAAAAAGTTGTTGTCAGATGCTTTTAAGCTATTTTCTTCAAATTCTTATGAAAATGTTACATTTTCAGAATTAGAGAAAGCATCAGGAGTTAGCAGAGGCTCTATAGTATATTACTTCGAAAATAAAAAGGGTTTATTTTCAGAAATGTTGAAAACATTCGTTTTTGACAACTCCTCTGTAAAACGTGTACCCAAACCTTATCAACACTCTCTAATAGCATTTTATAACTACTTTATTGAAATTTTAAAAAAGGAGAAAAATAAATTAATAGAGTTAGGTATCAAGAATATGAATGAGGCTCTCTTTTTTATCGAAATGTCTGCACTATTAAATATTTCTGATTTTAGGGCTATAGCCAGTAAATGGCATGAAGAAGAAAAAAATATATGGTACAACATTATTCAGAATGCTGTCAGTACTAATGAAATCAGAAAAGATATAGATGTTAAAAGTGTTGCGGATTTATTTGAAAAAACATATTTAGGTGCATCTTTTATAGGAGTATTCTCAATTTATGGTGTAGACATAAACGTATTACATACGAACTTTGATCAATTATATTCTCTATTAGTAAACGAGACTAATATAAAATAATATCTTGCGATATGACTTTTTAATAAGGCTAGATGAACGTATTATTAATTAGCCATATCATGGTAATTGCAATTTATCTATGTATATTAAATATATCCTTGAACTTTACATATGAATGCGAATTTGAGAATTCTTTCAATTCATCTAGTGTTGGCCACGAACGATAAGGATACTTTAAATCAAGAGGTTTACATTCTTTAAAAATCCAATTACTGCGGTGCAGAATAGATAGCATTTCTGTACCCTTTTCTATAAATTCCAACATCAATAGCAGATAACTTTTATCTTTGATAGGAGTATATTGCCTAATTACGGGTTCACCATCATCCAACTTCTCAGTCATCTTGTGAATGGTGATCCCCATCTTTTGTTCTGGAGATAATAATAACTGAATTATCGGTTCTACTCCACCAAAATTGGGTATATCTGAGGGATGAACATTTATACACAATTTATTTATTTGGTTGAATAACCTATTGGATACTTTCTGATCTAAGCACATTGAAATAAAAATATCAGGAGACTCTATCTGGTATATATCATTATTAAATGACTCACTTTTTATAAGTTGTATATTGTTTTTAGTGCAAAGTGTTTTAAAAGAATAGAATCTCTTTCCTAATAGAAATGATTTTAATGAATAGATAATTGGTAATAAAACGTCGCAAAAAATTTGAAATAACACGTATCTATATCCAAAACGATTTACAATGAATTTCAGCCCAGACAAACCATCAATACTATTTCCTTCAATTTTCAATCTTTTGGTTGAAAGCATTAGATGAGTAACTGGAATGTTATGCTCTATAAGTTTATTTGCTACCACTCTTGAAAAAAAAGATGGATAGCATCCATATACTATTTTCATATTAATTTCGATAATGCAAAGTTAAAATAGCGATTAATAATATTACTCCTAAACCGAGCTAACATATTGATGTCATACTTCTTAGCTCCTAATCGTTTTTTTAATTCATAATTTGTAAGTCCTAAATCAATTTCCTTTATTTGATTATCGATTGCGTACTTAATACATTCAAGTGTTAAATTGTGCCAGATGTGCAATGATCTGTAATTATAGTCAATGCCCATGAGAAATGGAATCATCATATAATTATTTTGGATTACCAAGACAAAGCCAACAATATCATTCTTACGATTCTTCATTACGATGCAAAAGCAATTTTTCCCAAATTTTCGTTTAAGGGATATAAAAAAAGTCTGCGGTATTGGAGAACTCTTAAATTCATTTGCTTTTTTGTTAACATTAAGATATAGACGATATAATCGTTCGATGTTAGTATCAAAATCATATTCCAGCCCCAAAGATGTATTTTGTATGGAACGCTCTCTTAAAAGTCGTTTGTATGTATTTCGGTGCTTTTTTGTTAATGACAAATGAAGATAATCATCAAGTCCAGAACAATTATCTGGAATCTTAATCAATGAAACGGCATACGGTTTTATATGCACAAAGCCATTGTCATAAAAAAAAGAACTTATAGCAAATTTATTAGTAACATAATCTCTGATTATATATGCCAACACCTTTTCTTTCTTTATTAACAACCAGACCTGTTCCAAAAAAGCATGTTCATTTATAAGATTATCATCAAACCAATAATGGCGACCATATGTTTCAAAAGTTCCTGTCATTAGAATTTTGCCAACAGAAACATGGCTAAACACCGATGGTAATGCATTAAAAATATAGTAAAAAGCTATTCCTTCTATATTACCTCCGTCATATAATATAGCATAACAGAAATGATCATTAGGATGCATCGACTCTACGATATCCATGAATTCGTAAGATAAACACGGATTATTAGTTCCTATCTTTTGCCAAAGGCTGATAGGAACTTCTTTAAGAGAATTATATTTAATCCAAGTCATGAATATAAAAAGGGTTATATGTATAATACTTTTTTAGAAGAAATTCAAAAGGTGTATCTGTTATAGCAATCCACGTTGGGATTAATTCTTTTTTAGTTATAATTGAACTAGTATATAACTGTATCCATTGAGAAAGTTTCTCTTGTGCAGATACGGAATCAGTGTCATCATTATATATAGTTTTATAAGGAATTTTAATCATATCAAAGACTTCACCAGAATCCATTATTTCGCAAATTCCAAATTTTTCTGGTTCCTTGAACATCGGGCTGTCAAACATTAATCCAAAAACATTAAATGTTGTAAAAAATGGTTTGCGACACAGATTCTTATGGGCTGCTTGATAAAAGGTTAGAACTTCACTTCGTTGTTTATCGGTCTCGGAAGGAAAGCCGACAATATGACAAAAATGAAGACCAATATTTTCTTGTGTGGCATTATCAAACAGAGAGTGGGCAACCGTAATATATTCATGGTTAAAACTGGATTTATTCATTAAATTTAGAATATTCTCATTAACATGCTCTAGACCAATCCATAGTTCTCTCAAACCAGACAGACTTAACTTAGCAAGATTCTCTTTTGTTAAATTCTTATCCAATCTGGTTCTCAACGACCAAAAAATGCCTTCATTTGCAATTTTGTCTGCAAATTTTACGGCAATTTGTGATGGGCATGCTTCATCAAGGAACCAAAAGTTTTCCACATTATATTTTCTGTGTATATACTTTATTTTTTTGACTTGAAAAGCTATAGAAGTTGTTTGTTCAATTTGTTTATTAGAATTTATTGAACAGAAATTGCATTTTGCCCAAAAACATCGATACGAAAGTCGGTCAGTAACAATTCTTTCAGGGTAAAAATACTTATTCCATTGTATATCATCATAATTAGGAATAATGGATTCGTCAAACTTTTTTCTGCAATTAATGTTTGGAATTGGATTATTCGGTGTACATAAATTTTCAATCCCACTAATTTTGTTTCCCATTAATAATGTTCTTACCAAATCGATTACCCCCATATCATTCCTATAAACAAATATACTGTCAAATCCGAAGAAAAATCTCGAATTAACAAGTTTGTGCTTGATTCTTGAAAAACTAAATTCGTCGAAACCTTGTCCAGCATAATTGATGTGGCATGCTGGCAAGTGTTTTTTTAATAAAAGATTCATTGTTAATGCTGGTATAATATCCCATGGGAACATTATATCAACAAGAACTATTTTAGGATCATACTTGAGAATTATAGGTATAATTTTATTCTCAATTATTTTAATGAGAGGATTAATCATCCTATTTTGCGCAACCTCAAATATCATGTCTATATTATTTGGATTGAAACCAATCTTTGCCCAATATGGTATATTCGTCATGAAGAATGTTCCACAGCCGCAGTAAATAATATTCATAGCTCTGAATATTACCATCTGTGCCCACCTTAAGTTTCTTATGTTTCGTGCATCAGATAAGCGAAGGATGCTTTTAGCCGTATCTATTCTATTTACAACTTTTCTTTTCTTATTTTCAAAGTCTTCTGCAGTTTGTATTATTGAATATGGAAAAGGATTGTTCTGTATCAATTCGTATTGAAATTTTTGCTCTTCAATAAATTCCCTATCTAATAATGTATTCCATATTATTTGATTTACATCTATATGCTTATTGTTGATATGAGCACGACACAGCAACCCTTTCAAATAAGCAGGGTTAAACATAGGAAATGTTGAAAAAGATGAGAATGTGTTTAATATAAGGGACTTCATTTCTTTTTAGATAACATATTTAATAATATATATGAGGCGTTTCTGTTTTTGCAGATTCCTCTATTTATTTTATAAGAATAAGTAATGGGTTCAGATAATTCTATCTCAAAACAATAATTTTTGAATTTCAACTCGCCATAATCACTTTCAAGCGAAGTTACCCCTATATCATGAGTAGCAACCATTACCATAAAATTTCTTTTGGAGAAAAATTTCAACAGTTCTAATGTTCCATATAATTTATCCTCAGAATTTGTACCTTTTAACACTTCGTCTAAAATTAATAAAGTGGGAGAATTAACTAAATTATAATCAATAGCCTGAGCTAAACGATCAATCTCTGCATTAAAATATGATTTACCATTTGTTATATTATCTTGTGTCCTCATACTTGTAAATAGTTTTATTTGAGGATTAAATAAAAACTTATCAGCAAAAACTTTGCATCCAGCATTAGCTAAAACAAGATTAAGGGCAACAGTTCTTAAAAAAGTGCTTTTCCCTGACATGTTCGCACCGGTAATGATTGATATTGAATTTTCGTTCTGGATATAATTATTACCAACAACACTCCCTGACATAATAAATGGATGATATATATTTTGTACATTTACCCCTTCATTGGCAAATTGGGGAATTATGGTTTCAGGATGATTAAAATTATAGTTAGACAAACTTATCAGTGCATCTAAATGTCCTATTTCTGTTAATAATTGGGGCAATTTAGAAAAATGATTCCTTTCCCATAGAAAAAATTGAAGAACAGTATATATATCTATAATAGCAAGACAATTAACAAAAATCCATAGTATGGAATTATTTCTAAGATGAAGAAACTGACTCATGGAATATAGTTTTGAGAAAGACTTCTTTTGTTCTAAAAATTCAGCTTGAATATTATTAAGAATCACACTGTTGAATCTATTCTTAGTACATAATTCAACAATTGGGGAATACTGCAATATATATGAAATTAATGAATTTATTCGATACATTATTTTTCCACTTCGACGGAAGAAAAACACAGTTATAATTCCATTTATGAATATTACACTCACTAAAATCATTAATATTGTTTTTACTTGAATATTAAATATAGAACAAGTTATTAATAAAAGAATGGATGTCGCTGTAATGAACCATGATATTCTAACAATCCACTTTAGTATATTTACATTCAAACTTATAGGATAAGCAGCTAAAATTTTATCGCTGAATTGATTATTTCTTTTCCCTATACATTGGAAATCTAATCTTAGATCGTTTAACTCCTCTAATTCTGATATAGATGCTTGACGCTGTAGTATTGTATCCTTCCCGATTCCAACATCTGATAATATTTGTGCCAATCTATCAGCCCCCTCCTGAGTTATAGTTCTATTTATTCTATGAAACAGAGAACTTTCACCAAAAATATCTATGTCAAATAAATAAGGATGGTTTACTGAAATGTATTCTATTCCATTATTGTTGGTAAACACTCCTTCTAAATTGCTTATTTCATTAGAGAGTATCACTATCTTCTTTTGAATAAGCCTTTGTATATCCATTGCTTTTCCATCAAGACGAATTAATATGAGGTATATTATAAAACAAATAGTCCCAAACATCCAAACAATGTCATTTTTTGTAAGATACATCCATAAGACACAGCATAAAACAGCAAAAAAGAAAAAAAGCAATTTTCCATAAAGAAACATTGAACATTTTTTTGTTATATGCTTTAAAGTTTCATTATAGTTGTCAATTTTTTCTTTATAATAAATTATGGTGGTATTTTTTTTCATGCGATATTCAAAATAATTATATTTGTATAATTTAAATTATGCTTTTGTCAAATAAATATTCTATAAGCCGCTACGATAATATAGGGCAGCGACTAGGAACAATGTATCCTATTTTTTTCGTGATTGTAAAAATCGATTTGAATTCAACTATTTCAACTTCGGTATTTGAACAAGAACCGAAAGCATCGACTATTATATCCCCATTGACATCAATCGTGCAAGAACTGAATGTCAAACCAAGGATTCTTGTCACTACAATATAAATTTTTCCTACCATTTTGTTTTGTTATATTAAGCATATGCTATCAAATCCATAATTTGCAGTAGCAGATTCTATTTTAATTCGATTTTCTGATTCCGCACCTTTACTGTATGGAGTGTTTATGTCCTAAGCGCAGGCTATGGTGCATCTAATTCAGAATCGAAGGCAAAGATAAAAAAAATATTTTATAACGAGCATTATATTTTTGTTTTTTTCGTGATAGCCTAAAATTTATGATACAATGGATGAGAGTTGGTCATATAATCTGCTACGGTGATTATGTACGTTGTCAAACAAAAGTGCACAACTGCAAATGTAGTTATTTACTCTGATATTTCATTGTTTTATTATCAAAAATTCTTTTGTTGATTGAATTTTGCTTTATTATTTCTCTTATCTTTTTGATTTTCTCCCCTTGCCCCAAATATACATCTATAGGTGTAAGATTATCTAACGATTCATGAGACCTTCTCTCATTATAATATTTCACCCACCCATCGATAGCATTTTCCAATTCAGAGGGACAAAAATAAAGATTTAGCTTAATCACATTTTTCATCGATCTGTGATATCGTTCTATCTTTCCCTGCGTCTGCGGATGCAAGGGTTTGCCATGGATATGCTTTATATTATATTCCTTACAGAGATACTGTTTGAGAGAGGAAGCAATATAACATGGTCCATTATCTGATAACAGACAAGGAGGATTCTGAAGTGTAACTCCTGCCTTCTTAATTGCTTTATCTATAGTTCTGGATACATCATCAGAAGTCATACTCGAACATAACTCCTAGTGGATAATATACCTGCTGTGGTCATCAATTACCGTAGAGAGATAATACCAGCCTAACCCTTGACTTTGAAATAAGTAAAATCGGTCTGCCACATCTCATTAGCGAATTTAGTCTTATGATGGAATTCATCAGCTGCAAAGATAAAATTATGCTCCATACGTTCTAATAGACCTCTTTCGTGTAATATACGATAAAAGCTTGACTCTGAAACAAATATCTGACTCTCTTCCAATAAAAGAACTGACAATTCCCTGGGGGTGAGCTCTGGATGCTCTAAAGAAAGTTCAACCACTATTTGTCGAATATTATCAGGTATGCGGTTCCACGTTGTCGTTGCTCTACAATGTGTTGCTCTGAGAGCATTCAAACCTCCTATAACATATTTCTTATACCAATTATAAAAGGTACGCCTTGGGATACCTAAGCGTTTGAGGGCCTGAACAATACTTAACTCTGAACGCTTTATTGTTAGAATGATGCTCTCTTTCTCTTCCGCACTATAACGTATATACGATTCATGCATAGGGCTTATTCGATGAGTTTCAAGCTTTTTTTACAACATCATATCTCACTACCAAATCGGCAAGGGCTTCTTTTAAGCGAATGTTTTACCTGACGAAGTTCCTTTACCTCATCGCTTGTTGCATCACGAATGGTATCACCATCGAGACGAGCTTTGCCGGCCTCGATAAAATCCTTATTCCATTTGTAGTAAGTGCTATCTGATATACCATATTTACGGCAGAGCTCGGCAATACTATGCTCGCCACGGATTCCTTCCATCACAATCAAAACTTTTTGTTCTGAAGTGAAAATACGTTTCGTGTTGCGACGAATATCCTTTAATAAAGATTCTGAAGAACTTTGATTAGGATTTACTGAAAAATTCTTTTTTGTTGTCATAGTGCAAATATACTTTTTTTATTAATAATTATAACTAAAACCCCAAACTTAATTGGAGGTCAAGTTGTGCACTTTTGTTTGACAACGTACACCCCACCTGTCTTGTGACCGACTCTACTTTAAGCCGGATCTGACTGCGGAGTGTAGCGAGAGCAGTCTGTGCCGTGGCTTCACTCTCATAGTCTGCACTGCCAATGGCTTTCAGCGACACACCCTCTTTTTCTGTAAGGACGGATATTTTCCAATAGGGTACGGAAGAGAAATCACGATTCTCTATGTACCGACGGCAGACCATAGACAATGTCGGGGTCTGTACCCGTCCCAAGGAATAGCCGCCCTTGCGGGCAATGGACAGCGTACGACTTGCATTGATACCCACGAGCCAGTCGGCTTCGCTTCTTGCCTTGGCAGAGTAATAGAGATTGTCGTAACAACTTCCAGGTTTCAGGTTGGAAAGTCCCTCACGAATAGCCTTATCGGTGAGGGAGGAAATCCACAAGCGGTCGAAAGGCTTATGGCAGTTTAAGTGTTGGTGGATATATCTGAAGATAAGCTCACCCTCTCGCCCTGCATCGATGGCGACAATGATACGATCTGCCTTATCAAAGCAGGAGCGTATCACCTTGAGTTGCTTCAATGCTGCAGGGGCTGATATATACTCCTTATCCTTACAGATTTGTCGAACAGTAGCTGGAAGAAAGGATTGGAGCGGATAGGCAGGTCTTCGGCTTTATAAGCGGTAAAACCGTAGGCTTCGGGCATAGCAAGGGCGATGAGGTGTCCCATTGCCCAAGTGGCGAGATACCCACTTCCTTTTCGTCTTTTACTTCCGTGCGGTTTTCCAAGACCAGCACATAATTGTCATTGCTGTTTGATTCCATTACTTGATAATTTTTATGGTGAATACTGTTATCAAGCAGCTAAGTTATAGAGATATAAGAGCAGCTAAGAGGTCTTCTATAAAAGCCAGAAATAAAAGGAACATAAATGAACTTACTAAAAACTTTTTTTTACGGAGAATGAACTTATGTTTATGTGGAACAAATTTTGGTAAGAAAATATATCATAGAGGGTATAAATAAACTCCTAAAGATCAAAAGTAACCTTGTCTACTCTCAATATTGATCTATACACAACTCTTTTATTATATTTTTTTGTTTATCTCAAACTACATATTCTTTTTATAGTATAAGTAAAACTGTCGGTATATTCTGAAAATCAGTTGATTAAAGAGCTATTTGCTACTAAGATTTCCCCAAGTTGGCGAGGTTTATTCCTATATTAAAAATTACAGGTAGACTCCATCTATTGAAGGAAAAATTAAATTCTTCTACACCCCCAAAAAAGATTCTATAGAGGGTATTATGAATTTTGCACTTGCTGGTGGAATTCACATAGTAAATATGTTCAGCAAAAAAACATAAGATTTTATTTGGAGGTTTCGTTTTTAATATGTATATTTGCAATCAAAAAGAAATTCTAACTCTAATAGTCTTATTTTATGGGTGCATTGAGAGTCATTATACTATATAAACATTTAATGCCAATAGGGTTGAGATTCTTGGTAAGAATGGGTTATGGTTATGTGCTTTGCGTTAAAGCTTTTGTGAGAAGTTTGTGTTTTTACACGCAACCTATAAACAAGAAAAAAGATGAGCCACATAATAATTCTTTAAAGGAATCTGTTATAAGATTATTGAGTGTAGGAGTTTTATTATTCTTCTTTGGCGTAACATTAAGAGCCCAGAATACAAAGGTTTTAATCTCATTAAAAGACTCTCTAAAAACAAGTATTAGTTTTGCGTATTGTTCCATAGTTAACGCAAATAATGTAATTGTGGCATCATCGTGGAGTGATGAAAATGGTAATACTTCTTTTCTATTACCCAACAACAATCGCTATACACTAAAAATAGCTTATTTTGGAACATTGCTTAAAGAGTATTCGTTTAATATAAATAAAGAGCAAGATGAACTTAATTTAGGTGTGTTTTACTTAAATGCTACACCTAAACAACTCAATGAAGTGGTTGTTAAGGGAAAGCGAATGGTTCGCAAAGCAGGAAACATAAAGATGTTTATCAAAGGAACATCTATAGAAAATATAGGAACGCTCATTGATGTTTTAAGAGAAACACCGCGCATAATAACACAGGGAGATGAAATTACTGTATTAGGAAAAGGAACACCACAAATTTATCTTAACGGAAGAAAGATAGACGATATTAGTGAAATATTAAATGTGAAATCGTCGGAAGTGAAGACGGTAGAGGTGCTGACAAATCCTAACGGACGCTATGGAGTGAATGCTACATCAGCCATAGTTATTACAACTTCTAATTATCATCAAGATGCATGGGGACTCGACTTTATGGAGCGAATGGGCATATATTCAAAGTCAAAATATGCGAACACACTCAATGCTACAGCCCATCTTAACTATTCGAAAATATCAGCAAAAATAAGAATTAATCATGCTTTTACAGAAAAAGCTTTTCATAAAGAAGATGTTTATGAGTATTCTGTTAGTGGATACGATATTAGTAATCGTTCGGTGGCAAAACAAAATAATATACAACAAAGGCTTAATTTTTCTACAGATGTAACATATCGTTTTGATGATAAACAAAGTATTAGCCTTTATGTTAGTCTTAATCCAACCAACAATAATAGAGAGCACCTCTTTGGGAAATATCATCATAAGGAACAACGAGCTAATGATTTGACGGAAAGCCTCAATAGTTCGACAAAGACGCATTCTCCAAACATATTATTTAGTGGCAACTATCAACTGAGAAAGGCAAAGACAAAAGTAGATTTTTTAGGTTCTTATTTCTATATGAATCAGGCTGCCAATCGTTTTTTAACGCTCAACCATGATGTTAGCGTTTTTGAACAAAGTAGTGTGGCTAAGAACCTAACACTGAAAGGTGATTGTGAGCAGAAACTATCTAAAGTGGTTAATTTGCTTTCTGGAGTGGAATATGTTTACACACTACGAAATGGTATATATCGATCGAAAAGTTCTCAAAATGATGATTTTAAACAAAATCAATTTACGGGCTATATAGCTTTGCAAGGTCATATAAATGATAATTGGAGCTTTCAGACGCAATTGGGATTGGAAAACATTGATTTTAAGTATTTTCAAAATGGCACAATGGTTAAGGAACAAAGTAGAAATTCGTTACATTTGCTCCCTGCAATTAGCGTGTCTTATGAAAACAATAATCTTTCATTAGAGCTATCATACGACAAAAGCATTGATAAGCCTAGTTATAATCAATTGTCTTCAAATCACTTTATGAGTAATAAATATTTAAGATGGGATGGCAATCCAGCATTAAGAAACAGTTATGTTCACACACTTTCAACAGAGATAGCTTATGATTGGGCCAACTTATCACTTTCTTATTCAAGAGTAAAAGATGGATTCTTTGAAGTATGCACGTTGCTCAATCCTGAAAGTATGGTCATTAAAACTTCGCCAGAAAACTTGCCTGACTACAACCAGTTTTATGTAGGTTTATCTGTGAATCCTCAAATTAAGAAACTCGGAATTCTTGCTGATATAGGTATGCAATTGCAAGATTTAAAATATAACGGAACTTCTTATAACAAACCATTGTTTGCCTATTCCGTGCGACTAAACTATGCTCTTTCAAAAGACTTATCGTTGAGATGTGGACTGTCTGGACATCTTAAAAACGGAAGCTATGCAACTGGCGAAACAAAAGGATACAGTAATTTTGATATACGCTTAGTAAAAAGTTGGATGAAAGGAAAATTAATAACTCAAATCTACATGACAGATGTTTTTAAGGGAGCTTATGAAAATGTGGCGCTAAACACAAATCATATACTAAGACAAGATTACTCTCGTGGAGGAACAAAAGGACTTTTCTTTACAATTCAATATAAGTGGGGAAAAAACAGCAAAGGCAAAGATCATAATCTTTCTAAAGAAATGATGAGATTACTGCCCCTTTAATTTAGTTATTAACCATTTAAATGTTTTCATTATGGAACAGAAAAAGTTTAACGTGGGAATAGAAATCCCACAAGGAATGCAAGAAGCACTTCTAGGAGGTCAGGGAATCGAAGGTATTTCTGTTACGATTTCCTTAGCGGCATCAGCAAATCTGTCTAGTAATAAAGACAAGGATAGTGATGCAGACACGACAACCACTACAACAACACAACCTAGTGGAGAGAAAGAAGTGCGCCCATAATAATGGTAGATTGTTGTAAAGAGGAAGACTAGTTTTTCTTATTTACTACAACAAGAGTTAGTTACCCAAGTAACTAAACGTCTACTTTCTAGTGAACAGTGGCGAGGTGGGAAACTTTATTCTAAAAGTCTCTCACCTCCTTGTAATTGAAACTTTAGATAATGATTTTAATTTCTTCACGTTTAGATGATATTTCAACATCAAATGTCATTGATTGGTTATACTACCAAGGAAAAGATTATTTGAGATTTAATGGAGACAGCTTTGATGCTTTGTTCTCATATAGGAATAATGTTCTATACTTTAAATCCAATTATAGAGATAAAGAAATTCCTTTAAAACATATAGATAGTTTTTGGTATAGGAAATGCGGACTAAATATTCGTAAGGGAAATAATTCTCAAGCAAATATAGATGTATTTCCTGATAAATCAGAAAATACCTATAATTACATCTCAACTTATGGGATGGAATTTACTTTGTCTGAATATAAAGCGTATCGAGACTTTATCTTCTCTTATATTGCACGGCATACATACTTTAATATTGGTAGTTATAGACAAAGAGATTTGAATAAAGTAGAAATGTTATCTCTTGCTAGAGAATATGGGTTATTAGTTCCGCAAACATTTGTATTAAATAATAAACACAGCTTAACGAAGGTAATAGAAAAATACGGAGATGTTATAGTAAAACCATTGTATGAGGGAGTATATGAAATAAGAAAAGAAAATGCATTTGTTTCTTATACATCTTTAATTTCTAAGAAAGATTTGGTGAATATACCTTCTAAGTTTCCATTTGCACTTTTTCAAACAAAAATAGAAAAACAGATAGAGATAAGAGTTATTTATATCGCTGGCGTATGCTATTCAATAGCGATGTTTACTCAAGAATATGAAAATTCTAAAATTGATGGTAGAAAATGTCCACAAGAAAATCTGAGGATGACCCCTTACAAGTTGCCAACTGATATAGAAACAAAAATAGTAGTTCTAATGAAACATATAGGATTGTCATATGGAGCTTTAGATTTTATTCTTGCCAAGGATAACAATATATTTTTTTTAGAAATTAATCCTGTTGGACAATTTTCTGCTTATGGAAATGCTTGTAACTATTATCTAGATAAAATACTTTCAGAACAGCTATGAAACATGACAATAAAATAGAACTTCCCCTTTTTCTAAGAAGTATAGAAGAAAAAAAGATTTCTTATAATAAGGACGAGAATGGTAACGAATATTGCTATTCTCAAAAATATCAAGGCTATTGCATTTTTAAAAAATCAACTAGATGGAAATCTATTGCAATTTCACTATATAATAACAAGTAGCGATGTATTTACTAATTTTTCCAGACATAGTTATAACTATAGGCGCAAATAGAACCTTAGTGTTAGATACGAAGAAGTCTGGCTCTTTTAACTTTATTCCTCGTCTTCCTAAAGATTTGCTTAGTCTCTTTAGGAGAACTACTATCGAAGGTATATATCAATTATATACTGGAGAAGAACTTCATATGGTAAAAGAGTTTGTTAATTTTATTGTAGATAATAAATTGGGTGTATTTGTTCAGGAGATTAGCAATTATCCAAGTATTACCAACGTTTATTATTCTCCTTCTGTCGTAGAAATTATGGTTATAGATATCGTAAAGAAAGAGCATAAGTACTCGTTCATAGCATCTCAATTACAATATCTCAGTTGTCAACATCTTCAGTTAAGATTTTTCTCACCAGTTTCTATTGTAGAAATCAATAAAGTCTTATCCCCGTTCCTAACTTATCCTTGGTTATCTATAGAAATTATAGTAAGTAATCCTACGTGGAAGAATCATCAAGATATAATAGATCTCTTGTATAAATTACCAATGGTCTCAGTTATAGTTTTTAATCAAGATATAACTAAACTGTTTGAGGTTAAATCTAAATATAGAAATCAATCAATAAGCTCAGTATTATATACGCAGCAAAAATTTACTTCACCTGAAGATTGTGGTGTAATACGGCAAGATACCTTATATAGTATGAGCACTCTACAATCGGTAATAATGGCAAAAAAATATAATAGTTGTCTGTATAAGAAAGTATTTATTACAGGGGACGGATATATAGCAAATTGTCCTTGTCTTCCATATACTTATGGTAATATTGATGAACAAGATTTAGATTTGAAAAAGATTATATTAAGTACTTCTTTTCAAAGAATTTGGAATTTAAAAAAAGACGATATTTATGTATGTCATGATTGTGAATTTAGATACATATGTAATGATTGTAGAGCTTTTATAGAGAATATCTTGGATAAACCATGCAAATGTACATACAACCCTTATACATCTAAATGGCATGATTTGTAGTTGTAAAAAGATCCAATTTATACCTCAACTTGATAGTATGGACTGCGGTATAGCATGTCTAAAAATGATATTTAAATATTATGATGATGGCATTGATTGCTCAAACCTTAGTAGCCTTTGTGGGGCAACAAAAAGGGGAATATCATTAAGTAATATCAGACTGATTGCGAGATCCTATTATATGAATACTTTTGCCTCTTTTCTATCTTTTGTAGACTTAAAAAGAGAGGTAACACTTCCCTGTATAGTACATTGGAATCAAGAACATTTTATCGTTGTCTATAAGATAAAGAAGCATAATAAAGGGCAATATACAGTTTACGTTGCAGATCCTGGAAAAGGACTTATAACCTATACGAAAGAGGAATTCTGTGAACATTGGGTGGGTATCAAAACTAATGGTGAGGAAAAAGGTGTTGCACTTCTTCTCGAGCCTACGGAACTATTCTACACTCAAAGGAATGCGGAAGCAGCTCCCTCTCAAAACCGGATAAAATTCCTTTGGACCAATCTCAAGAAATATAGACGCTTCTTCACACAACTTATACTTGGTCTGTTGTTAGGTTCACTTCTGCAACTTGTATTTCCATTTCTCACCCAATCCATTGTAGATACAGGTATTGGAGGCAAGGATATGAGGTTTGTTTGGCTGGTACTCTTGGCAGAAATGATGCTACTTTTTAGTCGTACAGCCATCGATTTTATTCGTTCAAAGATTCTTCTACATATTTCAACTCGAATCAATATCTCTCTCATCTCAGATTTCTTCATCAAGCTGATGAAACTGCCAATGAAGTTCTTCGACACGAAACTGATGGGCGACTTATTGCAACGCATTGAAGATCATCGGCGTGTGGAGCAATTTCTCACCTCGAGCAGTCTGAGCTTGCTTTTCTCTTTCTTTACTTTTCTTGCTTTCGGTGTCGTGCTGGCGGTCTACAATCTCGGCATTTTTGCCGTTTTCCTCGCTGGTACAGCCTTATATGCAGGCTGGATAATCCTCTTCCTCAAAAAGCGCAGACAGTTGGATTACAAATACTTTGAGCAAGCCGGACGAAATCGCAATGTGACCTATCAGCTCATTAACGGTATGCAGGAGATAAAGCTGCAAGGATGTGAGCAACGTAAGCGTTGGGAATGGGAAGACGTACAAGCCGATCTTTTCAAAGTGAATTTGCTATCTTTAAATCTGCAACAGATACAGCAGGCAGGAAGTATCACCATTAACGAGGTGAAAAATATTTTAATTACCGTCCTTGCCGCCACAGCTGTGATACATGGTAGCATGACCCTTGGTATGATGTTGGCAGTGCAATACATCATTGGGCAACTCAATAGTCCTGTGGAACAGCTTATTCAATTCATCTTTTCATGGCAGGATGTAAGCATTAGTCTTGACCGCATGAATGAAATACATACAGAGACCAACGAAGAGAACTCAGAACGCACCCAAAATCAGTATGCAGACGAAACTTCCAATAGCCATTCTATTGCCATAGAAAATCTTTCTTTCAAATACGATATTTACAGTCAGAAAGATATTCTCTCCGATATCAATCTCTCCATTCCCAACGGCAAAGTAACGGCAATCGTAGGAGCGAGCGGAAGTGGAAAGACCACGCTCGTAAAACTCCTTTTAGGTTTTTACGAACCACTGAAAGGAAGCATTCAAGTTGGCAGAGTGAATCTAAATCAATGCAACCTTGCTTGGTGGCGTGGTCAATGCGGTGCTGTGATGCAAGAAGGTTATCTCTTCTCGGATACCATTGCACGAAATATCGCAATATCGGATGACGAACCGAATATAGAACGTATCCGCTATGCTGCTCGTGTGGCAAATATAGCTGACTATATTGAAGCCCTGCCATTAGCCTACAATACGATGATAGGACAAGATGGACAAGGCATCAGTCAAGGACAACGACAACGTATTTTGATTGCAAGAGTTGTCTATAAGAATCCGATGTTCGTCTTCCTGGACGAAGCGACTAATGCCCTTGATACCAACAATGAACGAGTCATTACTGAAAGTCTGTCTGATTTTTATAGAGGGAAAACAGTGGTTGTGGTAGCACACCGTCTTTCCACAGTCCGTAATGCTGACCAGATAGTTGTGTTGGATGAGGGAAGGATCGTTGAGATAGGTACACACGAAGAACTGACGAACAAACGTGGTAAATACTTTGCCTTAGTAAAGAATCAATTAGAACTTGGTAATTGATATGGAAGAAGAAAAGAAGCAAGAACGAAGTTTTGAACTCCGTAGCGAAAAAGTCCGCAGTATAGTAGGACAAATTCCCTCCTCGCTAATCCGATATGGCATCACTGCTATTGGAGGGGTGTTGCTTTGCCTTTTTGTTATAGCTTATTTCTTGCCTTACAAACAAGTCTATTCGGGCACAGCAACCATACATGAACTTCCCTCTCTATCAACCGACAGTATGGATGTCGCTATCTTACTCAAATTTGAAAACAAGCAACCAAGCAATGCTCTTGGACAATCACTCTATTTGCAAACTCCTAATAGAATATTTTCTGGACAAATTCTTAATCTTTCCGCTGTTCGTGATACTTTGGAAAGACAAAAAGCCCTTTGTCGTTTTTCAACTATATCCATAAAATCTGTAGAAAATCAGACTGTGGATTTTCAAGTGATACAGTCTTCAGGTAATCTTCTTCATAAGATGCTCGGTGATTTTGGGATGTAATGTTGCTACTCCTTAATTAAACCAGACAGTTGAGGATTTTTCTTTATTCGTTCAATTTCATCATTCACAAGGGTTAGCACCTCTTGTTTGACATGTTTATAGTTGGCTTCTATGGTCTCTTTGAGATTGTCGGAGCCATCTTCGTTTGTAAAGTCTGCAATCGTAGGAATAGGTTCGTAGGTCTTTGTTTCTGCAGATACCTTGGCACTATCCACCACAATCTCAGCATGGAAAATCTTCTGCTCTATACGCTCGTCAAAGTTGTCGGACACCGCACCCACAAACATACCCTGTGTGAGGTTGCTGATTTTGCTTGCAGGAATAAGGCTGTCCATCTGTGTGGAGATAGAGGTCGATTTGTCATTACGGTTAATGGTCATGGACTGCCGTTGCTGCAAGACCTTACCAAAGCGCTCACTCAATGTCTTGGCAGTTTCGCCTACTACTTGACCAGAGAAAATATTGCCCACCGTATTTTGAATCACCTTGCTTTCTTTGTCTCCATAATCACGGGTAAGCTGTGAAAAGTCCTGAAAGCCTAAGCAGACTGCTACTTTATTGCTTCGTGCAGTAGCTATGAGGTTATCCAATCCACGGAAGTAGATAGTCGGTAACTCGTCAATAATCACAGATGATTTCAGTTGCTTCTTCTTGTTGATGAGCTTTACGATACGGCTGTTATACAGTCCGAGTGCTGCCGAATAGATATTCTGACGGTCGGGATTATTGCCTACAACAAGTACCTTCGGCTCATTGGGATTGTTGATGTCGAGCGAGAAATCATCACCCGTCATCACCCAATAAAGGGCAGGTGAAATCATACGAGATAGCGGTATCTTGGCACTGGCTATCTGTCCCTGCAACTGGTCCTGTGCTCCGCCTTCCCAAGCATCCATAAAGGGTGAAAGGTAGTTGGCAAGTTCATCGTAGGAGGTGAGTATCGGGAATATCTGTGCGTAGGGACGGTTAAGGAACTCGATGGCATGAGGAAAAGTACAATACTTTCCGTTCTCATAGATTTTCAGAAACCAAATGATGGCTGCCAATAAGATAATCGGCGACTCCACAAAGAAATCTCCCTGTTTTTGTATCCACGAACGGTTCAAGTTGAGCATGATGGTGTAGGCACTTTCGTAAGCGTCCGATATATCCGTCATAAAGGCAGGATTGATAGGATTGCACCGATGCGATTTCCTCGGATCGTCAAAGTTGATTACATAGAACTGTGGTTTTACCTTGTAGGCATCCAAATGATGAAGCAGGTGATTGTAAGCTATCTCTGAAAGGTCAGGGAACTTATAGTCATAGATGTACATCGCAAAGCCCTTTTCAATCTGCTGCTTGATGTAATTGTTCACGATAGCATACGACTTACCAGAACCCGGTGTGCCGAGCACCATCGAAGCACGGAACGGATTGACCACGTTAATCCAACCGTTGTTCCATTTCTTCTTATAGTAGAAGCGTGTAGGGAGATTGACGGAGTATTCATTTTCCATCAAGCGCGTTTCCTGCATGAAACTCTCGTTCTCCGTATTAAACACATCGTCCATCAGGTTGTTTTTGAGTAGTCGGCTCATCCATACGCCACCCATCAGCAGACAGATATAGCCAACGGACAGCGTGAAGATGTAAAGCGAAGCTGCACCAACCTTGCCGATGGGCAATGCCAAGAGCCACCAGTTGAAAAAGAAAAAGACAAAGCCTGAGAAAAGCACCGTCCAAATCTTCGGCCATGTGATTTTTTCTTCCTTAACGCCTTTCGTTCCCAAACAGGACAGTGCAAGAAATACCACACAAAAAAGTTTCGTCCAAAGTATGGACGAGAATAAGCCCGCCGTGCGTTGGAAATTCATCAGAATCTTGTCCACTATAGCTATTGTAAAGTGCCATGTATGGAAAGCCTCATAGCAGAACCAATAACAGTTAATCAAGAGGAATATCACCGATATGCCCCGCATAAAGTCCATAACTTTACCCAATGCTCTTAAATCATCTTCTTGTGCCATAATCGTATTGCTTTTATATTTGTTGTATTATCGTTATTTGAATTGCATTTGAATGTTGCTCAAACAAAGTTTGACATACCTTACCTATCTTTTCCTCCGTCTGAGATTGACTTTGCTTTGCCTGCGAAGTTTACGCTGCCAAGCCGCTTCTTTCCAATCATCGTTGCCCATAGATACGAAAGAGTCCCCCACCATATCCTCTATGAGTTCATCGACAAGGTTATCACCCTCCTCTGCATTGGATTGTAAAGGCTGGACTGTTGCCGATTGTTCCAAACAGACAGAAGGACTGCCATACAGCGTCTTGTCCAAGAATGGGTTATGGGCAGGATTGGAGAAATAGGCATTGAATACATTGGCAGCATATCCCTTGCCCAATCGTGAGCCATTGAGTACAACGCCCACTTTATCGTCAATGAATGTGATGCCATAGATGCGCCCGCTTTCGTTCTTTCGGATTACTGCACGCAAGCCTTGTTCTTCCAATCTTTGCCGAAGTTCTTCCTCTGTCTTTGGAGAGGTACGCATTGTTTGTAACACCCTGTACCTTATGACTGATATCAATGGCTTGATAGCTTGTTTGGACTTCTGCATCCTGTTCTGCACGGCTGTATAGCCCATACCACGACCAATGTCCGAGGCATGGATGGGTGTGCTTATTTTGTCTCCCTTGTCATTAGTCGGAACATAAACCAGTCCGTCATACTTCTTTCCCCGAAACTCCGTCTTCACTTCTTCCACTGCAAGATTGTATGCGGAAAGAATGGCATTCAATTCACCCAAGGAACAGAAGCGATAATGCTTCAGAACCGTGCGGAGGGCACTTGCCACCTGTTCCTTGATATTTCCTTTTGTGGTATCCACCTTGGGCGTTTCTGTTACCGCTTTCTCACTAACCTTTGAACTCGGAATAAGGTTATACTTCCTTTCCAACGCATCGGTAATCTTCTTGCTCCTTCGCTTTTCAAACCTGTCGTTGATTTTCTTTCCCTCTCCGTCCACTCGAAGCGACACGATGTGTATATGCTCACGGGCGATGTCGTTGTGCTTGAACACAATATAAGGCTGCTTGCCATAGCCGAGTGCTTCCATATACTCCTTGGCAATCTGCATAAGTGTTTCATTGGAGAGTTTCTCGTCCGGGTGCGGATTGAGGGAGCAATGGAACACCGTCTTCTTCGTTCGGCATTGCTTGGGTATCAATGCCTCCATGTCGGCAAGCACGTCTTCCATCGTATAACGTCCCTCTCTGTCCTGATACAACTCAGCGGCAAGGAGAATGCTTGCTTCTCCTTTTTCAACCTTTTTGAAGTTATAGCCGAGTGCCCCTCCAAGATTCTCCGTGGCAGAAATCTTCGCAATCATCTTTTACGGTAGTCTATGGTTAGATTGATAGCCTGCTCCTGCAAGGCTATGATTTGAGCCGACAGTTTCTCCAGTTTTTCAAGCAGGATTTGTGCAGTCTTGACCGAATGATAACTATTGATGGCACGCACAGTCTGATTATATAGCACTCCAATCTTATGGATTTGTGCCGTCAGTTCTGAGATTTTTCGGTAATATTCCACGGCAGATTTGTCCACCGTAATCACTTTGAAACTCTCTCCAAGGATACGCCCACGCACAAAATCCGACTTGGTTTCCGCACCTGATTTATGGAACAAATCAATTGCCCGTTGCTGGTCTTTGGGCTTGGGAAGACGGGTATCCCATCTGTCCCATCGTTCTATCTTTTCATTCATTGTCTTTCCTTTTTGTAATTACGACTTTGGAGTAATTCTCCCCCCCTCGGGGCAAGGGTCTTTGTCGGCAGAAACGGAGTTTGTCGGACAAAGACACACCTTGCCAATATCAAGAGTTGATACGATTGAAGTATCCACCCTTTTGGGGTGTCTGCTTCGGGACGTTACCTCCATGTATTATTCTCGCCTGCAAAGTTACGGCAGATTTTCAAATATCTCATTATCAGAGATATTCACTCTTTTTCCTCGTATTTCCCTGCACTTCATCGCTGTAATAAAATCAGCAGAAATATCATTTATTTTGCAGTCAGAACGAGCGAACAATGGTATGATAACACAAGCAAAAGATATATCATATTACCGCCTGCTTGCACCAAAGATGACAAGAAGGAACAATACATATTCATAACAATTTATTGTCATGACAAACTATTGTCAATACAACAAATTGTAAGAACTTGAAATCGTCCTTTTGGACTATCGCCCGAACCATACGCAGTCAGAGCAAACTATCTGCTGATGACTCTTAATAATGAGAGAATATCCAAACATCAAATAGACAAATAATATGAACTAAGAAATTATCATTATGGAGAACAAAGAACAGCGCCCCCTTTTTCTGGGCTTCTCTTCCCAAAAGGGAGGAGTGGGAAAAAGTACTCTTGCCGAAATCGTAAGCAGCATATTGTACTACGAGCAAGGCATCAACCTCTTCGTGATGGACTGCGACCTGTCGCAAGACTCTTTCTACAAACTGAGGGAACGTGAGAAAAGTATCGTTCAGGAGAGCGAAGAGCTTTCCAAATCCATGCAGGAGTACTTTCATCACCTCGGCAAAAAAGCATACAGAATTTACAAGTCTGCACCCAAGGAAGCCGTCAGGACTGCACGAAGTAAAATCGACGGAATCAGCAGCGAGAAGTACCAGTTGGTTATATTTGATTTCCCGGGACATGCCGGAACAACCGAACTGATGGAACTGTCCCTTCAGATGGACTATATCCTTTCTCCGATTGAAGCCGATATTCAGTCGCTGGTTTCATGTCTGGCATACGCCAAGACTATCACGGAGATTGGAGTTTCGATGTCCGACTCTCGGATAAAGGACATTATCCTGTTCTGGAACAAGGTGGACAGAAGAGTAAGGAATATCATCATCGACGAATATACAAAGCTCATCCATGAATACGAACTTACGCTCCTACCCGGCTATGTGTATGCCACGCACCGCTTCTCTCACGAACTTTCCACATACGGACTGCGCGGAGTGTTCCGCTCTACCTATCAGCCTCCTGCAAGGGGATTACGAATGGGTACAGGGCTGGACGAACTCGTCAATGAGATAATTCAACGTCTCAAACTAAAAACGAAAACAGAAAATGGCAACGATTGAGGAAAGAAAGCAACAGCTGGAAAACAAGCTGAAGAAAATGGCAGAGGACAATGTCGTGGTGAAACCTGTCACGATACCAAACTCCTTCGACCCTTCCGAGGATACTGAGTCCTCCCCTGCAACATCAGGTGAGGAAGACAATAATTTAGAAGAGACGAAAGAAACGAAAACAGCAAAAGAAAAACCGGTAGATGAAATAGAAAGAGAGGAAACGGGGAACACGGAACAGAAACGGGAAAAGAAGCCGAGAATGGAAAAGCCCGGTGTGTCCTCCCTTTCCATAGAGGACTACCGTTCCCTGTACTTTCATCCTGTCCGCTCCCAAATGCGGACAGCCTTCTCCATTAATCTGGAAACGCTGCAGAACCTGCGCAACGTGTTGCAGGACTTGGGGGAGCGTGTTTCCATAGCCGCATATATAGACAACATTCTTAGGGAACACCTGCGTGAACATTTGGAATTGCTCAACAGTGCGGCAGCAAAACAAAGACGCAAGACAACAATAACACTATGATGGAAACAATACTTTTCAGTTTTATACTGATACTCATCATCATTTGGATAATGCTGGGTATCCTGTACTTCTATATGCGGTATGTATCTCCGTATGGCATCCTTATCAAAAAAAATAAAAAGGGCAATGAGCAGACTAAGGAGAATGAAGCGACGAAGGAAAAAGACGGACAAAAAGGAGAAGGAACAGAAGATCAAGCCGAGTTTGTACTGATTGGCAAAAGCCGTTCCATTTCCCCTATTATCCCACAAGTTCCCTCTGCTTCTTCATCTGAAAATTCAGAGCAGAATAGTAATAATTTTGCACCTCAGAACTCCGAAAAGAAAGAGGACATGAAGGAAGAGGACAACGAGATGGACGTTGATTTCGAGATGGAGCGAGTTGATGAGGGGGAGGTCGCCCGTGAGGAATTAATTCTGCCCATTGAGTCCACATCGGACGAAACCGAGATGTCAGGGCAGTCCGTCCTCGCACGTGACTTAGTCCGCCTACAAAAATGGGCAAAGAACTGTGAGGAGGCTGATGAGAAAGAAGTCAAAGAGACCATTCGGCAGCTTCAAGACTCAGATCTATTGGATAAGTACAAGGAGAACATCGCCAAGATGCAGGGTGAGCAAACTTCGCTATTGGAGAAAATCCGTAAAGCGGAAGAACAAAGCGAGCAACAAGCAATGTTGTTTTCTCAAAACTCAATACCGGCAGATTCAAGTGCTTCTGACACTTCATCCGATAATGACGACGACAAGCCTCTTTCATATTATCTGTAAACAATCAACGATGGAAGCGGGAAAAGAAAACGGCTCATTAACAGCTACAAGGTTTCCACATGAAAATGTGCCTCTCTTTCCCCTTCCTTTTAAGAACAAGCAATTTTATCACACTTAAAATTATAACATACAAATGAACAAAAAAATTACACTGATGATGCTCCTGCTGATGACTGCAACCATAGGAGCATACGCACAAGGCAATGGTATTGCCGGTATCAATGAAGCAACGAAAATGGTAACCTCCTACTTCGATCCCGGCACGAAACTCATTTATGCCGTGGGGGCGGTAGTGGGGTTGATAGGAGGAATAAAAGTGTACAACAAGTTCTCAAGTGGTGACCCCGATACGAGCAAGACCGCAGCCTCTTGGTTCGGTGCGTGTATCTTTCTCATTGTGGCTGCCACAATTCTGAGAAGTTTCTTCCTGTAAGGCAATGGCTGCATTTGAAATCAACAAGGGTGTAGGTCGTACGGTGGAGTTCAAGGGCTTGAAGGCACAGTATCTCTTCCTCTTTGCAGGAGGCTTGCTGGCAGTCTTCATTCTCGTGGTCATTCTCTATCTCTGCGGCATCAGTCAGATAGCCTGTCTCATCATAGGCGTAGTGGGTGCCACCCTTGTGGTGTGGCAAACGTTCGCCATGAATAGAAAGTACGGGCAATATGGGCTGATGAAAAAGGGAGCGGTGCGTATGCACCCACGCTACCTTGTGAACCGCCGTACGGTCTGCCACCTTATCCGTAACCTTCAATCAAAGAAAGCGAAAAAATGAGAAATAAAAGCAAGATAACCACCTTGGAATCTAAGTTTCCACTGCTCTCCATAGAGCAGGGCTGTCTGGTGAGCAAAGATGCTGACATCACGGTGGCTTTCCGTGTGGAGCTGCCCGAACTCTTTACCGTCACCTCTACAGAATACGAAGCAATGCACTCTGCCTGGCATAAGGCAATCAAGGTGCTACCCAATTACAGCATCGTACACAAGCAGGACTGGTTCATCAAGGAGGACTATCAAGGAAAGCTCTCCGATGGCGGACTGAGCTTCCTTGCCCGTTCCTCTGAACGGCATTTCAACGAACGTCCGTATCTCCACCATTCAGTCTATCTCTTCCTTACCAAGACCAACAAGCAGCGCATGGCACAGCAGAGCAACTTCTCTTCACTCTGCCGTGGACACCTGTTACCCAAGGAAATCACCAACAAGGAGGAGGTGATGAAGTTTATGGAAGCCGTAGACCAGTTCGAGCGTATCATCAACGATACCGAGCAGATAAGGATTGTCCGCATGACTGAAGACGAGTTAGTTGGCACAAATGAAAAGGGCGGTCTGCTTGACCGTTACTTCTCCCTTTCTGAAGAGGGACATGCTTCATTGGAGGACATCCGTCTGGGCGCAGACCTTGTACGTGTAGGCGACAATCAGCTGTGCCTGCATACGCTTTCCGATACGGACGACCTGCCTACAACGGTAAGCACGGACAGCCGATATGAACGGCTATCTACCGACAGAAGTAACTGCCGTCTTTCCTTTGCCTCTCCCGTGGGTCTGATGTTGCCCTGCAACCATATCTATAACCAGTACCTCTTTATCGAGGATAGTGATGTCAACTTGGAACGCTTTGAAAAGCAGGCAAGGAACATGCACTCGCTGGCACGCTACAGCCGTAGCAACCAAATCAACGAGGAGTGGATACAGGAGTATCTCAATATTGCCCACTCACAGGGACTGACCTCTATCCGTGCCCACTTCAACGTGCTGGCATGGAGCAGCGATAAGGAAGAACTTCGCCAGATCAAGAATGACGTGGGTTCTGCACTTGCTCTTATGGAATGCCACCCTCGTCATAACACCATTGATGCTGCAACGCTCTACTGGGCGGGCATACCCGGCAATGCCGCAGACTTTCCAGCAGAAGAGTCGTTCTATACTTTCATAGAGCCTGCCCTCTGCTTCTTTACGGCAGAGACCAACTACAAGGACTCGCTCTCTCCCTTCGGCATCAAGATGGCTGACCGCCTTTCTGGAAAACCTATTCATCTGGATATATCGGATTTACCGATGAAAAAGGGAGTCATCACTAACCGTAACAAGTTTATCTTGGGTCCTTCGGGTAGTGGCAAGTCTTTCTTTACCAACCACATGGTACGCCAGTATTACGAGCAGGGAGCGCACGTCCTCTTGGTCGATACGGGTAACTCATATCAAGGCTTGTGTGAACTTATCCACCGCAAGACCAAGGGCGAGGACGGTGTGTATTTCACCTATACCAATGAAAGTCCTATATCCTTCAACCCTTTCTATACGGATGATTACTTCTTCGATGTAGAGAAAAGGGAGAGTATCTGTACGCTGTTGCTTACGCTCTGGAAGAGTGCAGATGAGCATATCACTAAGACCGAGGCAGGTGAACTTGGTTCAGCCGTAAACTCCTATATCGAGCTGATATGTGCTGACCACAGCGTTACACCCTGTTTTAATACTTTCTATGAGTATCTGCGGGACGTGTACCGAAAGGATATGGAAAAGCGAGACATCAAGGTAACGCTCTCAGACTTCAATATTAACAACCTCTTAACGACACTCAAGCAATACTATCGTGGTGGTCGATATGATTTCCTGCTGAACTCGGACAAGAACATCGACCTGCTCTCTAAACGCTTCATCGTCTTTGAAATCGACCAAGTAAAGGACAATAAAGACCTCTTTCCTGTGGTAACGATTATCATCATGGAAGCCTTCATCAACAAGATGCGCCGATTAAAAGGTATCCGCAAGATGATACTCATTGAGGAAGCATGGAAAGCGATTGCTTCGGCAAACATGGCAGACTACATCAAGTATCTCTATAAGACGGTGAGAAAATATTTCGGAGAAGCCATTGTCGTAACGCAGGAAGTGGACGACATCATTCAGTCGCCCATAGTCAAGGAAAGTATCATCAACAACTCTGACTGCAAGATACTGCTCGACCAGCGCAAGTACATGACCAAGTTCGACGGTATACAGGCGATGCTCGGTCTTTCGGAGAAGGAAAAGAGCCAGATACTCTCCATCAACCAGAACAACGACCCGAACCGACTCTACAAGGAGGTATGGATAGGGCTGGGCGGTATGCAGAGTGCCGTCTATGCCACAGAAGTGAGCATGGAGGAATACCTCACCTACACCACAGAGGAAACCGAGAAGGTGGAGGTGATGAACAGGGCTGCACAGCTTGGTGGGGATATCGAAACGGCTATCCGTCAGCTTGCCATAGAGAAAAGAAACAATAAAAAGAAATAAGTACAAACCATCAAAACTATAGTAACAATGAAAAAGTACATTTTCATGGCTCTCTTAGGATTGAGCCTTTCTGTTCCCAAAGCCCACGCACAGTGGGTAGTAACCGACCCTGGCAATTTTGCCGGCAACATCGTCAATTCGGTCAAGGAGAT
>FLSH01004004.1_pt1 | contig 40141 bp, 50 predicted proteins | sample 1550441 | NCBI WGS metagenome assembly FLSH01 (sample SAMEA4031756, study PRJEB14383) | metagenome | biome: human; feature: oral; material: saliva | place: Philippines | collected 2014 | reverse complement strand
GTACCAACTTTGATGACTTTAGGCTTGCCTGGGTCTTTCACTTTACCAGTGATATCCAACTTAGGTTTAGACCCTTCGTCAACGATAGTCTCATTACCTTGTGGTGATTCTGGGTCTGGAATGTAGTTGACTACCAAATCTCCATCTTTGTCTTTACCCTTACCAATTTCAGTGATTTGGTCAACAGGAGGAGTTGTTTCCACAGTTGGAGTGTTAGGAGTTACCTTACCTGTCTTAGGATCAAGTGTATAAGTTGTGGTAGTTTTCTTCTTACCATTTTTACCTTCTTGAACCACTTTAGAAGTTCCTTCTGGAAGGTTTGGATTCTCACGAGTCTTCTTCTCAAATGGGATTTCTTCTTCAACTACTTTAGGTTTTGTACCAACTTCGATAACTTGAGGTTTACCTGGGTCTACAACCTTATCGCCTTGAGTCTTACGAGGTTTACCTGGGTCTACAATATTTTGAGTCCCTGGATCTAATTTCGGATTTGGTTTGTACTCTTTGATAATTGTATCAACAATCGGTTTACCAGCGTTAGGATCTACAGGTTCTAATTTTCTATAAGTCAAAGTAATAACTTGTTCGCCTGAACCAACTAAAGTTTTAAGAGGAACACTAGAACTTACAAAAGTGTATCCGTCGATAGACTTAGGAGTAATTGTGACTGTATTCGTCCAAGGTTGATTTTCAGCAATCGTTTCTACTTTTTGTCCAGGAATTTCTTTTCCTGATTCATCTACGTAACGTACTTTGACTGTCCCAGTAGCATTTTCGCCAATGATGCTATTTACATCTTTAGTCACTTTAGAATAAGGGGTGTTAGATGAAATAACTTTCCCATCACGAAGATAATTTAGTGTAATAGCGATCTCTGGAAACTCTTTAGGATCCAAAATTGTGAATGCGGCTGCATCTTTGTTTTTAAACAACTCAACAAGTTTATTTCCAAATTTACTATTAACCCAATTTTCGTTCAAGTATAGCTTTGTAAAAGATGATACAATTGCAGGAGAAAGAGTATATCTATGCCCAGCTTTTACAGTGACATCTTCCATGGAAGAAAGTGAAATAGATTTATCTCCAACTGATGTCACTTTAAATTTAACGGTTCTATTAGGAAGATCGGTAATCTTATCACTTGCGTTTACAAACACGTTCGAGTCAGTAAAACGAGCTCCGTTGCCCTCATTTTCACGTTTTTCAGTTGAAAGTGTAAGCTCAAGTTCATCTCCTGGCTTCAATGGTTTTATCATTGGATTTGACAATGTTGACGAAAAATTCAGAATTGAATTCTCTGTTAATGAGAGATTAATTTCGTCTCCTTTTTTAATGAATGTTTTACCTTCTTCTTGAGCGCCTAATAGATTAGATGGGTAGCCATCTTTGTAAGGGTCTCCTGTACTTGTAATTGCTGAAGGAAAGCCAATTGAAATTGAGCGTAACCCTTTAATATTAGGAGTGTTACTTGGTTCTTTTGGGACACTAGTAGTTAAAACATTGACGGCCAACTTATGTGGTACTGTTTCGTTCACCTCACGAAGATAAATTCCAAGAACACTAGCAGGGGCTGATAATTTTTGATTGTTTACACTAGGAAGAATTAAAGCACCTTTTTCTACACGGCTGTTAACACCTGCAATCGTTTTAGGTCCGTTAAATTCAGGGGCAGTGAAAGTATTTTTTAAAACTTCAGTTGCGTTATTTGAATTATTTGACAGTGCATTCAACGATTTGAAGTCGTTGTTTAAAAAGGATGATAAACTACGAGGATTGTCTCCATATGGATTGTACAATTCAAATTCAATTGCACGATTTTTATTTTTTTCTGAAAATTTTTCAGACAAAGAGATAGTGACTTTTCCTAACCCAGTAATTTTGTCGTTTGGAGTCTTCTTAATAATATCAGAAAACTCTTTAAAAGTTGACGCATTATTTAATTTATTAGTAATTTTATTTTGTTCGTCAACTCCAACTTTGCTTACTTTGAGCCAACCAAGGATTTCTCCGCTATTTTTATCCTTAATTGCATCAGTTACTTTTGAAATATCAGAGTTGTTAACGTAAAAAATCAATTTTCCATCGTCACCCGTTGTGTATCCATCGTGCAGTTCAACCTTGTATCGTGTTGCTCCAGCAGTTGTAGCTGGAATTGTTTCTACGCTCTTAATTTGACTATTTAAAGTACCATCTGCGTCTGGTGTGTTACTAGGTGTTTGATTATTGATAATTTTATTAACTTCTTGGCGATTTTCGAAATTAATATTATCTTCTTGACTTGTGGAAGTAGTTGTAGCTGTCGCTGGGGTATTCACCTCATCTGCAGAAACACTTCCTGCACCAAAAATAAGGGCTGCACCAAGGACGATTCCGCTTGCTAAACCAAAAGCTTTAGTCTTACGAAAATATCCATGACCCTTAACTTTTCCATCATAATTATTTTTCATTTAGAAAATAACTCCTTTTTTTATTTTATACAATAATTATGCCATATTTTTATCTTCTATCCAAACAATTCGATATTTTTTGTACGATTTTTTGTTAAATTTTGACTTTTAGTTTCATTAATGATATAATTTTTTCACAAAATATATACTTTAGAAAGGCTTTGCAAATGAATAATAGCAAAAACAAGGAAGATAAAGGAGTAACCAAAGGAGTAGCGATTGCTATATTAGTTGTAACTTTTTTAGTAACCTTTTCTTTTTCAGGATTAGTTTTTTCTTCACTGAATTTTAAAAATAATGAAGTGATGATTGTAATTTTTGGAGCTGTTTTTATTGCATCTCTCATTTCTTTATTTACCATGACAAGAAAAAATAAGAAATGAAAGGGAGTATAAGATGAAAATTTTTAACGGAAAGGCACGCGCCTCGCAGATCAAAGAGGAATTAAAGAAAGAGATTAAATGTCTTAATATAAAACCTCAATTAGCAGTTTTAAGTATAGGGGACGACGCAGCTAGTGAAATCTATATAAGAAGTAAGAAAAAAGCGGCTGAGGAAGTCGGGGTAGCTCTATTACATATTAATTTACAAAAAAACATTTCAACTGAAGCAGTATCAGAACAAATCAAAAAACTAAATGCTGATGAGTCTGTAAATGGAATTATACTTCAACTGCCTATTCCTGAACATTTGGATGCTGTTTATTTAAGCAATCTAATATCAGAGGAAAAAGATGTTGTTGGCTTTACTGGCAGAAATTTAGGTAAAGGAGTGCTTGGACAAGAACACTTAGTATCTTGCACCCCTTTGGGTATCTTGGATATCATAGAACAAACGTTAGGTGAACCGACTGGCCTTAAAGTAACGGTTATTGGGAGAAGTAACATTGTTGGAAAGCCATTAGCGTTGGAGTTGATTAATAAAGGAGCTACTGTAACTGTCTGCAATAGAAATACACCTAAAGATGTTTTGAAGAGTTTATGTTTAAATTCCAATATTGTTGTTGTCGCTACTGGACAACCAAATACGGTTGAATATAACGAATTAAAAAATGCGGATTTAGTTATTGATGTCGGCATCAATAGAATTAATTCAAAGATTGTAGGAGATGTTGCTTTTCATTCTCTGAAACTAAATAACTTTGCAGGCATTGTCACTCCTGTCCCTGGCGGAGTCGGACCAATGACTGTAGTAAGCCTTTTAAGCAACACAATTAAGGCAGCAAAACATCAATTAGATTGCAGAACTCAAAGAAGTAGAAAAAGCTATTTTGGAGACTTTAGCAAAGGAAAAGAGGTTATTAATTTAAATCATGTTTTTGCCGTAGTAGAAGATTATTCCGTTAAAGGAAATCAACTTGCGAATGAAGTAGGCATTAGTAGTGCCACATTATCGAGAATGAGAAGTAGTCGAGATGCTTTTTTTGCTACTAAGTTAAGTACGCTTAAGCTTATCCAACAATGGATTGATTCTAAAAAGGGACAACAATGGTTTGAAGGAGTAGTAAACAAAAGCAATGAACGAACAGCTGAGTTTATTAAAGGTAATCCAGAAAGATTTAGAGCCTTGGACCTAGAAAAGATTAAAAAATGCATTGAAGACCCTGAGATTAAGACTGGAGAACTTCATAAACAAGCAGATATTGCTCCGATGGAGCGTTCTTTGTTCAGGCGCTCTAAACGAGATATTACGAGTATGACACTTAATAAAGCTTTAAAGGTTCAGAAGTGGATTGATAAGGAACAAAAATAAGAAAACTTTGAAAAACAATATATATTTTATTTGATTTCATCCGTTAATTATTGTATAATATATAAAAAGTTATTCTAAAAAGTTCTAAGAAATTAGGAATGTTGAGGAAAAAATGACAAATGGAACTATTGAAATAAAAGCAAATGATAAAATTGATTTACTTTATTTTATCGCTTTGCATTTATTGATTAAAGATAAAAACACAAAGTTCTCTGAGTTAGAAAGTCAGGTAAATAAACAAAGAGATTTGAGTCTTATTGTTAGCCAAGTAAATAACTTAATTCAGATTCAAAAGAAAGGTAAGTTAATTTCGACAGTTTTAGCTATTGAAGCTAAAAACGAGCCTATTGAAAACATTTATGAAGTGGTATTCTCTCATGATTTTGGCTTAGCAATCAATGCTATCAGAGATAACCTAATTCAATATAAATGCTTTTCGAAATTTCTAACGAAAAAGAAAAATACAAAAAGTATTGTAAAAAACAAAAATAAGAGGAAATAAAAATGTCAACATTATATACATTTGGGCGATGTAAAACGCCATACGGCCATATCAACCTGGAAAGCTATATGGGGCCCGAATACGCTCATGCAACTTTTTATCGCACCGATGGTTCGAATGAACCACTTACCATGACGCAAATCGGAGCCATTATTGCGGCTGGAATTGGGGACTGTGGACAGCCAGGGGAATACAGCTTTGAGGAAGTAGAAAATACCACCTATGGCTTAAATGAAGTTCCGTGTGAGCGGATTTTTGTCGCCCTTATGTTGCTTCAAGCTGAACTATTCCAACAAAAGTATGAAGTCGATGATGGCGAATAGAGGCAAACTATGAGAGTAAATTTAGCGATAGTAGACACTGAAGAAAACGGGACAATCTATACGAGAAATGACATCAATCTCAAAGGTTTTTCCTCAGTTGTAAAAGCTTTTGAAATTGGGGAATACAAAAGTCCTGAATATCAAATTTATCTATCAGATCCTAGCTTAAACATCGACAGAAAACTAGAACGAGAACTTATCGAAAAAGCTTTTTTGCACAACAGCATCAAAGAATTATATTACTCTCTAAAGAAAGCAAAAAGTAACAGGGATATTGACAAGTTATCTAGATTATGATATTATTAGGTATACAATTTTTACTTTACTCTTTCTTTATTAAGTAATAGCATAAAGGTGTTCCTCTTCTTGAGATCAAAAAGCAATATTATTACATCTCGCTAATTTACTTTTTAAAGAGTTGATTCTTTTGTCGGAAGCCCTGGGATAAAATTTATTCTTGGGCTTTGTTTTTTTGAAATAAACGTGGTCAAATAAAGAACGGAAGGTAATGTGATGAACCAACAATTAAGCGCAAAATATATAAAATCTATCCACACTGAAGAAGATAAAGCTGACTCTCTTCTTTATACAAAAATGTGTTTAGAAAAAGGAATTTTACTAGAGCCATTTTCTCCTATTACTAAAGATACAGCAGAAGCGTTGGTAGAGCTTTATGGGGTAGACTTGAAAAATGCGAACGCCACTTTTTATAAAACATTTGCTGAACGGGAAAGTTTGACCTTGACTGAAGTGTTTTTTGACAGAATTTTACATTATTTGACTAGTTACTATGAACTGGGCGTTGAAGCTTATATTCCAAATCGCAATGAGCAAGAAGTAGCTGAAACTATTAAGTCTCAGTTAACAAAAATTAAAGTGTTAACAGAAGATAAGCTTAGAATGGAATTTCAAAAGTTTATTGAACAGCCTCTAGCATTGCCAACAGAAGATATCCCTATGTTGGCTGATGTTGTTATGGAGGAGAAACTTCAAACCGACTCTATTCTGAATAAGGAACTTATTATAGAATTAGCATCAGAACACGGAATTACTCCTAAAGAACCAAATTTGTTGGTTAGAGTTTTAGTAAAAGAACTGACTGGATCTACAGAATATGTGAAAAATCAAAAACTGTTTGAAGAAATAAACGGGAATGTTAAATCTAAATTAAATGACTCAGAATTTAAAAATAAATTCGTTTCTCTTGTCCGAGATTACATTTCGACTCATGGCTTACAACCGCTTGCTGATCACTTTCGAGTGAATAAAACATTTTGGTTACTAATCAAAAAAATCGGACTCCAAAAGGAAGTTAATTTGATGAAGCGGTTATCGGAGAAATCGAGGATCGACCACACATTTCGAACTATTTTAGAAGAAAAGGAACTGCCTAATTTAGAGAAAGCTACAGTTCTTCAATTAATTAAATGGTATAACTACCTAAAAGAACGTATGATTTTGACAAATGGTGGTCTAAACTTCTATAGAGTTCGAAATGGAAAAGTGTACATCAAAGAGGAAATGCAACTTTCATCTGGAGAAGCTAGTGTAAAAATCAGAGATTGCTATGAAAAACTGCTTATCATCCGAGCAGAATTGAATAAAAGATTCTCTGATAAAAAACTAAAGTTCTACCAGCCTGATAAAAGGGTAGACATTAAAATGCCTACGTCTGCAAAATCTTTTATTGGAAACTATCCATTGTATTCCTCTATTGAAGTTGGAGATGAATATCAAGTGGGCATTTATTGGTCAGAACAAGGGGATCTAGACTTACACGCCCACACTATGGAAGGACAAAGAGTTGGTTTTTACGCAGAAGAAGACGACGATATCGTCTACACGGGAGATATGATTCAATTAAATGAACAGGGGCTAGCTGCTGAAGCTATGATATCCCACGGCAAAACTGGAGTTATCTATTCTATGCATCCTTATGCGAAGAAAGATACGACAAGTGCAAAAATCTACATTGCAGATTCTCTAGAAAGAGAAGCAACAAAAGTAGTTGAAGACGGACAAGTTATCTTTCAAGCTAGCGTTTCAACTGATAAAGCGATATCTTTTGCGACAAGCACGGAAGGAAAAATCGTTTTGTCTAACTTCTCATCAGGAGGTAAAACACCAAACGAGACCACATCATTCCAGCTAATTGATTTGATCAAAAGAAAAGAAGAGATTTCTATGTCATTAACGCAGTTTGCAAGTATCATTGGTGCAGAATTTGTCGAAGATAAAGAAGAAGCTACGCACGACTTTAGTCAACAATCTATTTCTGTTTCAACATTTACGGATTTGTTAAAAACAAATTAAGCTATGGTATATATACCATAGCTTAACTTCTACAATAGTTATAAAAATAAAAACAAAGCCTTGAATTGGCTTTGTTTTTTAAAAAATAGAAAGGAAGTTCTGTAGTAAATACAAAACTGTCGTATCGAAAATATTAGGCAACTTTTGGGTAGGCTTACAAATAAAAATCATTTACAAAGTGAATTCAAAGGCTCAAATTTTGAAATTCGTTTAAAGCTAATAACTGATTCCTACTTTACTAGTTAGCAAGCTTACTTTTATGTGTCAACTAAGATAACGATTCTAACTGAATTTTTAACTTACATTATTGATGAATTGTCAGAAATAAAAATTAATCAACACCTTTGCTACACCAAAAGAATTACAACCTAATTACTTAGTAGTATACATTATAAAAGGTAAGTTGTCAATAGTTTAAGAAAATTTACATCCAGTTATTTAATACACATAAATATAATTATGTATATAATTTTCAATAAAATAAAAAAGCAAACGCATGAGAGCATTTGCTTGGAGTTTTTTCGTGAGCAGCAATGCAAGGGGATTGCAAAAGTCTGCACTTGAAAGATATGATAGATAAGAAGTTTGAAACTCGACTGAAGAGCTGATGAACATGAAATTTAGCTTCTTAACTACAAGTAATAGTATAATACATTTTTTCTAAAAAAGCAATAAAAAAATGATCATAACGAATATGATCATTTCCAAGGTTTAAGGCCAAACCTTATCAAAATCTCTGTATTTTATATTGTACTATACTTCGTATAAAAAAGCAAGTGCTTTTATCTAAGGCAGACTACTCCCATGCTCGTCTGTTGTGTCGTATAGGAAATCATCTATTCCATAAACGGGAGCTTCAGTCTGATAGACATCCGTATAAGACCCGTCTTTTACCTGAGTATAAGCATAGTTATAGGGATAACCATAAATTTGATCATATTTAGTCTCAGGAGAATTTTTCTTATAGAGGACGAATGAGTTCTTAGAGTTATTAGGGTTATTCTTTATAGAGTAAATTGATTTATCAAATTTAAATTCTTCATCTTTGTTTTTTTCATAAGTTTCAGACTTAGGTTTTTCAAGCATTAAAGCTGATTTTTGAGCTGTTGATAACCCAAGGACAGTTATGACGCACATGATTACAAAATACACAAAAACAATTCCGAAAATGTACAAGGGAAATTCTTCGTTTTTATCTTTATTTGATTTATTTCTTTCAAATTTCTTCATTTTGAGCAATTAACTTTCTATTTTTTATCATTTCACCAATTCGTGATATCCAGGCTTGCTAGACGATGTTTTTCTTTTTCTTCCTGCAACTGAGCGTAGTGTTTTGCTGTGACAGCAGGAGAAGCATGACCTAATTGCTTAGATACAAGAAGAATGTCATCTGTTTGTGATAAAAGTCTTGTTGCTGCAGTTGACCTCAATTTATGAGGTGTGATATTGTCTTTGTTTTTAATATCAGGTAAATAGGTTAAAACTTTTTCTTTGATAATTAATTCTACTGATCTTGTAGAAATCCTAGTCCCTCTATTTGATACAAATAAAGCATCTTCCCCACGTTCTGGGCTAAAATTTGCTCTTCCAGCATTTCTTATAGAGTAGCAAAGCTGTTCAAGGTCAAGTTTGGATTTTTCATCCGTCAAGCCGAATGTGGTAGCAGCCAATTCAACAACATTCTCTTTATAGGCATTGTTGTAACAAAATTGAACCACATCGTTAGGTAGCTCCTTGAGAAGTTTATCAGGGATATCAACCCCTTTTAGATACAAATTAAGAACATCATAGACTTCTTGGCCAAAATAAACTTTCTCTACTGACATTTGTTTTCCTTTTCGGACTACATTGATGCATTTATTTTCGAAGTCAATATCTGTTATGTCGATTCCAACCAATTCTGAGATGCGAAGGCCTGTACCAAGAAATAAAGTAATGATAGCATAATCTCGCAATACATTTTTTTCTTTTTGCAAGGCCTCTTCAGGGGTGAGTTCGACAGGTTTATATTCATACACAGGATCACCCTCACGATTAAATTTTCCTGTTTTTGTTTTTTGTAATCTTTTGCTATTACTTAAAACCCCTTCTAGTAATTTAATTGTTTGTTCAGAAGTCAGATATACAATTTCTTTAGTTTCTGCTTTAGGGTATGCATAATCTCTAAGAGGATTGTGCTCAATGCCATGGAAGGCGTTTAAATGCTTATAAAACGTTGCTAGAGATGATAAACGACGTTTAATAGAAGTGTTCGTTAAATTATTAACCTTACTCAAGTGTCTCTCGTATTCTTTAATCTGAGAGGTATCTAAAGTTGTCCAAAAATGAAGGTCAATATTACTTACTTCTGTATCAGTTAATAAAGGAGTATTTTCCTTTACGTAAGTTAAAAACTGACTAATATCTCTAACATAAGACAAGAGCGTATTATCTGATTTTGTAACTTCATTTGCACGTACAAAAGCAGTTACTTCGGTTGGTAAATTCTCTAAAAGGTTGCTAATTAATTTATCATTCTTTCTTTGTGTTTCTCTTCGATATTCTAAAGCCATTTTTTATCCTTTGCGTTTTTTTGGTTTGTAGAAAAGTTCATCGGGCAGGGTTTTGTTGACTCCGTCGTAGTGGATGATATTCACGCCTTGTTCATGAAGGGATTTTGTTACTTCTGGGTAAAAATCATTAACAAAATACTTCCCTTCAAATTCAAATAAGTAAACATCATTTAGATTAGAATTAGGTTCTTTGTGTTTATTAATAATCTTTAACAGCCGTTGACCTCTTTGAAAAACTTCGGTGAAGTATTCTTTAGAGATAATTCCTTTACTTAGTAAACTATCCAAATAGCCCAAATGAATAAATTCGTGACACTCCTTGCAAATTCCAATGTATCTTTCGAAGCAATATATTCGTTTCTTATGAACTACTTAATACACTTCGTGAGTATCAACTACCACCCACTAAAGTAGGGGATTTGCCCCTAATTTGAATGTGGTCAAACAGAAGTAACTCCCTTCCACATTCTTCGTTTAAACAAACGAAACAATTGAGGCTTCTTTTTAGAAACATGTTTCTAAATCCGCAGGTTGATGAGCTACGGCAATGACATACGTTTACGCATGTCTATTTATTCATTTATCGAAAAAGCTGGTTTTTCAACACCAGAAACGAACCATTTTCCAAGTTCATAAATGTTCATCGCACCCACTCGATCATCATTACTTGAATAACCGCAATTAGAACATGTATATTGGTGAATGTCTTTGTCACGGTTCGATTTATCAATCATTCCACATTTAGGACAACGTTGACTGGTGTAATGAGCATCTACTAAGACGACTTCACTTTCATTTAAGTGTGCCTTATATCTTAGTTTTTGTTCAAGATCGTAAAATGACCAAGAATGATGTTCATAACGATTCTCTTTTTTACGTGAATAAACCGTATCGAAAGTTACGCCTGTTAAATCTTCAAGAACGAAAAGTGTCTGTTTACCATAAGATTGAACGAGTGTCTTAGACAACTGATGATTTACATCACTCATCCAACGGGATTCTCGTTCACTTAGGGAACGTAAACGACGTTTAGCTGATTTCGTTCCTTTAGCCTGAAGACGCGCTCTCAATTTAGCATAATGTCTGCGTTTCTTGGAAATAAACGCACCATTAACAAAACGAGTTTGACCCTTTTCGTCATAAGTCGTTACGATTTGACGCAATCCACGATCAATTCCAACGACATGTTTCAAGTCTTTTATTTCGAAATCAGGAACCTCTTTAGTAGCCGAAACATGAAAAAAATAATGTTTTCCACTTCGAACTACTTTTCCAGTTCCTAATGTCCACGAACCATCGAAATAATGGTTTTCGGAAAGACCATAAACTTTGACAAAAATGCGTCCGTTAATCGTATTCATAGAAAATAAATCATTTTTGAAGCTATAATCACGATTTCGAACCAAGTCTAACTGAGGACGTTTAAACTCAATAGGTTTCCACAAAAAAGTCAAATCCTTTTTAATATAATTAGGAACGTCTTTCCCGTGGTTATCCTTTTTATAACCGTTCCAAACTCCTTGTTTACGAAGTTGCGCTTGAACTGTTTTATAACGTGCAATAACTGTCTTAAAAACAGATTGCGTCATTTGCGACTTCAAACCAAATCGATTACGAAGCTCATGATAAAGAGCCGATTGTAACTCGCTTTGTTTAAGAGTAAAATCGTGATCGAAAATATATTGTGAAACATGATTACATGCATCACGATAGGCAATCAGTGTATCATAAGCACTTTTTCGATCAGCTTCTGACTGAAACACAATTCGTAATTTGGAGGTCAAACTGATTTCCATTTTTCGGACTCCTTTCACTAAACTTCATAATATAATTATAACATAAGATTTAAGTGAAAATAAATAAAAGGTCAAATTGTTGACAAATTTTAAAGAAAGGGATGCTTTTCCCCGATTAAAATCAGGGGGGAAATCGTTTAAATATCTATAGGAAGCCAATCATTATTGTTTTCGCATATATCCATTTCAGTATAACCCTTTCTCGAAGCTAGATTTATTTCTGTAATCATTAATAGACGCAAATTCTAGTTTTGAATCTGACATTTTTTTACAAATATCTACGATTTCATTAACATCTAGTTTAAAATCGACGACTGTTTGCAGCTCAAAAGTCGCTGTTGGTTTAGAGATGATAATTGGGACTGAAGAAATAGCATTCTTTTCTAGTTTTGAAGGGCTAACAATATAATTTTTTTCACAAGAAATTCTATTTACAATGTATTCTTCATTTTTCTCTTGCAAGATCATTTTAAAGGTGATGTTTGAGAATTTAAATAATACAAGGTAAAAGAATTCGTTTCCTACTTTGTATCCCGTAGCGCGTAGAAAATGAATAAGCCCTAGCGGTTTTGTTTCTAATTGTTTTTTGAGTTCGTTTGTTTTTTTGCTGTCCAAAATATAAGTATTCATAAACCCCTCGGTTCTTGTAGTAAGTTTATTCTGTTCAATTTATTTTACGTTTTTGAAGAAGTCTTCAACTTCATCTAATTCTTCTTTTGTCATCCCTATAGTAGTAGAAGGGATAATTGTTTTAATATTTTTTGCTTGGCTTTTAAGTTCGTTGTAAGCTTGTCCAACGCGCAACATATCATCACAAATAACAATAGATGAACCAGGATGCTCATTGTAAAATTTAACAATCCCAGCAACTTTAGACCATTCATTAGAACGATCCACAATGCTATTGACATCTAACCAGCCCCACGAAACATCTATTAGTTGGTTTAAACACAAAGCATCGTCTGCTCTCAAACTAGCCCATAAAACTGTCACATTGTATGTTTCACTAATAGTTTTAACTCTTTCTAGGGTTGACAATCGTATGTGAGCTAAGACTTTATCAACCCAAACAAAATCTTCAGGATTTTCAAGATATTCAAGCAAAGGACGGTCATCTGTTCCAACAGTACCATTTACATCAAGTAGTAGATAATTACTCATACAATTCCTCTATCTTATTAATTTTTTCCAACATATCTAAATACAGGTGAGGGAGAACCTAAAGGAGGAACTTCTCTAAAATTGCTATTGTTTCTCATTGAATTTTCAATAGTCGGAAGGGACTTTTTGAAATATTCTCCTCTACCGTAAACTACATTCCCCCTAAAAGACCCTTCGATAACCTTATCCATCACACAGCAAACCATATCAGGATCTTCTTGTGGCTTTATTAATGTTGGCATCTTTCCGTGCTGCCATTTGTAATATTCAACAATAGTAGTAGCGATTACAAGTTCTTGTGCCGATTTACTCATTTTATATTAACTCGCTTTTTATTTTTAGTTTTTTCGTTTTTTGCATCTAATGAAAAAGCGTAAAAACCTCTTCCCCAAAATTTCCCGTCAGGCAACGCCAAAGATAAGCCATAGATTTCTTTTTTTAATAGCCTAGATGAACTAGCTTTAGTAGCGTTTATGTATTTAGTCAAATTTGTACTTGGGGATATAGAAAGCAACATTTGAACACTACAATCTTCATGATGCCATTTTACTACTTGAACACCATGCTCTTTACTTATGCGAGTGAAAAGTCCATAAATTATTTCATTGACATTCTCGTTTATAAGAGCAGCTTTGTCCTTAGTAAAAATGGTAACTTCAACCAAAATATTAAACACTGAATGATTTGTAGTTCTGCTTTCGTCAATATTTTCAACTGTTTTTTTAATCATACACTGATTATAACATAAAGATAATAGAAATTCAACAAACTTCCCAAAGTCATATTTTTTTGGTAAAATGAATTAGAAAATCATTTAGGAGGAAACTATGACAATTGATTTAAAAGAAGCTTTGCTAAATTTAACTGAAAAAGGTGAAAAGGGATATACCAAAGAAATTGAAAAGTTAGATAAGTTTGCTGAGCAAATTCATGGATTTGCAACTAAAGACAAGCCAGAGATCCCTTTGTCAAAAAGTAGCAAAGACGATGTTAATCGCTTTTTCAGGATCCACAGTGATAACGCTAGAGTAAAGGATTTTATCGTCAATAATGATTATAAAAAACCTTTCCTACACGCCTCAAAAGAACCTACTGTAGATAAAAGAGATGCTATGGTGTTTGACCTCAAAAGACAAGTTCGCGAAGATACTCATGATGCCAAGAAGCTTTTAGAATCTAAGCCAGAATTATTCAATAGCAAAGAAAAAGGTGAACTTAATAAGCTTTTTTCTGATATGGATAAGCAAGGTGGAATTGAAAAGCACTTCGAAAAATCTTTTGGTTTACAAGCCCGCGAGAGCAGAACTAATGAGGATAAAGACTTGTTCTTAAACAAGGATAAACAAATGTCTTCAAAAGATGCAAGTGAACAAGTGAAATCATTTAAGACAAAATCATCTAAAGATGAAAATCAACTGTTCTCTGATAAAGATAAACAAAATATGGTTGATAGATTTGGCTCAAAAGGAAAAGAAATTTCAAACGAAGTTAAGAAATTCTCTACTCCAGGCGGTAAAGCGCAGTTGAAAGATACTTTCAATAAAATCAAATCTAACGACAAACTTAAAGAAACAGCCAAAGAAGCGTATAGCAAATTTGTTTCAAAAGATGCAAGTGAACAGGTGAAATCGTTTAAATCTAAATCATCAAAAGACGGAAACCAGCTATTTTCCGATAAAGACAAACAGAACATGGTTGAAAGGTTTGGTTCAAAATCTAAATTGGTTAACAAAGCAAAAGAGATTGCTAACAACAAAGATGTAGAACCAATCCTTAGCGGGAATAACTCACCTAAGCTAAATGCGCCATCTAAATCTATTGGTGGTAGATAAAATAAAAGCTACTTTATTGAGTAGCTTTTTTCTATTTTTCTTTTACTTCAGAGATGATAAATTTTGCTGTGTGCGAACCATAATCTACAATTCTCTCGTTTTCTTTTTCGTGTACTCGAAAATAAGGAGTAGGGGTCTCATTAATCCAATTTCTGCAGTTTTTAGAGATTAATCTAATTGCTTCTGGAACAGATTCCACTGTAGCAAACTTCTTTCTTTTAGAGGAGTTATTTTTCTTCCATTCGATAGCGAATTTGGGCATTGTTTTAACGTTTGTATTTTCTAGTTCATACATTTTTTTAGCATCTCTTGCTGCAGAACGGGCAAAAGATTCGAGTAGTAGTGATTGAGTTCCGATAGAGAGTTTCTTTTTCTTGCATTTTTTAATTTGTTGGAGCTTATTATCTTCATTAAGAGCGATAACACCAATATTATGATTTTCTAATTTCTCCAAGAACCAACGCTCATTTTCTACTTGCATATACAAGTCACGAGGTAGAACTAAGAAATTTCTGTGTCCTAAAAAACTAAGTCGAGCAGAAGATTTTAAATCATCCATAGATGATTTAATTTCGTAGCAAGTAATTTCTCCGTAGAAGTCGATTGTCATATAATCTACAAATTCTTGCTCACCTGTGAGAAAAGATTTGGTTTTATGTGTGCCAATTTTAACTTCACGACATCCGCTAACGCCTAGTTTATTTGTATCTTGAAAAATTAGAAATTCAATGTTTTTAGTTAATTTCGTTTTCATTGTTCTTGATAAGCCTCCCAAATATCCCATACTTCATTGGTAAGAGTAGGTGGAGAAACCTCCTCCAAATCTTCTTCGTCGAAATGATAGGTCATAAATTTTTCATAATCAGCAAGAGAAGTAGCTGTAATGAAGAAACAGTCGTATAGTTCGTTTGCAAGAGCATCTTCAAACATTTGTAGTCTTGAGAAACCAGGAATAGTATCTTCTTGTTCTTTTAACAGAGAAATAATATCAGGTAAATTTTCTTTTTGAATGATATATCCATCAAAAGTAGAAAGCAGTACCATATACTCTGAAGGAGCATCCATATCCTTTTTCTCTAAATCCCAACATTTTGGCTTTGTTAAGCTGGGCAGTGAACCAAAGTATTTTTGCTCAAAATAATTCCATGCAGGAAAACAGGCTAAGTGGCTGTTCTGATATGTTTTTAGTTCGATAAGTTCATCTTTGGAGTTGACTCCATATAAAGTCGAATGTGACATATAACCATTTCCTCGATATTTTAACGAATTTTTATCATTCAAAAAAATCTTCTTCAAAAGAACCTAAAATTGAACGCTTGAAATATTCAAACATATTCGTTAGTTTTTCTTCAACATCATTTTCATCATATTCTAATTGCTCCTCAAGCACTTCAATTCTTTCACGTTCATCACCATCTATAATTTCTTGATAAGAAACATTCCCAGCTTGGTAAATATTAATTATCAATTTGTAGCCATATTCACTTAGCTTACACTGAAACCCACCGTTAGTATAAGTTTGAAAATCAAGCTTTGAGTTTTTATTTCTAAAACGATCGCTATTGTAAATATCATTCATTGAACTAGTTATTTTAGTTCTAGCTATTTTTTTCATTTCAACTCTTTTTATCATTATTATTACCTTTCAACTTTTTTATGAATATTTCTTCCAGAAATCTTTGTTCCCAGCTTCATACTTGATTGAAAACTTCTCTTTTTTTGACATTATATGTGAATTTTCACTTGTTTCCAAAAAGGCATTTATTGCATTTTCATCAAAGTATACCAACATATCCTCTCCAGGTTTAAAGTAGTTCGTCTCATACAAACGCTTGATTATTTCATTAAAATCCTTAATATTAAAGAGAATATCATCATCTTTGTTTTTTTCTTTTATAATTAGCCTTTCGAAGTCAAGAAGAAGTTCTGACATTGCAGTCAACTGTAATTCCGCAAAATCTAAATCCACTGATACAAGACCAGTAGATTCGGTTACGATCTCTTTTTCAAGAGCCATATTCATTTGTCTTTTTCTAAATTCTTCTACATTTGTTGACCGACTAAGATTATAAAGATTCATCATGTTAAACCATGCCGTTTTGTCAAAAGATTTATCAACAATACCTAAAGTTTTAGAAGAGCCTATTAATAGGTCAAAACAAGGAAGAAGTAGCTTTGTGTATTTTACTTGATTTTGTTTTTTAACGTATTCTGGATTTATCTTGAAGGCAGATGTATAATTTTTTAGAATATAATCAAAAGCCTCGTCTAAAAAAGATTCTTCATAATAAAATTCACCCAAACGTTTTTTTCTTTTAGGTTTTAGCTTTCTTTCCGCTCTTAAAACTAAATTTGGGAAATTTGGGAATGTACCATCTGGTGGAATGATATAACCTTGTTTTTCATACATAAATCTTAATTGCGCGGCTACATCGGGCAAGGTTATTGTGAACGATGGCTCTGTCAATTTTTGAAGAGTAAATGCGTGATTTTTTAAGATATAATCGAAAGCTTTGTCTAAAAAAGAAGCCTCATAATATTTTCGGTTATATTTTTGGTCTAATTTTACTTCAGGCTTAATCGCTTTTTCTGCTTTTTTAATTGCTGACGTTATAGCGGCATTAGATAGTTCACAATACCCTAATGAAGTGTAGTGTTGATTCACCTTAGCTGAAATTTCTTTGTTAGTTGTGTAATTTTTCATTTATTAATCCTTTTGATAAGATACGTTTTATTAGCTCTAATATACCACAGAAGTAGTAAAAAGTCAAGTGCAATTTCGCATAACTATAATTATGCGAAATTATATAAAGAAGAGGAAACATTGATTTTTAGTGCTATTTATGCTATAATAGCTTTATAATATAGAAAAGGATAATGATGAAATATGGACAACAAAAGCTATACTTTAACTGAAGAATTTCCGTTTCCTGCAATGGAACCTGATAAAGATGAAATGTTTATCAATATCCGCAACAGAAACTATGCTACGTTCAAAAAAGAAATTGCCATATTAGAACAAAAAGTTACTTTTGAAAATGCAAAAGAATTCATGACTGTTATTGAAGATGATATCGAACGCTTTTACAAAAACTTCCACAAGATTAAAGATGGCATCTTTTCTGAGGAAAATTATGGATATTTATCAGAGCTAAATTGCGATGTTAAGACCATTGCAGAAACTTTCAAAAAGCTAGCAATATCGAATGAAGATTTTGCAACAAAAGCTTCTAAATAATACATACTACCCCTATTTTTGGCCTTTTTTAACGTCACAAAGAGGGGTTTTATTATTTTTTACACATCGTCATATATACAAAAAAACGCTGCTACTAGTGATTAGCAGCAACGTTTCGGTGTATATGAATGGAATAATTATATCACAGAAGTAACTTAATAGCAAGTATCTTTTTTATTCCCATTCATCTTCCACTTCTTCTAGCCCGCTTCTCCAATCATTTCCTAATAGGACATCCACAGTTTTATTCCCTTTAATTTCTTTTGAATAACAGTCCTGCAGTTGTTCAATGCTTTGTTTGACGATTGTGACGTGTGGTTCTTGGGGGCGTAAATGCTTATTGCAATCATCAAGATATCCTAGAATTTCTTCAACAAAAGGATGTTCTGCTGAAGAAAAATCATCACCAATAAATTTTTGTTCCATATATATTTACTTCTCTCTTTCTCAATTTTTTAAATTTAATTAGTTTTTCTATATTCTGTTAGTAAATTATAGAAAGTCGCCCTCTTCAAGCCTACCTTATCCAGGAATTCTTTGGAGGTTATTTTTTTATCTTTCCATAATTTATAACATTCCTCCCAATTATCTGGGTATTGTATAGACGGTCTCCCTACGCTTGGTTGGTTTAGAACATTTTTATTTTTTCTTGATAGAATTGAGATCGAGTAATGCAAACCAATTAAAAAGTTTTTGTTAAATTCTTTTTGTATTTGTTTTTCAATTGGAACAACGGAGTCTTTGAAAACAACTACGTTTCCTTTGCTAATCAGTCGTTCCAGGAAATTTTTTAACTCTAAATCATTCAGTCCTAAACTTTTTACACTATTAAATAGCATATAGTCTTTAAAGTTTGATTCTTTAATAATTTTTAATAATTCCCTGCCACTTCTTTTGTTTTCAAAAACCTTTATTAGAGTAATTTCCTTTGTGTTTTTTTGCGTTTCGATTAATCTTAGAACTTTTTCTACGAAAATAACATCTTCGTCTGTATCGCTCTGGTTATAATAATACACATCACACATGAGCTATCCCCGTCTAAAAAGTCTTTTCAACAATCCGCCTTTTTGGGATTTAGAGAATACACTACTATGATCCACAATCCATTTACGGTCAATTGTAGCCGTAAAACAGTCGTCTTCTTTACGTTTAATAGCTGTAAAACCCGCTTCTTGAGGAAGAATGTCACGCCAGGTTTTTGGTTCTTTTTCTAACAGCATTTCTATTGTCTGTTCGTTAATTGTAAATGAGTTAGGAGCTTTACGATAAAGCTTCTCTATATCTCGAACAACTAAGTTAATAACTGATGCCCCACGCCCATCTATATCTTTGTCCCAATCTAAAACACTCATATAATCAGGCGTTTCAAATCCACAATCTTTAACAATGTCCATAATCACTTGTGAAGATTTATCTATGAGAGTAGGCGAGATAACATCTTCCTTATTGTAATCTTTTCCTAATTGCCCATCTGGGGTGTCATATCTTCCCTCATTGATTTCTTCAATTAATTTTTTTACCAATGGAATCATTCGTCTTAGGAATTCATTGAAGAATATTGTGTTGGCCTCTTTTTTGTATTTTTTCCCAATAGATTCCAATGTTGAAGCAGACGCTTTTTCAGATTTTGTACCATCAATATTCAGAAAAACAGAGCGCTTCCTAGCCTCGTCTTTGACAGATAAATTATCATTTGATGCCATAATGATTAAAGGCTGTTTATCCATCATTTGTGTTTGATCATTATAAAGCCATTTCATCACTTCCACGTAATATCTGTAATTATTTCCACTTTTTACTTCATCAAAGAAAATGGGTACTGTATCATCTTCTCGATAAACATGATAGGCAAAGACATCTTTACTTACAGGTTTCAAACCGATTAAATCTTGACCTGTCATCATTTTCAAAAACAATTCTGTTGTGAAAGTTTTACCCCCGTCTGGCGGTGAAGTTATTGTTACAAAAAATGGAATATTAACTACACTTGCTCCAGAAAGAAAGGCTTCATGTCTAACTTTAGCATTGAAAGGAGATGTAAACATGATATTTAGTAATTTGAATATTGTTTTTTGTCTGCTTAAAATATCGCCATAAAACAAACCACTGTTGTAAAATTCCATAACGTCTAAAAAATTTTTTACTGCTTTTTTCAATTCTTCTTTTGAAGATGCCAATGGAAGTTCTACCCCGTCAAGTAAAGCAGTTTCTTTTTCATAATCAATAGTGATTTTTGGAAATTCTTTTTCTTTGTTTATTATCCTTATTTTTTCCTTTTTTTTCTTATATTTATTTAAGCCTTTTTTGATTTTTTCAGGAATTATTACAATTTTATTTTTTTCCTGTTCAACACGTTCTCCTTTTAAAATTTCATCAATTTTTTCCCTATTGTTTTTTACCGATAGTACATACTTGTAATGTTCTTTTTCTACTTCGTCCTTTGGAGGAGTTAAGATAATAACCTCCGTTGGGTTTTTTACCTTATTTTCTAAAACCCCTTCAAGATCTTGAGGTTTTTTCGGAGAAATTGCCACTTCACCAAGAAGTATATCTCTTGCATCTTCCCATGATGTTTCAAATTCCTCGTTTAACTCATTGTACATATTAATGTCATCGTAATACTCAACATGTTCACTTTGGAAGCCCTGATCCCAAGCCCTAGTTGTAGCATTGGCGGAAGAAACAATGCTTCTTACCCGTCCATCGTCTGATTTTAAAAGATAAATTTTTTTATGGATAAGTTCCATTTTTGGAATTCTGATTTCAATGTTTCCATTTTTCAAAGCTTCAAGGAGACTAGAGTTTTTCTTGATTGAATTGATAGCAGTTGTTTCATTTGTTAAATACTCAGCTAAAAGATCAGCCAATTCTCCCCTTCGAGCGGTAAACTCAGCTCCAATTATTATTTCAGCATATTTAAATTGCTCTGTAATATTATTAAGAAATTTCATTCCATAAGAAAAAGTGAATATTTTTATACTATCAAATCCTTCAAACAATTCCTCTAGAGAGAGATACTCCACTTTCTCTAGGGCGGATTTATAACATTTGATAGGAACTGATGTATTATTTAAAAAATTAGCTGTTTGTTCGTCTTGATTTTCTTTAATTGATTTTTTGCCATCATCTTCCTCAAATAAGTTTAATTGCACATCTTCCATTTTTCGTTCCTTCATTTTTCTTTTGTTGATTGCGTTTTCATTTAATATTATATTCTAATTTGCAAAATATGTCCAATAATTATGATGACTTTTTAGACACGTTTGAAATATAATGTCATTTATTATTTTTATGCTGTCATTCGATTAAAAAAACTACTACCGCAGATTGTGAGCTTTGGATTCTCGCACAGTAATTTATTTGTAGGAAATAAAAGAAAAATAAGGTATAATAATATAAAGCTACTCAGTAGCGATGATGTAGATTGCATTATCCTTAGAAAAACTAATTCAAATAAAAAATAGTGAAATTCATTTTACGGACATTTTGCTTATATAAGAAAAGTGCAATTTTTCTACTTAAATTAACAATAGTGGCTCTAAATCAACCTTTTGAAGACTTTATAAAATAAAAAAAGAAGGTGGTTAGCGAATAGAACATACCCCAATTTCAAAAAGTGAGCAGCCTGCTATCAATAATAAATAGCGATGACGCAAATAGCGTCATTATAAAAAGGTTAACTCAAATTAAAAATAACGAAATTCATTTTACAGAGATTTCACTTATATAAGAAAAGTGCAATTTTTCTATCCTAGTAAACGAAAACAAGCTTTAAATCAACCTTTCGAAAGCTTTATAAAATTTAAAATAAAGGCAGCTAGCAAAATAAACATACCCCAATCTCAACAAAAATAAAAACTTAGAACAAGAGGTAACAATAATGTCAAAAAACACATTTGAAAATTCCAAACTTCAGTTAGAAGTTACTAATTACTGTATCACAGAAGACGGCACGACATTAATAGAGTTAAGTGTCCGAAATCACGCGCAAATCACGCGAATAGAAGATGAGTACCACTGCTTTCATACAACAGAGTTTGATAAGCAAACTTCTTTATTAGATACACTTCTTCTTTCTATCTATTCAAAAGTTCACGCGCAAAACCAAACGAAAAACTCATTCTTCTTACCTATTGATTTTTCTTGTTCTGAAGATTCTTTCAGACAGATCAGAGAGTTTGTCAAAACTGCAGGCTTTAAAGATTCTATCAAATTTATTCTTAGTGACAAAGAAAATCTAGAAAATAACTCTTTTATCTACAGTTTAGAAGATGAGGGGGAGTTGTTCCAAAAAGGCTTCTTAGAACCATCTAACGCCACTCTGGAACTAGAAGGACGTTTTAATGTGAAAACTGTAACCTTTTCTACTCCTATTCCTGAAGAAGAAAAACCTCTAAAAGGCTTCGACGCAGGGGATTTTCTTTTCGAGCCAGATACACATGAAGTTACAATCCCGTATGTTGATTTATATTAACCAAGAAAGAGAATATTCTCTTTCTTTTTTTAAATTTTCAAAAATAGCTAAATACACTTTAGGTATTATAGTTAAATATAAGAAAAGTACATTTTTTACCTGTACGAACCGATAAAATACTGGTATAATTGTAATTATGAAAGATGTAAGTAGCAAAAACAAAACCATTAAAGTAGACAACTTACTTTTTGAAGATTTTTTTGAATCCAAAAAAGGAGAATTGCTTAGAGATAAACGTTTTAGAGAAATAGAATATTTCGAACGGTTTTCCCAATTAGATTATTCTGTTATACCCCAAAAAGAATTTCTTTTTGCATATGATGAACAGCATTTTTTAGATTTTGAGGGATTAATTAATACGCAAGAAAAAATTAGAAATGAACTAAAGGTTATTGGAAGGTTTGCTAACATAGTTAGATTAGGTGAAGATAAAAAATCTCCACTAGGTCTTTTGTTGATAAAAACCCGTCAAAAGTATCTAATATTAGAAACTTATGAAGTTAGAACCTTTTGGTTTAATAAGGGTGAAAACAAATGGGACTTACCTGTACAGAAATCAAATACTCAGTTACTTCACTACGACAGCCTGGATTTAGTTTATAAAAAAAGCGGACAAAAAAATTACTACAAAGAAGTCAGGCTGGGTTTTGGTGGTATCGGATGTTCAGGATTAAAAGAAACTGTTTTTAAAGGGTTGCCACTTTTCTTTATTGCAGATGATTTTGAAAGAGACAAAGGAATTAACCTCCCTACTACTATCACCTACGGAGACCTTCTTAGAGCACAAAGAGATGGATTATCTAAGAAAGAAGTTCTACAAAAGCATTTAAAAAATACTGAAAAGCTAGAGAATATTGTAAATGTCAACAAGTTTACCCTTACAGAAGCATATACTTTGATCAAGGCAGTGACAGAATTTGATAATAAAACATTTATCAATTTTGTAAGATGGTTCCGTGAAAAAGGGCGGAAAATCCAACCTCCAGCGGAACTCCCTTATTCTTTTTTAGAATACCGTAATTTTTTCATTACTTTATTTATCTTGGATACTATTGGAGAATATGAGAAAATAGTGAATGGGTCTAATAATAACATTCCAATTAGACATTCAGATGCCTACACTACTGCCAATGACTATATTAGAATGTGCAGGACTAGAAGAAGGAAACTTAAAATTGACTTCTCTTCAATGAGAAAATTAGAAGAAAAGCACAACAAACTCTTCGTTTCTATCAGAAACAAAGAGTACAAGAATGAATTATCTAGTGTCCCATTTGAAATCCATAAAGATTATGCTCCATTATTAGCGGTTGTAAGAAAAAGGGATAATCCTTTCAAATATCTCTCTAAACCTATCCAATTGCTGCAAGAAGGCGACAGAATGCATCATTGCGTAGGAACGTATATTGATAGTGTCAAGGGAGGTTTCTGTGTCATCTTGACCGTAGATTTAGAGGGTGTTCATTATACATTAGAGGTTAGAGCTGTGTTAAAAGACCAAAAGCTGGTTGGCTACCACCTAGCTCAAATGCAGACAGCATACAACAACGGAGTTGATAAAGAAGAACATAGAAATTTCGTTATAACTTTCTTAAATAAAGTTCCAATAAAATAAAAAAGAGAGCTGTAGGCTACTCTTTTTTTGATTATTTAGTTAATAAATAACAAAAAACAAAAAGAAGACTCAGGAGTAAAGGGTCTTCTCTTGTTTATAAGGAGTGCCATATTTTTTTGAAGTAAAGAAATATTACGATTTAGCGACTCCATCTGGAAATGATATGGAAACATATATGGAAAGTATGAGCAAAAAAGGTCAACTTATACTTCCAAAACACATTATCTCAATATAGTATAAAAAAGTCAAGAAAGAACTATGAAGATATAAGTTAAGCAATAAAAAAAGAGAGTTAAAAAACTCTCTTCTTCTATTTATTTAATTTTAATTATTTTATTTTATGTTTCCTCCTTACCTCTCATTTTGAGGCTTTATGCCTGCCCAGGATTCCAAAAACTAATTCGCTTAACTTGCAACGGAGCATAATAACCCCGAATCAATTTTTGGACCGCAAAATCAGTTCCGTTCTTCCTATCCTTCAATAAATCTCTTGTCAATTTTAATTGAACAATTCTATAATTGTCACTTCGTTGACAAGGGCAAAATTCATCAAAGACATCCTGAAGGCTTTCTTCTAGATATTTTCTAATATGATGTAATTCTTTGAAATATTCAATATGTCCTTCGGTTTGAGAAAGAAGTTCATAAAATACATTTTTCATTTTATGTTTTCTCCTTAATATTTCAAAACCTTATCCAAATACAAAGCATGATCATAAGCTTTTCGCAGACTTGGATATGTTGACAGCATTTCTCCTGTTTTTTCTCCGTAAAGAGTGCAGTACGGAAGGCATACAGTCATTTCTTCTACTTCTTGTACACTAGCAGATAATAACTTGCATAACCCTTCAACCATTTCAGGATAGTTGTAAGAAAAATCAAAGAATATTTCTCTTGGTTTATCTTGCGATTTATAGTCTACTACAAAAGGTCTAAACCAATCGTTAAATTCATTAATCAAACGAAAAAGATTAGTCTTACGAACAGTTGTAATAGTTGTTCCCCATTCCTGAACAAAAGTATGTGTAACCACATGATCTCGTTCAAGTTGGTTAGCAAGAAAAGGCAACTCTTCCAGATCTTCCTTAGAGAGATCTCCCATAATATGAGATAATCCTTCTTTTAGTGCTTCAAAAGCAGTCATACCTCCACTATTAATCATCAACTCCTCATCGTAATGCCGAGGAGAGAGCTTTTTAGATTCTTCGTTTGGCACGACTTGTTTTTCAACAGACCACAATCCTTTTTGCTCAGAAGCAAAATTTGCTCCCATTAATGATGAAGCAGGACTTTTATCAACTACAAAGGTTTGGAATTTTTTATCCCCTGAAGGCAATTTAATTCCATTTTGTTTTTCGATAGCGCGTGTTGTAAATACGCTTTCGAATCGTTGATTACAGTTATTGAATCCTGATCTAAGGAAGACATCACCATTCCCTTTAGGGAATTTTGTTGATAGTTCTTCGTTAATCATAGGATAACCTTTTTCAGTCATTTTATTGAACACGTCTTTGTAATTAGATTCTGTTACTAAGTTATACATTGTTAGCATTTTATGTTTCCTCCTAAACCTCTTTCAAGGCTGTTTTATTTACCTTCCAATTCCATTTCAATAGTGAAATCGACATCAACATCATCGCCAATTTCATCTTCAACATATAATAAAGCTTCTAATTTTGCTAGTTCATATGCGTCATCGTAAAAGAGAGATTCTACTTCAAATTCCTTGAAGTCTAAAAACTCACCATCACGGACAAAGCGAACTGCTGCTTTCCAAGTTACGTCATCAATCTCGTTTTCTTCAAAATAACGGTCATACATATCACTAAAATCTACCTCGTAAGGCAAATAGTTAGTTGATTCTAAGTTAGCATAACCATCTAAACGAACGAAATCATCTGACCAACGGTAGTCTCCCATTAGAGCTGTTTTAATGATATCTCCGACTGATTTGCCAGATAACAAGTTTTCCAAATTTTCGTCATTGTTTTGAACGTATTCTTCACAATGCAATCCACTGGTATCCCCTAATGAATTATATAATTCTTCTAAACTTGAAAATGTTTCGCAGATATAAGCTAATCCGATTAGCTTATCTTCTTCTTCATATCCGACTAAGACAGCAAGAGCTCGATTATATTGTTCATCATCAGAGCCATTCATTAAAACAACTGACTCGATTTTATGAGCCATGGTCATTGAAAGATAATTTTCTTTCAGAGTTTTAACACTATCAAAAGTCTTTTCAACAGTAGTGCCGTTAACGCTTGCGATTAATTTAATAAACATTTATTTTTCCTCCTGCTACAAGGGTAGCGATTTTTTATTAATTCATGAATAAAAAAAGAGCACCCTCCTTCGTGCTCTATCTTATCAATTTTATCCATACATATAGTATGCCATTTTTTGACGAAAATAAAAGTAAAGATTCATTATCTCCATTTTTATTTTTTATTTAAAATTTGAACAGCTTGCCTAATCATTTTTTGCGTCAATCCTGCATCAAGCTCATTATCTTCGTGAAAGCACGTGAGCAATAGATGTTCGCTTAATTTTAATGAATCGTAATTAAATAATTCATCATCTAAGATCATGAAGTGAGCAACTTTGTGTTTTTTAATAAATTCTGAAATGTCTTCAGCTCGACGATTATTTGGAGTATCTGGAAGTAATGCACTGATTTTAAGACATCTTTCTTTTAATGATTTAATCAAATTTTTAGTGCTATTGTTATAAGCTTTAAAAGAGAAGAGGCTCTTGCTAAGATTATACCGCCAAGTAGAAGTTAAAACGATTTTTGCGCGTGTTTTATTAACAATTTTAGCGAGATAATCTAATCTAAAATCATCCAGAACTTCATCCCTATATTTGGTGTAAGAAGTGTTTAAAACTCCATCAATATCTAAAAAAATAACTTTTTTCATTTTTCAATCCTATTCGTGACAATTTTCTTTTTTATTATTATATATTTTTTATCTCTATTTCAGTTTTTGTCATCGTCTTCATCATCACCCCAGCGAACTTCCGCCCATTCAGGAATATCATCGCCAAATCTATCTTCTAGCCAATCTGGGTATTTTGACATAAAACCGTCCTCCTTTCAACAGAATTTTTCAAAATAAGGTATTAAGCGAATGTTCCTATGAACGTTAGCAAAATCATCAAAAAGACACGAAATATTTCCCCTGCTAACAATAAAGATGAAATTGTAAATGCAAAAATGCTCATAAATCCTACAATCAAACCATCATCGCGAATATAAATTTCCTCTTTCTTGTTATTTTCTTGTCTTTCAAAATCTTTTCCGACTGAGCGTTCCAAAAGAAAACTGACTATAAAAATTAAAGATAATAGCCCTATTTGTGATAATGAAGAGGATATAACTTCATCATTCATTAAAGTTTCAAAAAATCTTTCTGCCATATTTTTCTCCAATAATTAGCAATTTGTCAGCTACGCTTTTGCTCTAAACAAATGTAACAACCTTCGAAAAGACAATTAAATTCTAAATCCATAACCTCGTGTGCGCCATTAGTCAAGACACTTCCATCTTCAGCAGAGATCAATCGCAATAAATTAGCTAAATCAACGCGTGTATTGTGCAATCTTTCTTGTGAACGCTTTTTTAACACAAGAGCATTTGATATAAAAATATCGAATGCGACAGCAATTTTTGTTCCATCAACACTCCAATTATCCAAACGAACGCCTCTATAATCACCATCGCCATTTGTATAAGATTTTAGCAAATAGTCGTACAAAATTTCCAATTCATCATGCTTATCCAGCAACATATACTCTTTCGGGGTATCACCAACTTCATGTTCAAAGAAAAAATAGGCTTTCCCGTATGGTTGTAGATCATCCACTTCCTCAATTTCGCTTAAGTAGTAATCATCACTTTTAACTAAAGATTTTTTTATTTCACTTACAAACGTTTCAAAGTCCACTTTTATGTTCCTTTACTTATTTTCATTCAAACCAAAAAATTAAGCGAGTATCATCAATATCAAGGTGATCTCCTTGAGTATTACGAATACTATAAGAGATGCTTAACAATGTGAGGTATACTTCCCAAACAAATCCTGCTGCTGCTCGAACCGCTTCGTCTTCATCGTTGATGTAGGTATGATAATAACTATTTAATTCTTTTGTTGTAACATAGCCTTTACCAACGCTGTCATAAGCAATCTCAGCCTCTTCCTTCACGACATCCGTAGCATCGTCTGGAATCCCACGCAATCTCTGGATGTAAGGGATCGAATAATCATTTCTAACATCTCCTAAAGCAGCATATAGGAGGTAGTTTTTATCCATCCTCAAATCTAATGACATAGGGGGATTAACTTTGTCTGGGTTACTAAAATTAACAAATCTAGGGTTTGCTAAGAACCATTTCCCCTTTTTATCTTTGCCCTCAAACCAAGCAGTCATATATAAACCCATTTTGTTTCCTCTTTATTTTTTGTTTTTATTTGCCATACGCTTTTCTCGCATAAGCCTCATTCGCTCACTTGCTGCTTTTCGTTCTTCTTCTGTCATTTCACGTTTTACTTTTGGACGTGGGAATGGGGATAATGTGACATTTGCCAAATCATCAACTAAAACTTCAATCGAAATAGTTCGACCTGTTTCTTCATCTTTTTCTTCACGAATAACTTTATAGGTTTCTGGGCGCTTCATGAGTTTGGTAATATGTTTTCGCACGTTGGTGGAAATGGTCCAAGCATTGTCAATTTCACTATAAAGGAAAATAGTCTCACGTTCATCCATCCCGTATGTTAAGGTTTTATTAGATGATGAATCTTCTTTTTCTTTTACTTTCTCATCAAAAATATTCATTTCTTCATCTTCAAAATTATCTAATTCTTTTACCATTGAATCAAGTCCTCATTTTCTTTTTTTCTACAATATAATTATAACATATTGTAACTTCCATGTCTAAGTTTATTAGGCTATAAAAAGCCTTTTCTTCGTTTTTTACTTGCAAATTACTCTATAATTTGTTATCCTGATTATGTAGAAAGGTTATAAAGAAGTCTCTTTTCTAAAATAGCCCAAAACAAGAAAAAAACGTCAACATGGGGTAATTTTGGTTGACGTTTTTTGTTTTATATTGATAAAATTATTTGCGTTATAGTTTGCTTTATGTTATTCTTATTTCAAGAGGAATTTTTCCCATACTAAGTTGTCAGCATCAATAAACGGCAGATAAATTGATGCTTTTAACTTTCTATTGCGATAATAGAAAAAAGTAATAGATATTATTACTGGTATATTTTGAGTTTGTTTCTGATGTCGGCCAAAGTTTAGAAACAAGCTCTTTTATTTTGTTGCAATAAAAAAGGACTATATTAGTCCTTTTATTTTTTGTTTTTAATAGCTTTAAAACGTTTAACACCCATAGATGGGGTTACATTTGTTAAATTATCCATGGTGTGTTCTTGGTTATGTAAGAAGCGATTAAAGTCTTTACAACAACTCTTCAAATCTACATTCTCACCACCTTCAGTTACGTGCTCTAAGATAAACGCAGAGTACAGATCCCGTTGTACAGGGTGCTCTCCTACCATCTTCACACGTTCAGATAGCTTAATAGGATGATGCTCTCCGTCTAAGTGGTTTAATTGAGTAGCAGCAATCTTTTCGTTATCAACCAGGATAAATTTAGAACCACGAAATTCTGCTTTATAACGTAATTTTTCTATTAATGCAGCTGGTGCTCTACGACCAATCAATTTACCAAACTGTTTCTTAGAAAGATTTTTTCCAGTAATCTTGCTAATTTCCCCATCTTCTAAACGTTTAGCCAAGTCGGCAAAGTTCATTTTTTCTACAACAAACTCGTTACCAATTTCAACCAACTTGTTTGCCAGGTTATTATGAGCAAGTTTACGTTTTTCCGCTTGAATACGGCTCAACTCAGCAAGCTTTTTCTTTGTCTTTAGATAGTTCTTAGAATCGTGCCAAGTTTTTCTTCCCTTTTTGATTGTCCCATCTGGATTGTAATTGTTTGGGTTGTTTGCTCGTCTTTGGCGATCCAACTTCCGTTGCAATTTTGCAATCAGTTTTTCATTCTTATCAATATCAGGGGCTAGTTCTTCTAGGTTCGTTCCTAGTCGTGAAGAGGTTGCTACTGTCGTAAGGCCAATATCCACTCCAACTTTTGCATCTAAAGGCTCAGCCGTCTTAATATGTGGATAGCCTTCAAGGATTACCTGAACGTAGAAATTGGTTTTATTACGCTCTTGCTTTCTAATTAAGCGACAATATTTAACTTTATTGCGGAGGATATCCCTCTCCATTTCATCATTTTCATAAATGACTGGGCAACTAAATTTAGCTTTATCTGTAACTGTCCCCATTTTGAAGACACCGTTCCTAATGGTAAGGGCAACATCATGTATTCCTTCCATGGAGGTGAATGGATTATTAAGCGAAATGCGATTAGCTCCCTTAGCAAATTTAACTTTAGAAAATGCACCCCACGCTCTTTTGCCTAGAGAAATAGCTACATCTGAAGGAATGTAATGACTATAGCTTCTTGCATTCCTATAATCATTCGCAAATTTGCGTATACTAAAATCGCTTAAATCATATTTTTTATCAAGCTCTTTTAGAATCTTTTTGCGCTCTTTACTAGAAGCTTCATGTTTCATAGCTTGTTTATAAAGTGGATCCTTTTTGGAAGCCTTATCTCTTCTTAGACATTCAATCAAACTTTTTTTGAAGATGTCCTGAGCCATTTTAAAACGTCGATTCAATTGTTCGACGTGTTTGTTTGTTGTTTTTAATTTTAAAGTATATACAAAATGTTTTTTATCTTCTTCCATTTTCTAAGCTTTCGTAATTTATTTTTGTTTTTCTTCTTTGAATTCTTCTAAAGCTTTATTGTATTCTTCTTTAGCTTCAGAGCCTAATTCTTCCAAATATTCCTCTTTAAAATCTTGAAATGTTTTAGTCATAACTTTTCCTTTCATAGTAGATAAGTTTTTGGCTCACAACATTGCCAAATCTTCGATTACCCTTTGGTACCATGTCAAACAGAATGGTTCCAAAACTTGCACGAAAAATTAACCGCCTCTTCTAACCCTTTGGTACCATGTCAAACAGAATGGTTCCAAAACGTGAGCATGAGGTTGCTGACTTTACCGTAACCTTTGGTACCATGTCAAACAGAATGGTTCCAAAACCTCGCATTCTTCTATTTAACATGATTGGAATTGACTAAGATAGATTTCTAGGCGTTAAACAAATCGAGTTTGCCATTGCGTTTCTAACGAACGTATCTTAACCAAACTTCCTTAATTACCCAGCCTGCCTACGCACCAGCTTAACGGCAATCTAACGAGGATACCAAATGAACCCCGTGCATTTATTATATCATGAACACAAACATAACACAATGTATTCTTATAGTTTATTTTTATGTTTTTTCTATAGTCTATTCACCTTTTCGAGTAAAGAACTATCAGTCAGATGCTTGTGATAAGCATCAAAAGTTTTTTCATCGTAACAATAAAAACAAACCAGCACATCTTCACAAGCCTCAGCATTCTTTGTTAAGAAATCGAGGACTTCATCAGTCGCAATTTCTACAGCTTTATCTAACGGATATCCATAAGCCCCTGCCGAAATACATGGGAATGCAATAGACTTATATCCATCTTCAATCAACTGCTCCATAGACTTTCTATAACAAGAACGAAGCAAGGCCTCAGCTTCATCTTCTGGATAATAGCTATAAATAGGACCTACCGCATGATAGATAGCTTTTACGTTTTCTAATCCAAATGAAGGGGTCTTCTTAACACCACCAGTGGCGCATCCATCTAGCTTACCCATGCAATACAACAGTTCAGCTCCAGCTTTCCCAATGATAGCCCCATTTACTCCACTACCACCTTCTAGCCATTTGTTAGCAGCATTGACAATTACATCACCTTTGAAATTTGTGATATCATCTTCTCTGACTTCGATTCTAAACTTAAGTGCTTCAGCTTCTTCTTCCATCTTCAAATTCTTACAGTATTTTCTGAGCCATAAAGAATACTTGATCTTATAAAAAGGTTTAATAATGAACTCTGTAATGAAAAATACAGCGATAATACTTAGGTTGAATACATTAAAACTAGCATTACCAATAAAGTAAGTTGCCAACAGACACAGAATAATGAAAATTAAGAAGCCTTGTTTTGCACTGGTCAAGAGTTGTACACGCCCAGTGCTATTTTTAATCTCTTTTACAATCTCATCACATTCTCCTTTTACCTCAGCATTTGTCATAGACAAAAAGTAATTCATGTAAAAAGGAAAAGTATTCATAGTTGCAAGGTGTGTTTCACCTTCTTTTGCTTCGTTAATAAGATGTGGTAAAAACTTAAAATGACCTTCGCTAGTCAGTAAAAATACAGGGAGTTGTTTTGCGCCATCTAAATTACAAGCTAAAAGCGCGTGCTCGCCTTTTTCAGGATCGTTACAAAAAATAGATTCCCAGCTGGGTTTTGCAGGGTAAACAAACCCAGCTAAGACTTCTCGTAATACATTTACTGGATAGTAAAATTCATTTCTTTTTTCAGTTGTTTTTTCCAAGCGATACTGAATAACTGGATCAATGAAGATATTTGCTGTTCTTAATGCTACCAAAAAGACAACAAGTGGAATACCAATGTAGGGAGGCGTGAACCTCAATAAAATAACATACAAGGTAGATACGAACATAGAACCAATTAGCGTATTGGAGCGTTCAATTATCCTTCCATACGTAACAATCTTCATAAAATCTTTAATCTTCATACAAATCAAATCCTTTTTATTTTTTATGTATAAATTATAACATACATCACGCTAACTTTCTATAGATTATTGCACAAAAAAACGACTAGCTAAAAGCTAATCGTTTTTCATTTGTTCATTTTAAGTATTTTTAAAAGAATGCTAAAAAATCCAAGAGATTTTGCAAAGATATTGCTCTCTTCGATACATATATTTAGGTGTTTCGTCTAAAACATCGACTTTATAACCTAAACCACGCAAGCCATCAATAGCAAACTCATCTAAATAAAAATTATTAAGATGCGTTTTGCCACTCATAACTGCTCTTTCAATAGCATTATTGATACCTTTTTGATATCTCATTCTATTTTTATATGTCCAAATTTTAGCTTCTTCTGCAGATAATGGAAATCCATTCATTTTTCATTTTCTCCTTTTTTGTATTTTTTCTATTTAGTGTTATTCCTCAATTGGAAAATGTTGTCCAGTTACAGCATCAATCATTTCACCTTCCATATCAATCTCAAAACTATCTTCGAGATAATCAGTAACTTCAGGCAAAGGCATTTCATTGACAAATTCAGAAGAAGCTAATTTTCGTCTAGCATCTTCTACAGATTCTGCCTTAATGGTAACTCTACCAGTAACACTATAACAGACTGGAATTTCGAATGTTCTTATAATTTTCATTACAACCCCTCCTTAAATCCATTGAGAAGTTAGGCCAACTTCTACTCCACTAAAAGTAGAATGAAGGACCAATTCAGTACCAAGATAGTTATTATCCCTAGACAGAGGTGCGAATTTAAAATCACCTGCAGGATCATTTACGACAACTAGGTTACTTATTTCTCCAAGGTCATATTTTTTAAGGAAGTCATCTTTAATTTCTTTAATTCTATTTAAAAAGCTTGTCTTTAGTTTCATTTTATTTTTCTCCATTTTCTTAATTTTTTTCATAACCTTGTTCTAGAATGATCAGACATCTATATTCAACTCCTGAATTTTTGTAAGCTTCAAGAATTTCTTCAAAAACGTCTTCATTTTTAGAATCGAAACCTTTTTTCTTTAAGCTTCTATACAAAGCTTTATTTTTTTCTGAAAAATGCTTTGAATCTTCTGTTAGATCACGAATCAACATGGGAACTAACTCCTCTTCGCTAAAAGCAACCGCAATTGGTTGGGAAGGATCCATCGAAGTATAAGCCCGCCATTCATCACAATCAAAAAGCAAGTACACTTTATTATTTTCCATTATGTTTCTCCTTTTATTTTTTACAGTTCTTTTGTAACGGTATGAATATACAACCAGTCACGTTTTTCTTCAAGATACAGAATAGCATCGAGAACCGATTCAATTAATTCAGGTTCTTCATTGGTTTCTTCAGCTTCAGCTTTAGCCAACTCTTTAGCCGTCTCAATCAATTCAACTTTTGTTAAAACCTTGGCTGGTTCTGAATCATCAATCATAGTTTCAGGATATACATAATAAAGAGTAACCTCTTTTTTTATTCCCTCAAACTGAATAGGCTTAATCCCGCATTCAGCTAAAGACTCATTAATCTTTTCGAAGCCATTTTCTTCATCAATAAGATGTAGAAGTTCCGCTTCAAGCAAAAAGTCAATTAGTCGTTCGCCTGAGTAAGACACTCCGCCTTGATCTGTTAATTCATCATCATGCAATTCTACAAGCAAAAGTTCTGATAGTTTCATTATTTTTTTCTCATTTCTTTTTTTATTTTATTTTTTCTAAATAAACTCGTTTTTATCTAAACCAAAATAAGAACATGCATCTTCTAGCCACTCTTCATTCGTCCTCATTCCAAAAGAACCAAAGCAAGCGTCTGTTTCATTGTCATCTTCACTATCTTTGAAATATCTAAAGATAAAAACTTCTCCGTTTATCCATGCATTGTATGCATCTAAATCGTATTTTACCAATTCCATTAACTCTTCAATAAAGTCATGTGAGAACTCCGTTTTCTTATGGTTGGTACACAAATGTTCTTTTGTTTCCCAAGCAACACCGACAATTGAAGGATCAACAAAGCGTTTATTAACTCCTACACTGTATTCATTATTCTCAATATTTTTCGCAATGGGAAGTGCAAAAAGACCGTTCTCATTAAGCGCATTTGATAGCTTTACATTAAAGACTTTTAGATCTTCACCACATTCATTTAACAGTTCTTTATATTTTCCCTTATAAGTAACACTATCAAACCAATCAGTGAAGTCATTATAATTGTTGTCATTAATTGAGTTTTTTCTCTTTTCCCACGTAAAGTAATTTAGAATATGATCATCCATGAGTGGATTATCAACAGTTTCATCGTAACTCACACAAATTCCTGAATTGTTAACTTTATTTAAAAAATATGGTAGCATTTTTTTCTCCTTTATTTTTACACACCTCAAGCCACAAACTCTTCAAGAGCTTTTGCAGCTGTTTGATATTCTTTTTCACCTTTTTCCAACAACAAGGCATTACGTCCTTTGTTAAGACATGCCTTTCCAATATTGCAAGAACCAGCGAACTGATCTAAAACTAATTCATTTGGCAAAGTAATATATTCCAGCAACTCTTCGAAAAGAGCGATTGGTTTTTCCGCCTGATGAATTTGTTCAGATTTCCCTGTCTTGTCCACGTTAAAAACTGTCGGTAGCATCTTTGCAGTGCCTTTCATGTATTGAATGGGAACTCCAGCAGTTGACAGAGCTTCTGCTACACCGTAGGAATCTAGTCCTTTAACTTCGATGCCAAGTTCTTTAGCCTTAGCTAAATTTTTCTTAGCATCCAATTTCAAGGAACGAGATTTACCTTTAGTGAAAAATACCATCTGCTCAGTGTTTTTTGCTTTACGCCCTGTATTTGAAACAAAAGAACCCTTTTGCCAATCAACAGTCGCATAATATTCAAAACCAGCTGCTTGAGCCATTTTCTTACATTTATAAATGTAATCAAAGTTATTCTCATTTTCTTCAGCGAAGAATTCGACCATAAAAGCCCCGTCTTTTAATACACGGAACTTTTCTTTGAAATCATCATCTGTATAAAGAAAACTTTCATACTCAGCAAAGTTTCGATTACCACCTTTATTTGATTTTGCGTCAAAATACGGATGATCCGTAATCAAACAATCAATAGTTCCATCTTTAATCATGGACAAGTCACGGCCATCTCCATTGACAAGAAGAACGCTATTATTGTTCTTGTCAACCATTTTGAAGACACCGCGAGAAACCTTCTTGAATAAGCCTTTGTCGATACCTTCATAGATCCTTGCACGAATAGAATGTTGTTTATCCGTACTGGATACCGTTTGATAAGCATCTTTCAAAGTGAATTCTTGATTTGGTTTTAGTCCAGTCAATAGTTCCATTTGAATACTGTTTGTTGTTATTGTTTTCATATTTTACTCCTGATTTATTTTGTTTTCCATTACAGATAAGCTTGTGATTAATTTATCTACCGTAATGAAGCCCTCCTTCACTATCTTCAAACTCAAACCAATGATCTTCAATAGATGGGGATTCTTGCAATTCAAGTCCTGTCGGATTGCAAAGTTCTTCATTTCCACTAGAAGTTGTAAAAGTTTTTGCAAAAACATTTGTAACGTCAACTTCTACCAATTTAGGGTAGATACTGTTCATTTTTTGAATTTCCATTTATGTTTCCTCCTGCTACAAGGGTAGCAATTCCTTTTTTTATTAATTCATGAATAAAAAAAAGAGCACCCTCCTTTTGTGCTCTACTTCATCAATTTTATTCATATTAATAGTATGCCATATTTTCATAAAAACAAAAGCAAAGAAAACCAACCCTATTCACAATTACCTTGTTCCAACGGGAAATAATAGTCGCCATAAATGCAAATGCGAGGCGATTTTTCCTCATATGGTGTGGAACACGTTTGCTTGAGAAGTTCTCCGACTATCCACTCCAAGCAGGCAAGACTATCACTTTTCCGTTGTTGCTTAGGCTCCTTTGCTGGAATGATTGCTAATTCATAAGTTGTTTGAGGATTACCATTTTCAGTCATGAAGTTTTCCTTTCTTCCAAAAAATACAATTTTCAAATTCCAGCATGCAAGTTTCTTTAGACTTTGTTGTTGATTCATTTACAATCACAAGACTGGGGAGCTTCACTCTACCACCTTTACCAATCGCATTATTCGCAACATTCTTTTCGGTCATTTTGTAATCCCCTTTTCTAAGAACTCTTCAGCTATTTCCAATCTTAGCTCACTCAAAACTCTAAAACTATCATCAATGTTTTTCGTCCAAATCATCGCGTGAATTTCAATAGAAGTCAATTGATAATTAGTAAGAATAACAGAAGAATCTCTGTTTTTTAAAATATCAGGATGTGCATCAACAACACTTTCTACTATTTCTTTTGCTCGTCGAATGTCGCTGTTAATTGACACAGGAATAACAAGTGCGTAGCAGGTTTCATCATTATGTAAGTTGTTATTGATTACTACTGCATCATTTAACAAATAGTTAGGAACAATAGCCCGTTCACTTGTCGCTAATTTAATCTTGGCGTGCCTAAGCGTTAATTCTTCAATCTCGCCAGATATATCTTCTTTAGGGATTCGGATTCGATCCCCAACCTTGAAGGTGTCTGCAGAAAGTAGTAAAGTCCCTGCAATAACGTTTTTTATTGAATTTTGAAGGGTGAAACCTACTACTGCAACCAAAATAGCCGAATTTGTTAATAAAGATTTTAAAACATCTTTAAAAGCATCGTATTGAGATAGTAGTGTAATGATACCAACTGTAACAATAATAACTTTCATTGCATTGGCTAGGAATGTATTAGTCAAATTGTTATGCTTTTTAAGAACTCTATTCATTGCTTTATCAGCTAAAAAATAAAGTAATAAAAAGAAACCGATGATTAAGAAGTTATTCAGTGTTAAGTAGTCTTTCATCATTCTTTTTCCCTTTCTATTTTTATTTATTATTTACAATATCAGCCATTGTCCGATTATTCTTCCCTTCTGGATCTGAATAACTTTCAGAGGTATATCGAGATGAAGTATCTCCTGAAATGACTAGATTTGTTTTTAAAGCGGCCTTTTCTACTCCAGGAAGACCTAATTCTTTTCTAATTCTATTTTGTGTTTGGTAAATATCTTCTGATGAAGCTAGTTGGTAGCTAACCCCATCTACCATAGCACCATTCCCTGCCAATTGATAAGAGCTAATATTACTTGCAGCTGTTTTATAATCTAATAAACTGATAAGCGTGCTAGTTTCTCCAAGATTAATATTCGTTTGAATATTGGTACTAACTACAGACAAAATCATCTGATAGTTATTAATGGAATCTAAATTAATAATCTTTTGGATAATTTTTTGGATTACTTCTCTCTGCCTTTTCTGCCGTCCATAATCCCCATCAGGATCATCATACCTCATGCGTGAATAAACGAGAGCTTGTTCTCCATTGATTGTGTGAGTTCCTGGCTCCACTACTGCTTGAAATTCTGGTTCGTTTTTTGCAATGGAAATAGGAAAATCAAAATGATTTGTTACTTCAATCCCCCCAACAGCATCTACTAAACTGATTAAACCTTTCATGTTAATAAGGGCATAATAATCTATGTCGATATCTAACATCTTTTGAATAGTAGAAATAGCAAGATCTGCTCCCCCAGCAGCATAAGCAGCATTCAACTTAGCCCTACCTTTACCATCAATCTCAGTCATCAGGTCTCTTTCCAAGCTAGTCATGCTGGTTCTCTTTGTTGCAGGATTGATCGTCACTAGTAGCATAGTGTCAGAGTTCCCTTGCCAGTCGTTTTGTCTTTGACTAGAACCTGTATCGACACCCATCAGTAGGATAGTCATCGGTTTGCTTTTATCAATCGCAAGTACATCTCCTGAAACACTCTCGGTTTTTTTATAAGTTTTTTTCAGTATTTTCGTCGCTTCGTGGTATTCATCTTTTAAAACGAAAAAACTACTAATTCCACCGACTAAAATAAAAACTCCCAAAAACAAGAGAGTGTAACGCAAAATTTTCTTTGTTTTTACAAACTTCCCCATCTGTCTGTTCTTTCACTAATAATTTAGGGTTGTGTACCCCTATATACTGCAATTATAACAAAATTTTTTTGTGAAGTAAAATAGCAGAATGTGCTATAATAGGAATGTCTCGTTAGAAAGGGGCTTTATGATTAGAAGGGCTAGAAAAACAGATAAAGAAGAAATTGATAAATTGTACAAAGACTGGAATGAGAATTATGGACATGACGATTTAACTAGTTGCTTTTTCGATAGATTTGACCAGGGTTTTTATGAAGATATCGTTTGCTGTGAAGAAGACGGAAGAATTGTATCTGCAGCGGTTGTATGTGATGCCCAGGAGTATGATTTCCCTGATGAGTTTTCCAATAGCAAAGCTTTACTTTTCCTTGGGACGCATTCTAAATTCGAGAAAAAAGGATACGCTAGTAAATTATTGAGCTACATTCTAAATTCCAGCCTAAATCGAAATGGTATTGTAGTTGATGTTGCTCAAACTGACCACTACAACTTCTACAAGCGCTTTGGCTTCTTTAGAGTAAATACCGATGGCGATGACAATGATATTATTTTTGCCGAACCGAATAGCAAATAGAAAATCCTCCTAATCTTAGGAGGGTTATTTTTTATGCTTTTTTGATTAATTCATAAGGAACGTAACTATCTCCACTTTCATAAGATGAGATCTTATCAGGGAAGAGAAAGACTTCGTAGCCTGATTCTGCTGCCAACTCTTCAAGTTCCTGCAATGTGAACAAGATTTTTGCTTTCGAAAGGGCGCGTGCTAATGTGTTGTATTCTTTATATTTGACATGATTTTTTAAATTTTGATTAGACGTTTGAGCAATTGTATTTTTTGTAATGTTGAATTTCAATGGATAGTCTGTTTTGAAACAACCAATTTCAGTTGCGCCAATCAACAATGCTACAATTTTTTCCTTCACCTTCTTCTGCTCTACAGGAGAGGTAGCAAGATACCTGTAATCATCGTTAAGACTTTTAGATTTCTTAACTTCTTCATCTTTCACAACGAACTTATAAACATCTTTCTCAATCACAACAGAAATTACTTCTTTTTTAAAGTCATTAACTTTGTGACAAGCTTCTTCTAAGTTTTTTGCGAGAATGGAAATGACGCTAATTTTACTCATGAGACGGCTCCTGTTTTTTATTTTATATAGCAATTATACCACATATAGTTATTTTTTTCAATATTATTTTAGATTTTTACTATTTTTGCTTGCGTTAATATCGGTATTGCGTTATAATATAAAATATATTAAATATAATAAGAGGTGTTGAACATGAATACATCAACTGTC
>FLSH01003573.1_pt1 | contig 40915 bp, 53 predicted proteins | sample 1550441 | NCBI WGS metagenome assembly FLSH01 (sample SAMEA4031756, study PRJEB14383) | metagenome | biome: human; feature: oral; material: saliva | place: Philippines | collected 2014 | reverse complement strand
GTGCAATAGGCGCAGCGGCGGAGGGGGGTGGTTGCTGCAATGGGCGCGCCTATTGCCGCTACGGTTGCTGCAGGCGCAGCATTAGGAGGCGGAATATATGGGGCTTGGAAAGTATATAGAAACGAACAAAACCGAAAAGAGTTAGACAAAGCTATAAAATTACTAAATGATGAACTTAGTACACCTGAAGAAATATTTAAGGCGCGGAAAATTGCAGCTGAAGCAGAATTTATGACAAAAGTTATTCCGGCATATCTCGAAGCGTGCGACAAGATTTTTTATCTTGAAAAGGAAAATGGAGGTGTTAGCGAAGACTTGGCATTGTGGATCCGTCTATTAAGGGATTCTGTAGAGATGGCCAAAGATTTGAACGAGGAGTATAAGATTGCTCTCACAGCACTAAAAGATGAATAATAGGGAGATGTTAACATGAAAAAGACTTTATTAATTACTACTATGCTTGCCTTAGTTACAGTTACGGGGTTCGCTAGAACTGAGGTATCTCACGATGAATTCAAGGCGTTAGACGGTCCTAAGGTATTAGTACATTACGATGACGGGAGCACGGAATTACTAGACGAACAGGAATATCTTGAACGCACTATTAGTATGACACAAAAAGAAATGGACGACTTACACAAAGTCGATGAAGGTACTAAAAACGCATTGGCAAAATGGCAAGCCGATCATGAAATACACCAGGCACCGTCTGAAGAAGTGCAACAGCCTAAAAAGAAGAAGCACTGGTATGATAACGTACTAGATTCAGTATTTTAGATAAAAAAAATAAGCCCTCACCGCAGTGAGGGCTACTAAAAACTACATACCTTAGAGGTATTTCATTTTTACTCCAATACTATTATATCACATAAAACCTCTAAGGCTTATTTCTTATACTCAAATTTAAGCCTAGGAGGTTATTTTTATGGCTAAAAAACGAGTCGATGGACGCTACCAGGTATCCAAGATGATAAACGGTAAGCGTAAATACTTTTATGGCACTACCAAGAAAGCTGCTATTGCCGAACGTGATGCCTACGTTGAGTCGCTAGCGCAATGTGCTAACTACGATAACACGATTACAATCGAGCGCTGGTGTGAGTATTGGATCCGACTTAAGAGGGATACAATTTCACAAAACACCCTCTCCTCTTATCAATATATTATTAAAACCTATATTGTACCGTTCATAGGCTCGATACGATTAGTTGAGCTATCCGCATTAAACATAAGAGCACTTATGGATAGCATGAATCATTTATCAGCTCGGACTATCAGTTACACACTAACCGTTCTAAGAGCTATCCTGAAACAGGCTGTCATGGATGAGATACTCTCGAAGAACGTGGCCACATTAGTAAAAAAGCCAAAGCAAGAATGTGAACGCGAAATGGTAACTCTATCTAAAGAAGAGGTTGAGACCTTCCTTGAACAAATCGATGATGTCGAATGGCACGCCCTATTTAAGCTAGCATTTACAACGGGTTTACGCCGTAGTGAGATACTCGGCTTAACCTGGGATGATGTCAACTTAAAACAAAAGATGCTAACCGTCAATCAGACAGTTTTACGTATCAATGAAGTTACGACTATCTCTAAAACAACTAAAAACAGCTCGTCTAGGCGTTCTATTTCGCTTGACGATAAAACTATCGCAGAGCTACTAAAACTTCGCACATGCGTCGATAAACGAAGACTAAAAGCAACGAACTGGAGAAATAATAACCTCGTGTTCCCCGGTAAGTTTGGAAATCCTCGTGATCCGGCTAAAGTTTCTCTAAAATGTAAAAAGTTTGCTACTGCAATCGGTAGGCCGGACTTTACGATGCACGATACTCGACATACACATGCTACCCTATTGTTAGAAGCAGGTGTAAACTTTAAAGTCGTACAGATGAGGCTTGGCCACTCCTCGTACCAACAAACGATGGACACCTACTCTCACGTTACTCCGATTATGGAAGCCGATGTAGTAGAAAAGATTTCAAACATATTCTAATTGATGTCAAAATGATGTCAAAAGAAAAACCCACACTACTGTGCGGGTTTATTTGGTGGACCACCAGGGGTTCGAACCCTGGACACCCTGATTAAGAGTTAATTTTCACACTACTGGCAAACCCTATAAACACAGGGTTTTACTGCATTTTATATTTTCTTATTTACCTATATTTCCATATATTTTTTAATAAAATGATGTCAAAATGATGTCAAATAAAAAAAGCCCCAGGTAGTATTTACCTGGGGCTTGCCTTACGTCCGCCCTCGCAAGGCTAGGGAGATATTTGGATCACCTCTTTACCGATGAATCACTACTCCGATTACTGCTCCCGCTCCCACCATCTGAGATAGGTTGCGCTGCATCCGTAGTCGTTTGATTGTTCGTTTGTCGTTGTCGATTTGCCCTTTCAATTCGGTCAATGAGTTCTGCATTTCTGACAAGGTAACCTCTTGCTTCATGGATAGCATTTTGGCTTTCATCAATTCTGTTTCCAATGTCGATATTGTATTGTGTGCTTCTGTCAATTCGTTCTTTTGCTTCATGACCAAGCTTTGAGCTTCGGTCAATGGAAGACTGGATGTCTCGATTAAGCTCAAGGCTTTCTCGTTGTTGCTTTTCAATTCGTTCCACTGTGTTAAGGGAATCGTGATTGTTGCTTCCACTTGGCTCGTGGAAGATGTACCAGAGGCAAAAGATGGAGAGGAGCACAATAGCACCGATAATATAATAAAGCTTAGGATAGCCAGTAACTGTAGACTTGATTTTTTCATACATTACATACCTCCTGCGTAGTCAGTAATCCCCCTAGCAATGGCACGTACGATAGTATCGAGGTCGTTAGATAGCATGGCGTGATCTTCTTCATTATCAATGAATGCCATTTCAACTAATACAGCAGTCGCATCCGTGCCATTTAGTACCCAAAGGTCATCACGTTTCTTAACGCCCCGGTCTACTGTATTAATGCTGCGAATGATTTGGCTTTGAATGTCATTCGCTAGGCGTTGTCCGTTAAAGGTCTTATACAGTGTTTCAGTTCCTCGAGCTTCTGTGTTAAACGCATTACAATGAAGCGATACGAAGATATCTGCGCCCCAAGAATCAGATTCGGAACACACTAGACCCAAATCATCATCTTGTAGCGTACGAACTTCACATCCTGCCGTTTCCAAATAGCGAGCTAACATCTTGCCAGCATCACGTGCTACATCACATTCACGTGTACCATACACAGGATTGACTGCACCACTATCTAAGTTAATATCGTGGCCCGGATTAATAAATACTTTCATCGTTTATCCTCCTCTTCTAATCTATCAGGAATGCCATTGTTGTTTTGGTCTATCCAAAGACCTAAGAACCCTACAATAGCCGTTAAAACACTAGGTATGAATATGTGGTCAATAATATTGATGCCGACATTAATCAGCTTGTTTGCATCGTCTGATACGTATCCGCTGATAAAGGACATAACATATTGAGTGACCACTAATAAAATAGGCACTAGCATAACAAATACTAGCGCCCTTGTAGCAAGAATACCTGTAGGGTGGAAGTTAGCCACCCTTACAGATTGGTATGATTTTTTAACGGCGTTGATGAGATTTGGCGGTATATTCATGTAGCTCCTCCTTAATATCATCAACACGAGATTCAATGCTATCCACACGTGATGTTAGTTTCACGTGTTCAGTGTATGCCTTTGTTCGTTGCTCACGTGATAGCTTAATCTCATCTTTCAAGTCTTTTAACGTATCAGTGAGCACGCCCATTTTCTCTTGAAACATCAGATTATCTTGCATCCTTTGAAGGTCTAGTTTTTCAAGTAACGGAATAATCAACAATCTATATCCCGCCCCAGCCACTACACCTACGATGGTAAGTGTAGTTAAAATATCGTTTAGCTCAAACTGCCACGTCCACATCTACTACCCCTTTCTCCAAAAACCTATAATATCAATAATATACCGATTGTTCGCCGGCACGCCCCAACCCTTAATTATGCGGCTGTTTCGTTCAACATAAATACTATTGTTATTCGTATCGACGCTTCTTTCGATTAGTCGCACAGAGACCGGCGCAGTTGGTGGAAGTGATGCGATCATGTTGCCATTACCGGAATGGCTCGTCAATCTGCAATCTAAATGCAAGTACCCCCAACCAGTTAATGGGTCAAAGGCCAAATACCCTCTATCTTGACCGGCCGCTCCGGCTATTGCCGTTCCCCATACAACTTCATATATTTCAACTGGTTGTGAAGTTACTTGTCCACCACTTCCAGGGTCGCCTTTAGGCCCTCTTAAAGCGAGTAATTGCTCTGCCGTAAAATCAGAATATTTGAACGGCTCGCCTTTATCGCCCTTTGGTCCTTTAAGTGCGTTAAGTTGTTCTTGCGTGAAGTCAGAATATCTAAAAGGTTCGCCTTTGTCGCCTTTAGGACCTTTTAAAGCCTCTAATTGCGCAGGTGTGAACATATCATAAGTAAAAGGCTTTCCGTCTTTACCAGGTTCACCTTTAGGACCAGGGTCGCCTTTGATACCGTTAACCCCATCTCTACCAGGAGGTCCAGGAGGTCCAGGAGGGCCTTGAATACCCTGTACCCCTTGTTCTCCGTTTGTTCCGTCAATACCATTTCGGCCAGGTTCACCCTGTGGTCCTGGAGGTCCTGGAGGACCCTGTGGCCCAGGGTCTCCTTTAGGTCCTTGTAGTTTAACGATTTGAGTATTGTCTTTAACTTTGATCGTTTCGTTATCTTCGTGAATGTGTAGTTCGTCCATCATTTCCCCCTATTGCTAACGCCTTCGACTATAGTAATTTGTCCTTTAACTAGACATTTGATAGGGTGGTCGCCATTCCAAATAAATAAGTCCCATTGGTATTTACCGACTGCTAGGGCATTTGTATCCAACGAAAGAGTGATTTTAGATGCTTCATCGTTTTCTAGCTCGTCGGTAGACACGTCAATATCGAACTTAGCTTTATATTCTTCGTCCGGAGAATATTTACGAACACAGGCGAACAAACTTTCACTTGCAACAACATTGTTATAGCCAATGTTAAGAGAAATCACTTCCCCTTTGATTGCATTAAAGTTGTGTAGGACTGGCAGTTTCATCTTCGTGTACCTCGTCCATTAAATCATTATGGACACAGCCCTCTGTTGGGCATGTTCCGTCTTCGTTAAGCACTTCCCAGCAGTACTCACAAAATTCCATAACAGGTACTTTACTTTCTCCGATATATTTAGGCATATTATTGTACCTCCTTAATACGTGTTACCATTTCGGTATTTAATTTGATATATTGTGCACTAATGGCCCCAGTAGGTTTTCCCATTAATAACAATCTGCGCTGAGCCTCTTCTAAGGATTTGAAGCGCGGCTCGTATTCAGATTTAATCGCATTAATCTTATCTTCCTTGGTAGGAACATACGGAGCAGGTTCGACAAACTTGCCGTCTACATAGAATTTACCTTTCATAAATTCATCAAGCATGCTATCACCATCTGCAGAGTAAATATAATCCGCTGCATCTGGCCATTCTTGTTTTGCAGTTGCTAACAACTGCTCTTGCGTTACTGTATTATCAACATAGGACGTAATTCGTTCGCCCATTTCGTTTAACACAAATACATATTGATTCATAGTAGTATCCTTTCGGAGGTGAAATTATGCGCCGTTACACTGTTATGCTAAAACGTAGACAACGCAATACCATTACATTAAGGCAACTATTTAATGAGTGGCTGCCTATTCACTCTCAGTCCATTTCAACGAGTGCTGTTAAGTCTTATCACATTGCTTTTAAACACATATCCAACATAGCGGATATACCTATCACGGATATTCATTTTCAGCACCTTCAGAATGTAATTAATTCCATGCACGTAAAAGGACTTTCCTACTCATCATGTAAGAAAGTCCGCACATTGCTTAATCAATTATTTAATTACGCAATCATCAAAGATTACTCTATCACTAATTACGCCATACACTTAAACCTAGGTCCTAACATACCGACGATTAGGAGAAGAGTATTCACTCGCCAACAAATTAATAAATTATGGTCAATAGATACTTCTTACTCCCATATGATTTTAATACTGCTTTACACCGGATTACGTATCGGCGAGCTACTTAATTTACACAGGCAAGATATCAATAGACGATCATCATACCTTATTGTGAGACACGCTAAAACAAAAGCCGGTGAAGGTCGTATTATTCCCATTCATCACCGCATCATGCCTATAATAGAGCAGCTACATACTAGCGATTACCTATTCACTATCAGCTACACAACATTCCGTAAGCATTTCAAGAATATTATGAAACAGTTAAATTGTAAGCATACTATCCACGATACCAGGCACACATTCGCCAGTTTACTTGATGCGGTTGCACCACCTAACACGTTACGCTCTTTGCTAGGGCATAAACAAGGCGATATCACTACCAGGGTATACACGCATAAAACTATTCGTGAACTGCGTAAAACCGTAGAATTATTAAAATAACTCCCCAGTGGGGAGCGTTTAATAACGTACCAATAGGGGGTACAATTTCATTTCCTGTTTCATTTGATAGAGAGTGTTACGTAGTAGTTGGTAATGACGTGAATGGTAACAATGTTGATAACCAGGTCCATTCGTTTAGAGAGCATACTAGAACAGGGGTTAAAGTATATTCTCAGGCGGCGAAAGATGGATTAAATAAAACTACGGCTTGGGGCAGATTTATTGCGGTAGGTAATTAGATAATCCCTAGTGCGAACCAGTAATATGATGCAGCATATCTATCACTAGCAACAAATACAGCTTTTGTATTGCTACTTTCGCTTACAGAGTTTGCAAAATATCTTGGTGTATCTGATCCACTCCAATACGCATCAATCGCATTCGCCATGAATAGAGCCCGAAAACGAATAGGGAAAGTTACTTCTGTCTTGGTTACATTATCCTGCCCGCCAAATCCCCACTGGATAGTGAAACCATTAGCAAACTTAACAAAACCAGCATTAGCATCGAGCTTAGATGCCACGATAGCTCCTTGGCCTAATAAGTTTTTAATTGTAACAAGCGTACTCGCCGGAGAGTCTTTCCAGTTAGCACTGCCGAGGATTGCTTTAATTTGGTCTGTAATAGGAGTGTGTGCACTTGTATCAAGGTTATGACCGTCTAGCGCCCCTCTTGTAAGATACGCCATATCAATCTTCTTAACAGTCACATTCGTGGAATTGCCAATTACAACATCTAAAGAGAATACTTTAGAATTAATAGGAGTTTCCTTAGACGGAATATAGGATGCGTAGTTACCGCCATTACTATATGCAATTAATCTAGCAGCGGAATCAGATTCACCTTCTAAATTAGCATACACGCCTAATTCCCTAGCAAAGAATCCATTGGTTACTGTACTATTGCCTACTGCAAATTCAATTCTAAATTGACCGTCTCCTACGAATTCTCCATTAGAGGTAAACGGACACTCCAATTTTGGAGCTAGTACGGAAGTCATAGTATCGATATTTTGATTATCGAGTTGGCCGTCCCCAGTAACTAATTTAATATACTGCAACTTCTTACCTGTTGCTTGCGATCTTGCGATTAACTCACGGCCATAATTGGTTAATCGTGTATTTGGATAAATAGAAGCCATGTGTTCTCCTTATACTTTAATTGTTTCTAATACGTCGAAGCTCATGCCTATATTAATGTCAGAGCCTACTTTGAAGTCAAACTTATCTAATGCCGCCCCGACATGGAAGGATTCATATACATCGGAGATAGCGCCGATGTATATTTCGCCATTAAGGTTTGTAGTACTTTTAGTTTTGATGATTAGGTTCTTAGGAATTAAAGGCTCAACATAATCAATGATATTGTTGAGTTGTGTTTCAAACCCATCTACTACATCTAGCCAGTACTCATACCTATCGGAGTTAACAGAGTGCGTTACTACATGATTACCAAACTTAAAGTTAAGCATTTCTTGTACTTTAGGCATAGTAAAAGGACGCTGTCCGATTAATACCGATAGTATTTCACTTCTGCGCCCTTCTGTATCCGTTAAATCCGGAGGATTGATGCCTAATATTTGTTCCCATGCTTCAAGCCCGTAATCTGCCGCGGTATAGATGTATTCTTCCTTAAAGATATCTAGCATGATATCCCATAGTAGTTGTAATTCAGCCGATTCCACTCGATACACTTCTTGGATATCCCGAGAATCTCGAGTTAACGGAACGGCGAATTGTGAGATATCAATATCTCGCTTAAAAATACCGAAATCTGTAATCATACTGCCACCAAAGTAATCGTCCCTAATACTGGGATTTGATTATCCTTTAATTCAAGTTTCGATAAGGCGGCACCGTTTACGGTAATTCTGCCTACATCAAGAACATTAGGTAATTCAACCATCAAAGCAGTTACTAGGCTAGACCGAAGAATAGCATGATCCTTCTCGTCTTGATCACACCATTCTTTAGCGCGAATAAGTAACCGTTGCTTGATAGCGTTTTCTGCAAGTGTTTGAATTTCGTTAACGTTATGACCGCTCATCATAGTTACTTCAATTCGGTAGTTGACAGTTACAGGTTCGGCCTTTTCGATTGTTACAGTATGACCGATAGGAGCGAGCCCATAGCCTTTGCCTTTCGGTGCAGGGTCTATAACGTTCTCTACTTCCTTAATCAGTTCATCTGCTGCAGGCTTGTAATCACTATTCAATACAACTAGCTTAACGGTGCCCCCGCCGTTCCAACAGCGGTATACTTTAACACCGCCAACGCCAGGGATAGCTAATACCTTTTCCTTGTAATCAGCACCATTACCGCCGTAGGCTTTAGATTTCAAAGCATCAAAGTACCGTTTACGGAATACTTCGGTGTCTTCTTCATCTTCACCCGGCGTGATATTTTTCAATATCTTAGCAGAGGTAAGACCATTAATACCTTGGATTGGCGTAATATCGCCTGTAGTCGCATTAGGAGTGCGTCCGTACTGTTCGCATTTGAGCTTGTACTTATGTTCCGTGTCGTCGATTAGCTCTGTCACAACAAAGTTATATTCGTTGTAGTTAAACCTGGAGCCAATCGGTACCTCCATATTGAACTGAGCTTCAAATTCGCCTTGTGTTGCAGGTTCCGGGTAGATATTAAACTCTGCTGCACGAAGTATCAAGAATTCACGGTCTGCCGTAGTTGCAAACGCTTGCTTCAAGATAACATCTGCTAGGGTGTAGAGTTCTGCAAACTCTACACTTGCTGGAGCTGTAGCATCGTATATAACACTACCTTCGCGCCGGTCGAATTCATCTTTAACTCTATCGAGCATTCGTTTTTCAATTCGATTGGCCGTCATATGCTCATACAATACCTCTCACCCCTTTCTTGATTTTTTGTAGCGTACCATAGATGGTATCTACATCAAACTCAACCATGACGTCGCCACCTTCGTGACTAAAGTCAAAGTTGTATACTTTAGTTATTCTATCGTCATTCAGTAAAGCCTCTTCTATGCGTCGCTGTAACTCAGCGTACACATATGGAATTGGCTGACCGAATAAGTCCTGTAATTCGATGCCGTAATTCCAACTGTAAATAATATATTGGTATCGCTCCGTATTAATGATTTTATAAATTGCTTGCTCCATAGCTCGCAACTTATCTGCATAGCCCCTAATTTGGCTATCCGTTCTAAAATCAACATCATAGGTATGCGATGGTTCAATATAATTCACTGTATCAGGAATAAGGGCGTCGTTTCTTTGTTTTGGTAATAGTAAATTATCTGCCATTACTTAGTCGTGCACCCCCTGTTCGGGTTATACCAACGGTCTAACGCTATGTAACGCTGCCCGCCGGTTTCCTTCAACATAATGACTTTGTCGCCCATTACTAATTGGTTATGAACGAGATACTTCTTACGCCCTTTGTACTCATGGTTATGGCTTGCGTATTCAGCCATACCTCCGCCACCTGCTCGGTTTTCTGTAACATGATCAACGCTCATCTCCATAGTCCATTCACAGGTGTTTTTGGTAAGAATAATATTCTCTTCGGGTACAGTTAACTTAGGGTCAATCTTAATAGCAAGCGGTGATACACTGACAACTTCGCCGACGATTACCTCCATAGGCTCGCCATTTGATATAACGGTGCTCGCTATTTCTTTAATCGTGTTAACGATTTTCATGTACTCGCTATCCATTATTTAGCCCCCATTCGAATAATCTTAGTTGGCGCTTCGTCATTATGCCACGCATAATTTGCGTTGCCATACTTCATAGCATATCCACGGCTAGAGGAGTTACCAAAGCACCCGCCTGCGCCATCAGCGATTACGACATGATCATCGTCGCCGTAAATCAATAAATCGCCTTTATTGGCATATCCGTTAAACTGCTCGGTAACATAGCCTTTCGCTTCTAGGTTTTGGCGAAGCGTATCAACTCTTGCCGTGCCTTTGTTGTACTCATCTTTCAAATCAGAATTGTACCAAGACCCAGTAGCGCATACTGTATCGGCGCATCCTACGCTACCATATTGAGATACTCGGCCGTCGTTAAAACTGAATGCTGTGTCGACTTGGCCTGCTGTACCACCTGCACCAGTAGTGACTGCCGTGCTTTTGGTCTTCTTAGCAGCTTCAATCTTCTTAACCGCTTCCGCATCTTCGTCTTTTGCAACTTCATAAGCTGCGTCATTATCAACGTATCGTAAATCTAAATCCATTCCGTGAAATCCTGTTTTAAACGTATGAGTAACAGATGTTACCATCATGTAATTATTAACAATCATATCGCCAAAGTTTCGATTGATGTACACCAAGGATCCACCGCGTACACGCACATCGCCAATGACATTTTTGAGTTTGATTTCACGGCTTTTCTTGTTTTTGTGAGCCATGATTGCCTTGGCTTGCGCTACTGCGTTGATGTCCTTCTCTTTAGGAATGAGCAGATACTGTAATCTGCCCCATTTCTCAATGTTCTTATCGTCTTTGGCTATGAATGTGTTCTCCAATTTACTTGATGCGCCGTTTGGAACTGTGCGGACGATTTTTACATAGTTGTATGTTTCCTTGTCTATGGAAGTCGTATATTGCACGTCTTCCATACACTCGTCATCAATGTAAATATCTGTTTTCATAGTCTCAAACGATGCTAGCCGTAACTCGCCCGCATCATCGTACAAATGATAGAATGCATGATTAGGCGTGAATATAGCTGTTTTATCGAGTAATTGACATATCATTTCTTGCAATGACTTATCTTTGAATATGGTTTGCGGTTTCTCCGGAGTTTTCCATACGGTGTCATCCATATAACCACATTTCAATCCAAAGTCATCAGCTACCATTTTGATGAACTCAGTCGCAGTCATAGCTCCGATAACATAGCAGTCTTTGTTCTTGAGATAGCGTATCTGATCATAGCAAGTAACTGATATCGAATTCTTGCCGTCTCGTTGCTTTTCAAAGACATACCCAAAGAATACCGCCCCTCCGTTTAAGGTGAACTTGACAGTATCACCTTCTTCAAAATTGAGGTTAGGGTCTTTAGGTACTTTAAATGTCATCTTACTTGGAACGCAGTCAACTGCTCTCGTAATTTGTACGCCGTCTTCAGGTTCTATGAGCCATAAATCACCAGTGCTTTTGTTTCTGATGGTTAGCTCATAGTGTAGTTGCGTAGGCATGGGTAACGGAATGATAGTGCCATTGATTTGAGATTTTTCGACCGTTTTCTTTTCATCTATAGCCATTCGTTATTACCCTCTCGTTTAAGCTGGACGACTTGGCCAACTCCCAAGATAGCGGGCACAGCGATTTTGTTAAGGGCTGCAATTTGGAATAGGTTATCCGTATTGCCTAGTTGCTTCTTAACGATTTGTTGTAAAGTCTGTCCTTTGGATACTTTAGCAGTAGATGCCGCCACCTTGCCGTCCGTTGGTCTGTCCGACTTAACGCTACCTTTTGCAGTGCCGTCTTTGTCGGTCTTCACTTCAATTCGTTTAGCACCCCAAGGCTTCCACTGTTTCAATGTAACGCTAGCATACGAATCAAAACCATTATCTGCATCTTCTTCTATGACGTAGTTTTCAAGCGTACACTTCATGTTAGTCATGGCTAGCATCTGTCCGCCTGGTTTCATTCGAACTACGATAAATTGGAAGATCGTCTTTGTGGTTTTAAGCTTTTCGAGTTCATCGATGTAGTACTTAGCCTTCTTAGACTTAAAGACCAAGGACTCATTAAATGGATAATCAGAGTTAGGCAATAAGAATTTAAAAGCAATGTCAGTAAGCCCTGCGGGTTTAATAACGTTAACTTCGCCTTTCCCCAATAGCTCCATTGTTTCGTTCTTGCCATTGATAGTAGTGGTTAATTCTTTAGGGGGAATCGGTATCTGCATCGTCCCCATATAGAAGTAATACATTTAGATTCCCTCCCTTTGAATTGCAAATGCATCTTTCAAGCCTTTCGAGATTTGACTTGTAAAGCCATCTAGGTCAGTGCCGTTATTGATTTCCACATCGTTATTCATTTGGATGTGAATTACATTGGCATCTTGCCATTTCTTCAACGACTTATCGATAGCACTTTCACGGAGTGCCTTGATTTCCTCATTTGTCATGTCGATAGACTTGGCAATCTTGCCTGTGTTCTTGGCTGTTTTGCCTGTGTTTTTCTTAGTCTTATCGGCCGCATCATGATCAGCGCCTGGAGTAATTTTGCTAGCGTCAAACTCTTGAGGAGTTTTAACACCAGGCATGTTAGGCATTAAGTCACCTAGGCTAAGGTTAGCCCCAATGTTATAGCCTTCACCGAAAGCCCCTGTAACGCTAGAATAATCCATCTTACCCATGACGGTAGTTTCACCGCCGGCAATTTCAAATCGTTCTAGTACACCAGTAGACCCTCCTACTTTATCGATATTTACACCTGGGATTTTATTAATCGCATCGATAATATCGTTAATTCTAGCTTTCACGAATTGCCAAATACCATTCCATATATCGATAAACAAGTTAGCGACTGCATGTAATGGGTCTTTAAATACGTTGGCCAAGAAATTAACAAATGCTGCGATAATGTTCCATCCTAATGCGAACACATTGAAAATAGCGGAACCGAACGCCCAAAAAGCACCAACTACGATTCCTAGTACGCTAATATTCGCATCACAGAAATAGTTAATAGCTTCTACAGCTAAGTAGATTATGACTATAACTGCAACAATCAAACCGATTACCCATGTTAACGGACACGCATATAATGCAGCGTTCAATCCTTCTTGAGCTACAATCATTGCTAACAGAGCAGCAGTTTCCGCCCAATCTGCTACGGCCTTAATCGCCATAGCACCGGCAGCGAGAATCGTTCTTCCGGCCGCTATACCGGCTTGAATTGCGTAGAACGCCATAACACCGCCCAATATTATCATCGCTGTATACATGATAGATGAGTGCTGTCTAACAAAGTTAGATAACGTGTTAAAGGCCCATACTGCAGTATTAATCGTTTCACCGATAACACCTACAAGCCAATAGAATACAGGTGCTACTGTTTGGATAGCTCCAGTTACGTTGTCTACTAACTCACGAACGCCCTCACTATTAGCAAGGTCGGATATTCGTTGGAATACAGGTTCGAACGCTCGAATAGCTTTATTCTTAATCGACTGCATATGATCACCCCAAGTTTTAGGAAGTGACTCAAACTGCTTTTCAATCTCAGGCAAGTTATTCATAATAGCGTTTTTAATTACTTCAGCAGTAATCTTGCCTTCAGAGGCTAGCTTCTTAAGTTCACCACGGGATACGCCCATAGATTTAGCAATGATGTTTTCAATCATAGGCGCGTTTTCAGCAATAGACCTGAACTCGTCGCCCTGTAATTGTCCACTTGCCAAACCTTGCGTTAACTGAAGCATGGCGTTCTTTTGTGCTTCTTTCGATGCACCGCCTATAGCGAATACCTTTTGGATGCCTTCCATAAATTCTACGGCTTTTCTTGGGTCCGGGAACGCATCATGCGCGGATTGAGATACTTGGATTACTGCGTCAGCCATTTCCAAGTACCCGCCTCTTGCACGCTGTGCGGATTCAAATATTTGCTTATTCAGGTAAATAGCGTTTTCCTGGCTACCGGCCACCAATTTAAGGCGAGCTTGCACCTGTGCCCATTCTGTAGCAGTATCTTGAATCGATTCGATAGCGCCTTTTATAGCGCCAATGCCATTCATCACAGTACTAGCCAACAGGTTACCTGCGAAGCTGTTCATGATACCACCCATGCTAGCTTTCAGCGTTTCACTAGCACTCGATACACCGTTCATCTTATTATGTAGCGTGTTCATGGATTGATAGGCTTTAGTTGTTGCGTTTGCGGCTGCGTTCATAGCATTAGGAATATTAGTAGAGAGGCTTATATAGTTAGAAAGTGTAGCCATTCATTACCCCCTTTTTGCCTTATTCATTTCGTCTTGCTCATCTTTGGCATGTTGCTGAATAAAGGCAATTACTACAGCCTTTTCATTCATGTCCATATCCGCAAAAACAGAAGGTCGCATATGGTATTTAACAAATGCCAAATATGCGAACATCGTTTCTGTTTCATTGGATTCTAGGAGTTTTTTACTTCTTTTACCTTATCTTCCATGCCGACATCATAGCCTTGGGCTTCTGTTACTGCCGCCAAAAGGTCAGCATATTCACCAGGTGTAAGCATTGCTTTTACAAGCTCAACTGGTTCAGTAACGCCCCAGCTATCTTGAAGTTCCGCATCATAAAGATTAGGATAAGTGATCGCCTTAGATAGCACATCTTCATTGTATGCAGTCGCATCAAAGCGTTCTTCAGATTGACGAGTGATGCGGTCAGTAATGCGTTTAGTGTATTTCTTACGCATTTTTTCTGTTTCATCTGTTGCCAATGTTTTAATTTTCCACGCAACAGGCTCGCCGTTCGCTTTGATACGTTTGGATGCTACGTATTCTGTTTCATTGACTACGTCAACGTTTTGTTTAAGGAATGCGCTCAAATTTTCAGCCATTATAAAAACCTCCTAAAAAAAGGGAGCAAGCACTAGGCTTGCATCCCGTCTAATTCATTAAAGTGTTGAACGTATTTAACACCTTCGTAAGTAAAGTTGTGTTCTTGTTCGATGTATTTGCCTTCAGCGTCGAACTCAGCTGCTGTTAATTCGTCAAGGTTCACACCTTTTAGAATTACAGAACGGCGACCAGCTTTAGAAGTTGGATCGTTGTTAACTACTTGCATGTCAAAGTATGTATCCACACCCGTTTTCAAATATTTTTCAACCATCTTATCGAATAAAGCGGTGTTGTGGTAAATCGTTAAGCTACCGCTGTATTCTACGGAGGTAGACTTATTGCCTGCACCAATACGGCCCAAAATAGCCACTTTTTCTTTATTCTTTTTAATTTTTGCGCTAAGTTTCTTAGCTTGAAACAGTAAGTATCGGTTACCGTTCTCTACGATATAGCAAGACGCTAATTTAGAAGAAACAACGTCAGCTGCATCCATCGTTTTCAATGCATCTAAAATTTCATTTTCCATACGTTATCCTCCTAGGCTACTACAACAGTCATGTACAATTTTTCCATAGCCACAGTTGGCTGTAATTGTACGTTAACCAATACATCTTCCTTGTTATCGCCTTGCGTAGGCACTGGGATATCCTTATCATCGAAGTTTTGGATAGCACGTACTTTTTGGTACTGCTCAGCAAGATATACAAGGTCGCCCCATAAGGACTCACGACCAGCTTGGTCATTAGGGGATTTATCAAGATGCGTTTTATTGAACAATCTAGCGCCGTCAACTGCCCAGTTATCCAATACACGAATGACTTGGTTAAGGGAGAAGTCGCGGTTTTTAGTTTTACTGAATTCAGTAAATGTGTTGATGTCTTTCAATACACGAACGTCGCCTTGAATATTACCACCAACGGAATCAGTAACATTGTGGAACATAAACATACCATCTTTGATAGCTTGTTCAAGTTCGAACTGTTTGTACTTAACGTTTACAGTGTATTCACCATCATAAATCATGTTGCCTACTGTAGCATTGATATTGCAAGATGCTTCTTGACCTAATGTCCAATATACTAAGGAGCCTTTTTCAGCGCCTTCGTCGGTTACGTCATTAAGGATGGAAATAACACCTTCATAGTTGACCTTAGTCTTACCATGAATCACTAATTGGAATTTAGCGCCACTTTGTTCACGACAGCGTTTAGTAAATGCAATAAGCAAGTTTTTAATTGTGTCATCCGCACCAGCGTAACCTAATGTATTGAAGTAGTAAGGTTCAAGCATATCGATGCCGTCTTGGTAGTTTTTAACAGTAATTGTAGAGCCGTTAGTACCGCCGGATAATGCAGTATAAGCTGTAGTAGTTAATGCGCCAGTTTTAGTGAATACGATGTAATCGTTATCTTGTAATTCTGTTGCATCCTTCAAGTTCTTTTGAATATCTACTGCTTTACGAACATCGCCTGTAGTGAGGTAAGTAGTTACGATAAATTTACCAGTATTATCTGGATCAGCTTGAACAGATACACCCAAATCGTTACCACGAATACCCTTGTATTTTGCTTTACCGATTGTGCTTGTAGCTTGCGCACCATCAGAGTTTAAGCGGTAGAAGTAACCAGTTTTCAAACCACGGAACAAATCACGTAAGCCCTTCATTTTGTCATGGCCGTAGTCATAACCAAAGTATTTTTGGCAATCCTTTTGGAATGTGTCGTTATCTACACGGAACACTTCACCACTTGGGCCCCAATCAAAGGAGAGCAGCATCGCTCCAAAGCCACGGTCAGATACTTCTGCATATGCTCGGTCTTTGGATACGAAGTTAATATAAGTACCTGGCAATACTTTATTGTGGAATAAAAATGTGCCACCACCTAATGCCATATTTCACTAACCTTTCACAGGCGTGTTTAATGCCTGATTTAAAATTCTATCAATATCGCTTTCCGTATACATTTCATCTTCGTTAAGAAGGCATGTGAGTAAATCACGATACCGTCTGTACTTGTCAGATGCAATGATAGCGTAAGCATCAAATTGTTGTTCAGTCGTTACTTCGACTGTTTCTTTTTCATCTGCCATCTTTTACCCTTTCTGTTAATTCCATGTGCTGCATACGTTCGATAGGTTTGGCCACTTTCCGTAGTATGTTCTCATACGTTACGAAGAAGTGCAGCACGCCGTCTGAAATCTTGTACTTCATACCTGTGCCCATAATTGTACGTTCCCCAACTTGTACAAATTCAAGCAGTAGGTACAGCACACTAGGAATATCAATGAGTTTTCGCGTATCAGTAACCACATCAAGATTATTGGCGTAATACATGATGTCTAAATCCAAAGAAGTGTTATAAAGATCACCGACATGTCTGCCCATGCTAGGCTCAATCACCTTGATGTATGCGCAAGGGAATGTCATATTGTTTTCTTTGAATTCTAGGTATATCGGCACCTTAAGTGCCGTATGTACGGCTTTAGATACAGCTGTTAATACATCAGAATCCGCCATGCTTTTCAATCCATTTCTTTAATGTAATTTCCATAATACGTTTGGCGTTTTTACTGAGTGCCTTTTCAGCTTTTTCATGCATATACGCACCATCTACCCAAGGCTTTTTCAGTCTACCGCCTTGCATAACTCCGCCTTTAGATTGGCCTATCCACGGAAGAAATCTCCCAACTTCTTGCCGATGGCCATCATTCAGGAACGAGGCGTAAGAGGATGTGTTAAATACCTCGATTCGCCCGCTTCTTTCGTCCAGTTGATATCTACCAACACTCCACGATTGGCGGGTATGCTCACTATCAAAGTACTTTGTTTGTACTTTGCCGTTTTGCATGAATTTAACCGATCGTTTACCGACTGGTGTATTCAATTTAGCTTCACGCACATACACATTGGCCATTTCCTTCACAACTTGCTTGTTGAAGTTCTGAAGGCTGCCTGATTGACTCAGTTTTACTAAGCTACGATTAAATTCAGCAAAATCGTCCATATCAAATTCAACGCCCATGTCAATGCACCTCTAAATTTTCGAGTTGCACCTCTTGATGGGTGTCATATCGTGCAGAAATCGAGGCACTGCGAAAAAGTTGCTTCGTATTTCGTCCTATAAGCTCGATTCGAGCCCCATTTGGTATGATTACATCCGGAGCGGTGAAAAGTACCGTGGTGGTACTAAATTTCGCAATCTCAGCGTTTTGACCTGTAGAGAGAGTTTTATAGCTAATTCTACAAGCAAAAGGACCCTCTCTACTGGCAGTTTTACTCATAATTCCAGTATCGGGGTCCATTGCATCCACTTCGGAGATAACATAACACGTACAATCGTATAATCGTTCTAACTGCTTTCTAGCAGCGTCTACCATCTTAGCCGTCGGAAGCATGCTAGGTCACCCCTTCCATATCCACTCAAAGCGGTGGCCAGTTCTTGGAGACGGGATGCCTTGTCGGTTCCCTTAAATTGAACTTCAGTATCGCCCATTTTAATGGAGCTCGCCATCTCTCCGTCAGCTTCAATCAATTTATTTTTGTTTGTGGTGATATAGCTGCCAATTACACGATATACGAGAACGTGCTGTAATTCGCTAGGTAATTCTTTCTGATTGATATCATTGAGGATATGTTGTGTTTCCGCATCAATCATATACTCAATGATATTTACATCAGAAATTGCATCATACCCGAGCCACGATTCAAGAATTTGTAAAACTGTCTCTTTCGTGGTCATACTATTCACCTACTATTTTTTGAATGTAGCTTTTACAACTTTGGATTGGTTAGTCAATGCAACAGTATAGTGTTCGTTAGCAACGATTTTGTCCAAACCTTTTTCAGGAACACGATCAGCTTCAATCCTAACGTCGCGTTTAATGTAGATTGTTACAGCTGGTAATACAGGTGTACCATCTTCCACTTCTGCAGTTACACCAACGATGAAGTTATCAACAGTTGCGCCTGTGTCATTGATGCGGCGAGATGTTACAACACGACAGCCTGCAATCATACCGATTTCGCCTGTCATCATAACGTCGTTACCGTATTTTGTTTTATCAATAAAGTTAGCGTCTTTACGAAGAGCAGTAATTTGAGAAGGTGCTACGAACAAATATTTTTCAACGTAGTCTTCTTCGTTCAATTTATCTACTGCGTTGACTACACCTTCATAAGAAATAACTTTAGTATCAGTTACAGTAAGAGTAGCACCGCCAAGAGCTGTTACTACGTCTTGGTCGATTTTAGATGCCAAGGACAAACGTAATTGATGAGTAGCTTCGCCTACTGGGTCGCCATAACCGGATAATTTAGCTTCGTCTGTGATATCAACGCGTTTCATTGCTTTTTTAATCTTAGCTTTAGCGACGGATGTGGACATTTGAGTTGCAAGTACTTCTACGCCTTCTGCAATATCTTCCGCATCACCGATATAGCCCCATGCTGGAATAGTGATTTCGTTACCAGGTACGCCTGCCAATGTGTTATCGATTTTAGCGATTGGAGTAAATTTAATAGCTTTAGGTAAGCCTGCGGATACCATGTCCGCCATTACTTGAGGGTTAACTACATTAGCAACTTGCGTAGGACCTGCTGCGAATGTTTGTAAATTAAAAGAGAATTGTTTATTCATTAGCGTTTCCTCCTGTTAATGAATGGTAAAGTTCAACATCGTTTGCGAATAACTCCGCCCGTTGAGAGTACGTCATTTTAGCGAAGTCTTCTTTAGTTACTGCGCCGCTTGGTGCTTTACCGCCAGGGTTACCTGGTGCTACACCTTTAGGGGCGGACGCTTCCCCAAATAAATAAGGATTAGCTTTAGCAACTTCAGCAAGCTGCTCATCTAATCCTTTAATTTTGCCGTCCTTCACTTTTGCATCGGTTAAATCCAAGAGTGCACGGACAGCAACGTTGTTTTTAGCTTTTGCGTTGGACAATGCTACGTTTACAATATTGTCGATTTCAAGTTGTGCGATTTTGCCCTCGTATTCAGCTTTACGAGTTTCTGCATCAGCTTTCATCGTTTCAATTTGTTTCGCAAGCTCCGCATTATCTGCATTCGATTTTTTGAGGTTATCAATCTCGCTGTTAAGGGTCGTGAGTTCCCCTTTTACGGATTTGAGTTCCTCATTCTTAGCATTGAATTGATCCTTAGACACATAATTCTTGCCATAGTCTTCAACGACCTTAGCAGTCTGTTCTTCAGTTAATCCTAGTGCTAACAATTCTTCCTTAGTCATAGTGACCTCCTTAAAAAATACCCATTTCGCTTTATTTTCGTGAGCCACACCTCACGGCTACGGTCTTGTTAGTTATCGCCCAACAATACTAAAATGGCAATAAAAAAGCAGCGTTTCCGCTGCTAATTGATATATTCTTTTTCCCATTCCTCGTAGGTAATCGCCCCGTCAAAATCAGTACTCTTATCGTTCTGGTTTCTACCTGTTCGAGTTCCTTCGAGCCCAGGGATATATGGAATTGTAGTTGACCGGCAATAGCAATGGAATGGCGGAACGGTTACACCTGGTTTAGCATCTACGACTCTGACACGTTTACGATCCATGTGTCTGCAGATAGAAGAAGTATGACTGTCTAGTGTAGCCAGTATCTCTAACTCCTCGACATCTAGTTCTTTCATGCTATCAAGAAACCCTTGCTCGTGAACCCGTGCCGTCTCTGTTTCGATTAATCGCTTAGCGTTACTGTATGACGTCTTCATCCGCTTATGCAGATTGTCTGCCATCGTGTCCGCCCCTTGCCCAATAATGAGGGCTTGGGTGAAATCATTCTGCAAGTTGGCTACTAGCTTACTTGTATCGACCCAAATCCTACTACTAAAATCCTTGCCATCACTCGCCCATTGACTGTGAACCACGCTATCAACACGCTTGCTATCAATCGTATTAATAGGTGAGTATTCTCCGCGTTGCGTCTGCACTGTATATGCGGACTTATACGCGGAGGACTGATACACATCTTTCAATAGGTCGTTAAGTGAAATACTCTGCTTTTGAGCCAGTATTTCGAGCTCGTGAACCACGTTGATATACAGCATCTGTTCACGGCTTAACCGCTCACGAATGGATGCATTTGATAGCATTTGTTGATGTTCTTCAGATACGCCGAGTTTCTTAGCTTCTGCCTTAAACTCAGCTAAATCCATTTTAAAGGCTTTCATTTCATAGGCGTTCAGTAGTTTCCTTGCTTCGGCTAGTTGAAGTCCGTTTTCTGTGGCGAACCTACGATACCAATCGTTGATAGCCTTTTCTATCCTGCGTAACGCCCTGGAGTAGTTAGCTTTGATTTCATCATCGGTCAAACTAGCTTTTTGAAACGATTCATCTAGTAACCGCTCATACCGTTTCTCCCAGTAATCATTCGCCATCTGCCTCACCGCCGTTCGGTACAACAAAATCTGCTGTTACTTCGGACTGTTCCTTTTTTACTTTAGCAAGTTCTTCCGCAGCATCTGTCGTCCACGGATGATTTGCGATAATGGTTTCATTAGATATGATACCAACGGAATTTTTACAGTTATTAATCGTATCGCCTTCATTGATAGGTAAGTCACGATTGAAGATGAAGTCCACTTCTTCGACTGTATCTTGATTAGTTAAACCGCGGTACGTGTTAACGAACCACATCAAATCGTGCAAGCTAGATTTGAATTCTAGCTCCATTTCATTGGCGTCTAAATCAATATCAGAGTACATCGACATAATGTTCATCTGATTTGGATTGTTCGCCATACGATCGTCTTTAGCGTCAAATCCTCGGCCATTTTCGATAATTGCCTTACGCAAAATGTTAATCAGTAATTGGTAGTTGTCGCTATTCACCTCTATTTTTAAGGCTTTCACGTCACCATTGACACCATCTACTGTGCGAACCTTAATTGCACCATACGAAGCAAGATTTTGACGGAACTCAGCGAGATTTTCGCCGTCATAGTTCTGTAGTATCAAAATTGTGCTGCGGATATCTTCTTCCATATTATCTTGGAAGTTAGATAGTAACCGGTTAAGTGCATCTTGCAGAGACTTAACCTTAACGATAAGCGGTTGCTCGAATTCATTCGCACGGAACATAATAAGAGGAATACGTTCCCAGTTATACGGTTTATCGGCAATAGCAAAATTAGCAGTATTTTCTTTATCTGGATCAGGGAGTAAACGTTCCATATCCCATATGTAATACTGAATACCATTCGGTGTGTAGTATTCCACTTTATGAATGGTCTTAGTTTCTAATCCTGTGTAGTACTCAATGTCGTACAAGTATAAGAATGCATCTAGTTGTGTGTGCTCCTCATCTGCCCAAAATGGTAAAACCTGATGCGGTTTCATCATCTTAAACTTTAGCGTGCCATCGATACCTATGTAAGGGTGTATGTACGCCTTTCCTGCCATCGTTGCAAACTTGCCTACAGACTTCAATAATCGCTGGAACTGAATACCGAACATCTTATCAAGCTCGTCATCATCGGTGTTAATATCCAATGGCTTAGACAATAAGTAGTTAACTTTTTGGTCTACTAAATCATCAAATCTGTTATCCACAATCTGATTATTAGGAACGCCTTGCAAGGCTATTCGTGTATTGCCTTCACCCACAACGTATCGTTGCTTATTCAAAATGTCATGTTTACCGTCATAATAATCGATAGCAGTACACATCGTTTTCCGCTGTTCGCTACCTAGAAAATTACGCAGCTGTGCTTGTAGGAACTCTCGTTCCGACATAGTCGCTGAACCTTTTATGATGCGGTCCCATAGCTGAGATAATATCAATCAAACGACCACCTTTCTACATTAATATCTTCCAAACCATACCGCATAGCATCCATAGCATGGTTGTTTTCGTCTTCCGGTTTCCCAGTGTATTTCTCAAAGCGATCCTTCGCCCATTGGTACGTGGATAATTCACGCAGCACATTAACGCATCTTGGATGAACGATTAATTCGTAATCTTGTATCCTCTGAATGCCATTTAATATGCTGTCTTTACCCTTGCGTGCCCTGGTTATACCTTTTAGTCCTGCCTGATACAATTCCTCAATGGATTTAGGCTCGGCGCTATCGGCTCGAATCTTCTCTTTAGCGTAACCCATATCAATAATACGAGATGCTAATTGTTGATTCGTAAGCCCTGTTTCGTACAGCTCATCGAATATGTAGATTTTCTTATTCGGCATATCTACTAGCATGCACACTAGCGCCGTAGGGTCTACCGTATAACCAAAATCAAGGCCAAACGCGGACTTGATACCGGTTTGACCTCTAATTTCATCAACACTAAATTCTTGCTCTTTCCAGTTTTCGTAAACCAGCCCCTCAACAACGCCCCAATTACCTAATCCGGCTACTTGGTACCGCTTAGGATTCTTTTTCATTTCTTCGAATAACACTAAGTCAGATTCACTCAGGAACTCGTTACACAGGTAATTCGTAGTCATGGCTAGCACGTTTTCGCTAGGCTCATCAAAGAAGCGTTTCTTTAACCAGTGCCTATCGGACCACGGGTTAAACGTTAAGACTACCTGGTGATATAGTCCTTTGGGCAACTGCCCACGAATGGATTCATCCAGTCTGTTGAAGGCATCTTCACTCATAATCTCGTAAGCTTCTTCAATCCATAGCCTACACAGCGCACCAACTTCAACAGTAATGGACGTTACCTTTAAAGGATCATCGAGACCGCGAAATAAGATTTTCTGTCCCGTCGGGATATACGTTATTTCAAGTGGAGATACGGAACATTTGAAATACCGCTCCACCTTCAACTGCCGCATAGCCCATTTAAGCTGCGCGAAACAACTGTCACGCAAAGTCCGTTCTGTCTTACGAACGACTAACCAGTTTATGCACGGGTTCTCCATTATCTCCATAATGACTTTTAGAGACTGCGTGGAGGACTTCTTACTAGCACGACTGCCCTTAACTACTTTATAGCGCCCTTTGAACCGCCAAAAAGCACCGTATCCCTTGCCTATGATATCAGGCAAGTACACTCTATTAGTCTGCAATATCGTCACCACCTACGATGAGTACAGGCTTAATATCGATAGTTGTGTCACCACTGAGTATTCTATGCCGTTTGGCCATAAGTTCTAGGGCTTTAAGTCTCGACTTCTCGTCCGGTGGTTTATCGATAATGCGAGCTTCGGAGTATCCGTCGCCCGTACCTTCGATAACGACGTGTTTTTCATTTGAGAGCCCCAGGGCAATTCGTGTTAACTCATACTCGACCTGCTGAGCCGTCATGATGTTTTCATTGAAGTAGGCTTCCCGTAATTCAGCGACCCTTGCTTTGATGTCATCATTAGTCATCAAGCGACTACCTTGCATCTTAGCGGTTTTTTCAGAGTACCCAGTTCGAATAGCAGCTTGCGTTGCATTCATATCCTTGATGTACTCGTGACAAAATTTTTCGTGTCGTTTGTTTTGTAATGCAGCCACTATCTCACCTCCTGGCTATCTTAATACATCGCGGCTATTTCTCTTAAATCGGCCGTGTGAACGAGTGCATAATCCACAATTACTTTTATGTGCTTGGTCATGTGTGATATACGTTTGACACAGGCCGTCATATTCAATTAGTTGTGCAGTGCAAACGCCGTTTTTATTATTCAGGCATTTACGTTTAATGCATTTGACTTCTGTGCTCATACCTTCTCACCTTTAATACCTTTGTACGCTCAAATCCGATGACTAGTTGGTTGTTGTTAGGCTATATAGTTATTGGAGGACTCATAGTCTAGTCATCAGATGTCAGCGTACAACGATACAGGGCAAGCTCATAATGTATAAGCTTTGAAATGTATGTGGACATATTCGGCTCGCCCTGGTTTCATTGTGCAGTAAATTTCATTTTTACATATTCCCTCTCCTTAGCTTACGCGATCGCCTACATCACAAATACGGGCCCCTGTATTTATCATGCTACATACAACAAAAAGCACGGTCGTCATCACCGTGCTTTTTGCCGAGTTGTGTATAAGAGAGGATTTGTGTTAGATGACTAATGACACCTTTCACAACTACATTATACTATGTCAAGTCGGTTCATTTAAGTCCAAAATACTCCAAAGTACTCCAAAGTACTCCACTATGAAAGTAGCTCCCCTAATTCGTTCAATGCTTTATTTTTTAAATTGAAGTAACTGCTTTTTTCGTAATATATCATCGCTTGTACTTTCTTAGGGAATGCCCCGTTAATGTACTCTTGCGATAATATAATACGCCCTGGTATACATTCTATCTTTTCAATTAAAGCCCTTGCTTCTTCCCTTTTAGCAATAAGCTTTGCTATCTCCCGTTTTTTGGCATCTACTGTATCAACAAGTCTCGCTACATCGCCTTCAAGACCTACTGGAGTACCACCCCCTGATACTCTGTCTTTGGAATAATCAATCGCCGATAAGGTAATGATGTCATACTGCAGTTTGCGAATATCTTGCCGTAGCGATTGAATACGAATCGCAATCAACTTGATATCTTGCAGATATGCCGATGCCTTTTCTTTATAGTCGCTCATGCTGCATTACCTCATTGATGTACCGGTCTAAGTACCACCGTGCTTTTTTTAGGTCTTCGAGTTTGTCACCCTTATACCCTGCTCGTGCGATGTACTTGATAACATTGCCTAAATGGTACGGCAGTTGTTGATCCTCGATAAAATCGATAACCTCAATCTTACCGCGTGTATAGTGTGAAGGATGATTGATAACATCTTCTTTCAATTCGACGACCTTTACTTCCGGCTCCTCAAGCGTATTGGCTACCATATTTGCAAGAGTCACGTTTACTTCTTTCTTCTTAGCTGCCATATTCGCAAGAGTCACGTTTACTTCTTTCTTCTTAGGTACCTTCGAATATTTAGGTAAACACTCAGGACAATATTTAGGCCAACGACCTTGCGCCTTTTCTTTTGTGTGAACGAAGGTTGTATTGCACCCTTCACAGGTTAGCTCTTTACTAACACCTCCGCCAGGTGGTGTCATTACGATTTCACATGAAGGGCAATAATCCTCGTGTGTTTTTACTGTGAATTTATCACCACATCGTCTACATTTCTTTTGCATAGCTCTACTCCTTATACAATTCTTTACGATATTTAATAGCTTCTAAAAGGGCATCTTGCCCCGCTTCTTTACGCTCTAACGCTTTCATGACTTGTTCGTCCATCGTGCCTTTTGTGACTAGGTGGTGGATAATCACAGGTTGTGTTTGCCCCTGTCTATGAAGTCGTGCATTCGCTTGTTGATACTGCTCAAGGCTCCATGTTAGCCCATACCATACGATGATATTGCCACCGGCTTGAAGGTTTAAGCCGTACCCTGCTGATGCGGGATGTGCCAGTAACATTTGTATCTTGCCTTTGTTCCACTCCTCTACATCATCATCGGTCTTAAGCTCAACGGCTTTCGGGAACGCTTCTTTGATTGACTGAAGGTCATGCTTGAAGTTGTAGAACACTAACATCGGTTTTCCTTCATTCGTTTCTACCAATTCTTTCAAGCGTTCAATCTTCTCGTTATGGACGACTACAATTTCACCGTCATCGTTATAAATGGATCCATTCGCCAGTTGTAACAATTTACCGGCGAGTGCTGCGGCATTGAGTGCGCTCACATCGTCATCACTGGCTAAGCTAAGCACGTGCTCACGTTCCATCTGTTTATAGAGTTCCCATTCTTTCGGGTTCATCTCTACCGTGATGACATTCTCGATACGTTCAGGTAGTGTAAGATAGTCTTTCGCTTTTAAGCTCATGCAGATATCTTGCATCTTGCTGAATATCGCCTTGTCACCGCCTGGCAGTAATCGGTAGCTATACACGACGTGCCCGTTGGTTTTGTCCGGTGTAAAATACCGGGTACGATATTCAGTAATCGTCTTGCCTAATCGTTCACCACCATCTAATAGATACATCTGCGCCCAAATATCAAGTAGCGTATTCGGTGCCGGCGTACCTGTTAAAATGACGATACGCTTAAACAGTGGACGAAGTTTTCGTATCGCCTTAAACCGTTTAGCCTGGGGGTTCTTAAACGAAGAACTCTCGTCGATAACTAACATATCGAAAGGGAACGATTTCTTCTTATGGTAGTACTCATATAACCATTGCACGTTTTCACGATTTATCACATAAACGTCAGATTCACTCTCTAAGGCCTGTATACGTTCCTTCTCGGAACCTAACACCTTAGCCACCGTTAAACGTCTTGTAGCACTCCATTTTTGCGATTCTTGGGCCCATGTAGACTCTGCTACCTTCTTAGGTGCGATGAGTAATACTTTTTTAATATCAAAGTAATCATACATAAGCCGTTCAATCGCAATAAGGGTAGATATGGTCTTACCTAAACCCATATCCAGTAACAATCCGTAATGGGTATTATCAATGATTCGTTGTATTGCAATGCTTTGATACTCGTGTGGATGAAAGTCCATGAATTACCCTTTCTATATCATCTACAAATAACTTGGCATCAGTTTTACCTGTTACAACGAACACCAACGCCCCTTGTTTACGTAGCCTAGAAATCTGTACCCGTTGGTTAGCCATTAGCTTCCCTGTTGTATCCTTTAACTCGACGAATATGACACCGCCTCCAGGAAGTACAATAATCCGATCCGGGACACCATCATTTCCAGGTGACACGAATTTCATATATATGCACCCCATTTTTTTGAGTTGATTTCCCAACCACCGTTCGATATCTTTTTCTATCGTTCTCACCTCGTTCTCATTTAATGATTGGACACACCCTCGGACACGCCTACAAACCCACGTGGTTACTGGATTTAGGGGGGGGGTGTGTCCAAAGTGCCCAATTTTTTTCCAACATATATATATACGCGTATACGGGTTTTTTACGTGTATATATATACCTACGATTATTCATATATTTATTTTTTTATTTTTATATAAATAATTGGACACACTAGATACACTTTACTATTTAGATTAGCAGTTATCTGCTTTTTAGCCGTGTCCGATTAGTGTGTCCAAGCGTGTTTAGTGTGTCCAATTATTGCCCTATATCAATAATTATCGATGTATAGGCTTGAATATTTATTTTTACGAACATTCATACCTATTAAATAATTGGACACACCTCAAATAATTGGACACACCTACTTACCATGATTTCGTTTATACATTGACAGGAGGTCTGAACCTTCCTTTATAAACGCTCTCTGAGGGCCGTAAAGCCTGCCAAAACGTGCTTTTCCTGTCCCTTTTGTATATGGGTTCCAGCCTGGCGTTGATTGTAAGATATCAATAATCTCTCTTGCCTTTGCGTTCTGCAGGTTCTTCCTGTCCCCGCCAAGCACTTCACACCATATCTCAAGGGCACACACTCGCCCCCGCTGCACTGAACCACAATGATCGTCATCGCCATAATTAGCGACATAATCTCGTCTATCGTAGATATCCATTGTTTCCCAGTCTTCAGGAAGTAGCATATCGAGGTATTCTTCAATAAGACCTACGAGTTCACCGCCTTCTGTATGGGATAATTGGATTCTAAGTGCTTCCTCTTCAAGTGCCCCCTCTAATACGAGAGGTTCACCTTCAGACCAATACACAAACGCTTCTGCCCATAGTTGGTCAATATCATCTTTCGACAGTTCCCAGGAGTTCTTTGTCTTCCGGTCTTTATCTCCAGTAATTGGCCAGAATCGACGGTTACCGGTTCGGTCTTTTAAGAACATAAGATTATTAGTGGAACCAGCGAATACACACTGGCGAGGGTACTCTTCTGTCCGTCTACCATAAGGTGAGCGGAACCGGTCAGAGGTACGGCTGATAAAGGCCTTAACGATTTCGTTATCGTTCTTATAGGTAGGTGCAAGTTCGGCAAGTTCGACTATCCAGGAGCCCTGTATTTGTTCTAGGGCGTCTTTGGTTTTGATGTCAACGAGTGAGTTGTTAAACCATTTACGTCCTAACCGCTCCAAGATAAGGGACTTACCTAAACCTTGAGAACCGTATAACACAATCGCCGTATCAAACTTAACGCCGGGATCCATAACACGAGCTACGGCACCACACATCCATTTACGTGTAACAGCCCTAATGTACTCGGTATCTTCAGCACCGATATAATCGATAAAGAGAGTATCAAGTCTACATTCACCATCCCAAGTTAAACCAGTTAAGTACTGGCGCACTGGATGGAATTTATTATCTTGCGTGATTTCCTGGAGTGCATCATCAATGATGCCTTTACCCTTGATAAGGTATTTTGTAGCGAAGTAGTTACGTAGGCACGCATCGTCGGTATCTGTCCAGTAAGGCGTTTCGTCCTTACCTCGCCACGGTAAATCGTCAATTACGACTAAGCGGTGTGAGAATTCATCAAGACGGATTTTACCTTTTAAAGAAGGGTCCTGTTTAAGTACTACTAAACAGTTGAACACATCAGATTCAGGAGTACCGTTTTTATCACGTTTGAGCTTAGATAAAAAGTCTTCGTCGTCCTCTGTGATATCATCAAACTCCATATCCGCCATACGTTCCTTATCGAGCAGAATGGGTGCTGCGCCGTCTTCGTTGACAAAGTCAATCATGTCTTTGTAACTTGGAAGTTTGGTGACGCTGGTCTCATCTGCTGGGTCCTTATCTCCGAATAAGTGGATCCGGACGAGGTCAAACGCATTGACGAGTTTACCGCTGATAGGGTCAGTTGCATGGTTGGAGTAAGCGAAGGTATCGTTATCGTAAATGACTAAACCACCTACCGAGCTACCGGCTACATAGGTGTATCGGTCTTCTACGGCTGTAGGTTCATAGACTTCAGGGAGAAACTTATGTATCGCTTCCGTGATACTGTAGCATCGACAAAAAGCACCGATAAGGCCTTTTTTCTCTAATGGGTTACCTTGCTTTTTAGCCGCATCAAGGCGAATTTGTGATTCCTTTTCCGATGTTGGCCAAAGGCTCGTATCACGCCAGTCTCTGTAGGTACTCAAATAGGTATCTACTGAAACAAGTGAGCCCTCGCTATGTAGGTAAACGTACTCGACATCCTTAGGATGGCTAGGCCAGTACATAAGACGTTCAGCCTGGTGTGTTGACGGGTCAAAGAACTCAATACCGATGTTATCTGCAATCCGTCTAGAGACTGCTTGATACTCATCCGGTGTCATCGGTCTATCGACTGGGATAATTACGCGATATCGAGGATTGTCAGCTGTGTGACTGTGTGTACTGTAGAGTACATACTCCATACCGCCTAATTCCATATCGAGGCCTACGATAAAATCTTCACCAGGGTTATCCGCATCAAGAGTAATAAGATATCGCTCTTTAACAGAGCCTCTTACCCGTCTACCATTTTTAGGAATATAGCCCCCTACAAAACCACCGACGTCTTTCTTTTGGCCTTGATCAGCTTTAGACATCTTGGCGTATTCGGCAGCCGTTTCATTCGTTACAGTAGGCTCGGCCAACTTATTGGCTAAAGCACTCCAAGTCATTTTGTCAGACTTCCAGCACCGGGCGGAGCGACTTCTGCCCGTAGCTATGATGATTTGTGTATCCATATTACATCGCTCCTCCCTTCGCAAATTGGATATCTCGTACATACGCCGGAACGCTTAATCCGTGAGAGGTAACCCACTGCGTTACAGCTCCGTTGATATCGTGGTCTTCATATACGCCACGATTATTTTTAAGTTTGGCCTGGTGTATCTCTACGAAGTCGTCCGCATCATTAACGGGGTTAACCTCGATACACGCTACAGGTTCGTTACATTTATAGACCCCTACGATAGCGCACGTTTCAGCTTTTACTTTTTTGATATAGGAGCTTACACAGTTATTAAGCTGAATACCCATATCAATGATGCCGTGAGTAGAACCTATCGCCATGAAGCGATAACCGTTAACCATATCGGCTAGCACTCGATGTTCTTTACGTTGCTGCACGATTTCGTCTTCTATTTTGTCAAACTTTTGCATTCTCGCGATTGTGTCATGTAGGCTTCGCACCTGGATGCGACTGCCCCATACCTCTTTACGGCGACTTCTCGATAACTCAAAATACATACTAGCTGTATCTCTGATATCGTGATAAGATGGCGCATTTCTAATGAATAAGAACGCCTGGCGCTCACCGTATTGATGGCTAAGAATGTTAACAAATTTACGAATGATAGATAAGTCACGGTCATCTCGCCATAAAGGCCAAGACTGAATATAACTTGTATTATCAGAGTTATCTTTAATAACATCGACCATAGCCTTTTGATAGTCCTTGTTCTTAAATAACGTAGCCATAACTTTGATGATCTTCGTATAGAAGAACGGCCTATCGTGTAGTAACCGACGAACCCATCGGGTATCAGGTAAGTTATGAGCTTTGATTAAGGCCTTTACAAAGGAATCACCTTTTATCGTTAACTCTAATACGTTACCAATACCAAGTGTCTCGTTGGGGAATTTCCGATTATAGAAGTCATCATAGTCTCGTTTAAGACTATCATTGATAGCTGGTGCATCCGGAGCTTGTAATTTCCATACTAAGTTATGAAGTAGGTTATCTAGAGCTCCGTACTTGTTAGATACCTGTACGCCTTGTCTGATGGATTTGACTTTATAACCTACGACCTTTGAAAGCTTCTTGAAGAACACTTCTTTTAGCACCTTAGCGAAACATTTCAGCTCATCCCGGTAGTTATGTAGTCTGCAGTCAGGAGTGGCTACGAACCAAGCTAATGATAAAGGACCATTTCTTAAACCCGCCGGAGAGACTGTCGCTTCTTCGACGACGTCGCTGCGTGAGCGTTTCTTAAGTATGATAAAGGTTTTTCTTTGCTTAAAGTCGAACCGTATTACATCAATGACATGAGATTTATAGCCTTTGTAAATCATCCCATTATCGCCGTCGGCGTATACCGTGTCGTACTCAAATTGCACGTCCAGTTTATCGCCCCTATCTATAATTGATAGGTCTAGGGATAGAGGAACCGTGGCGCTATACCCAACTTCTGCAGTAAACCCTTTAGCGTTGATCCGCTCCCCGCATTTTGGACAATAGAACTCATCTGATTCCCGGCAAGGCACTATCCCGAACCCATTAGATTCCATTGGCCAAAGATTAGCGAAGGAGTGTTCGCAAGGTACATGGTAATAACTTGCAGGGTTAAAGGGTGATACTTGATTGCGCCGCACTAGGTCGTACAGCCTTTGTACTTGTAGATTGAATAAGACCTTCATAAGGCGCTATCCTTTCTCTTATAACAAATCGTCTAAATCATATTCTTCAGGAGTTTCCTCAACTACCGGAGCTTCGACTACTGGTTCTTCTTTCTTTTTAGTAGTGCGTTTACGTTTTGGCTTTGGTTCTTCCGTAACCGTAGCCTCTTCTACCTTTGGTGGTTCCTCGGCCTTAGGTGGCTCTACTTTTTTACCGTTTAATATCTTAAGCGCGAGGTCGCAAGCAGCAATACATCCTTCGCAATATGCCATAGCTGTATCTTTACGTTCACTAGCCGGTGCATCTTTTACGAGTTCATATAAGCCGTCGATTGCTTCGCGTTGTTGTTGAATTTGTTGTTTTGAGAGTTTCATAAGAATTGTCCTCCTAATCCTTCATGTAGTAAGGGTTCTCAAACCCTGCTGCGTTTAATATGAGCCCTTCGTTCCAGGGTTCAGGTTCACACATAATATCTATAACTTCTTCTAAACTGCCTTCGCCTATTGGCGCTTCGATAACCACTTCGTCGTGGATGTGGGCTACAATTTTGTATCCTGCTTTAGAAAGCCGTAGCATTGATGCTGCTAAGCAATCTCTTGCCACTGCCTGTACAATGTTTTCGACGAGCTTTCCGCCATAGGTTTCAACTCTGCCCCATGTATTCTTAACCTGATCCATTCCGTCATACTCAATCGATTCACTGCCGAATCTGTTAAGCCCGAGTCTAGGTCTTGCATAGGCAAGTCTTCGTCCAGACGGTAATTCGATGAACAGGAAGCCTTTCGATTTAAAGAATTTAATATTACCTTGTCTGATTCGTACGGGTTCTCCTGTTCTCACGACTTGCTTTGCTGCGCTGTCTGCGTCTTTCCAAAATCTCGTAATTCGTGGACTAGCTTGTCGCCACGCTTCGATGATTCCAGGTAACTCCTTTTCAGGAATTTCTCCTTTAGAATCCATCGCTTTCATAGCTCCTACACCGCCACCATAGCCGAGCGCCAATTCAGCTACCTTGCCTTTTTGCCGTAGGTGTCCATTAACACCGTGCTTCTCAACAGGTACGTGGAACATGCTTGATGCGGACGCACAATAAATGTCTCCACCTTGAGCGAATACATCTTGGCGCCACTGCTCATGAGCAAGCCAGGCGATAACACGTGCTTCAATAGCACTAAAGTCAGCTACAATAAATCGGTGTCCGTCCTCTGCTACTAAAGCAGTACGGATAAGTTGCTTAATCACATCACCAGGATTTCCGTATAGTAGGTCTAGCATTTCTACGTCTCTACTTTTAAGGACGTCCCGAGCGGTGTCTAAATCTTCTAAGTAGTTACGAGGTAGGTTCTGTAGTTGTACTACCCGTCCTGCCCATCGTCCACTACGCATAGCGCCATAAAACTGAAGCATGCCGTGGATACGACCATCAGAACATACAGCGTTTTTCATGGCCAAGTATTTTTTGATGGAGGAGTTACCGAGCACCTGTCTATTTTGTAGTACCTTGCGAACATCAGAGGGGATATCCTGTGCTAAGAGGTTTGATACATCGTCTTTTCGCATTGTTTCTAGATCATATCCTAGTCTTGCTGATAACCACTCTTTAAGTTGCATGGTACTGTTGGGATTCTCTAATCCTGTTAATATCTTGGATGACTCGGTAGCTTCTTCCACGATTTCGTCGTTACAGGCAAGCGCCGCATCGACGAGGTCCATATCTACTTTCACGCCTCGCCAGTTGATATCCTGGTCGAGTAACCAGTACTCGTGCTCAATAGCAGGCGGTTTCAGCGAAAGTAAGCGTTTACGAATTGCCTTTTCAACCACTACGTCCTGTCGGTTGTACTCAATGTATTCCGCCCATTTCTCAGGCGCATCCTCGGGCATATTTCGTGTCTTAGGATTTGTCTTAGTTGGTTTTCGCGGTACGGAGAAGAACTGAATTAGGCGTTTACCTCTTGAATCTTTAGCTTCTCCTAGTTTCAAAGCCTTAGACACATTGTCTAGGCTCGCAGGTAAACTGCAGTATAACGCTAGTACAGAGGTACATTCCCAGTTCGTGTAATCCGCATCAGGGTAATACTTTTTAAGACAAAGCATTTCGAATGCTGCGTTGAATGCGGTCTTTGTAATTTCCTTGTTATACAAAGCGTCCACCACCCTTTCGGGCAGTGGATCCTTTGTCATATCAATTACTTCGACCGGCTCGTCATCGAAGCTATAGGCAAAGAGCAGTATTTCAAATGTTGTATCATCAACGTATCGCTGGGCCCCATATTTAATAGGGCAGTCAGAATACGTTTCCACATCAATACTGAGCTCCATATGTGCCTCCTTAGATTAAATCGTCTAGGTCGCCTAAATCGTCATCTCCGAAGTCGCTAGCAGATACATGAACACCACCAAGGCGGTCACCATCTTTAACTTTACGAACACCATTTAGACCAAAACCTACGCCTTTCTTACCATTGAAGTTGTAAGCGAATACGGATAATGCGACCTGCGCGTACACACCGGAGTAGATTTCTTCTTCGATATCGAATTGGTCCATCTTGATTTTGTCACGAGTGAATACGATAGGTTGTTTATCACTGTTTGCATTGATGAAGAACTTACCTGCATATGTTTCAGGTTGGTCTGCTACGGCTTCATCTGTATCACCATCACGTAAATTTAATTTAAGGTATGCTGCTTTACCTTCTACCTTAGCTACTGCTTTTGGATCCGCTTTAAGTTCTTCAATCGCACGTTCAAATGCTTTGATTGTCTTCTTATCTGTTTTATCAATAATAATTTGGGAACTATATTTTGCTTTGCCGTCGTCGTTTTTACGAGGTTGAGCGATGTTTGCATAGGAAAGTCTTACGATACCAGTTGTTAATTTAGCCATTGTTACGGTCTCCTTATTTGTTAATTTCAGACATTAATTTGTTTACGAGTGCTTCGAGTTTAGAAATACGGCTTTGCGCATCTTTAGCTTCTGCTACATAGTCAGAACCTTTACCGGTTTTGAACGCAAGGTTTACTGTGTATTGATTTTCAGCGCCTAGAGTAGCACCAAAACCTAGCATGATACGTTCATTAGGTCTAGCGAATACGCCGAGTGCTACTGCATTACTGTTACGGTAATGGCCGTAACTTACAGCGTAGCTGACTTTGTCATTTCTGTTGAAATCGAGTGGATGCAATCCAGCAAGTGCTGCGGAGCTTGCACCTAACTTATTAACACGTTGGCCAAGATTGTTGACCTTGTTGTTAATGTCATTCGCTAAGCCTAAAGAACGATTTTCTAATGTCGTGATACGACCTTCATGATTGTCTGCTACATGTTCAAGGGCTCTGATATCTGCTGTATTAGCAGTTACCTTTTGGCCAAGAGTATTGATAGCAGATGTATTACCATTTATGCGGTTAGTATTGTTAGCGATTGCAGTAGTATGACCTGCGATAGCTTGTTCATGATCGTTCACCACGTCGCCTAACATGTTCAAACCGATTGCCACATCTTTAATGTTTTGCTTGTTTTTGTTAATTTGTTTAGCGTTTGTTTCGATTTCATCAATCGCAGCGAACAGTTGGGAGCCGTTCACAGCGTCTAATGAATCAGCGGAGATTTGACCGGCGCTAACATTCGTAAGTTGGCGGTTGTACTGAGTTACTCCGCCTGCACCTGCACGGGCTTTAGAACCAAAACTTACTACGCTTGCCGGTTGCTCGCCTGCAAATACGTGGCGAGTACCGTTTATAGTAATGCCGTCAACTCCGACGGCACTATCGGTAACGGAGTTCGTTCCGATTGCTACAGAATTCGCTTGGTCAGCAATCGTGTTGTTACCAAATGCAACGGCGTCAGTGGCTAAGGATTTGGCATGAGTGCCAAATGTAAGAGCGCCTTGACCATTTGATTCTGAGTTAGAACCAAATACCAACTGTTCCTTTTGGGAACCAATTTTGTTGTTATATCCGACTACGGCGGATTGTCCGCCAGCCACTGTGCCATTGTTAGCGCCGACAACCACAGTATCAGCGCCTGTAACATTATTAGTTCTGCCTAATACTACAGAAGACTCGCCGGATACGAAGGCGCCGTTGCCGATAGCAACGCTGTCATAACTAGAAACACGAGCTTGGTTACCAATCGCCACAGTGTATTCCACTAGGCTTTCGGCATGGGAGCCAAAGGCGAAGGAGTTACGACCTGCTGCAGTAGCGTTATTACCACCGGCGAAGCCATTTTCGCCTGTTACAGTATTGTTAGTACCGAACGCTAACGCATTATTTGCGTTGATGTTGTTTTGGAATCCCCATACTGCGGAGCTTGTAGAAGTTGCGGAGATAGTATTATCTGTACCGCCTACTGTGTTATTACTAGTTGCGCCAACTACGTTTACTGCTAACGCGGAAATTGCTAGTGCTGTTGTTAATGTTTTATTCATCTCTTATACCTCATCTTCAAATTCATTCATCATTGTTTCAACTGTATTAATTGCTGGGCGTTTATCGCTTTCCGGCACAAGCGTAGGCTTGCCCTCCGGCTTTTCGATATATGCTTCTAAGTATTCGGCAACGCCTTTTTTACCAAGAACCTTTTGTAGATTTGTGATACCTTCAAGTTCTCGAGGCTTGAAGATTTCCTCTTCTTTGTAGCCGTTATCGAGTAATGTTTTAGCTGCAGCTTCTGGATCCGTAATTGTACGTCTTGATGTACCTTCCACTAATTTATATCCAGGCCATTGCTTTTCACCCGATACTGCTTTCTCATATGCAAAGTCGTAAACACCTTTAATCCACTTTGTGATTAAATCTTTCATCCCTAGGATGTCAGATACTTCTCTGTCAGTAAGTAATTGATTGAGCTTGCCTCCATTCTTATAGAATGTATCAAGACAAGCATCTGCTAATGCTCGGCAGGTGTGCCGTGCTTTACAGAAATTACAGTAATCACAAGGTGTACATTCGCCGACACCTTCCCGGGCACGTTGCGCGATTGGTTTGATATCTTCGCCCCAATCTAGCAATTCTTCGAGCACCATTTCATCGGTAGATACACTATCGAGTCTTGGCTGAACGATCGTCATACGAACTGTTTTAATGTCATACAAGTACTCGTTAACGTCGTAAGCGCCTAATGCGTAGAGTCGCATTTGTGTGTTTTCAACGGCACTAACAGGAACGCCTTTACCATATTTCAGGTCAATCACTTCCAGGATGCCATCGGCTACGACTACCATATCGCCAGTACCGAAGCCCTCAGGCACCCATCTAGAGAAGTCGAGCCGTGCTTCAATCATGGCTTCCGCATCAGCGGAACGAGCACGTGCTTCGTTTACCTTTTCTTCGCAAATATCGACATATCGATTAACCGCTTCTATCATTTCAGTAGAGTAGTCATCTAGCTTAGGGGCTTTTTTGCCCTCAAGCTTATGTCGCAGGATTGCTTCTGCCAGGTCATGCGCTACAGTACCTTCTGCAGCATATGGCGATTGCTCATCAGGAAACATCGCTTCTAGTCTTGCAGAAGGAGTACACACTAACCACCTGGCACTACTTGAAGCCCCAAGTAAAGCATGTTTCTTAGCCACGGCTATTCACCCATTCCATAATTTGAATACGTTGTTCATCGGTAGCAGATGTTACCTTTTCAGCGCCGATGCTATCTAAGAAGGCTTTGAATTCGCCTTTAGCTTTCGTTTTATCAGTAGCTTTTGCCATTACGTCTTTTACTGCTTCACGAGTTGCTTCAAGGCTAGGAACCTCTACTTTAGGTTCTTCAGCTTTTGCTGGTTCTTCTTTAACTGGTTCAGATTTAGGTTCATCCTTAGGAGCTTCTACTTCTTCTTTAACAGGTTCAGGAGCTTCTACTTTTGGGGCTTCCTTTTTAACCGGTTTTTCTTCTTTAACAGGAGTACCTACAATAGATTGATATAGGTCTTTCACTTCTTGTTCTAATTCAACTGCTTTATCTACTGTGATTTTTAACTCGATCATTGTTCTATTCCCTTTCGGCTTAATGATGTGATATACTTTAAATGGATATTTTTCTATGCGCCCTTTAGCATTGCCGTGCTTTTGGGTGCTTTTTTTTGTGCCCAGGTGCTCGCACTCATCAGGAATGCAGTAATCTTTATTAGGGCACGTTGTACAGTCTCGCAATTTAATCACCACCCTTCAGTGCACTTAAATCTAATGTTGCCTCTCTATCAGTGTTTTGCCACCCATAAAAGTCAATTCCTGACAATTTTAAAGTATCAGCAGCTGCTTTACCTCCAGGGGCGGCATCGATAACACGGCGCGCAGATTGATAAGCGTTCTCTAACTTTTCAAGTTTTTCATCATACGGTTTTGCAACTGTATAGAGTAATTTAATCTCATCTTTTGGGCTATCAATATTCTTCGTCCACAAATTGCTTATCGTACGGGCTAACAACTCATCACAAGAATCAAGGCCTCTTCTGAATGTCGAGCCATATCCTGCTTTTTCGAGCGCGTTTGCAACCGATTCTGCGGAAGATAATAAATCTTTAAATTTCACAAATAATGGGCTTGCTTCTACGGCGTTTCGCAAAGCTTCTGTTCGTGCGTTTTTCAAAGGTTCATACCTTTTCAAATATTCACTACGGACAAAGTCACGAACTGCTGATTTTGTAATGTTTACTTTTGGCATAATATTCTCCTTATCTATGCTTACGAGTTAATTTGATATGCATCCGGGATCTATTAATGATTGGATGTATGTCTTTGCAGTTATCGCACACTATACGAGGCTTGCCGGTTAGGTACGACCAATTTGTGTAAGGGCTTTTAATCCTTTTATTACAAAAGGAGCATCGTTTATCGTTCATACTCTTTTAGCTCCTCAATCCAGTAACCAGTGAGTAACCAAAGAGTGATACCTAGTAACCCCTGGCACATACCAGTCCACAAATCAATGCGATCTATTTCGATAGAACCGACAGTTCCTATTACTAATACGGCTGCAATAATGCGAAGCACATAAACTACTTTCATCATGTCTACTCTCCTATACGTGCCTGGCATCGTTTAGCAAGCCAAGCATTAAACGAATCAACGTGGATAAGGCGTTTACCTCCACGCTTACCGATTTTCATGGACTGGAAGTCAAAATCTTGCGCCCATTCTCGGATAACGGCTTGCGGTACGCTGGCAAGTTCTGCAGCTTCTGCTACTGTGATACACATCTTATTCATAGGTACCTCCTAGAATGCTAGAAGCACCAGGGATAACATCACGAATAAACTTATACCTGCTGACAAGCCGAGCGCTAAAATCCATAAGCAACAACTAGCTAGTTCTAATAATTGTTTTTTATTCATAGCTACCTCCTATCTAATTTAGGGTTGTAGTAATCGGTTTCCCAAAAGTCGTGACTTTCGTTATCATCGACACACAACGCATAGCAGATACCAACGACTGTCGACATTTGTACTGACCGTCCTTTGATAGCTCGGTTTAATGTATCCATCGAGATTTCAGCTTGTTTTATCAGCGCCGTCTTAGTCATGCCTAACTCGTTCATGCGTTCCGTAATGGATTCGCCGAACATTCTGATTACGAATTCTTTCATAACCTATCCTCCTATTTAACACTCGCTATATTTCGATTAAACTCGAAAGCCTTGCCAAAAAAAATTACACCTTCATCAACTCCGTAGAGCTGTTCTGCAAGTTTTACTTTTGCAAAAGGCATTTTAGAGTTATCGGCTTCCCACTTAGCAAGTGTTTGCGGATGAACCTTTAATAGGTTTGCAGCGTCTTTTTGAGTGAGACCTGCATTAACTCTTGCAGCCTTAAGGGTTAACTTCATTTTTACACCTCCTCGCTTTCTGTGTCTTCAGTATAACTCGAATTTACTCGAATTTCAATAGACACAAAATTTAAGTTTGTTTATATTTTCGATAAAAAGTTGATAAAAATTTGAAAAAAGTAGAATTTTCTATTGATTTTATCGAAAATAGTATATAAAATATAGTTAAAGAGTTAGATATACATGAGAGGATTTATATTATGGCACGTTCTAAAAGAAGTACATTTGATGAAGATATGCGCAAAATTGTAGCGCTTAGATTGGGTATAGCGCTTAAGAAAAAGGGCTGGACAAAGACCATGCTCGCCGATAAAACGGGGATTAGCTCATCTACGTTGTCAGGGTACTTTACAGCAAAGTATAATATTAGTGAAGAGAATTTAGAGAAGTTAGCAAAGGCACTGGATATGGAACCTTCAGCGATTGATCCGCGAGCAGCCGCTATCGAAGAACCTTCCGACGGTTCTATTTCTAACTTAATGCTAAACTCCGGTGCAATAGGCGCAGCGGCGGGGGGGTGGTTGCTGCAATGGGCGCGCCTATTGCCGCTACGGTTGCTGCAGGCGCAGCATTAGGAGGCGGAATATATGGGGCTTGGAAAGTATATAGAAACGAACAAAACCGAAAAGAGTTAGACAAAGCTATAAAATTACTAAATGATGAACTTAGTACACCTGAAGAAATATTTAAGGCGCGGAAAATTGCAGCTGAAGCAGAATTTATGACAAAAGTTATTCCGGCATATCTCGAAGCGTGCGACAAGATTTTTTATCTTGAAAAGGAAAATGGAGGTGTTAGCGAAGACTTGGCATTG
>FLSH01003799.1_pt1 | contig 41665 bp, 55 predicted proteins | sample 1550441 | NCBI WGS metagenome assembly FLSH01 (sample SAMEA4031756, study PRJEB14383) | metagenome | biome: human; feature: oral; material: saliva | place: Philippines | collected 2014 | reverse complement strand
ACACCAGTAAAGGAACCATCACCCATGGCAGTCTTGGTATCTTTCTTAGATTGCCATACTGATTTCAAAGCAGTAGCATCTGCTTGTCTTCGTGCATAGTTGGCGTATGCTGGGTCTGGTACTTCGTAACCGTCAGTCCATATCTGGGTAGCTTCTTCTACTGAGCCAGCTGCTGCCGCACGGGCTGCTACTGAGGAGTAATCATAATTCTTTCTGAGACCTTTGGCCTCAGCTATGATATAATCTAGCTGGGTCTTACGGTCAGTCCAGTCAGTACCTCTCTCAGCTGCAAAGGCTTTGAGGTCTTCGAGCCGGTCAGCATGCCACATACCTAGGCCACCAGAAGGTCTTCCATCGCCGTCATTGGCCACATAGTTAGTAGGGTCATGCTCGGACTCTTGACCATGGTTGGCCACAATGGCAAGAGCTAGTTGCTCAGGGAGACCATTTTTAACTAGGTATTCAACATCCTCTAATGCTGTAGTACCAGCTTCTCCAGTCCCAGTGAATGTACCACTACCGCCAGTAATTGTCTGGCCAGCTAATTTAGCTGCCTCAGAGAAGTTACCAGTCAATAATAGACCGATAATCTTACCAATCTTACCCAATGTGGATAAGCCACTAGCTAGCTTCTTGAAGAACTCATCAAAGAGAGTAGTTACACTCTTCCAGAAAGCCTTTATCTTAGGGTCACCTTTGAGTTGCTCTAAGAACTTAGTGAATAGTTTTATTATACTAGCCACAGCTCTTATCATCATAGCGAAGATACGTACTATCTCTGTAAGGAAGTTACAGAAGGCTTGTAGTATATCAGTCTTCTCCATGTCCTCAAAGAATATACTTAGTACGTCATATACTAAGTCCCCAAGGGTGTTGATTAAGTCAAGGACAGCGTCTGTGATTTCAGAGAGTGCACCAGTGAACTCATCAAGAGTACCAGTGTCAGACAAAGTATCATAGAATTTGGTTAAGAAATTAAAAATAAGCTTGCCTAACTCAGAAGCTAGCCAAGCAATACCTGTAGCTAAACGTGTGATTAGGTCTGTAAACCTTTTTATCTTATCTGAACTTTCTATCCAGTCAAAGAATTCTCTCACATATTTTAGCATACTGTCCCATGCTCCGTTGACGGAGTCTAGGGCTTCATTCAGTTTCTCCCAGTATTTACCATACATAGACTCCTTACCGTCCATATAGGCAAAGTAATCTTCTAGGAGTAGTAGTAGACTGCCTAGAGCTACAATTAGTGCACCAACAGGTCCACTAGCTGCGAATAGCGCTAGGCCTAAAGCAATAAATGCCTTCTTGCCTGCTTTCGGTAAATTCTCCCAGAACTCTTTAAGGTGAAGCGCTATATTTTTAAACACACGCCATATAGCAAAGAATATGTTCCTCACATAACCAAAGCCAGTTGCGATAGTACGAGTAATCCTAGGCATGTTCTGGATGATGTAGTTATTAATCTGTTTCATGATGTCTTTAGCTTCACCTAATGGCCCAGCTAAATCCTTCACAATATAATAAGCTATCCACTGCATACCAACAGCTATCTCTTGTTTAAGTCGGGTGAACTCGAACATAAAGTCCGTGACTTCATTCATCATGGCTTTGTAATCACCGCCCACAGACATAGCCTGATTATCAGCTAAAAGCGCTCTGTATTGCTCCCGGAGCTTCGGGTTAAGCATTACCTCGTTCTGTGATTTACCAAGGGCATCTAGGGCCATTTTCATGGACTTAGCTTGTCTCTCTGTTATCATCATGCTAGCAGATAATGTGGCGTAAGAATTCTCCACATTAGCATTAGACGTTACCAATGCAGTACCAGCGCTGATGATACCAAATATAGAGCCAATGATTGCAGTAGAAGCTACTGCTAAGTTCTTACCGAGCGAAGCAGTAGCATTTACCATGCCCTCAATTTTACCTAGAGCATTATCTAATTTAGAGATAGAAGAATGGTCAATATCTACTCCCAACGAGACCAGATATTCATCAATTATATTTCTCGCCATCTATAGTGCTCCTTGTAATAATTCTTGGTGTTCTTGAGCCCTACGCTTATTCTCCTGTCTTACGAGTAATATCTCATGAGCGTCCATAAGGTCATCGAAGTCATAAGTGCCATCAAATACCTCATGCTGTCTCCACATACCCTCTATTACAGGTAAGTAAACGAATGGGTCTAGATTTTTTAGTTGGCAGACTTCATACCCTGCAGGCTCTGGAATGCTTGCGTCAAGCCGCCGCCTGTGAAAAAACCCTTTAGGTTAAACACAAGGGCCTCCAATGTAAGACGGAATACTGTCACTAAGTCATCCTCTAAACCAATCACACCATACTGGCCAGCTGTGTTGATTACAGGTGTATTACCTGCTGGCAACACTTCATAGCATACTCGTAGGCATTTATTTTGTAGGTCTAAGAATTCTGCTTCGCTCAATGTAGAGCTAGAGAGTACCTTTGTAGCCATCTCTGTGACAGCATGAGTACCGCCCTCAAGCTTTTGACGAGCTTCTGGCTGAGCGAATTCTAAGATAGATGGCAAGAGACGGTTCAATACGGTGTAAATCACATAGGAGCCAGTCCGAGCGTCAAACTTCTTTACTAGGAAGGTACGCTTCTTACCTTCTACCTCAATCTCAACTAATTTCTCTTTCATAATGTGCCTCCTTAAATAGAGCGGTTAGTTTTTTGTACATCAGCAAAGAGTAATGTCCAAGCAAGTAAGCCGCCTTGTGTTTCAAAGGTCTCATCGGGCTCTTTTTGAATAGAACCATAAGTACCGATAACATTACGCCCCATATGAGGTGCTCGCATAGTCATAGAGATTTGAGCCCACTCATTAGTATTGGCGCTTTTTAAATAATTAAATAAGCCTTGTAACCAGGAGTGTAAGTCGCTAGTTTGTTGAGCGTTGACTACTACAGTACCATTATCACCAGCAATTTTAGAGGTCATAACGGAACCATCTGCGGCCACATTGTGAGTAGAGCGCTCAGTAGTTTTATTGATTTGAATAGAGCCAGCACCCTCACCATTCAAAGAGAATTGGCCGTAGCTAGGGTGGGATAATACTAACTCAATATCAGTAAAAGAATAAGTAGAGAAGTTAGCCATTGTTACCTCCTATCGGTTAACATCAATCTGAACTACTGCACTATGAATAGCGCCAGCAAGTTTAAGAGCGATATAAATAGGTGGAGCAATACGGTTCTCACGGTCCGCTTGGTTCTGTTCAGCGATTGGCTCAGATTGAACTAGATAACCATTGTTGACAGTATCGCCATATTTAAGACCGAGGATGGTATCACCACGCCAAACACCAGTTTCTAGATAGCCAATACGTTGGTAATCTTTCAACACACCATTTAGAGCATTATGAATACGGGTCATACCGCCTTCAGTCTGAGCAATTTTAGCATTCTGTACAAAGAGGTCCATCAAGGCTAATTGACAGTCATTCTTTAATTTATCAAGGTAGATGACTTCATCAAAGAATGTACCATCAGCCATTGTGCCTTCTTCGAACATATCATAATAGAACCCACGGTTCACATAGATATTGCCGTTTTGCTTTTTCAACTTATCAACCGCAGAGACAGCAATAGCGGCCTCGGAGTTTTCAGTTGTTACACCATTAATACCCTTAAATTTAAGAGTAAAAGCACTATTGATAGTGCCAGTCATCATACCCATAGCATAGGCCATGATACCCGCTACAGCGTCATCATGTTTAGTAGAGTAGATACCAATCGTACGGCGGTATTTAAGGTCTTTAGCCTTTTTGAAGATACTACCGTCACCGCCTTGCAAGTCTTCAGCTGCTTTAGATGTGAAAGCGTATACTGTGTCTGGAGTACAAGCATTAGTATAAGCCATGTTATCTAAGTGCTGTTGTACAGTTAACTCAGCACATGGCACTACCACATACCAGTCATAGTGAGCTTCACGGCAAGCTGTGATAGCTTGGAGCATAGTTTCATTAGCATCTTGTGTGCCAATGCAAAACTTCACTGGAGAGCGGGACTGTGCCTTGATTAAAGCCGCAGCTTTATAGAGACGGTCATTAGTAGTAAAGCCGTCAGCTAACATAGCTTCTAGCGTAGTATAAGTTCTCACACGTTCTTCCTTAGGAATAACTGTGTTCTTACCTACGAGGAGCATAATGTTAAAGGCTTTACGTTGAGCAGAGCGCTGAGCTAGATTAACCACAAAGTTAACTACCTCATTGAGTTGTAAAGGTTTAGTAGGCATTTGTCCTCCTATCTGTTAGTAGTAAACATATCATTGAAAGTCTTAGTTTTACTTAGGTCAATTTGGTTAGGTGACTTAGCAATACCCACAGTAGTATGGATATGGTCAATGGTACCAACGTCCTCAGTATAATCATAAGACTCATTAAAAGTAAGAGTGATGTCCCATCTACTCCACCATTGACCTTGAGCTTGCTCAGGCATGCTCTGGATAGTAGGAATAGTAGGTACAAGCGCCACATTATGGCGGTGCAGTTTAGACTTTAGCTGGCTCGATAGAATATGGCTTCTTATGAGGTCCGCCATCTCATACGAGTTAGGTCCATAGCAATAGCAGTGCAAGTCCCACACCCTAGTGCCTTTATGATGTAGTATCACGGAGTCATTAGTCTCCTCGTAGACGGTATTCCGTTGATGAGAATAAGGGTCATCTTTCTCAGTGAGATAAGTGACTACTACATCATCATTGATAGTGAACTGGGGTGCATCTGATTGCTGGTAGGCTTCACGTACTCTACCGCTATGAAGGTCAGCGCCAAGGCAATCACAAATACAGGACTTAAGTAAGTTATAGAGTTCGGTGTATGTCATCATATACCTCCTAATTTCTTACCGTACAGCTTTGTGAAGCCATGGTTTGAGTAGTCTTCTTCTTGTGTGATAGTATACGTTGCACCCTTATACCTGATGCGGGGTGGATGGGCAGAGTCAATGTTTAGGTGAGTCTTGCCCTTTACCCAGAATGTAGTTGTACATTCTAACCTTGATGTCTCAGGTAGTCGGTCCAAGTCATTTTGTGAAGTAGGTGATACTGCACCTTGAAGTGTGACTTCTTGGCCATCTGATATAACCCATTTACCGTCCACCCATTGACCCACAGACTCTATCAACGTAAAGCTAGTGGTGAACGCTGAGCGAAGGAGTAAGAATGATATATCAATCATATTCTACCTCTTTCTAATCACATAAGTAATACTGTTCCGGAGCTCACCAGTATCTACCAGAGGTAATGCTGAGCCCTTTCGATGAATAGTCCTAGGGCTGTTAGGGGTAAGTCCGTTGCCTGGGTCATTGATGAACTCTTTCACTTGGGAAGAGATATACATACCTAAGGCACGGAGCTTGCCGTCATTACCAGTCTTAGAATACTCACTCATAGCAGATTTTAGCTTATCAGTGATGAAGCGCTTATGCTTAGCTATTGTGGGTTGTATAGTCGGACGAGGTGGAATATTTTGTACCGGACTACCCACTGTGTGAAGCATTAATAAAGCAGCATTTCCAATAGGCCCGCCGTCTTCACGAGCATTGGCCTCTTGTGGAATACCTATCAACACATCAACTTTGCTAAGTCTATTTACAACGTCTCTCGGTTTAATGAGAGGACGCTTAGTGACTTTCATCACCATACGCACATAATAAAGCCGCCCATCATCTGCAAGAAATGGACGTACTGTTGACCATATATAGTCTGTTTAAAAGTGCCCCAACCGTCAAACTCACTTGTAAATGAGCCCAGGTCATAAGAGACACTCATTCCACCTACAGACTCGGAAGATACTAAGCCACGAGATAAACCTTTGGATAGTACAGGGTTATCCATGTCTTCCTCTACTGTCTGCTGATATAAGGTGAGGAAATGGGCTATGAATAAGCCCATACCCAACTCCCACGTTCTATCCCACAGAGAGTACTTTACGCATTGGTGAGCGATACCTACCCACGCTTCTACTACGTTAGTATCTAGTAGTGAGAATTGTGGGTAAGCTTCTAGGAAGTTATCACTCGTGTACTCAGGGTTATCGGTGGTGTGATACATACCAGCAGCTCTTGCTATCACAGCATATAGTTCTGCATGGCGCCACATGATTACTCACCTTTTTGAATTGCTTCGATAAGCTCTTCTTTAGATTTACCGGAGTAAGGTAAGCCTAATTCCTTAGCTTTCGCTTTCAATTCGTCTTTAGAGAGCGAATTTAGGTCCTCAGAGGCGTCTGGAGTAGGTTCCCCATCGTTTTCCTCGTCAGTAGGGGCTGGAGACCCTTGTGGCTCCATTTTAGCGATTTTTGGACCAGCGCCATCAATTACATCAATAGTGCCATCTGCTTTTGCCCAATCGAACATAGGGTCTTGAGTAACCCAATCAGGTAGCTCAGCAAAGTCCAATGCACGGACAGGGATAACTTGGTTGGTTTCGTGATTACGGAAGCCAATCGCTTTTTTAGCAAAGATTCTAACCATATTTCCTCCTATTAGATACCATCTCGATATACGAAAGGCTCTACGTAGTGTACTTTAACTTGACCTACGTTAGCCACATAAAGAGATACATAAGATGCAGTATTAGGGTCTGGTTGTGTCATAGCACGGCTAAGCTCAACAGGTAAGTCCATACCAATGAAGCGCTCTTCATTACGGTATGCAATCATACGGTCTTTACCAGCAGCACCAGCACCTTTACACCAACGGCACTCACCAATGAATAAGTCCACACCTTTAGCTTTAGCGATGTTATTTTCCAAGAGGTAGTTCAATAAAGAAATACCGCCAGACACTACACCAGCTACAGCAAGAGTTGTGTTCACTAACTTAGTATAGTGAGCAGGTGGTAACAAGATATGGTTAGGAATAGCGGACTCATCATAACCGGATGCCTCCCAAGCTGCTAAGATAGCTTCGTTGACATCGTCCAAGATTTCTTGAGGTGTTTTGAAAGCCCATTCTGTTTTAGAAGCTGCGTTCATTTTAACAGAAGCAGGAGTAACGCCAGTCTGGTTCACAATACCTTGAGTACCGTACTCAGCATTACCTACATAAACATTGGAGTCCATGTACTTATCGAAGTCTAAACGTACACCTTCATTATACATTGTTTCGATAGAACGGCCAGTTACCATACCACGTTGCACATCAATATATTTGATGTTCATTGTGATTTCATAAGGTAATACCTTGAAGAGGTCTTTACCTACGTTAGCTTGGATAGAGCGTACGGCATTAGCCACACCACCTACAGCACCAGAGCCAGAGCCGCCAGTTACACCGTAGTCGATGTTAAATGCAGATGTAGCTTCTACCCAGCCCCCACCGGACTGAATAGTAATATCACGAGGATAAGTAGTAGCTTGTAATGGTTCACGAAGTAAGGAGTCTTTCTTTTCTAACTCAGATTCCAAGAATGCCAAGCCAGAAGTAATAGCAGAAGAGTCCATTACTGGCATAGGATTGCTACCAAATTTTGGGAATGTCATGTTTTACCTCCTATTATAGACCTTTACGGTTCAAGATAACAATTTCAGCTACGCCGTTAGCATCTGCTGTAGTAGCAAACTTAACGTCCGCTAATTCTACGGTATTTGTACCGTCAGCAGCTGCAGCAAAGTCACCCACTTCTTTACCAGCAGAGGCTACTTTGTAAGCGTATACTTTAGCACCAGGTTTAGCTGTACCAGCCACAACATGGACAGTGATAGAGCCACGTTCGAGGATATCACAAGCATCTCCGGTGATATATTGGCCAAGGTTTTGACCTGTATAAGCTAACGCAGATTTCACACGTCTCATAGCTACACCAGCGAACTCGCCAGCGAATGGCACAAGTAAGCCATCAGCATTAAGCTGTACAGCTTGACCAAAGTTGATTGGGCCTTGTTTCACAGGGAAGGTACGAGATACTTCATCACCTGTTCTAGCAATTTGACCTGGATAACCAAAGTTTAGAGATTTACCGATTACTTTTCCTGGCATTATTATTTACCTCCTTTGAAATGTGGGTTACGGGAACGGCATGCTTCACCAAAGCCACCACCAGTCACTTGTTTGGAGTGTTTAGTAGTGTGATTGAAGAGCTTATCATAATCATCATTGACCGCTTTACGTTTTAAAGCATGGTTCAATTTGTTAGTGATAGCAGCTGCATCTTTAGCCGGCATGCGGGCAATTTGAGGGCGGATAGCTTTTAACATATAGGCCACAGTATCATGGTCTAAGTTTTCAGCAATTTCCTCTGGAGATGCTTCGCCATCTTCGTCCAATGCTTCTTCTTCGTCTTCGTCAGCGTCAGTGAGGAAATCTTCATCCTCATCTTCGTCTTCAACGAAGTCTTCTTCATCATCAGAGTCTTTAGCTTCAAGTGCATCTAAGCGGTCCATGATTGGTTTTAGAGCATCTTGAATAGCTTTAGTAGTAGGGTCTTCTGTTGGTTCAGTGTCAACAGTCTCACCTTCTTCAAGTTCGTTGACAGCATCCGCTGCTTCTTTGATGTCCTCTGGAGTTGTGTCTTCATCATTCACGAACACATGGAACATTCTGTCTAGGATGCTTTGTTTCTTTTTAGCCATCTTTTTCCTCCTTGTAGGCTTCTCATCACGGATAGCAACAGAGCTACCAGCTCTGCCTTTACCCACAACGGCAACATGGTTTCCCACAATATCAACCTGCTCAAGCTCGCCGTTAAAGTCAGCATAAGAGCAAGTATAACCCGCACTGATTTCTCTCTTACCACTCTTGATAAGCGAGATAAGTGTGGGGTCATATATCACAAGGTCAGCTACGACTTTATCTTCGTCTTCGCCAGTACCTCTGTGAACATTCTTACAGACACCCTTGAGATAGGACATAGCGTCACCACCCTCGACTAGCTTAGGTGGATGGTCATTAGTGACCGGCTTGCCTTCAAAGGAGTCTATAGCTGATTTTTTGAATACTTCCTCTGGCCGGCGGTATACTTTCACAATATCTAGTTCAGGTTTACCGACCTCAGAGCCTAAGTATTCTTGTGTACCAACTCTTGCAAGCGGTACATTATGACATACCAAGAAGCCCTCAGGCGTCTCGGCTATGTTATCACTTATTCTGGAGCCATAGTAACTATTTGCCATTATACCTCACATTCCTTACACCTAACTCAGTCACAATCTCTGTAGCAACTCGTTTAGAATTCTTATCCATGTCACTAGAGATATCTTTAAGTAATTCGTGATAGTTGCTATATTTACCAGAGTTCATTTTGAATTGGATAAGGCTTCCAATGGAGTAATACTTGTTAAGCACTTCGCTTTTACTAAGCTTAGAGCTTCTACTGTTAGCTTCTTTGATACCTAAGGACTTAGCTAAACCCTCACAATAAAGGTTACAATTTTTAATATCCTTAGGGGTTAGCTTCTTAGTGAGCGGGTCAACAGATACACGGTCAGCAAGCTTAGGGTCCTTGAACATCTCACTCACAATACCCTCAGCAACCTTAGCGCTTTCAGGGTTCCGGGATGCTAATTGTGAAATAGCATCTCCGAGTGTTGATGTGTTCGGGTTTCTAAGCACACGGTCTAGCCAATGAGTAACATTACCTAGCTCATCTTTAGGAACGTCTTGACGCTTGGAGGCCATCTCTTCACTATAGCTACTGCTTGCTTTGTTGAGCAATTTCTGTGCCATGGTGTAACGCTCATTTAGAGAGAACTCGGTGTCTTTACCCATTTTAACTACCTGATTATGCAAAGGCTTAGCTCCTACGAAGTTCTCAGTTGAGCTTTTTTTTTTGAGCTGGCTCATTCATCTTAGCGGCTTGTCTAGCAGCTGCACTGAGTTGCTCTTTAGTCATACCGCCTTCATTAGAGCCCCCTTTCGGAATAAGACCCATATAAGCAGCACGGCCAGCCACCTTCCTAGCAGCTTGATAGTCACTGTTTGGTTTTGATTTCTCAATATCCTTAAGGACTTCGTTCAGAGAGTTAAACTTACCTGACTTCAATCGGTCTTCAATCAAGTTGCCAGCATATCTATACTGGTTATCAATTTGAGACTTAGACTTGTTTGGGTAAGTCAGTTGTTGGCTCTCAATCACATTATTGACCGCTGACCATATAAATCTAGCCGCAGTACGTTGCTCCTCTTTAGAGAGCTTAGTGCTTGTTTGACCGCCGCCCCAGTCGGGTGTTTCACGCAAAGACGGTGCTTTAGTAGCAGGCTTATTGCTTTCAGCACTTACACCAGTTTTGATACCTGGTACAGCATAGCCATTAGAGACAATAGCACGGGCTAGCTTATCGGACTTGATACGAGGTGGCTTCTGTGTGGTCACACGTTCACCCTTGTTGGTCCACGTATAAGTGCCGTCTTTGTTAGCCACAATAGGGTCTTTGCCTTGTGCTTTCAACACACGATTAGCAACAGAAATTTGTTTCTCTTTGCTCATCGACTTAATCTGGCTAGCTACGTTGGCTTTAGCATCTGCTTTCTGACCAGAGGAAAGAGCCTTGTATGATTTACTCATAGTGGACTTTTTCTTTTCTTTAGCCGGTGCACTGCTTCCGCCGTTGCCTTTGCCAAACTGGCCATTCTTTGCACGTGGATGCTTGGACTCGTCCCAATCGGCGTCAAAGATAGCTATTAACTTATCAAAGTTCAATCACAATACCCCCTTCCAATATTTCTGAATAAATTCACGTTTAGACATTCGTACTATGGTGCCATGAAGGTGCACTTTGAGATTGCTCGGTATCTGTTCAATCGTTACTAAAGGAGACGGAAAGCAACGGCAGTTGAAGATACATCCCGGATGGTACGGACCATAGTCTCTATCATCGCCCTCAAGTTTCTCGGGGTTAGGTGGGTCATCCCATGAACACACTACACCGTCCATATGGTTGTGAGATGAACGTGTACGCACATCATGAGTAGAGCGCCACACATACCACTTAGCACCGACTTCATGGCAGTCATTTTCTAGGAGCATAGTATTAGTACGAGCTACTTCTGTCCTAGCCACAAGGGTAGCCTTTGCCTTAGACAGTTGTGGGTACTGTTCTAATATCTCAGCGGCAAGTGTGCTGGCTCTCACACCCTTTAGGTGCTGGTCAGCGATTTTGGTTGTGATTTCTCTAGCCAAATTCAATGGCATTGTACGGATAAGACGAGCTGTTTCAAGTACTTGTGTTTGTATCATCGTAGCCCTACGCTCTTTGCTAATCAGTCGATAGAGCTCAGGGTACTGTCTACGATACCCGCCAAGTAACCTGGTGACAATACGAGAAGCCAAGTTGTGAGTGTAAGTCTGGAACTTTGTACTGTTCACCCAATCAGTCAGTTTCTGCTCGTTGAGTATCAGAACCTTGGCCTTCTTGAGTATTTTCAGTAGTTCCTGCTGGACTTGTATTTCCAAGCGCCTGTTCAATATCTGGCACCTCCTCGCCCATTAGCTGAGTATCAGTATCAGCTTTCTCTACGATGTCATCTGTGATATTGGACCACATTCCAGTCATGTCCGATGATTGTTGTAGCTCACGGAGAGCCACTTGCTGACTTATGAGGCCAGCAGTAAAAGCTTGTACCACTGCAGTAGTCTGTTTAGAGCCAAGGTCAGATTTCTCATCATCTGTAGGACGTCTCACAGGGTTAAAGACTATCTGTAAGTCATCCGGAACAGCTCCAACAGAAGAGATAAAAATAACTGGTAAAAGCTTTTCAAGCACCGGCAATAGCTGAGTTTGTTGGTCACCTTCGATACGGTCATAGTAGTTCTGTAGGTCAGACTCGCCAGTCGCATCCATGCCCGCTGGTGAGCGGCCAAAGAGCTTAGTCACAGGAATGCCACAGGCACCACTAACGTCCATCATAAACCTATCATAGACTTCACCAATACCACTAAAGGTATACTGGTGAGACTCGTAGCTAGCGTTCTCATCGAGTAACATCATAGCATTACTGTTCATGATTTCGTTTACCGCACTGACTGTGTTGTAAAGTTTTTCACGAGCAGCATCTGTCCCGCTCAACATCATTGAACTCACACCAGGAGCTTTCATCACACGAATATTAGCCATAAAAGTAAGCAAAGCTACATTCCAGGATACGTTGTCTCTTTTCTCGAGCTCCGGAAGGATATGCTCGATGAGAGAAGTGCCCCAGTATTGCTCTGCTTGCTCTTCCATTCTTGGCATCTTTCTGCCAATAAAACGGAGGACCCGGCTATGATGTATTTTCACAGCCGAGCCATCGTCTAAATTCACTTGATAATATTTAGGTAAGCCAAGTTCTTCGCTATCAAGGTCTGCCACTAATTCGCTGGAAGGGTTTACACCAACCCATCTATCTAGCACTAGTATACCTTTAAAGCATCCAGGCATTAAGGTATCATGGTCTAGAGGCTGGTCTAAGTTTTGCATATCATTAATAAGCATTACACCGATAGCACCGCCATACAATCTTCCCCAAGCAAGACCTTCATAAAGCTTGGTATCCACTCGCTTCTTGCGTAGTAAAGACCACACCTTATCAAGGTCATCCGGTGAGAGAGTAGTCACTAGGTCATAGCCATTCTTGAGCATGTCTTGTGGAACCACATTGACCATGTTCTGGATAACCCAGTGATTTCGGTAGAGTGCAGTCAGTTTCTGGTAGTCCCAGGACTTACGCTCTAGTGGGTAGATTGTGTGGTTGAGAACATTGGGCATACCAGCTCCCGTACGAGTAGCCGGGTTAGAGAAGCCATCCTTGACCACCACAGTAGTAGCGGCCTTTTTCTTACGTTTTCTACTCATAAGCTAGGCATTCTCCATTCTTGCACAATAGTCTTACAGAAGTATCGGCAAGCGTCACAGGCATGGTCATTGGCCTTTATTGGCTTCTCTATACCTTTTAGTGCTGAGGTCTCGTCCCATTGATACACAGATAACTCCTGGAGGAAGTTAGTACAAGCCTTAGCCACTTTGAGCTTACCGAGGTTGAACATCGTACTCATAAGACGAATACCATCGAGTACGCTGTTATCCGCTTCGATTACCACCACACCATTTTGGCGGAGCAGTGCAATAAAGGAAGCAGCCGATGGGTCAATGATGACAGCAGTATACTTCTCAGCATTGCCCATGAATTTGAATAAGTCCTGGAGGTATTCATTATCAGACTTCTGCCTTTGCTCGGTACGTGAGTTCCAGTAGTATTCACGGTCCACATAGACCTCATCGCCTGTGTCTACGATGTCAAGGAATACCATTGGGTTAGTAGTACCATAGTCAATCGCTATGAAGTGGTCTATTGTGAATTCCCACTCCGGCAAAGTCTCATACACCATGGACTCATTAAAAGAATCATAGATAAGGCCTTCAGCGTTTACCCATTGGCCTTCTATCATTCGTTTGTACCACATACCTGTATAAGCACCTTTGATGAAGTTTAAATACTCCGGGTCTAGGTTCGGGTTGTCGTCTAAGAGCATGTGGTAGCGTTTAACCATACCAGAGGCTAGTTTATTCTCATCGGTAAGGAAGTTCTTATACAGGTAGTGGAACGGCGTGTCCGGGTTCGTAGTTGCATACAGTTTAGACCCGGCCACAGACATTCTATTGAGCAACTGGTTGAAGAATCGCTCAGGCATGAGTGAGACTTCATCACAGTAAGCTCCAGCTAGTGTTTTGCCCCGTAGGTATTTCTCGGAGCCTTCGTCCTTCGCACCTATGACCTTAATCTTGCGACCAAAGAGCACCAAGTCACCAGTTTGCCGGTTATAGGTGTAGTTCTCTTGGCCCACAGTATCAAAGAGGTCATTGAGGACATTGTCATACAAGGTGTCTTTAGAGACACCAGTCATCAGCAATAGGCCTGGAGGACCTTGCTCAATGTATGTCAGCCATTTTGGTATCATGGCCACAGTCTTGCCAGAACGTACACTGCCGTCCAGTATGTTGATTCTGGCATCTTGTTGAATTGGGTTGCAGATAAACTCCAGGTGTTTTGGACCCCATTTACCAAACTCAATCATCTTCAACCTCCATAGCAGCTTTCAAGGTATGCACAAGCTCTTTAAGATTACCACGGTCAGTATCTTTATCTAATAGCTTAATCTCCATTTGAAGCTTAGCCACTCGTAGACGTTGCTCTTCGTTGAGTATGTCATCGGCGAGTAAGCGTCTCCACTGTATAGCCATGCTCGCTAAGGTAGCATTGGCTTGGCTAATAGCTCTCATGAGATTAGCAAAGTATTTAGAAGCAAAGATATCACCCTCTTGCTCACACATAGTGAGGAAGCGGAGTGCTCTCACAATCATGGTGTATTGTACTATCATGCCTTCATAGACCATCTGCTGAGGGTCAAGGTTATCATGTTCGAGTACAAAGCCCATGACGTCAGGTGGAAGCTGGTCCATAAGTAGCTTATTTTTATACCTATTTTCAGCTGGGAGGGCGGTCTCAGGTGCTATGATGAGGTTACCCTTAGAGCGTGGACTCTTCTTGCTGCTGCGAGTGCGTTTTTTCATAGTATCACCTCACAGTCCCAATAAAAAATACCCTGTCGGGTACAAGTTCATCATATCAAAAGTTTTTACTTTTGTCAACAGTAAAATTCTTAAAAGTTTTATAAACTATGAAAAGACACGGCCAAGAGGAGACTTTGACCGTGCCGGAAAAGTAGTATGGGTTTGTTTAGTTGAAAGGGTTTAGGATTGTAATTGTCGTTAAGCCATTTTGTCTTCAATAGCTTTGCGTAAGTCCGCTAATTCTTCGGACTCACTGTCCCATTGGTATTTAGCTTTAGGGCCGAAGCCTTCAGTCTTTTCCAATGGAGTGGCTTTCAAGCCGATTTTACGTGCCAATGCACGGATGTCTTTACCTTCTAAGCCGTATTCTTCAGCTAAGTCAGCGATAGTGACAGTAGTTGCCTTTGCTTTTGCCATGTTCCGTTTCCTCCTTTCATGGTCAAACAATAGTATCGGTTATGCTCACATTATACCATTGATTTTTAGCGATGTCAAATAGAAAACTCTTCAGTCGATTGTACACAATATACTACCGATAATGGTCTACTTTGTCATCACCCCAACGGTACACAGGTTTCTTACCGCCCTTAGGCTTCCATGTACCCACAGGGTCTGTACCGCCGGGTTTACTACCCTTTTTCTTGAGGCTATCATGATACGCTTCCTTCCAGCCTTCCATCTGTTCATCGGTGAGCTTCATTTCTTCACCCACTCTCGGACAGGTATGATACTCTTCGTGGTGTGTGAGGTACGTCCACAAGAGAACACATAATCTTTACCGTCTTTACGACCGGCGTAGTGAGCAGGTAACCACTCATCATGGTAGAGCGGTTGATAGAACACAGGGGTGTTCACAGGGCAAGGGCCACTGTCATACGGTATCATCTTACGGCTCATAGTGGTATCACCTCATCAACAGCAATCATGCCATCTTGAGTGTACGAGGTGCGGCCCCCGAGGTACACATAGTCCACACCATCAATCTGGCAAGCATAGTGGCCAATGAGCCATCGAGCGTTCACAAACTTGCTCTTACGGTTATACATCACAGGTTGGTCTTTCACCAAGGGTTTGGGTTTAAAGAATTCACAAATTTTAGTCCACATTTCAAGGTTCCTCCAGGTCAATCATCATCGGTTTGTTGCTCACATTATAGCATATGTCCATTGTCTCATGTCAAATACAAAATTCTTTACGGTTTACGGATTGAAGGGGTACTACTGATACGATGTACGAATTACGTCACGTAAATGACGTATATCGTATTACGTAGTAATACGTCATTTTTTCCAAAAAAATTATGACCTGGTACGAAAATTTCATAATTGCCCTGGGTGTGATTAAGTCCTCAGGCCAAAATTTTTTTGGAAAAAGTTTTGGAAAATTTTTCCCAGGCTTTTGGAAAATTTTTTCCAAAAAATTTCATAATTCCGACGGCGCATTCCCAGAGAGTACGCCGCCGAGAGTCCCAAAAATTTTTTGGAAAATTTTTTCCATTTTTTTCCAAATTTTTTCCAAAATGGTGACTCCGCTGGCGTTCATACTGTGAGCGGGGCCAAGAGGGTCCCGTGTACAAATCGTTTGGAAAAATTTGGAAAAAATGTGTTTTATGAGCGGCGAAGTTACGGAGGTAGTGTGGGCGATTCCTGTTTGCTACATATGTTCGAAAAAACGCTCCGACACCGCATTGTACCGTTAGAGCCTGATGAAAGACGGGACGCCAGTACAGAATCCAGCGCTGGCGATGTACAGTGCACACGGACAAAATCGCTCTGGCCACTTGGACCTTCGCCATCTCAGCGAGTACACTATGCCGTACCTGTTGTGAGTTTGGTGCTCAGGTCATGCGAGCGTTACCTCACCCCAGTGTACTCTCGGTGTACTCGTACCACCACTCCAAAGACTATAAAAATATACGCCTAGTGCTCGCTCACTCTAGACGTATATCGCGTTTGGTGGTAATCTATTACATTCTTCTACGCTATTTGTATCATTCTCAGTGGTGAATAATCACGGTTCTTGCCTTCCTGCACTATGTGGTAGACACCGTCCTTTATATGCCAATCGACATTACCACATAATATAAATGGCGGTTCATGACCCACACAACGCACACAGTTGCCTCGTTTGTGTATCATGGTCCACCCCTCGCTCCTCAAATAGCGAATTATCGCCCATGGGGCGTCCTCAGGTTCCTCACCGTCAATATATTCAATTGATACCCTCCGGTGCCCTTGTGGGTCAGCTGAAGCGATTTTATAGCCATCTGTCATCTTCCTGACATAGTCAGCTCCCCACTGATTAGCGTTATTCCCTCGTTGTGGCCATCTCTCGCTCTTGAGGATACGGTGCCACGTACCATCATCCTCTATTCTGTAATGTCCGCTGAGCAAACCCTCGAACTGGGGTTCTTCGTATCTGTGACCCCACACCGTAGGCATGTGGCCTTCACTAGGCTGACTGATGACATCACCATAGTTTGTGATTGTGAACACCTTCACCCCCGCCTCACGCATATTCTCTATAATAGGCTTACCTATCCATACATACCGGCCATGACCTTTGCTGGTGCGTACCCCCTCCACTCTGCGTAGACCACCGTCCCTGAGCAAGCTACCTATCTTGTATCTGCCTGTCCGTAGTGGTTTGTTGGCCACTGTCACTAGTCGTGGTAACTCTGGCCCTTCACACTCCCACCTGTCATCGTAGATATTAACCCACTTGTAGCCTAGCTTTGCTATCGAGCCAATCATAGACTATACAACGCTCCTTTCTTCTTAACTCTACCGTCACTGGTCAACACCTTACTGACCTCATACTTGCTAAGACCTGTGCCTCGTACGATGTCAGCCATACGCTGGCCACCTGGGTACATGCTGAGGTAATCAAGCACTATACCAGCGCTGTCCTCACCTTCACCTACACCCTTCTCGCCTACACGGACTCTGTAGCGTACCTCGTCACTGTCTATCTGGAGGACAAGCTTACCACCCGGTGAAGCGGACCTGAACTCACGCTCTATGACCACATCACTATCCTCTCTACTGAGGAAGAGCGAGCTATCAGTCCAGCCATGTAGCGTTGCACTACCTAGCATTCTCTGCCCACCACGACTACTCGAGCCGTTCTTATTCCAGTGATGTATGACCATAATGCTACACTTATAGGTGTCTCGCACCGAGAGCAAGAACTGTAGCACTGGTGATAGCTCCTTGGCGGAGTTTATGTCACCTTCGAACATCAGGTAGAGTGGGTCAAGTATCAGCAACTTAGGGCGTATCTTCTCTACATAACTCATCAGCATATCACAGTCCTCAGAGCTATCCAGCGAGAAACCACTATTATTAATGTGATATATCGGCAGCACCGGTGGCCAAGTGATACTTAGCTTTCTACCGTCAATACCTACACTACCCACAAGACCTTTGCTCTCTATAATGGCTTCAAGGCGGCTCTTCACGGTCCACGGTGCGTTCTCGTTCTGTACGATGAGCACAGGCCCAGGGTCTTCTACCTCATACTTATCCCACAGCTTAGCTCCACTAGCAACACTCACGGCTATATCTGTGGTGATTGTACTCTTGTAGGTCTTAGGCTCACCAGCAACAATACCATGGCTCTGCTTCATCCATATATCACGAATGAGCCAGCCAGGACGGTCCACAAAGCTGCCCATAATGTCCTCATACGATGTGAGCACATCATCTACGGGCTCTTTCACACGGAGCGTACCCTGTATACTCTGCTGGTAGACTTTGCTGACCTCAGTGTAGATACGCTCCTGCTCGTCAGAGCGACCTCGGTACTTATTCCATGCACTATCACGGATAAGAACCACGATGTCTTCGAGCGGTATCTGTGACTTCACGAGCTCACTCTCGAGGTACCACAGCATATCACTCCTGTGACCGGGCTCAATGCGACTAGGTGGATACTGTAGCATACGGCTCACCTTGGCTGGTATCTCTCGCTTGTACTTCGTGAGCAGCCTTAGCAAGAGGTTCTCGTGCGTACTAGTATCATCAACCACTACCTCTACCTCACTCTCAGGGATATCAGCGATATTGTCCCACTTCTGCCACAAGAGTTTACCAGTCACTACTGGCTTATACTTATGATTCTTACCCCCTGGCACTCTCAGCACTTGTGTGAGGTCCCAGCCACTTCTGTCAGCGCCTATAGCGTATGACAAGTTACGGTTCCGTGCAAGCCAGTCCTCTACGCTGAGGTTATTCCTGTGAAACCATACCGCTTGGTACCTACCAGGGCTACTCTCCCAGGCTATACTAGGCTTTGTGCTTAGCCTACGTGGGTCCACAGGGTCAAGGTCAGCGTAGAACACCTGGTGACTTATCACATCCTGCTGGTGTCTACCAGGCTTACTGTACACAGCTGGACTCCAGTAAATATCATAGCCATCCTTGCTACTATGCTCACGGTACCACTCTTGCACCTTGGCTCTGTCCTGTGGCCACTTCCACGAGCGGTCCTTCCAGTAACCGTCCTCGGTGCTGGCTAGGTTAGTGTCCCTCTCACTCATGCTTACATAGCCATCCACACCTTGTGCATCCCACACCCTACATATAATATCAATCATTATTAACACTCCTACTTGGCCACTTTTCTGGTAAATATCTTGTATCACAGACCCAAGACCATCCTACCTTCTTACCCTTAATCTTCTTCATACGAATAGCATATAATACCTGGCGATTAGTTACGCCATAACGCTTCGCTACTTCCTTGGTGCTTATCAGCATTGTCTCACCACCTTTATAATGTATATATAATAACTTATTAATATTGTTGTATGATTACATTATAATTATGCTACTATAATTTGTCAATTAATTTGTAGAATTTTACTATTTACAAATGTCCATCGGGGTGATATAATATGAGCATAACCAATTATATTGATTGCTACTATCGTAGCTACTAAAAGGAGGTAAATATGTATAAGGTCTATGCATTCCGGAAAGGTAAAGCTGCCCACACAAGAGCGCTAGCATTACCGATAGCTCAAGAAGTAGCTAACAGAATAAGAAATGAGGTGACTACGGCTATGATAGTCAATGTGGATGGTAAATCTAACCCACCGGTTGGTTATAAGCACAGAGGTAATAAGTACTGGTGCCCATATTGTGGTGCTGAACGTACCTTTACCACAAACAATACTTTAGGTACTAAGAACTGCTCTGTATGCGGTATTAGCACCAGCGACTTTGATGTAAAGAATGCCAATCATCTTTGGCAGAAGGAAGGTTAACAATGAGAATTGTACTAGAGAAAGACAATAATCTTACAGTATCTATTAGTGATGAACTCACCATGGAGGAAATTGCCTATTGCTTGAACACACTCACATACCAGCTCTTACAACGATTCCCAGAAAAGAGCTCTATGGTGATGGAGTCTGTGGCACAAGCCTATGCGGCTAACGGCCAAGGCAACGTAGTATTCTTGGATGCTGCCCATGATAACGATAAATTCCAGCCAATGGTCTCTGGTAGAAGAACCAACAATATAGAAGCTACCCTAGAGACTATGGCGTACCTAGACCTTACTATCATAAATACTGCACTAGAAATGGTAGATAATATTGTGGAGGCTGGGACAGATGAAGCAAGTAATAATCATTGAAGGAATGGATAACACGGGTAAGTCTACCCTTGTTAAGAAGATACAAGACTACCTACCTCACCACGAGGTAGTAGTCTCACCTGGACCATGTGCTGAGCATGCTCAATGGTGTAGGGATGAGCTCGCTAGGACAGATAACAGAATCTATGACCGCTTCCCTATCTTTAGTGAGACTGTCTACGGCACTATTATCCGTGGCTTCAGCGATATCCATAACTATATGCAAGAGCTTATAACACTCCTGCAAGTAGCTAAGCCGCTCATTATCTATTGTGACCCAGGTCTTGAGGTGATACGTGGCACTTTCCATGAACGTGAACAGATGGAAGGTGTCAAAGAGAATGACCAGAAGTGCTTACTCGCCTACCGGAACTTAATGAAATCAGCAGAACGCTGGATAGGCAAAGACAATGTGGTCTATTATGACTTCACAAAAGACCCAGAGGCACAACGTATATTAGACCGATTGGAGGAACTATAATATGAACATCACAGATTTTACATCCCCTAACGAATACCCACAAGGTGGCTACTTAGCCGCTATCTTTGAACGACAAGCAAGCCTCATGGAGAAATACCACGCTATTGAAGAACGCAACGGCTTGCTCCAAACGGGTGACTGCCCAGTCAATATCCATGACGCTAAAGGTCAAGCTCGTCTCAAGGACTTTGCTTGGAGAATCACAGAAGAGATTACCGAGGCCACAGAGGCTAGAGACGTACTCGACCACTTCGAGCATTACCTAGAAGAAATGATTGACGCTCTCCACTTCTTGGTTGAGCAACAAATTCTAGCCGGTATCACTGCTGAGTCTTACCGACCAGAAGGTCTCAAGACTGACCTACTCGACTTCCTCATGAATGAAGGCAATATCTACGTAACTAGCTTAATGCCAATCACAGAGTACCACATCATTGAACGTGTAGGTCTTGCCATGAACTGCCTTAAAAACAAGCCGTGGAAGCAATCCCAGATGATGACCGATGAAGAAAAATTCTACGGCTACATGAGAGAATCTCTACTAGCACTACTCGCTGTACTCGTAAGAGCTGGTCTCACTGCACAGGATGTGTATGACCTTTACTTCCGTAAGAACGAAGTGAATAAGTTCCGCCAACGGAGTAACTACTAATGAATATCACAGAACACTGGTTGCACCAGATTAAGACATTGGCCTATGATAAATCAGAGCCCATGATTGTGAAAGGTCTCACTAAACTACGCATTGGCCACCGCTTTAGAATACCTGGTGAGGATTGGCTACAAGGTTGCTCACATGACCTTGTGGACCTGTCCTATGCTAGTAATGAAAGCAAGATAAAGCACCTTGAGCGGAACTACTTCGATAAAGACCGTTATGATATGTTCCTAGAAAAGCTAGACATTCGTAGTGATATGGGTGCTAGTATCTTGACCTATGACTTTGGCCACAAGCCTAAAAGAGCTAAGTCCCAAGGGTATTGCTTGAATAACCTCACTCTGGTGGTTGATAAGAAGCGAGCATGGGTATTCCTGAACTACCGCTCTACTGAAATCACACAGAAGTTTGGAGCTGACCTATACTGGCTCTATAATAACATTATACCGCCATTGATTGAGGGCAAAGAGCTTCAATATGTGGACTTTACGTTTGGCTCTGCATACAGCCAAGGCCTGTTCACCATCTTGCTATTCCAATTCATGCCAGCTAAAGAGGTTATGGACTTTGTGGTCAACTGTCCACATGACTACTGGAGACATAAGATGCTTTACTGTATCGGTCACCATGCTAGCTTGCCACCCGGTCATGAAGACAAATTTAGAGCTCAGCGCCGTATGCATGAGTTCTACTATAACTACTGTGATGATTTAGACTACTGCTATAAAGTATTAAAGAAAGAAGGTTATATAGATGAGAATTTATCAAAACTTTAAAGAGGTACGCTCCGAGGTAAAACGTGATTTGGCTGAAATGGGTATCACCGTACACACTCAGACCTATCAAGATAAGTTCATTGGTGATGACCCAATGATGGCTACGAAAGAGCTCCAGAACTATATGTACTGTGTGGTTGATACGAGCAACCCGGCTGATATGTTGCCAACACAACCATGGGCGGATGCTGAATTCCAAGAACGTATCTCTGGTAAGCACATGAACCCAGGTGAAGCCTACAGACTACGTAGAGAGGTATGGGATGACTTCCTTGACGAAGAAGGCAAGTTCGGCTACACATACCCTGACCGCATCAGCGACTTCCACCAAATTGACCGTATTGTAGCCACTCTTGAGAATGATAGCTTTAGCCGTCAAGCCTATATGTCTATCTGGACACCTGAAGACATTACTAAGACGGGTGGTGTATCTCGTGTACCGTGCTCTCTTGGCTATCAGTTCCAAGTCCGTAAAGGTGCACTCAACATCACCTATCTACAACGCTCTAGCGACTTCGCTACCCACTTCAATAACGATGTATTCCTAGCCGTTCAGATGCAACATCATATAGCTAAACGCTTAGAAATGAAGCCGGGTACATTTACCCACTGGATTGGCTCCCTCCATGTGTTCATGAAAGACATTCAAGGAGTATTCTAATGGAACGAATTTCACGAGATGAATTATATAGCCAAATAGCTCAACTCGTGTCTAAACGTGGTACTTGCCCTAAACTTCAAGTTGGGGCAGTATTCACTTTAGATGGTAGAATTGTATGCACTGGCTATAATGGTGCACCCTCTGGTATGCAACACTGCACGGAGGTAGGATGTCAAGAAGACAGTGACCATCACTGTACTACGGCTCTACACGCTGAAGCTTCTGCTATCAGCTATGCGGCCCGTAAAGGTATTGCTCTTGAAGGCTCTACTTGCTATCTTACAGTTGACCCTTGCCATACCTGTGCTAAGCTACTTATCAATGCTGGGGTAAAGAGAGTAGTGATACTCAGTGAGTACAACGGTAAACACAACGGCTATAGAACACTTGTCTATGCTGGTGTGGAGGTGGTTCGATGAATTATATTGACATCAAGAAAGGCTCTAACATACTTATACTGGGTGGTCAACCAGGATACTCTGATGAAGCCACAGGAAAACCATTCTCTGGCCGAGTTAAGAAGCAACTCGAAGAGCTCATAGGCATACTTGGTGTAGAGCCGTCAGAATGCTCTACGGCTTATGTGTGTGAAGAGCTGGTAACAGAGAAAGTATCTAAGAAGGTTATCAAAGAGAGTTATATCTCACGTATTGAGCCCTTGCTACCACAGTTTAAGTATGTGATAGGCGTTGGCTCTGTGGCCGCTACAGCGTTGATGGGTAAAGGTAAGATTACTGACTGGGCTGGCTCAATCACACCTAATGATTATGGCACTACCATGATTTCTATGGACCCAGCGATTACCTTTAGACAACCGCAGAAGTGGGACCTTGTGAAAGCACACTGGCACAACTTCTCTCTATGTATAAAGGGCCGTATCGAAGATGAGAATGTACTTAACTACACTCTGGTGAATACGCCTAACAAGGCCAAGGCAATGATAAAGTCATTGGCTGCAGCGGATGCTATCTCTTATGACATCGAGACCACAGGTCTTAACCCGTTGGACCCTGATGTGGTGATAACGTGCCTAGGGTTAGGTGTAGATGGCGCTGAATGGGTTATCCCAATTGACCATGAAGGGTCCCCTTGGAGCTCTGACGATAGAAACCTTAGGAAAATATTGGAAAGCGTCATACAGGTCACAAAAGGCAAAAAATTAATAGCTCAAAATGGGAAATTTGATAACAAAATGATGTTGACCAAATTGGGTTGGAGATTTCACCAGACCTTTGATACTATGCTTGCCTCGGCTCTCTTGAACGAGAACACACCCAATGGTCTTAAAGCTATGGCTACTGTGCTACTCCATGCACCTAGCTATGCTCTCGAGGACCACGGTGCTAATGAGCTAGATATGCATAAGCTAGCTAAGTATAATGCGTATGATGTCCATTATACCCTAAGACTCTATCATCTGCTCAGAGCACAGCTTATAGAGGATAAACCACTGTCTAGAATGTTCAATAAGCTTATTATGCCCGCATCACGGGCCTTTGAAGACGTTGAGCTACACGGTGCATATATTGACCCAGACAAAGTAGATAGTGTGATTAGCCAGCTTTCTGGTAGTATGCAAGCCTCTCTGAAGACACTGGCTGAACTGTCTGGCCATGATGATATTAATTGGAATAGCTCACAGCAATTAGCTAAGCTACTCTATGATGAGATGGGGCTACCGATACTAGAGCTCACAAAGTCCGGTAAGCCAAGCACTAATGGTGAGAGTGTGCTACCCCGGTTGAGAGACCAGCATCCTATCATCAGTGAGCTCTTGTCCTATCGTGAGCAGAAGAAGTTGCTGGAATTTCCTACCAAGTGGAAAGAGGTAAGCATTGATAATCGTATACACCCCTCTTTCCTCTTGCATGGCACAGTTACCGGCCGTATCTCATGCAAGGACCCAAACTTGCAACAGGTACCACGGAATAAGCTAGTGCGTTCATTAATCAGTGCTCCGCCTGGTTGGACATTATGTGAAGCCGACTACTCACAAGCCGAGCTACGTATAGCCGCTATCATGAGTGGTGACCCTACTTTAAAGATGTGCTTCCAGACTGGCATTGATGTACACCAGAAGACCGCCTCCAATGTAATGGGTGTACCGCTTGAGGCAGTCACAAAGGACCAGCGTAAGAAAGCCAAGGCAGTAAACTTTGGCTTCCTATATGGTATGTCCGCTAAGAAGTTCCGTGAATACGCAAGAGACAAATATGGTGTAGATTATACAGAGGAAGAAGCTATCGAGACCCGCCAACGGTTCTTTGAGTCCTACTTCGCATTACCCACATGGCATGACCGTATGAGACGCTTAGTCAAAAAATATGGCTATGTAAGGAGCCTAATCGGCCGTAAGAGGAACTTGCCTGACATATACAGTAGCGATAAAAAGCTGGCCGCTGAAGCTGAACGTCAAGCTATCAACTCACCGGTACAAGGTCTTGGCTCTGATTTCAATATCTACTCCCTAGTACGAATGGCTCACACCTTAGACATGTCCAGAATTAAAATTGTGGGCACTGTCCATGACGCTATACTCTTTGAGGTACGTAATGACTATCTAGAGGAAGCTGTCCCAATCGTGGTAGACATCATGACGGACATGGAACACATCGAGAGAGTCTTTAAGACTCAAATTACCGTACCTATTGATGTAGAAGTAAAGGCTGGCCCGTGGGGCTCCGGAGAAGTGGTGTATGATGATATAAACGGGGTTAACTTTGACAAACTTAGAGAACTTTCTAAATCGTAGAATTTTACCATTGACATCACCCACCTGAAATGATATATTATAACCATGAAAGGAGGTGACTAGATGGAGCCACCCGTAATATTATCATTTAGCTCCATCAGAGACTGGAAGTTCTGCCGTCAAGCATGGCACTATAAAAGAGTCCAGAAATTACAAAGACGGAGGAAATCCCTGCCGTTGCGAAGAGGCTCTATTATCCATGATTGCCTAGAACTCTATCTCAAAGGTGAAGACTGGTACCCAGTCATTGAAGAAGCACAAGCCGAGTATGACCTCCTCATGGAAGAGGAAAAAGAATACTACGGTAATTTACCAGAAGAATGTGAGCGTATTATGATTGGCTACGAAGAACATTGGGCCAATGACAAATACCACACAATAGCCACAGAGCTGTCCTTTGGTAATGTGAAAGAGGGTCAAGAGCCATTCGAGATAGTACCTGGTGTGTTCATCACCGGCCGCATTGACTGGCTCTTTGAAAATGACCGGGGCATCTGGGTGGGTGAGCATAAGACTGTAGGTAGAGCTATTCCTACTGACGGCTATCGAATGAATGACCTCCAAACGGCTATTTATATCCGTGTATGTCAGATACTGGGATATGAGCCCACTGGGGTAGCTTTCGACTACCTGCTCACAAAACCACCTACGGTGCCACAGCTGTTGAAAAATGGCACGCTCAGTAGGAATAAGAAAATTAAGACCGATGAAGCTACCTATATGCAAGCTATCCTAGATAATGGTCTTAACCCTGATGACTACCTAGCAGAGCTTGAAAATGCCCGTAGAAATAAATTCTATGAGCGTAGATATATGCCAAAGCCAGAAGGTATGGTGGATATGCTACTCTCAGAGCTACAAATCATAGCTAAGGAAATGGAACACTTGAAAGACTTTCCATACCGGCTATTGTCCCGTGAATGTGAGCACTGTGAGTTTTATACCCTATGCCAAGCAGAGATGATGGGCCTTGATACCCATTATATCCGGGAATGTGATTTTGAAGAAAGGAGCTACTCGCATGAAAATAAAGACACGAGCGAAGAAGACGACTCCGAGCCATCCGATAGCTGACCGTATCAAGTCAGTTAAGGAGGTGGAGCACTACCTCAAGATGCTCGTATACGGTAGAAGTGGTACTGGTAAGACCACATTTCTTGCTAGCTGCCCGGCCCCTATTCTGATTGTTGACATCAGAGAAGAAGGCACTACCTCTATACGTGAGACTAAAGATGCGTATGTGATACCAATTAGCTCATGGGATGAATTCGAAGAACTCTATTGGTACCTCAAAGATACCGATAAATATAAGACCGTTTGTATTGATACAGTCACAGCTCTACAAGAGCTAGCTGCCAAGAAGGTAGCACCTACTGGTACCATTAGCCAACGTGGCTGGGGTGAAATCTCTGGTCTCATGAAGACCTGGCTAATGCTGTTCCGTGATTTACCATTCAATATCGTATTTACTGCCCAAGACCGTGAGACACGTGTAGAGGACTATGATGAGGATAACATGATAACACCAGAGGTGGGGCCATATGTATCACCATCCGTAGCTAAAATCCTCAATGCGGCCGTAGGTGTGATTGGTAATACTTACATTAGTGAGACTGTGAAGCAAGTTAAAAAAGGTGGTAAGATAACCTCTAAAGAGGTAGTAGAATACCGTATGAGACTTGGTCCACATTCTAAATATATCACAAAGCTTAGACGAGACCCGACATTAGAAGGTGAGGTACCTAAGTCCATTGTGAACCCAACTTATAAGGATATTATTGAATTAATGACAGGAGAAGAATGAAATGGCTAAACGTGTAGTAAATCTAAATATGAAAGACGTATCCGTAGGTGGAGTTATTCCAGAAGGTGAATATATTGTAACCGTTGACGAAGTTAGTGTAGAAGAATCCCAACAAGGTAACCAATACTTAAAATGGGTCTTCAAGGTGATTGATGGTCCACAAAAGAACAGCAAAATCTACCATAACACTAGCTTGCTACCTCAGTCCTTGTTTAACCTTAAAAACTTGCTGATTGCCCTTGGTGTACCTGTACCGGACAAAGCTTTCCAACTCAACCTAGATGAATGTGAAGGCTGCAACTGTGGTGTAACTGTAACACATGAGACATATGACGGCAAGAAGCGCTCTCGTGTAACAGACGTATTCCCATTAGATGCCTCCGATGTAGAGGGTGAAGGCGAAGAAGTAGACCTTGAGGAAATGTCTCTTGAAGAGCTTATTGAGTTCGCTGATGAAAACGATATTAAGCTCACAGCAAAACAAAAGAAGCGTAAATCAGCCGCACTAGCTGCTATTCAAGATACCCTTGGTGATGATGAAGAGGACGAAGAAGAAGCAGACGATGAGGAAGCTGATGACGAGGACACTGATTCCGAGGAAGAAGAATCCGATGAGGACGAAGAAGAACCAGCCCTTGAGGACATGGACTTAGACCAACTCGTAGAGTTTGCGGAAGAAAATGAAATCAAACTCACAGCTAAGCAAAAGAAACGCAAGTCCGCTGCTTTAGCCGCTATCCAAGAAGCGTTAGATGAGTCTGACGAAGAAGAGGAAGATGATACTGACGAAGATGACGAAGAAGCCGATGAGGTGGATGTATTCACATTGAACTTGTCCGAGTGCCGTTCCTTCGCTAAAGACAATGGTATCAGCCTAGCTAAGATGCCTGTGAAAGACCGCAAGAACTTGGATAAAGTACGTGAGTACATTCAAGAAAAGCTCGATGAGGCCATCTAATGAAGAAGCCCGAGACTAATCTACAACAAAAGATAGTCCGTGCTTTAGAACGAGAAGTAGGGGGCCATTGGATGAAAATCCATGGCTCTCAATTTCAAACTAAAGGTATACCAGATTTACTAGGTTGTGTTGCTGGCTTATTCTTCGCATTAGAAGTAAAATGTGATTCCAGTAAATATGGTGCCTCAGACTATCAACTATACAACATTAAACAAATTCATGACTCCGGCGGTATGGCTGCTGTGGTGGAGTCGCCAGAGGAGGCAGTCGAATTGGTAAAGCGCCACATCAAAGAAAGAGCTCTCTCAGCAGAGGAACGGTCTAAACTCATTGATGATACACTAGACCAGCTAGAAGCTGAGCTTCGTAACCCAAATAACAACCAAGGTCTAGATGCTATTAGTGCTCCTATACACCGCTCAAATAAACGTGTGATAGTAGTACCTGAAGAATCACACGAAGCCACACCAACCGCATCAGTGGCCAAGAAATCACCTAAAGTATCGAATGGCAATAAGCTTACCCTAGCTGAGCTAGCTGACCAACTAGGCATGGAGGCCAAGGCAGTACGTAGACAACTACGCAAGGCATACCCAAATCACAAAGGCTCTTGGAGCTGGGAAGGTGATGAGATAGCTGATGTCATGGGAGTAGTCCAATCATGGAGCTAAGTAAGATTACTAAGACCAAATTCCTTGAACATCAAAAAGAAGCATATGAGCTAGGTATTAAGTTACCTAGCTTTGCTTTGTTTATGGAGCCTGGCACCGGTAAGACACTACCTACTATAGCTGTGATGGGGTACCGGTTCTATAATGACCATGCTCGCCGTGCTATCGTAGTATGCCCATTGTCCGTAACATATGACTGGGAGCGACAGTTCAAAGAGCATGCTGCATTTCCTTATAACATCGTAGAGCTTGACCAGCTAGGCACCTCGCCACAGAATTGCCTTGAGGTGGTCATCGTCAATTATGAGAAGCTATGGGAGTTTTCAAAGAAGAAGAATAAACGCTGGGAGCCCTCGGTACGATTGATGAAGTATAAGGCGGACATCATGGTGTGTGATGAGTCTCACAAGATAAAAAATTGGAATACACACGCCACAAAGGCCGCTACTCGTATCGGTAAGGGTATACCATTCAAAGCAATTCTAACCGGCACACCGGTCACAAAATACCCCTTAGACTTGTATTCACAGATGAACTTCCTAGATAGCTCTATCTTTGATTGCACCTATAAGTCATTCCGTGATAGGTATGCTGTCCTCGATATGTGGAACAGGCCAAGAAAGTACAAGGACCTAGACCACCTCATGGGCATAGTGTATAAGTATGCATACCGTAAACTCAAGAAAGACATCAAAGAGTTCCCGCCACCAGAGGTAGTCCGGCAGAATATATATGTTACACTAGAGCCACGTGCTAGGAAGCTCTATGACAAGATGGCCAAAGAGTCTATCGTACAGCTAGAGGGTAAGTTCAGCACAGCACCGATACCAGCTCTTGTGGGTATGAGGTGCCACCAGATTGCTGGGGGCTATCTCACCACAGAAGGTGATACCAGCCGTGAGGTAACCCGTGTGAGCAAGGCTAAGCTCAATGCACTAGTAGAGTATGTCCGTGATAGTGAAGAGAAGCTAGTTGTCTTTGCTCAGTATATACCCGAGATACATGGCATTGTGGATGCTCTTGAAGACATTGGCATAGAGACCTTGTGTATCACTGGCGCTACCAGCAAAAAAATAAGGGGCAAAATTATAAGCCAATTTCAGTCGAGAGAGGAGCCCCGGGTCATCGTAATACAAATTAGTACAGGAGGGGTGGGAATTACCCTTACAGCCGCTCATACGATGATTTTCTACTCTCTTGGCCGTTCATACACAGACCACACACAGGCCTGTGACCGTATCAACCGCATTGGACAAGAGTCCCGGTTGCTCAAATACATATACCTCGTAGCAGAGAACACCGTAGACGAGCTGTTCTGGCAGTCGATACTCGACAAGAAGAACATCGCTGACTACACCATTGATGACCTACGAGAAGTGCTAGCTGGCTAAAAGAATACCCACATCACATAATGCATGATGTGGGTATTTCTGTAGGTTAGTTAGTGCGGTAATTGATGTAGATTGTGATACGTTGGCCAGGCATCAGATGGCCAGTGATGTGGTTCTTGTCAATGGTGATAGCTGTAGAGTCGAGAAGGTCAATCTTCTCTTCTGGTATGTCACCATGATTATTGTATATCAGCTGGTGTAGGGTATCACCGGGCCTCACAGTTACAGTAGTGGTTTGTGTGGTATCGTAGTGAGGTGTACAGAAGTACACCCCAGCAGCGATAGCTAAGATAGCTAATATCACTTTCATTTCTTAGCACCCCCTACAGCGTCAAGAGCAGCTTGGTATTCTTCTTCAGAATCCCATTGCCATCTACCTTTAGCTTTGCCAAATGCTTTACGTAAAGCAACACGTGCTTTATATGGTGTGAGACCAAGCTCATCAGCTAGGTCTTTGACAGTGTACATAGCTTCTGGTGCTTCGTCATCAGCTTTAGTGATAGTAGCAGTAAGGTCAGCTTCGAGGTTCTCAACCACATCTTCTACTTCGTCGGCTGGTTGGCTGTTAGCGTAGTCGATGAGGAAAGCAATGGATTGCTTCTTAGTTGCGTACATCAAGCCTTTACATTGTTTAAGAGCTTCTGGCCAGATGTGTTTAGCTTTTTCTTCTGGTGTCATGTCAGCTTCTACAGCGTTGAATAAGTTAGTAAGTAATTGTTTTTCTTCAGCTTTTAGATTTCTCATTGTTTGTGTCTCCTCTTTGAGAAAATAGAATTATTAGATTAATTACATTATATCAGATATGAAGAAGAATGTAAATAGTGAATCTTATTTATTTCTTCCAGATATGTGATATATCTTATTTATAATATATCACACATCAAGAAGAATGTAAATAGAAAACTTTAGATTAGTGGAAGATATCCAACTGGCACGGTAGTTACTGGTGTTCTACGGAGTAGCACACGGTGGATATTGGTCACAGATGCGAGGCATGCCTTCTCATCCCAGTCAGAGCGGGTTGCTGGATGCTCATCTTCAAGTGTGATACCATGTTGGTCTAGGTAGTCTGCCCACACATGGTCATCCGCAACACTGATAGCTTTAATGAGTTGTAGGTTGATGAACTTTTTCATAATTGTCTCCTCCGTCATCAAATACATTTATTAGATTAATTATATTATACCATAAATCTTGGATAATGTCAAAGACTATCTTGTCATGTTATGACAATATCCAAGTTGGAAGTCATGTTCTCCAGGTACACCATGTTGGCGTTGGAGAACCAGGCTACGGTTCACATAAGCAGCATCTACAGCTTGCTTATGGATGACATCGTATTCCCAGTCTGTAAGGTCATCGGACCACATATCGTGGTCCATGAAGTAATCGGCTATTACTTCGTCAAACGTATTGTCTAGGAAAGCAGTGAATTTTTGGTTAATGAACATGGTATTTACCTCCGGGTATGTTAGTTAGCAAGCTTAGAAGATCATCCCCTAAGCTTGCTCAGTTTAGGTTGTTATTTCACTCTTCGTGTGAGTGCTTCTGTTTGATGTTGGTTAGCCGTTTGTATAGCTACTTCGTAGGTCTGCTCATCGCTATAGTGGTTGTATTGTGGGTCTTTCAATACGCTACCGATTACACCCCAGTACGTACGCATAAGCACTTCTTTGAAAGCATTGTTTTGGAATTTCTTCATTGTTTTCTCCTCCTATAAAGAAATTACTATCATTAGATTAATTAGATTATACCATAAATCTTAGAGATTGTAAATAGTAACCTCCAAAATAACTAAAAAAATTACCCACCAGCTATAAAGCTAGTGGGTATGTGTAGTTCCGCCAGACTACACTCTGGAGATATGAGTGGACCACCTCCACATTATTTAATTGCAGCCGCTATCACAGCTATACCAGAGAGATAAGACCAAGTATCACGCTGACGTCTGAGACGTTGCTCAGTGGCCTTGCTCTTCTTTAGCTCGTTCTTCAACTCGTTCAATGAGTTGGAGGTTGCGTTCAAGGAGCTCTCCTGCTCGGTGATTACTGCTGAGGCTTTCGCTAACTCGTTGCTCTGTTGCTCGTTGATAGCCTTGAGCTCGGTCAATTCCTTGCCCTGCTCTTCGTTGATAATCCTCAGCTCTTTCAATTCTACTCCTTGCTTCGCCGTTAAGCTCTGAGCTTCGCTTAATGATAAGCTTGAGCTCTTGATTAAGCTGTTTGCTTCTATCGAGTTCTTTTTGAGCTCGTTCCAGGTGCTCAACGGCACGCTGATAGTTGGCTCTTGCTGTGTAGTAGCCATAGGCGAGTCTGCCAATGCAACCGAATATAAGCAGACAAATAAAACCAACAAGCAAGCGCTTAAGAGTAAACGCAGATTTAATCTTCTCGAGGTACTTCTCATACATGGCAACCCCCTTAGTCTAAGTCATCCCAACGGGCAGTATACCCACGGACGTCTACATGGACAAAGTCCTGATGATAATAGGTACCGATACCACCCTCAATACCAAGGTCACTCATACACTCCTCGGCCACTTGGGCTAGGTAGTCCACATTAATGCCATCGTATGTGATGTCCGCAGCCGTGCCTAGACAGTGCTGGGAGTTAGACACCCCGCCAACTTCCTCATTATGTGGCTCACAACGATAGCCACTATTGATTGTGATTGGTTGACCAATACGCTCTCTAATAGCGTCTAGAAGGTCTACCAAGCGCTTATCAATGATATGGTCTAACACATTATGGCCTTGGCCGTCTTGCTCATGTCTATCACAATTACAAGAGAACTCATAGTCATCAAAGTATGTTCCAATCTTCATACATTACCTCCAAGAGGGCACTACGGCCCTCATTTCTTTAAAATACCATCAATCTTTGCTTGAAATAGCTCAAGTAAGCCGGCTACTACTGTATTCCCGCCATCTCTCATGTTCTCCATGATAGAGAGTAATTCAACAGAGGCTAGGTAGAGCCACACCAAGTTCACGGCAAAGGCGTAGTTCCCTGCCATGAAATCAAAACACCAAGCAGCTGCAGTAGCTAGGCAGTATGTGAGCACCTTTGTTACAAAAGGCTTTCTCATGTGTTTGGAGTTGATTAAGCCCTTACCCCATGCAGCAGGTATGGCCACATACTTATCCCAGCCGCCTATATTCTCAGGGGTAGCACCTAAATCTATAAGCATTTGATAGCCGATGGCTGCCCAGCGTGTGATAAGGTCAAGTACCACTAACACAATAAAGATACCCAGCACTTGGATATGCTTTAGGCCCATCATGTATATGCCTACCTCGGCTATAACTGCGAGTAAAACTTTTAAGGCGAATGACTCTGTAAGCATTCGCCATGCTTCCCCGAGGAAATTTGTTATTACTTCCATTCATCCTCCCCTAGTAAATCTAGCTATTATAAAGGTTCATCACCGGTATTGATGTATTGATGACTAGCACTATCCCACTCTAGGGTAGTTCTCATGAAGTCAATATTGTGTAGACCCTCACCTTTAGTGCCAATATTGATAATTCTATTACCGGTTGGACTAGTTAAGTGGAGGAATTTAATAAGCTCTGGCTTATTGACAAAGATAGGGGTGGTACTAGGAATAGGTGTACCTCTTCTCTCGGCAAGGATATAGATATAGAGTTGTTTCTTACCTCTAGTATTAATTTCAATGGAGTCTATGTCTAGCTCTGACCATTTACCTAGGAACTTAAAGTCCTTACCGTCTGACCAGCTGCTTGTGGTTGTCTGATTAGTAACATCAATTACTAGCTTACGGCCATACTTGAAGTACTTAGAGCCATTATCAGTATAGGTATCATCAGGTTGTGCGGCAGTATCGTCTGGGATACCAGCAATAGTAAACTCACCGACCTTAGCACCAGTAAAGTTGTGGTAAGTAAGCTTTACATCGTCATCCGCTAGGGGCTCGTCAAGGGTGATATTGCCATTGCCGGCTTTACTAATCGTAAAGTCATGCTCACCTACCTTGACAGTGTAGTGTGGCTCACCCTCAATACCAATCACTTTTTGTCCACGGAAAGTATTCAATACCTTAAGCTCTTTAAAGCCAGTACGTGGGAACGGTTTACCAGAGTTGCTTAGCACAGCCATAAGAACGTGGTCCACTGATGCGGATTCACACCACACATTACCTTCTAAGAGAGCATGGTATGTGGTATCAGCCGTACCTGGTGTACCTGGGTCACCTTTTGGACCACGGAGTTCAGCCTTCTGGTCTTCTGTTAAGTCTTCAAATCGTAAGCTATCACCTTTTGGACCCTTGAGCTCTGCTTTTTGCTCTTCTGTCAAATCATCAAAGCGGAAAGACTGGCCGGGTGCCCCAGTGATACCAGGTACACCCACATTGATAGTCACTACTCCAGCGGGTTTAACATTTACTACTTCGTTTTCTTGTGCCATAGTTTTACCTCCTAGTGCATACTAATATCAGGTATGATAGTTATCATACCCATAACTAATTTTATAGTCTGACCTTCAGTTTGAAGGAAGACGTCATACTTACATCGGGTTAGCTTACGGCTAAGCTTCAAGCTTTCAGTACCCCGCACCCACACTATAAGACGGTTCTTGTCCATTGTACAGTCCGCCTCTAGCAAGAGCTTGTCTGTTAGGGTGCGTATTTTACACACCCCTACAGCATTATCAAAATTCAGGTCACCCTTGACATCATACACACGGCCCCAGTCAGAGCCCATGTGGATGGTCTCGTTGATACGTAGTATATAGTCCATGGTTAAACCTTCCTTCTAGCGATACATACATAATTAGCAATACCTGGTCTAAATGTATTCCCTCGATAGTAGTCTACATTCCCGGAGCCTGTATAGTATTGTGTACCTACTTTAACCTTACGGCCCTCACGTTTACAAATTACACTTACACCGAAAGCACCACTTTCTATATATATTGCTCCGTTTCTATCATTGAGATTAGATGTAGACTCAGCCACCGTCAATATCCAATGACACTCGTCCTCATTAAATCCTTGTGGGATAGGTAACAGTTGGTCATGAGCAACAGTCCCGGACGTTATTACTATATCATCATCGAAGAGGAATGGTTTAAAAGTATTCGCCTTATCTTTACCATACCAGCCTGGTCTTTGATAACAGCACAAGTTAGCCTGTGGTGTGATGTCTTTACTACCTAGGTCTAGGTTAGTTTGGCCACTGCCATCAACACCACCATCACTGATGGAGTGAGTACCGCCACCCGCTTTACGGTTGATAAGAATACTGGAGTTATTAGCAAAGGTAATATTACCAGTCATAGTACCGCCTTTGAGGGGCAGGTATTTCTTAACTTCTTCCTTGAGCTCGTCTAGTGTAGCTAGCTCGTGTGAACCATCATTCTTATTGTACCAACGTGGCTTATTCATGCTACATAATGAGATATTGTCTATAGCCTTATTCTCAGAGCTGTTGACCCCGATGTCCATAGTGCCGTTGGTATTCACATAGACCTTAGCACTGATGAGGTTTGTGTTATCCATGAAGATAGCACCCTTAGAGGTACTAAATGTGAGGTCACCCTCGATAGTATCACCGGCCTTACGTACATAGGTCTCGGTCAAGTACCGCTTTAGCTCATCACTCACCTTAGCCATAGTTACTGACTTATCTGCGAGCTTAGCTTCTGTCACAGATTTATCTTTAATCTTACTAGTAGTGACTGCATCCGTAGCCAGCTTAGCCTCAGTAACAGCCTCATCTCTAATCTTCTTGGTAGTCACCGAGCGGTCTGGATGGTCTAGTTCTTCCATGGTGCGGTGTTCCTCAAGAGGTACCTTTGTAATTTTCTTGAGGGCCGTATCAAGATTAGCAGAGAAAAGTCTGTCATCATTATCCGTAGCATCTAACCCTTGGCTAGCTACGAAGTCAGCCACAGCTTTAGCTACAAGTGATGTCTGACGATATAGCTTATTGTGAAGCGCTGAACTAGCGATACCACTAGTTACACCAGAACGGCGCTGAGAGTGTAGGTTATACTCGCTATCACTCATTATATTATTCTTGGCCTCGTTGAAGACCCTAAAGTTGTTATTGGCCATCTTCTGCCCACTCACCTTTCTCATAGCCAGCAAAGGAGCTATTATCTAAATCATAACCAAACACAGGGTTAGCCGATACTTGGATATTTAACCGCACACCTTGTGGCTTCGGTATGATATAACCTAGCATGATTAGTTCCTTTAGCTGCGGGTTCTTAATACCAATAAGAGTAATATCTATGGTCATATCTTGATTATCACGGATAGAGATTTTAATGTCTGGCATTAGCTCATCCCAGTGCTTGTATAACTCTTCAATACCACCATGCCAGTTAAACTTAGCAATGGTGGACTTGAGCAGGAGCCTATACATGACATCATCCAACACACTACTAGAGCCAGTAGCTGGGTTATATGGTAGGTACCGTGATTTACCGAGCTGCTCACCAATCATGTCTAGTTGACTACCCTGAGCATTATCAATATCAAAGTAGCTAGGCATTGTGAATGATAACTCCATCACTGGGTCTGTATCTTCAAGTAATTTCTTTACGGTAGCAATATACTTAGGCCGTGTTCTATGCTCACTCGTGATAAGGTTGAGATAGCTTTCATATAAAGGCATCTACTTCACCACCCTACAGCTTTTAAACTTAGCCACAGCATTATAGCCCACTGGTATATCACTAGCCGCTAAACCGCTTGTATTAGAGCCTAATTTGATTTCTAACACGGAGAAAGTAGGAAATGTGATATTTGATATAGCACGAGCGACTACTGACCACACGGACGAAATATAGACGTTTTGGCCTATTTCTAACAGTGATAGGTACTTCCTAACTTGCTCGATGATAGCTATTTCAGACTCATTGGTATAGCCGTTTAAGGCTTTTATTTTTACTTGTACATCAATATCTACCACAGTAGGTCTGGAGAATTTAATATTGATAGGCACTGTTGAACGAGGTATAAGCTGAACTGTAGTACTACCATAGGTACCACATCCCGGACCTTTACGCAAGTAGATAGCTTGAGCTATTTCTTTATCTGCACCGCCTTCTACTACAGCACATATGCTATGAGAAGGTATGCCGTTGGAGTCCGTCAAAGAGGTATCATTTTCATATACCCGATAACGAGTTACACCAGGTATAGCAGCTATAGAGCCCTCTGTGGACTCTATTACTGTTTGTGAGGGGTTGGCCACAGAGATAGAATGTCTTCGCCGTAGCTGTTCATCTGTCTCTATTGGCTGGCCCATCGCTGGTATTGTTGGGTTGGTCACAGATATCCAGCCTTTGGTTGGGTTTACTATCTTGGTGATAGTGTTTACATTCGTAGTGATGTCACCAAGCTTAGTGCAGGTAGCATCCACTTGAATAGAGCCACTAGGTGGAATGATTAAGTAATAATCATTTAGAGCCCAAGTATTACCTGATGTGTCCTTGGCCAGTCCACCGATGATACCAGTGCCAGGCTCACCTGTGACGGTTAGCTTTACGGTACTATAAGAGGCTTTCTTACGAGTGATACCACTATTCTTTACTAGTGTATCTAACGCCGTACCAATAGCGGTCTTCACAGACCTGTTATTATAATCAAGCTCAATAGCTTGGTAAGTATCATATATCTTCAAGGCAAAGGCACTTATCATCTGGTAGTCTTGACTATCATTCTCTAAGTACAGGTCTTGCCCGTAGATACGCTTCATCTCACTCACAAGCTCTTGCTTGATGTCATCATAAGTAGGATAGTGGAAGCCAGAAGCATCCACATAGGGCTTGAAATAAGCCATTAGAATTTCACCCCTTCCACTGTAAGTTGACCATAATCAGTCTCCACCACACACGAGATAGCTAATTGCCGTTGCTCGTTATCCCAGTCAGCACTAAAGTAGATAATGCTGGTAACGTGTGGAGTCTTTACAATACGGTCACGAATAGCCTCAGAGGCTATATTAATATCACGCTGGGCTAGTACCTTTTGGAACAGGGGTAGACCATCTGTGAGGTCTTCCCACCACTCACTAAAGAGTAGCCATAGCCGAGTTTTAATAGCTTGAGCACAGGCTTCTATATCCAGAAGCATATCTGCACTACCAGCACCAAAGGTATAATCACCTTCATTGTCTAGTCTTCGATACCTCATCTTGGGCCCCCTGTACTACCGCCACTATCACCTCTATGGGTGTGGCTATTCATATTAATTCCCCCAGCGGTAAGAGTACCGCCCACTTTGTGATTGTTTGATACCACTTGGCTACCGTTGATAGTAACATCAGCATTGATAGTTACCTTGCTAGCAGTGATGTCAAATATGGTGTGGCCACCGCTCTTAATCTGTACAGAACTACTGCTGTAGCCTGGCACAGTGTTAGGCTGTGATTTAAAGCCACATATAGCAAAGCCATCCGAGAGGTCATGTCTACGGCGGTCTATTTGATTTTGTATACCCCCAGACTGCCACCATGCATCTATGCACATATCAGCAAAGACCACAAGACACTCATCCCCAGGCTTGATTGGCATTGTAATAGTATAACCGCCACCACTATAAATAAAGAAGGGTACGTGGATAAGTTTAGGTAATTCTACCCATTGGTACTCACCCTCGAGATTGACCTTCTCACGGATAGTGGGTTGTACGGTCACAGTTTGCTCTTGGTAGTCAACACTCTCAACAATACCGGGTATAGCTGTCCACAATGAACGAGCTATCTGGTCCTCAGTCTTTTGCTGATTGTCTAACTCACCAAGTGTTCTGTTTTCTACACTTATCAACTTCGCACCGTCCCTTCTGCACTTTCGACTGCAACTGGCAAGCCAGCTCTACCATTTCTACCGATACCCACAACCTCTGTAGTCCATACTTGGCCATGTGTATCACCAGAGTGAACATAAGAATAAACTTCATATTCTCCGTCTGGGTCAAACTTAAGGTTCTGGTCTGTTGCTTTCACAGATTTTGGGTCTAGGTTTGTGGTGCCAGTGATTAGCCCGAGGTCAATCGCTTGCCTTTGTATGATTTCATTATCAATTTTAATCATGCTATGAAGGCCCACAAGAGGGTTCAGTAGCATTTTGATATGTATACCATCATCGGTGTACTCTGGCGTCCCCACTAGACCCGATGAGGGAGTTAGGACAATCATCTTATCCTCTGGTATCGGGTCTGTATATTTGCGGACAGTAAGTTTCCCTTGGTTCACATGATAGAAGGAGTCCGTGCCTTTAGATACATCATTCAGTATCTTATTAGGCTGACCCCAACATACTTTACCCCTGGGCAGCTCTTGCTCTGGCAAAGACTCGGATATGGTCTCAATTTCAATGGGGTAGTATGATAGTTTAGCTACGCCCTCCACAATTTGTCTAGGGTTACACCCAGCAGCTAGTGTGGCTTTCACAAAATTAATACCCATCCAATTCTTGCCATCAGCTGCAATAATTTCGAGCTTGTATTCCGTGCCTTCTTCACGATTCCGGAATACTTGTATAATATCACCCTCAAAGAGGATACCATATTGAGCTTTATACCCAGCAATAAGCTGGATATGGAAGCCCTCTTGTATAATTTGAGCCTCAGACTCAGGGCTGAGATTATACACTACAAGATGCATGATACCAGGCTGGCCTAGTGCGTTCTGCTTGATTTCAAAGACTATACGTAAATCAGATACGTCTAATGCCTTCTCTTCACCAGTCCACACCAGTACCTGCCACATACGTCCGTAGAGTGTCTGTTGCTCATTACCTAATATCTCTTGTTTAGCCGTCATGGTGTATCACTCCAAACTAAATACCAGTTAGTACCCAGCGAGTCTTCGCTAGGCCATTCTTCTTCAGTCAGATTATCACCCTTGACTATATAAGCACTCCCGATACCCATATAAGCTAATTGTGATAGTATATTCTGGCTGGGTAAGATAGGTAGGTTGTGGATAAGCTCCACACCATCAGAATTAGAGATAGATACTGACCAATACCCGGCCACTTCGTTGAAGTGTGTATTAAAAGTGAGAGTAATGTTTTTACTGTCTATAGGTATCTTACAAGAGAAGGTATTGTTAGGCCTATTCGTGATAGGTATAATTGACTTCATATGCTACCTCCTATAGACTATCATCAATAGCCTTTAACACACTCTTCTTGTTAGCGTCAGACCCGGTATCTACTGGCTGGACACCACCATTGGTGGATTGGCTGACTTGCTTTCTTGCAGAGACAGCTACCTCGGCCACATTAGATACTTGAATTTGTACGCAGTGAATACTCACACGAAGACCATATAGGGTAGATAGCTCATCAGGTGCATTTACACTCTGGATGAGCATATTGTGATATGTACCCAATCGGGTCACAATATCTACCGGGATACGTGCCTCGGCCATTGATTTCAAGAGTGCCCACGCAGAGACACCTCGTTCACCAGCAGAAGCAACTTGGCCTGGTTGTGAGAACATGGTCTGTAGGTTCTTGAATTTCTGAACCTTACCATAACCATCTAGTAGACGGTCTACAAATTTGTTACCCGTACGAACACTACCCCAGTTAGCAGTATTGCTCTGAGCATCTGAGACAAGTATCTCGATAGTAAGCTCAGCCGGTTGTAAGATAGAATGGTCAGTCATTACAGAGCCAGTTTGTACTGGGTAATGTGTAGGGTTAACTTGGATAAGGTGGTCTGTACTCATGATACCATTAAAGACAGCACCACCTATAGTCCAGCTGTTTGACTTCATTAAAAATGCATCCATGTTATTGAACATAGTAGTATAGTCAAGCAAGGTTCTATTACCAAAGGACTTGGCTACTTGCTTTGTGAAGTCAGTCCAGCTAGCACGAGAGCTAGTAATTTCTTTGCCATAATCTTTGGCAGCTGTTACTAAAGTCTTTAAATTCATACTACACCAGACCCCCTATCGTACATACTATCTATATTCCTTCGAGGAAGAGCTTTCATGATACCGTTAGAGGTAGCATTAGCAATATCCTCAGCAGAAGCATTGGAATTGGCCACATTGACATTTATCCCGCCATTAAAGACCACAGGTTGTGTGGAAGCGAAGGAAGATGCACCAGATAAACTGCTAGTATTACCTATCCAGTTATTGAACTTCTCTCTAGCTAATTGAGCATGGCCCATAACCACACCAGTAAAGGAACCATCACCCATGGCAGTCTTGGTATCTTTCTTAGATTGCCATACTGATTTCAAAGCAGTAGCATCTGCTTGTCTTCGTGCATAGTTGGCGTATGCTGGGTCTGGTACTTCGTAACCGTCAGTCCATATCTGGGTAGCTTCTTCTACTGAGCCAGCTGCTGCCGCACGGGCTGCTACTG
>FLSH01084237.1_pt1 | contig 42141 bp, 55 predicted proteins | sample 1550441 | NCBI WGS metagenome assembly FLSH01 (sample SAMEA4031756, study PRJEB14383) | metagenome | biome: human; feature: oral; material: saliva | place: Philippines | collected 2014 | reverse complement strand
GAAGAGACGGGTAATGGTTCGACCTCTTGGACTCCAGCAGGCTGGCATCAGGTCAAGAACCTAAAAGGAAGTTATAATCACGCTGTAGATAGAGGCCATTTATTAGGCTATGCCTTGATTGGTGGTCTAGATGGCTTTGATGCATCTACTAGTAATCCTAAAAACATCGCTGTACAAACAGCCTGGGCCAACCAAGCTCGCGCAGAAGATTCAACAGGACAAAACTACTATGAAGGCTTAGTGCGAAAAGCTCTAGATAAGAATAAACGAGTGCGTTACCGCGTTACGCTACTGTATGCGACAGAAGAGGACCTAGTACCTTCTGCTTCTCAAATTGAAGCAAAATCTTCTGATGGTGAATTAGAGTTTAACGTTGTAATTCCAAATGTACAAAAGGGGATTCAGTTAGATTACCGAACAGGAGAAGTTACGATTACAAAAGACTAATAAATAGATAATCCCTTATCGTTTTGATAGGGGATTTACTATAGAAATCGAAAATTAATGTGTAGAAGTTGAAAAATATGGTATAATAGTCTCAATTATACTTTTTAGGAGAAGGAAAATGGAAGACCCGAGCAGTCAGGATTTGTTACTGCAGTTTGTATTATTAGTTGTTTTGACCTTTTTAAATGCTTTTTTCTCTGCGACAGAGATGGCTATGGTTTCCCTTAGTCGTTCACGTGTTGAACAAAAGGCAGAAGAAGGAGATAAACGCTATATCCGTTTGCTAAAGGTACTTGAAAACCCAAATCACTTTTTATCAACCATTCAAGTTGGTATTACCTTAATTACGATCTTGTCAGGGGCTAAACTAGCAGACTCTCTTGGACAATTGATAGCATCATGGATGGGAAATAGCGAAACTGCGCACGCAATCGCAAGCTTCCTGTCACTTGCTTTCTTGACCTATATCTCTATCGTTTTCGGTGAGCTCTATCCCAAACGGATTGCGCTAAATCTTAAGGATGCCTTGGCTATCCGAACAGTGCCATTTATTATCGCTCTCGGTAAGATTGTGAGTCCATTTGTTTGGATGTTATCAGCATCAACTAATCTCTTGAGTCGTTTGACGCCAATGACATTTGACGATGCAGATGAAAAAATGACTCGTGATGAAATTGAATATATGCTTACCAATAGTGAAGAAACATTGGATGCTGATGAAATCGAAATGTTGCAAGGAATTTTCTCGCTGGACGAGCTTATGGCACGTGAAGTCATGGTTCCTCGAACTGACGCTTTCATGGTAGATATTCAAGATGACACTCAGACGATTATCGAAAGCATCTTAAAACAAAACTTTTCTCGAATTCCTGTTTATGACAATGACAAGGATAACGTGATTGGTTTGATTCACACCAAGAGTCTGCTAAAAGCAGGGTTTACCGATGGTTTTGATAATATTGTATTGAGAAAGATATTACAGGAACCTCTCTTTGTACCTGAAACTATTTTTGTGGATGATTTATTAAAAGAATTGAGAAATTCACAAAGACAAATGGCTATTCTTCTCGATGAATATGGAGGAATGGCAGGTTTGGTTACTCTTGAGGACTTGCTCGAAGAGATTGTCGGTGAAATTGATGATGAGACTGACAGAGCTGAAGTTTATGTTCATACCATTGCTGAGAACACTTATATTGTCCAAGGGACAATGACCCTAAATGACTTCAATGACTATTTCGATGTCGAGCTTGAAAGTGATGATGTAGATACCATCGCGGGTTATTATTTGACCGGTGTGGGAACTATTCCGACTTCAGAGAAACTTAGTTATGAGTTAGAAAGTAGCAATAAGCATATCACTCTAACCAATGACAAAGTAAAAAATGGTCGTGTAACAAAAGTTAAGGTTCAAATCCAAGAACTGGAAGTAGAAGAAGAAACTGAATAAAATAAAGGCTTTATCAGCTGATTGCTGATAAAGTTTTTTTAATTGTTAAAAAGAAAAGACTCCGATCGGAGTCTTCGTTAATATAGAGGCGGTAGACGGATTAAAAACTATTGATTTATCGGGCTTTATGGGTAGTTCGCCCCAAATCCGCCCCAAATTTAAGCAGTTAGGAATATTTCTTTTATTTGCTCGAAGTTCTTATCCGCAAGTGCTTCCATTTGGTGCGAGTAGACCTTTAAGGTTATATCTGGGCTTTCATGCCCTAGTAGTTTCGATATGGTCACAATGTCAATGCCTTTGAGTATCAGGTAAGAAGCGTATGTATGCCGTAAGCTATGGTTTCTTACTGGACGACCTACAAGCCTTTTTATCAACTTGTTACAGGCAGAGTTTGAAACACCAAAGCAGACACGGTTCTTTATGTTCGCTTGCCAATATTTTTTCTTGTAAGTCTTCAGCGTTTCAATCGTGGTTTTATCGATTGGCACTTTCCTTTTTGACGTCTCATTTTTTAGATCAGCAAAATCTTGCGTTTTGGAATAATCAAAGGACTTGTTTATATCTATTATCCCGTTTTGTAGGTCTATGTCACTCCATGTTAGCCCTAGAGCCTCAGAAAAGCGCATACCAGTCACTGAAAGTAGGTAGAGGGTAAAATAGGACACGTACTGTATATTCGAGCGTGTGGACGAAATTAGAGCCTTATACTCGCTTTCTTCCAAGAAGTCGTTATCCTCTGACCTAGTTTCTATCTGAGACTTAACCTTGGCATCTTCAGCAAAGTTGTAGCTGATCACTTGCTCCCTGACTGCTACTTTTAAAGCGCCCTTGATTTGATAGTGAAATTTCTCAAGGGTTTCCTGGGCGTATTTCTCGCCAAACTCGTTGAGCCGCTTTTGGTAATATAAGGGAGTGATATCCTTTACTTTCAAATCTCCAAAGTACGTTTTGATATGCTTTAAGTTTTTGGTGTATGTATCCCAAGTCTTATCCTTGACATGTGGACGCTTGTAAACGTCTGACCACGTTTTTACAAAATCGTAAAGCGTGACATCTTTATCTGTCAAGATATTTTCGGATAGGTTATCCTCTATCTCCCTTGCTGCAACTTGAGCCAGTTTCTTGGTCTTGAATCCACTTTTTGATTTTTGCTTATATTTGCCGTCGGTATCCTTGTAAGATATGCGATACTCCCAACCGTTATCTCGTTTTCTAAAGTATGCCATTTGCTTTTCACCTCATTTCTTGATAAAATGGGTATAGTAAAACGGGCCATTTAATGCCTTTTACTATCCTGATTGCCTCACGCTCAGACTCGCCAAAGTTTGAGAGCGTGGGGCTTTTTTGTTTGTTAAATATTTTCATCTACTCTATCTTGTAAGATGATCAATTTTTCTTTCAAGTCATTCACTATTGCTAAATTACTATTCATTTCATTTATGTAGCGATTGATTTCATTGTGAATTTCTAAAGCGCTTGTTGGTGCATTTAGGGAGTTAAAATAATTAACTAATTCTTTGCAAAAATTAGCGTATTCGCTATGATATCTTATTTGCATTTGACACATCATTAAATCAAATTTATTTTTTTCCCATGTTGGAAAGTCAATGTCAAGGTTTGTCGGATATTCTTTAGCTGAGTGTATCTCCCATAATGACGAGTATTTGTCAGCAATAACCTTTCCTTCCTCGGTCAAAAGCGTTTTACCGTCATCATCATAAAGTAAAGATTTATCTTTGAATTTTCTTGTTATTTTTTCAGCATTTAAATTGTAATCATAGAAAAAATATTGAGGGATTGAGATAGTCGATTTTCTTCCACTTTTTGTTTTACCCCACCATACTAAGAGCAATAACTCTCTAAGAGGATATCCCTCTGGAGTTATAAATCTATCGTTGTATTTTGGAAAATCAAAACTTCTACCATAAATTTCATGCATATTAGGTCTTGAGTTTAGTATCCTGAAATATTCAGACCCATAGTAGTCAAACTCTTTAGAACGGGAAACAGTGACAGAAATTTGTTGCGACTCTTTTGGTTTTTTACTTCCAAATAAAAAATTAAATAATCCCATATAAAAACCTCTCTAATGCGATTCAGTGATTGCGCATTTTTTAAACCTTGTAAATGTCGACTACCTCTCCGATTGTGCGGATATCGTCATTTTCTGACAAGTGGATTTCCTCGTATCCACTATTTAAACTTTGTAAGTACCAGGAACCGTCATAATCTCTTTTTAGTTTCTTGACAAAGTTCTTTCCATTGATTTGAAAGATACCGATTGAATTGATATCCACTTGACTGGTAACCTTGATGAACAATAGATCATTATCTTCAATGAGTGGTTCCATGCTATCGCCTGCAACTTTAGCGATTGTGTCATAGCTTTCTGGCACATCTTTAGCTCTGAGTCTGACTTCCATGTGTAGGTTATCTTCCTGAAAGGTTCCATGGCCTGCTGCAACTAACCCCTCGACATAGTCTATAATGTAGTCATCGTCTTTGTACTTTTCTAGAACTGTTGACGTCTTCATGTTGACTTGCTCGTTCAATAGAGTAGTAGCGTAGTCGACTACATTCGCTTGTCTATCTTCGTCTAGTTGATTGAAGATGGTTAGAATTTCAGCCTGATCAATATCAATGCCGTTAAAATAATCTAGTGGGACATCGAAATAGTCAGCAAGGATTTTGACAGATGAGAGTCTAGGTTCCTCTCTATCATTTTCCCATTTTGAAATTTTACCTTTATTAAAATTGATAGTGTCAGGATATTCCTTGTTCAATATATCTGCTAACTCTTCAAGAGTTAGATTATGGCTTTTTCTAAGCTCTTTTATTTTCTTTCCTATCATTGTTGTTGCTCCTTTTTCTATAATGATAATACCATAAAAGTTTCGTTAACGCAAATTATTTTAAAAAAATTTAAAAAAGTTGTTGACAACGAAAAATAAAAGGTGTATACTAAAATCATAAAAGTTGCGAAAACGCAACAAAAAAAGAAAGGAGATGTCCATGGCAAGTGAATTGGTACTGGATAAGCCATACCATAATTTAAAGGGTATCATTGTTTCAAAAGGATTGAAACAAAATGATATTGCTGATAAGTTGGGAATGGATAAGTCGACATTTAGTGTAAAACTCAACCGATACAAGGGGCGAGATTTTACATTCTCAGAAGCAAGCAAGCTGGCGGAATTGCTAGGTGTCAAGATGGAGGATTTCTAGCATTATTTTTTTACTCTAAAAGTTGCGAAAACAACAACAAAGAAAGGAGAAGAATTGGCACAAAGAAGAATGTTCAGCAGGAAAATTACCGAAACTGACCATTTCCTTGAAATGCCACTATCATCACAAGCACTTTATTTTCACTTGAATATGGGGGCGGATGATGAGGGGTTCATTGACAAAGCGAAAACAATTCAAAGGACAATCGGTGCAAGTGATGATGACATGAAGTTGCTAATTGCAAAAGGCTTCTTAATTCCTTTTGAAAGTGGCGTGGTTGTTATCCGTCATTGGAGAATACACAACTATATTCAAGCTGACAGATTTCAAGCTACAATTCACCAAAATGAAAAAAAACAACTTGAATTTGATAAGTCAAAAATTGCTAGTATCAAGCCTTTAGACCAATGTATACAAAATGTATACAAAATGGATACGCAGGTAAGGTTAGGAGAGGATAGTTTAGATAAGGATAGATTAGATAAGGTTAACAACCTATACAGTAGCGAAGATGAAAAAAAATCTCTGTCGCAGATTATCAAATCTTCAACTGTCAAAATCAATGACCGCCAAATTCAGCAAATCCAAGAATACATCGGACTTGATAACATGACGGTTGACATGATTGACTATGCTATCCAGTTGACTGAAGATGCTGGAGCAGAAAGTTTCAACTATCTGAACAAGATTTTGAAGTCTTGGAAAGATAAAGGGCTGACAAGTCTTGATGAAGCAAAAGCAGAAACAAGCGGTTTCCGTGAGAGTAAAAACTCAGCTTCAAAAACTAGAATTGTCGGAAACGCAATCGAGCATGAATATCAAGGCGAGTTACCTTTTTAGAAAGGAGGTTGAATGGAGAAATTAAGTTTAGATCCAATCTATTATGTGAATGAAAACGAGATATGCAAGAAACACTCTTGCTATATGTGGACGTTCAAGCATCCAGTCAAGGCTAAAGGAAGGAAAACCCCTTATCAGCCTACCTTTTGCCCTGAATGTCAGCGTGAAGATATGGCACGGGAGCAAGAGAAGAAAATTGGAGAAGCGTATATCACATCTATCTTGTCAAGTACCTATGACGTGCTGGCAAGAAATAGCATCATGCCAAGCGATATGAAAGAGGCTAGTTTTAACACGTTTACAGTCAATAACGAAATTGACGAGAAAGCGAAAAACTACGCTTTAAGAATAGCGAAGCACTATTTCAACGACGGGAAAGGGAACGCAGTCATTCTTGGACAGGCTGGAGTTGGAAAAACGCACCTAGCTATTGCAATCGCTAAGAAGTTAAACATTGACTTTAAAGCGAATAACAGTCCAAAGAGCGTGCTTTTTATGAATTGCCCGACTATGTTTCAAAAAATCCAAAGCGGTTTTAGTCAGAAAGATGCACGGACCACAGACGAGTGGTTGGACTTGCTGAAGAAAGTTGACTACTTAATTCTAGACGACTTTGGAAAAGGCGACCACGCACAATGGAAGAAAGACTTCCTTTACAACTTGCTGGATGCTAGAGACAAGACAATCATCACAACAAACTTGACGGGGAAAAACATGAAACAAGCCTTTGATTCTAGCTTGGTCAGTCGAGTTGCTAAAGGCGCCAAGGATTTGACTTTTAAATATCCTGAAGGCGCAGAGGATAGGAGGACCTTACCATTTTGACGACAGAGGAAAGAAAAAAGCTGATAGCAGACTTTGAAAAGAGCCACTATCAACTATCAGATTATTTAAAAGAACGCTTGCTGATTACAAATGACGAGTGTTTCACTCGTAAAATGAACGAGCTGACCTATTACGCCACGAACGGTAGCGTGTACACATTCGCAAAATAAAAAAAGTCCCCTGACGGCAATCGGGGACACAACAAAATATTTCTAAAGGAATTATAACATGAATGATCTAATGATGCAAATGCTAGACCAGTTCGAAGCTGGATTGATGGATAGAACGCTCAAGGTCATGACAATTGTGACCGATGAAAAAAGGCGCTATCCAATGGAATTGAATAAGTCGCAATGCTCAGAAATGTTACTTGGAACCAAGGACACGACGACATTCGATGAACGGTTCAACCGACACGCAGACTTTCCACGTATTGAGGGAAAGCGTGAGAAATATCCAAGGGATGCCGTGATTGAATGGTATCACAAAAACTGGCATAAAACCGCAATTTGAAAAAGGAGCAACAATGAAACTATTTACTAAATTTAAACTCAAACACGAAGGTTTTTTCAAAGCAATCAATCTTGACTGGAGAGAGGTCGCAGTCGAGCTTATGAACGACCTTAACGAAGAGCGCAAACGTCGCTTTATGACAGAACAAGAAAACTATGACTTGAAGCAACGACTAGCTATCTACAAAGAAAAAGAACAATTAAACCAAAAGGGAGCACAACAACATGATTAACGTACTAAAAGCAATCAAAACAATCAAGAAAATTGAACAACTTCAGAAAACAATGCACGACTCAAGCGTGGCATTCCTGCTTATGCAAGACATCGGTTTGATGCCTGAAAGTGAAAAAGGCAGAGTCAAAGCTAAATCGCTGCATGACGTGAGCCACGTTTTGAAGGATGTCTTGGACGGGAAGTCACTAGATGACGCTATGGAGCGACTTTCAATCAAGATTGAAGTCAACGAAGACAACGAAGAAGTGGAGCAAGAAGAAGATGACAATACTAGAGATTGAGAGCAAGCTCTATCCATGCGTGTCAGTCAACGAACGCAAGCGCCTCAACTGGTACAGAAAGAATGACATCAAGAAGTACCTGAAGGAAATTGCTAAACTCTGGAGAAAGTATGAGGACCGACTAGATGGATGGATTATTTAACTACGACAGAGACATGATGGAGCCACCTGAAGAGCGAGAAGAACTCGACCCAAGCGAGTATGTATATATCGGTTGTGGTCAGTATCGGTATGTAGGTGACGAAATTTAAAAACGAAAGGGAGCACACATGATCAGTAGAGAAATGAACGCAATTGAAATTGAAGTTTTGAACTTGATTGTCAACCGTGCAAGTTTTGAAGAACCTATCACGGCAAATGATTTACGAGGCGAGACAGGGTTGTTAAAACGTCAGCTTGAACAGGTAATTGAAAGCCTAAGAGTAAACTTTGGACACCCGATTGTGGCCAAGAAGTTTAAACCAAACGGCTATTATCTTCCTAAAAACGAGGAAGAGCGACAAGCAGGTCTGGCACCATACAGACGGCAAATCCTGACCGAGCAGAAGAACTTGTCCATCGTCATGGCCGTGGACCTAGAGAAGTATTGGAAGTTAGAGCATGATTGAAGAACTACTCGCAGAAATCGGTCAATGGCGCTCTGACTATATCCATCTTGGCCGAGAGCTCGGAGAAATCATCAACGAGCAACAAGATATTATTTTGAAATTGCAAAACGAAAATAAACGCTTGAAGCGTGAAAATTGGAACTTGAAGAAAACGAAAGGTAGAAAGAAATGAACGAATTAACACAAAAACAAATCACATCAAATGTTGCAACACGAATTGAAGCCATGAAAGGCGAAGGCTTGCTAATCGCACCAAATTATAGCGTGAGTAACGCTCTAAGTTCAGCCTACTATGCCCTTAAAAATTCAGCTAGTGGGAACTTGCTAGAAAAATGCACCCCTGAAAGCGTGTATAATGCCTTGCTTGACATGGTCACACAAGGTCTAAGCCCTGCTAAAACACAATGCTACTTCATTCCTTATGGAAACACGGTTAAATTGAACCGTTCATACTTCGGGACCATGAAGGTCGTTAAACAGTTACCTGAAGTAAAAGACATCTATGCTCAGATTATTTTTGAAGGTGACGAGTTTGAAGCTGAAAACGTGGACGGGCGTTGGAAATTTGTCAGCCACAAGTCAAGCTGGAAGAACCAGGACAATCCAATCGAGGGTGCTTATTGTGTCATCGAGAAAACGGACGGAGAAAAAATCCTCACGATCATGACTAAGAAGGAAATTGATAAGTCCTGGGCGCAATCACGAAACGGAAGCGTCCAGAAGAACTTCCCTCAAGAAATGGCCAAGCGCACAGTTATCAATCGTGCTGCTAAACAATTCTTTAATACTTCAGATGACAATGACTTGTTTATCGATGCGGTCAATCGAACTACCGAGAACGAGTTCGAGAATGAGCGCAACGTTAAGGACATCACTCCAAGCGAACCAGCAGAAACGCTTGATGCCATCATGGGCGAAGTGGTCGAACCTGAAGAAGTGGCAGAAGTCCAGGAACCTGAAAAACCTAAAAAAGCACCTCGCAAGAAAAAAGAGGTCATCGATCCTGAAGTGACAACCACTGATACAAACTCTCCTGCTGAAGAAACTCCAAACTTTGACGAAGAAACGGGCGAAGTTTTGGAAGAAGTGAGCCTATTTGAAGGTAACACTATCAACGTTAAGGAGTAGGACTCATGGAAGAGCTAACACAAGAGAACTACTACCAGGACACAAGCTGGTTGACCAACTCACGCTTCAAACGTTATCAGCAATGCCAAGCGAAGGCTTTTGCTCTTGATAGCGGAGAATGGACTGAGGAGAGGGATGAAACACCCCTCTTGCTCGGTAACTACGTTCACAGTTACTTCGAGAGCGAAGAAGCACATCAGCAGTTCATGGACGAAAATGGCGAGAAGTTACTAGCCAAGACTGGTAAGAATAAAGGAAACCTTAAATCCGACTTTGTGATTGGCGATAAGATGATTGAGAGCCTGAAAGATGATGAAGGCTTCAACCGTCTGTATCACGGCTACTCATCGGACGAAGTTCAAAAAGAATTGATTGTCTATGGCGAAATCGAAGGCGTACCAGTCAAAGGGAAGCTAGATAGTGTAAATCTAAGCCGTGGCTACTTTGTGGATTTAAAAACCATGAAGTCCATCTACTCTGAAGAGTGGAGCGCAGAACTCAAGAAGAAAGTACCTGCTGCAGTCAATAACATTTTGAATTTTGGGTATCATGGACAACTTGGTTTGTATCGTGAACTATTAAAACAGATGACTGGTAAGGATTTTAGGCCTTACATCGTAGCGGTCAGTAAGGAAGCAGTTCCAGACCGTGAAATTCTGAAAATCGATGATGAATGGCTGGATGAAGGTTTAGACAAAATCAAGTCTGAAATCGTCGAAGTCTGGGATGTAATCCAAGGCAATCAGAAGCCTAAGAAGTGCGGGCATTGTGACTATTGCAGAAGCCAGAAGAAACTAACAGGAGCAATCGCACTAAGCACTCTGATTGAAATGTAAACAAATTAAACAAGCCGTGTATTCTTGTAAAACTGCGAACTAGAAAGCGTCAATCGGTCATGTGACCTTGGACGAGCGACTGCCCGTATTTAGCCAATTATCACAAAGGCAGTCGCATTTTTTTGAAAATAAAAGAATGAAATTTTTAGATTTATTCGCTGGCATTGGTGGTTTTCGTTTAGGTATGGAGTCCGCTGGGCATGAATGCGTTGGATTTTGTGAAATAGACAAATACGCTAGAGCAAGTTATAAAGCGATACATAACACTGAAGGAGAAATAGAGTTACATGACATCACAGCAGTATCAGACGAGTCTATTCGAGGATTCGGAAGTGTGGACGTTATCTGTGGAGGATTTCCGTGCCAGGCTTTCTCAATTGCGGGACACAGACGAGGTTTTGAAGATACACGAGGAACTTTGTTCTTTGAAATCTGTCGGTTCGCATCTATTCTCAGACCTAAATATCTATTCCTTGAAAACGTCAGAGGACTCCTCAATCATGACGGGGGGGGGCTACATTTGAAACCATCATCAGAACCTTGGACGGATTGGGGTATGATGTGGAATGGCAAGTGCTTAATAGCAAGAATTTTGGAGTGCCACAAAATCGGGAGCGAGTGTTCATTATCGGACATCTTAGAGGAGAACGTACCAGAAACGTTTTTCCTATCGGACGAGAAAGTGAACAATCTGATCGTCAACAGTCAAAAATAGAAAGTATAGGGAACGTAAACCCATCAGGTAATGGAATAAATGGCGAAGTGTATAGCAGTCAAGGACTAGCTCCAACATTAACCACAAATAAAGGCGAGGGACAAAAGATTGCTATTCCCGTGCTGACACCTGACCGAGCGAATAAAAGACAAAACGGCAGACGATTCAAAACGGATGGCGAGCCTATGTTTACGTTGACGGCACAAGACAGACACGGAGTGGTCGTTGAAAACGAAATAAAAAAATATGGAACATTACAGCCGAATTACAATCAAAGCGGTATCGTCTATGATACGGACGGAATAGCACCAACTATCAGAGCGTATCAAGGCGGAAATCTTGAACCTAAAATTAGAGTTAAAGAAGCAACCAAACAAGGATATGCAGAGGCTGAAATCGGAGATAGTGTAAACCTATCACACCCTAACTCTAAGACACGGCGAGGGAGAGTAGGTAAACAAATTGCCAATACACTCTTAACTGGAGAGAGTCAAGGGGTGGTAGAACCTGACTTTAGAATTAGAAAGCTAACACCTCGTGAATGTTGGAGATTGCAAGGCTTTCCAGACTGGGCTTTTGACAAGGCGCAAGAGGTCAACTCAAACAGTCAATTATACAAGCAAGCAGGGAATAGCGTGACAGTGAATGTTATCGCTGCAATAGCAAAGGAGCTACAATGAAAAATCTGACCTTATCGTTAGACATTTCAACTACTGCGACAGGATGGGCCGTGTTTCACGGCTCTGACCTTGTCCAGAGTGGTGTCTTAAAACATAAGAGCAAGTCATTCTTTGAACGTGGGCGCTTCATGGCTAGCGAATTGCGAGCCATTCAATCAAGGGCGCTCCAAAAGTACGACTGCCATTTTGAATCGATTGTGGTCGAGAAGAACTCGGTCATGGGGCCAAATCAACAATCTATGATTAGTATTGGCATTGTGACTGGAATTATCCTTGGACGGTTGATTGCTGACAATGTTTATTTTGTGAACGTGTCGACTTGGCGCAAGTATTGGAAGTTCAGCTATAAAGACCGAAGCAAGAAATCAATGAAGCTGCAGGCGGTTGCTAAAGTATCCGAGAACTTCGACTTGAATGTTAAAGACGACGAGGCAGATGCTATTCTGATTGGCTCGTACTTTGTAAACTATGGTCACGAATTCGGAGACCTGGAAAACCACAAGATAAGTTGAGAGGTAGAAACATGAGCTATACTGTCACATTATATTTTAAAGATAGGATAGACGAGACGCACTTTTTCAAAAAAGAAGGGGATGCTATTGAATGCAAGGCTCAGCTTGAGAACGCATATAAGAACAATCAGTCGTATCGAGTCAAGCTCGAAAGGGTGAAATGATGAGTGTAAAGGAAGAATTGCTCAAAGGTTACAAACATTCGCTGGAGCTAGCGAACCAAAGGATAGCAGAACTATCTGGGCCGACTGTCAAATCATTAGCGCATACTCGTTCAGCAGAGCGTGACTTTCTCAAGAAGAAAGCTAAATATTATGAAGATAAAATAAAGGAGCTAGAAGGATGAAAATAGAAGAATTGATTGAAAAATACGAGCATTTGAACCACGACTGTTTCAGAAGGGTTGATACGTCTGGAGTTTTGAGAGATTTAAAACAACTAGACGAACTCAAAACAGGGCACACAGACGAAGCGCCTCTCTATGTAAAAAACATACTGGCAAGATTACGGAAATTGCCATTACACGACCGTGAAGTTTGGTTAAAGGTAATCATGAGTGAATTTAAGCAAGATTTCAGTCGTGCAAAATGGCGTGAAGGCTACGAGCAAGGTAAAGTTGTGGGCATGGTTGAACGTGATAAAGTCACAATTCCTCAGTTTATTGCGGACTGGATTGAGGAAAAAAGAGATCAAGGTCGGAAACTAGCTCAGATGCTATTGCAAGCTAGCTTAAATGAACAGTACGGAAGATGGGTTGTAGATAACCAAGACACCTTCGCTCGTGCATGGCTTGACGGCTACGAGGTCGAGAAAGAGAAACGGTATAAGGTTGTAATGCCTAACGTTTCTTCAAGCGGAGGTGTTTTGACCCGTATCAAACATGACGATAGCTGGATTTGGATTGATACACTCGGGACCATCGTCGAAGGGCGAACTCACACACGCAAAGAACTCGAAGAAGCTGGTTTCGGGTGGGTATTCGATTGTCCAGGAATCAAGATCGAGGAGGTGAAAGATGAGTGACTTTCTAAAAGGTATCGGAGCAGTAACATTGATGTTATCAACAATTGCAGTCGTTCTCCTTACTATTTGCGGGCTTATTGAATGGTATTTTACATGGGTATTTTCAATTTTCCCAATCAAGCCTTATTTAATACCGGTTTTGTTAGTACATTCTTTTCTTTTTGGAGGATTGGCATTTCTTGTAGGGATTTTAGTTGAACTAATCTGTAAAAGGAAATCTAAAAGATAAAATATAGGAGTAAACATGAAGCGATTTATAGCACTGTGGATTGTCTTGTCAGCTACTTTGAATATCTGGCAATGTGTCCACATTAAAAATCTTGAAAAAAAGCGCCCGATTGTAATCTACAAAGCAGATAACCGAGGCGCAGAAATCAAAGGCAGAGTCGTTCACAAAGAAAAAATAGGCGAACTGTACACAATCACAATACAGAATTATGGCACATTCGTGGTGTCACAAGATAACTACGAATTTTTGAAAATCGGGGACGAGGTGAGGTTATGAGACCGAAATTTAGAGCGTGGGATAGAACGAGAAACGAAATGAATTATAAGGTTCTGGTAGGTAATTGTGATACAGATGACGAAAACTGGACTTGTCCTATCATGTGGATTGAAGAAGCAAAAGATTGGTTGCATTTTGATGATTTTGAATGTATCATGCAATCAACAGGACTTAAAGATAAGAACGATAAAGAAATCTTTGAGGGGGATATAGTTGATTATAAAGGCAGAAAAGCAATTATCAAATGGCACGGTTCTTACGCAAGTTTTATTTACAGATTTGTAGATGAACTGCAAGAAAGGGTTTCGGAATGGCATCCACTATTTCTGGCTTATTATCACTTTGAAATCATCGGTAATATTTATGAAAACCCAGAGCTTTTGGAGGTAAAAGAATGAGACCTAAAAAATATCCGTACACAGGGAGCAAAATAAAGAAAGTTACTACAACAGGAATAGGAGCTCGAGAGCTTGTAGTCTTTCCTAACGTAGCCTTTAGAAAAACCTTGCTCAAGTACGTTTTCTCAGTTGTCAAACAACATGACAACACTACAATCATTTACTTCAGAATTCCAAAACTACTCGGAGGATACGAGGAGGAAAGAGCAAAAGTATATCTAAGCTACGAAAAGACGATGATGATACTCAATAGCTACTAAAATAAAAAAAGCCAAGGCACTCTCTGCCTCGACAACGTTTTCAATAATATTATTATATCATAAAGGAGATAGAGAGTGAAGGCAAAAGAGCTTTTGAGCGAATTGCAGAACCTCGACATGGATATCCAGAGTAGAATAGACGAAATCAACGAGCTTGAAGCTGGCCTGCTCTCAAGTCCTAAGTGGTCTGACGTTAAAGTCCAAGGTGGCCAAACTAGAAAAGTTGATGATGTCTATGCTCAACTCATAACCATGAAGGATGCAATCGAGCAAGACACGAATGTCATAATCAACCGCAAGCTAGAGCTTGGTCGCATGATCAATAAATTGGCCAATCCTAAACATCGGACAATCCTGAGGATGACTTACATCAATAAAATGTATGTAGATGATATCTGCGATAAGTTATCAATCAGCAAGAGTTCGTATTACGGCATGCGTAAGGTAGCTATTGAAGAGTTAAACGTAATTTTGGAATAATTTGGAATATCTTGAGAATATCTTAAGAGCATGTATTAATCAAAACAATCTTGATGTGCACTGTAATAATATTCTGTTAGAATGGTAGTATCAAATGCTGCGGCAGATGATACTCCTTTATGAAAATTGAGGCGAAAGCCTCTCTAGACGACGAGAAGGGTTCTGATACTCTCTTCTATTTGTTGCTCCCTTTGAGAAGTGTCCTTGGTTCAATTCCAGGCGTCGTCATAAAGGCTACAAAAAAATAAAAAATGAAAGGTAAATATAATATCGATTCCATTCGAGGTCCGTAGCCCCTCGATATTACAAAGTAAAATCGAGAGACCATATAACCCGAAAAACGCATACCTCAGAGGTGTGTGTTTTTTGGTTCTAGGACAAAGAATTGAAAATAATTGATAAACCTTTAGAATGGCTACGGCCATATAAAAACAATCCAAGGAATAACGACAAGGCAGTAGAGCCAGTCGCTAACTCAATCAGAGAGTTTGGTTTTAAAGTTCCAATTGTAGCAACCAAAGACGGAGAAATCATCAACGGGCATACTCGGTATAAAGCTGCACGCTTTTTGAAACTAGAAACCGTTCCAGTCTTAATCGCAGACGACCTATCGGAAGAACAAATAAAAGCGTTCAGGCTTGCTGATAATAAAGTAGGCGAGATTGCCGAGTGGGACACAGAACTACTCTACGCAGAGCTTGAAAGTGTCGAAGGTTTAGACATGACCATGTTTGGATTTGATGATGTCGACTATTCCTTGGACGACTTCGAGGAGTCCGAGGATCCAGAAGATGCCAAGGAATTTTCACAAGAGGAAGAGACAGGCATTGAACACGGGGACATTTTCCAATTAGGACGGCATCGGTTAATGTGTGGCGATAGTACATCAGCAGAGGACATGGCTCAACTAATTGACGGAGAAACGATTGACCTCTATGTAACCGACCCACCTTACAACGTGGCCTACCAGGGCGGAACTGAGGAAGCTATGACAATCCTGAACGATAGCATGGACGACGTCAGCTTCAGGCAATTCCTACGAGATGCATTCGCAGTCGCAAACAACCACTTGAAACCAGGGGGGGCGTTCTATATCTGGCACGCAGATTCAGAAGGCTTGAACTTTAGAGCTGCAGTCAAAGAGACAGGCTGGTTATTAAAACAATCAATCATCTGGGTAAAAAATGCTATTGTGTTAGGTCGTCAAGACTACCAATGGAAGCATGAACCTTGCTTGTATGGCTGGAAAGATGGAGCGAGTCACTATTTCGTAGATAATCGCTCACTAGCCACGGTCATTGAAGAGGACGAGGACAACCTTAAAGAAATGACAAAGAGCGAGCTAATCTCTTATATTAAAACAATGCAAGAAACAACTCCGACCACTATCTTCTACGAAGATAAACCTGTTAGAAATGACATTCACCCAACCATGAAACCTTTGAAGTTGATTGCTAGGTGTGTTTTAAACTCCAGCAAGAAAGGCGACAGAGTTCTAGATAGCTTCAACGGTGGTGGTTCTACTCTTATGGTATGCGAGAAGTCAGAACGTATCTACTACGGTATGGAACTTGACCCACTCTACGTTGCACGAACGATTAGACGCTGGGAAGAAGAAACAGGGCTTACTGCTGAAAAAGTGAGCTGAAATTTTTAAAAAAGTAAGGAAGTGAGGCGATGGCTAATGAGCAAAACTTGAAACCTGCAAACAAACGAACTAAGAGCGAACATAGAGAAATAGCAAAAAAAGGTGGAGTCGCTTCAGGGGTTGCTCGAAGAAAAAAAGCGAACCTAAAAAAGGCTTTTGAAACGATTTTACAAGCCGAGGTTGCAAGTCCAAACGTAAAAAAACAACTTGAAGAGCTAGGCTTCGATTCAACTAATGAAATGGCTTTAGCCATGGTCATGATGCAGAAGGCTATGAAAGGCAATGTCCGAGCATTTGAGCAAATCAGCAAGTTGACCACGACCGATGCAAAAGACACCCTTGATAAGAAGGAACAAAAAGAACGTATCAAACGTCTTGAATTGGATAATAAGAAACGAGAGCAAGAGCTTTCAGGATCCAAGTCCGACACATCTCTCATGGAGTCTTTACTTGATGCAGTGAAGGGCGGTGACGAGATTGAAGATTAAGTTTTCAAATAAACAAGCCGACATCATTCGCAGGCCATTCAATTATGAGCTTGAAGTCAACGAGGGCACGCCTCGAAGTGGTAAGACAACCGCTGGTCATTTCAGGTATGCAAGATACTTGATTGAGTCGCCAGATGAGAACCATCTTATAGCTGCATACAACCAAGAACAAGCCTACCGCCTTTTTATTGACGGTGACGGAACGGGGCTAATGCACATCTTCGATGGTAATTGCAAAATCAAACACGATGAGCACGGAGACCACCTCTTAATCGATACACCAAACGGCACTAAGCGAGTTTACTATAAAGGGGGCGGTAAAGCAAATAGTGTAGGTGCTATCACTGGTATGTCTTTAGGTTCAGTCGTCTTTTGTGAAATCAATCTGCTGAACATGGATTTTATCCAGGAAGCATTTAGACGGACGTGGGCTGCTAAGCTCAGATACCATCTGGCCGACCTAAACCCTCCAGCGCCACAACATCCAGTTATTAAAGATGTATTTGATGTCCAGAACACACGCTGGACCCATTGGACCATGGACGACAATCCGATTCTGTCTGAAGAGCGCAAACAATCCATCATCCAATCGCTGAAAAAGAATCCTTACCTCTACAAGAGAGACGTGCTCGGTCAACGTGTAATGCCTCAAGGCGTTATATACGGCCTATTTGACCTTGAAAAGAATATCAAGGATAACTTGGTAGGCGAACCCATGGAAATGTATTTCAACGGCGATGGTGGGCAGTCTGACGCTACCTCGATGTCTTGCAACATCGTTACTAAACACAGAGAGGGCGGCAAGACTTTCTTTAGGCTAAACCGTGTAGCTCACTACTATCACAGTGGTGCTGAGACCGGCCAAGTCAAGGCTATGTCTACCTATGCAGTCGAGCTTCGAGCGTTCATTCAGTGGTGTGTTAGCAAGTATCAAATGCGCTATACCGATGTCTGGATTGACCCAGCGTGTAGATCCTTACGAGAGGAACTGCACAAGCTAGGTATTCAGACAAGAGGAGCAATGAACAACGCTCACGATGTCAGCAGTAAGGCAAAAGGTATTGAGGTAGGTATTGAGCGTGGTCAAAACATTATCTCTTCAGGTCAGTTCTTGCTTATCAATCACTCTGAGGAAGAGTACGACCATTACTATTTCTTGAAAGAGATTGGCCTTTATAGTCGAGATGATAACGGGCGACCGATTGATAAAGACAACCACGCAATGGACGAGTTCAGATATAGCGTCAATGCCTTTTACAAGAAATACGCTAATTTTTAACAGGAGCATATCAAAGAATGGGAATTATACAAACCATTAAAAATCTAATAAAAAGGAGTCAATACAGAATGACGACAGAAAGTCTGGCAAGTATCACAGACCATCCTAAAATCGCAGTAACAAGCGCAGAGTATCGACGTATTAACGAGAACCTAAGATACTATCAAAGCAACGCTGGAAAGGTCACTTACACGAACACGGACGGCATGAGGAAACAGAGAGAAATGACTGTTTTGCCAATCGCTCGGACCGCTGCCAAGAAGATTGCTAGCCTGGTCTTTAATGAGCAAGCCTCAATTAAATTGGACGATAAGCAAGCAAACGAATTCATTCAAGAGACATTGAAAAATGACCGCTTCAACAAAAACTTTGAGCGCTATCTTGAGAGTTGCTTGGCTCTTGGCGGTCTTGCTATGAGGCCTTATGTGGATAATGGACGAGTGCGAGTGTCATTTGTACAAGCTCCAGTCTTTCTACCGCTTCAGTCTAACACACAGGATATTTCAAGCGCTGCTATCGTGACTAAGACGATTAAGGCTTCAGGTCAGAAGAACATCTACTACACGTTGATTGAGTTCCACGAGTGGTCAAGCGACGGGAAGTACATCATCACTAACGAACTATACAGGTCTGAAAGCTCTGAACAAGTAGGTGGACGTGTTCCTCTAGCTGAAGTCTATGAGGATTTAGAAGAACAAGTTGAACTTGACGGTCTAACAAGACCGCTTTTTTCTTACCTAAAACCTCCTGGAATGAATAACAAAGATATTAATAGTCCGTTGGGGTTATCGATATTTGATAATGCAAAAACAACAATTGATTTCATTAACACCACCTATGACGAGTTCAAGTGGGAAGTCAAGATGGGACAACGCAGAGTGGCAGTTCCTGAAAACCTTACAGAGACTCGAGTAGTTAATAAAGACGGAGACGTCCAGCTTGTCAAGCGTTTCGATACTGAGCAAAACGTCTACTTACGCTTATCCACTAATGACATGGATGGAGGAAGCATCACAGACCTAACAACTGCAATCCGAGCAGATGATTACATCAAGACCATTAACGAAGGCTTATCGCTCTTTGAAATGCTTCTAGGTGTATCAGCTGGGATGTTTACATTTGACGGGCAGAGCTTGAAGACTGCGACAGAGGTCGTTTCTGAAAACTCTGATACTTACCAAATGAGAAACAGTATTGTCAGCTTGGTTGAGCAATCTTTGAAAGAATTGATTATCTCAATCTGCGAGCTTGGTAGTCTTTATGGATTGTATAGCGGTCAAATTCCTCAGATGGAGAAGATTGCAATCAATCTGGACGATGGAGTCTTTACTGACAAGAACAATGAGCTTGACTATTGGACCAAGGCTTTGGCCAGTGGCATTGTCAGCAAGGCTCACGCTATCCAAAAGGCATTCAATATGTCAGAAGCTGATGCTAAGAATATGATTCAGGCAATCAACCAGGAAACAATGGACACAGCCAACAGTCAGCGAAGCCAACAAGACATTGATATTTACGGGGAGTGATTAAATGTCAAAGAAGAGACCACCTATCCAGTTCAATGACGAGCAACTGCTACTTCAAGCGAGCAATGTCGCAGACATCTATCATCAGCTGGCTTTGGATTTGTTTGATAACGTGGTTGAACGTGTGACGGAGCGTGGCACGGTCTATCTTGACAAACAACCATACATCTGGCAACTCGAAAAGATGCAGCAGATGCACATCTTGAACGAGGAGAACCTAAAAATAATCTCTGAGCGTTCAGGCGTAGCTGAAGAACAACTGCGACACATTGTCGAAAACGAAGGATTGAAGCTCTACACTGACACGAAACAACAACTCATGGAAGATTTAGGGCGTGGATCATTAGGGGGTAATAATTACATTCAAGAGATTCTTGCTGATTATGCCAACCAAGCAGTCGACGAACTCCACAACCTAATCAACACAACGCTTCCTAAGGCTGTCATAGGCGCTTATCAAGGAATTGTGGAGCAATCTGTCGCTCGAGTGGTTACAGGGCTTTCTACGGCTGATAAGGCTATCTCTGACACGGTCATGAAGTGGCAAGAGAAAGGGTTCCAAGGTTTCCAAGATAGCGCTGGGCGTAACTGGAAGATAGACAACTATGCTCGAACTGTTATCAAGACGACAACCTATCGAACTTTCCGAGAAATGCGAACGAGACCAGCTGAAGAGCTGGGCATTGATACCTTTTATTTTTCAAAAAAGGCATCAGCTAGAGAGATGTGTGCGCCACTCCAACATCAAATAGTCACGACTGGTCACGCTAGAACTGAGCATGGCGAGCGTATTCTTGCATTGTCAGACTACGGTTATGGTAAGCCTGGAGGATGTCTTGGTATTAACTGCGGACATATGATCACGCCATTCATTCCAGGAGCCAACTACAAGCCTGATTTAGGCGAGGATGTGGCAGAGGTTAGTCCAGAACAAGCGGAAGAGAATGCCAACGCAGAGGCTAAACAGAGAGCCCTAGAGAGGTCTATCAGAGCGAATAAGGAAAAGCTCCACGTCGCTGAGAAATTGGGCGATGATGACCTAATAGAAAAGTACAAGGCAAAAATAGGAACTCAAACCTCAGCTTTGAAAGACTACGTCGATAAGCATCCATTCCTGAAACGGGATGAGGAAAGAGAACGTGTCATCTCTAAATCAGATAAATAAAAACTTGACTTTATCCGCAGTCGGTAAAGAACGGAAGATATTACCTAATTTTAGGAGGACAGAAGAATGCCAGAAGACATTCAAACACAAGCTGACCAGCCAGTTAACGCTGGAGAAAACACTGAGTCACAAACTCAAGAGCAACCTGTCAAGACTTTCACCCAAGATGAGGTGACTGGTCTTGTAGCTAAAGAAGCCAAGAAAGCACAAGAGAAAATCTTCAAAAGCCTAGGATTCGAAGATATCAAAAGTGCTAAAGAAGGGCTTCAACAACTCAAAGAGTGGAAGGACTCACAAAAGAGCGAGGCTGAGAAACAGTCAGAAGCGCTTGCTGCTAAAGAGAAAGAACTGGAACAGGCTTTATCAAGTCAACGACTTCTTGAAGCGAAATTGTCAGCTCTAACTTTGGGAGTAAATGCTGAGTCTGTAGACGATGTCATCACTCTTTCAAATCGCTTGGTGTCCGATGAGGTATCTATTGAAGATGCTATCGGTCAAGTGTTACAAAAATACCCTCAGTTTGGTCGCACAGAGCAACCTGAGGAGAAGAAGCCGACATTTTCAGCTGGAGGCAATCCAACGGCTGGAACGAACCAAGAAGACGCCTTTCTAAAGGCTCTAGGATTAAATAACTAATAGGAGATCTATAATGACAATTAACTACATCACTAAACATGAAGGCACTTTTGAAAAGAAATTGATGCAAGGTGCACTTACTAACATTTTGGAAACGCCACAAGTAAACTGGTTAGGCGCTAAGTCTTTCGAGTTGCCTACAATTTCAGTAACTGGTTACAAGGCGCACACACGCTCTAAAGGCTACAACGCTGGTACAGTTTCAAACGACAAGAAAGTTTACACACTCGGATTCGACCGTGACGTTGAGTTCTTTGTAGACTCAGCGGACGTTGACGAAACAAACCAAGAGCTTTCAGCTGCTAACGTATCTAATACATTCATCACTGAACACGCAACTCCAGAAGTTGACGCTTACCGTTTCTCTAAACTTGCAACAGAAGCTATCACGAACACTCACTTCAAGTCTGAAGCTGACTTGTCAGAAGTGAATATCTACTCACGCTTGAAAGCTGCCCTTTTGCCAGTTCGTAAATATGGCGCTCAGAACATCGTGGTTTATGTTTCTAGCGAAGTTATGGACTTCTTGGAACGCTCTAAAGAGTTCACACGCTCTATCGCTACTACATCGCCTCAAGGCATCGATACTCGTGTTACTTCACTTGACGGAGTTCAACTTATCGAAGTTTGGGACGATGCACGCTTCAAGACTAAGTTTGATTTCACTACTGGATTTGTTAAAGCTGCAGACGGTAAAGACATCAACTTCTTGATCGTTGCTAAGCCAGCAGTAATTGCCAAAGCTAAGTTCAACTCTATCTATCTTTTCGCACCTGGTCAACACACAGAAGGTGACGGCTACTTGTATCAAAACCGTTTGTATCATGACCTCTTTGTCCTAGAGACTAAGAAAGACGGTGTCTACGTTTCTCACAAAGCCTAGTAAAAGGGGGTAATCCATGAAGAAATACGAAAAAGCAAACCAGGTCTACACAGTCCAAGAAGGCAGCTTGCTCGAAGCACAGTTAGTCGCTGACGGCTTTGAAGAAGTGGTTGACGAGGCAGAGCTTGAAGAACTACTTGCTACTCATCAACTCGCAGACCTTACCTTGGTTGAGCTGAAAGCTCTTGCTAAAGAGCGAGGGCTTGAGGGCTATTCAAACAAGACCAAAGATGAACTTTTGGAGGTGCTAAATGGCCAAGTTTAAAGCAAAATTGAACGCTTATCTAGCTAAGTCTGACCGTCATTTTGACAAAGGGCAAGAATACGAGTTAGATCAAGACGAAGCTAATCGAATCAATGGCCTCTTTAATGAGGTTGTTGGTGAAGATTGCCTTGAACTCGTTGAAGAGCCTAAGCAAGATCTATTTGAGGCGGAGACATTCGCCTTGTAAGGAGGTGAATAGATGTCTTACTTAACTAAAGAAGAGTTCACTGAACTCGGTTTTGAGTGCGAGGGCGACTTTTACAAACTCTTAAAGCGTGCCAAGCTCGCTATTGATGCTTTTACAAGAGATTTCTATTTCTTGAATAGCTTTGAAAGCGACAATGAAGCACGAAAAAGAGCGGTCAAGCTCGCTATGGCTTATCAGATAGCTTATTTAGACAGTTCAGGAGTCATGACGGCAGAGGACAAGCAGTCTATTGCTAGTATGTCAGTCGGACGGACGTCGGTAAGCTATCGCACAGGCTCACAGAACGCCTCAGGCTCGCTTTCAGTGGCAGAGCGGTACAATTTATCCAAGGACACAGAAAACTGGCTTAGAATGGCTGGATTTGGCTTTATGAGGGTTGATTATGATAGATAAAAGAATGCTACCTGATTCTGTGACTATCAAGAAGTCAATCGGTGAGGATGATTGGGGAAAAGAGGCTTACTCTGAACCCCTTTTATTATCTCCTTGCAAGTTCGATAGATCCTTTTCTCATTCTGGCTCAGGCAATCATCGTAGCGAGTCCAACTCTTCAACCGTGATTGTTTATCACAAATATTGCCCTGTGTCGCTCGACAAGAGCTTCATCGGTGGCATCGTCGAAGAGAACGGAGTCAGCTACGTTGTTAAAAACATCATCCCTCAGTATCATCCGTTGACGAGTAGGCTTTTAGCTTATGAAATCGAGGTGATTTAGTGGGTGGTGGTGCAAGTGTCAAGATTGACCTGAACGGTGTTAAGAAGAAGGTATCGCCTGAGAACTTCGCCAAGGGCAAGTTGGCCATCGCTAACCAAATGCTACTGGACATGGATCCATACGTCCCTAAAAGAAAGGGAATTTTAAGAGCTAGTGGCCATGCCAGACAGGATTCGGTAGTGTATGTGACACCTTACGCTAGATTGCTTTACTATGGCAAGAAGCGGAAAGGGTTCTTTTCTGAGAAACAAAGAAAGTTTTTCTTTGCAAACAAGGAGAAGTTGCTGAGCCAACGGCCAACGCCTGGAACGGGTCCAAGGTGGGATAAGAAAGCCGCAGCCCTACATTCTAAGAAGTGGGCTGATGTCGGATTGAAAGCGATGGGATTGAAATGAACCAAAACAATGACTTTGCAGAGGTCTTGCTTGAGCATATCAAGGGCATTCAAGAGAAAATCCCGTCTAAACACGGTTATTTAGCTGAGAAAGAGGGGTTAGTAGTATTCCCTCTAGCTGGTGGAGAGGTTGTAGACGAGGACATGGCTGGGACTCAAACAGTCAGCTTACCCTTTGAAATTGCTATCAAGTCACGAGATCAGGAATTAAACAATAATATATTGTGGCAGATTAACGCTGCCTTATCAAAAATGGACCTAGAATTGCCAAGTAAGAATGGCTCTTACGAGTTTTTAGGTCTGAAAGTCGACAAGCCTTACTTGAATGATTTAGACGAGCAAGGCTTTTATATTTGCTTGCTGGACGTAACTGCCAGCCTTGAAATTGAAAGGAATGAATAATGGTTAAAAATAAAAACGTAAAACGTAAACATTACATCGGGCCATACACAGAAGGAACTCCAGACACTCCGCCAACTTCAACGGATTACCTCTGGATTGCTAAAGGTATCAAGTCATCATCTCCAGAAAACGATGAGAAGACAGACGACTTCACAGACTTTGCTGGTGACGGAACACCTGAAGAACAAGTGATCACTAAAACACGAGGCCGTTCTTTTGAAGGCGTTCGTGATACAGACGACAAAGCTCAGAACTTCGTTGCTGAGAAAGAAGACGCAGTAGGCGACGAGCTTTTGGTTTGGTACAAGGAAGTTGATGTAACTGGAAAAACTCAATACGAGGGGCCAGCTCGTCTTTCTGGTATCGAAATCGGAGACGGTGAAGCGTCTGAAAATGAAAGTATTAAGTTTAAGGTTGTATGGACTCGTAAACCTAAGAAATCAACAGTAGTACCAGGATAATCTAAGGCGTGAATTATCACGCCTTTTTATTTTTGAAAAGGAGCATAAAAACATGGTAGTCATTAAAAAAGCTAGTAACATCATCCCTATTGATTTTGGAGAATTTCAGCTGGAATATTCAGCAAATGACAAGGGTGTCAAAGAACTTGACGCATTTCTTGATAATTTGAAGAAAGAATGGAAAAAAATGGAAAAACTTTCTGACACGGCAATCGTTAAGAGGGGGAAAGAAATCGTCGAGGACGGATGGACTCGTCTTTTTGGTGCTGAAGCATTTGAAAAAGTATTCAAATTCGCAGATGAGGATTCAACAATCGCATTTAACTATCTGATTCAGACAGTTCTTGGAATTATCAAAGATTATCAAGAGCGCAACTCAGAAGATGCATTCAAGAAGTATCTAGCGTGATGCCATGTTAGATATTTCTAGAAAGCTAGTTGATGAGCTTGTTCTAGAAATTGAAGGCAAAGAACAGACTTTCCCTCTGCTCTTATCGTTCGATAGAGTTTTGAAAGTCTTTGAACTGTGGAAAGACGACGAAGTTTCGGACATTATGCGACCTTTCTTTGCGTTGAGGATCCTGACAGGTGTTTCTTTTGATTTTTTGACCGTAAACGAGGCCATGGAAGTGATATTGGCAATCTTTGAAGAACACATACAAAACGGCAAAAAGGAAGATGATGTCGAGTACGACCTGGCAGGTAATGTCATAAAGTCCTCGACGTCGTCAGAAGCACCACAGAAAAGACTCTACAACGTGAAGCATGACGGAGCTTATATCTTTGCTTCTTTCATGCAAGCCTACAAAATCGACTTAATTGAAGAGATTGGAAAGTTGCACTGGAAAAAATTCAACGCATTACTTGTCGGTTTGCCTGAAGGAACCAAATTTGTAGAAGTCGTGAAGATTCGCTCTTACGAACCACAAAAAGGCGACAGTCAGGAATACATCGAGAAGATGCGAGAATTACAAAAAGAATACCGTCTACCAGATGACGATGATGACGACGAACTGGAAGACGATGAATAAGATTATTACGAATAGAAAGGAGGTATACAATGGCAGATGGGAAAGTTGTCATCCAGGTTGATATGGATGGCAATAAAGCACAGTCAGGTGTTGAACGTTTAAAAAGCATGATGGGTGGATTAGCTGAAAGCGGAGAGCGAGTAGGGTCGGTCTTTAAATCGGTTTTAGGCGCTAACATTGTCAGTGGTGCTCTGATTGCAGGGGTCCAATCCCTTGGAAATGCTTTGAAGAGTGTTTTTTCTACGGCTTTGGACGAAGGGGCAAAACTCCAACAATCCTTTGGCGGTATTGATACGCTTTATAAAGGTGCCGAAGACACCATGAAACAATATGCTACTACTGCGGCAGCTGCTGGCATCTCTGCTAATACATACGCAGAGCAAGCCGTTTCTTTCGGTGCTAGTTTGAAGAAAGCACTTGGAGGGGATGCAGTTAAGGCTGCCGAGTCAGCAAATAAGGCAATCATGGCTATGGCCGACAACTCAGCTAAAATGGGTACTGACATCGGTTCAATCCAAATGGCCTATCAAGGATTTGCCAAGGGTAACTACACCATGCTTGATAATTTAAAGCTCGGTAGAAAAACCATAGCCGAGTATAAACCTAGTGAAAACGGTGAAACTCTAGCAGTCGCCTAGACAATACCGTGCTAAGCAAGATTTATTCTTGAAAGTGTAACGACTATCGAAACAGAGGAACAAAGTTTCCTTAATGGAGTAGAGTAGGCTCAAGCGAGCCGAAGCGCTAGGGTGCATTTAATGCATAAGAGATAGTCTAATCTCTATGGTGACATAGAGCAGTCTTAAAAAGACGGTTATGATCTAGCGAATCATAGCGAATACGTACCGTGTATGGTGGTACTCAACAAGAAATGCAACGGCTTCTTAAAGATGCCAGCAAACTTGAAAAAGCGATGGGTAAGAAATTTGATATCAACAACTTTGCCGATATCGTAGAAGCCATTGACCTGGTTCAGCAAGAATTAGGAGTGGCAGGAGTTGCAGCAGAAGAAGCTAAGACAACCTTTAGTGGCTCGTTTGCAGCAATGAAGGCATCGGCATCCAACTTCTTGGCGAATTTGGCGCTCGGAGAAGATATCGGCCCGTCATTGAAGGCGCTCGTTTCTACTACCTCTACATTCCTGTTAGGCAATTTCTTGCCAATGGTAGGGAATATCATGAGGCAACTTCCACAAGCCATTGAGACGGCTTTGGCAGAAGCTGGTCCTAAAATTGAGCAAGGATTCAAATCCTTATTTGCTTCACTCGGAGTTGATGAGGGCGTCTTTGATTCATTCAAGGACACTTTCAGAGACGTCATCGTTACGGCTCAGTCATTGTTCGAGTCGTTTACGGGCGAGGCTAGTGGTTTTGGGAATGTCATTCAAGGTGTAAGTAACATCATTGAAACGGCTAATACTATGATTCAAAACCTAGCAATGGGTTTTCAGTTCGCACTTGAAGCCTTTGAGAATACTGGAGCGATTAAGAACGCCTATCAAGCATTTAAAGATTTGACGGATGCAGCGCTTGACCTTGCGGTTAAGTTAGGCGACGCTATTCCCTGGGATACCATCGGAGAAGCTGCAGGTAAGATTGTAAACTTCGTTTCACAAATGGCGAGTTCATTCGCTAGTTTCATCAAAGGGCTTGACGCTAACACTATCAGAAATGTAGCGACCGCTTTGCTCACTATGGCAGTAGCTTTCAAAGGTATCCAAGCTGGAGTTGCTATTGCTAAAGGTTTAAAATCAGCCTTTGATTTTGGTAAAAACATTGTATCGCTGATCGGGAATGTCTTAGGGCTTACCGCTGCTCAAGCTGCGAACGCTGGAGCGAGTGCTGCAATGAGTGCAGGGAATACTGCGGTAGGTTCTACGGCAGGTGCTAGTGCAAGCTCAGTTATGCAGTTAGGGGTTGCCGTCCTCATGGTCGGAGCTGGTATTTTAGCGGCTGCAGCAGGTGTTTATGTATTGGTTCAAGCTGCTATGCAACTTGCTTCAGCTGGGACTGGTGCACAGATTGCCTTGCTTGCAATCGTGGCAGGCGTTGCCTTGCTTGCAGTGGGTGCTGCTGCTCTAGGTCCAGCCTTGACAGTAGGTGCCGTCGGTATTTTAGCTTTTGGTGCTGCTATCGCTCTAATCGGAGCAGGGATTGCAGTTGCTGCTTTAGGGATAGCCGTACTGGTTGACGCTATTGCTAATGGCTTTGCCTTGATTATCAATACGATTTCAAGCAATGCACCTCAGATTATCAGTATCATTCAGGCTATCGCTGAAGGCATTCGCACAGGCATGGATGGTGTAGCTAATATCATCATTTCAGTAGGCGTGGCTATAAATATCGCTCTACAAGGTATCGCTGATATTTTTAAATCAGTAGGAGAGTCAATCTCTACCGCTGCTCAAGGTATCGGTAAGGCTATAGAGACAGTATTCAATGGTATTTCTACTGTGATTACATCCGCAGGCGACGCAATTAGAACAATTTTAGATGGGATTGCCAATGTATTCGAGTCTATTGGTAACGCTGCAAGAAACGCAGGTCTAGGTGTGAAATCAATGGCTGAGGGCATTCAGTTGCTTGTCGGTCTTAATCTAATTGACCTAGCAAGTACTTTGACAGTTGTTTCAGCTGGACTTACTGCTATTGCTAATTCTGGTATCGCTACGGCTGGTCCTGGATTGCAACAGGCAGGGACTGGCTTGATGCTAATTGCTACATCAGCTCAGCTTGCAAGTCTTGCTTTGCAGTCAGTACCTACTGCTCTATCATCACTAAGCACTAGCCTTGGTACATTACCAGAAACATTGACGAGCGCTGGAGCTTCGATGAGCGCTTTTGCTTCATCGGTCATGGCTTCATTTGCAAGTCTTTCTGGATCCGTGACGGGTGTCATGATGCTACAAACAGGTTTGATGGCTCTAGCTAATGCAATGACGATGGCACAGAGCGGTGCTACAGCGATGTCATCTACTCTAACGATGATTAACGCTTCAGCTTCGTCAGCTTCAGCTTCCATTTCTCAGCTTGCTTCAGGCATAGCTTCAGCAATGACTCAAGCTGTATCATCGGTTCAGTCAAGCATGGCATTGATTGTTTCTGTGATTACACAGTCATCGGTTCAAATGACACAGGCAGGCCAACAGGCAGGCCGTGGTGTTTCTGAAGGGATTACAAACGGAATACGCTCTGGAGTTGGTTCAGCAACGGCTGCAATGACTACAATGGTCAGCTCGATTCGAGCTACTGCGATGTCAGGTGTAAGTGCTATGCGCTATGTAGGCTCTATGATTGGTCAAGGGTTAGCAAGTGGGATGTATTCAGCTTTAGGAGCCGTTACGGCTGCAGCTGATGCCCTTGTCGCTCAAGCTGAGAGAGCTGCGCAGGCTAAGGCTAAAATCCACAGCCCGTCAAGACTATTTAGAGACAATGTCGGACGCTATATCGCTCAAGGGGTTGCAGTGGGTATCCTAGCAGATGCTCACAAGGTAGATGATGCTATGGGCGATGTATTCGACCAAATCAGAGCCTTTAATTTTGCCCCTGAAGATATCCTCGGAGTTGGAGGAGCGAGCTTTACTAAGACACTTCAGGTTAAATCTGACCTCGACCGTCAAATCAAGGCAAGCGTTAAGGTCGTACAAGAGAAATCTAACCGACTTGTCGAGCAAGCTCTAGACGTTGCTGAAAAAGCAGTCAAACGACCTGTAAACATGATGATGGAAAGTGGAACGCTTGTCGGACAAATTGGTCAACAGATGACCGATTTCCAAAACGATAAGCTCATGATCGATAACATGATGAGAGGAATTATTTAATGGACACAGTAATCTATAACAATCATGACCTCTCTGAGGTTATCAAAATAAGTGAAGTAATACGCCCGATAGGAAATGAAAGGAACGTCACAACGAATGACGCTCCTTTTTTGGGCGTTAACGTCCAGGAAGTAAGAACTGGACCGAAAAAAATCAAAATTAAATTTGCCGTGCAAAGAAAAACGGCAAGAGATACCGAGTCAGCCAAGCACGCTTTAGCCACAATTCTGAACACGGACAAGCCAGTTAAGATTACAATTACAGACGAACCTGACAAGTATTATATGGGACTTGTCATTGGCTCTGTGGATGTCGACAACGTAGCTAGATGGTTCCAAAAGGGCGAGTTTGAGATTTTAGTACCAGATGGTGTCGCTCATAGCTCAACCTATAAGCGCTTTGATAACGGACAAGAGCAACCTGACAAGGTTGTTTTTAATTTAGTCAATAATGGGAATGTCCCAGCTTTTCCTGTTGTAAAGGTCAAAAATAACGCTGAAAATGGCTACATTGGTCTAGTCAATACAAGTGGCGCTCTTGAAATTGGAGACCGTGAGGAGGCTGATACAGGTATCGTCAAGCGCTCTGAGGTCTTGCTTGATTTTAGAGGCAACAAAATAGCTGATGGCTTTGCTATAGCGGTCAAGAATAGAGCAATCACAAATGACCAAGATGAGGCTAGGACAGGAACCTCTGAGATTGTTAACTTATGGGATAGAAAGCACGTCAAACTCAGAGACCAAACCATTCAGGGAACGTATGGAAATTATTCAACATCGCTATCATGGGATATCCCTACAGATAGCGCTGGAGGCGTAGGCTCTCTTGATGACTATATTACAGGCAGGCAGATATTCGTATCTAATGCAGCTAATCAATATGGCTTTATCAAGATAACCGTATCTGACACTAGTGGTCAGTTTTTATACGGTTTTGAGACATTCAAGCGAACGAAAGGACAAGAATGTGAGTTCAACATCTTTGGGTCAAATGGAAAAGGAAGTTACAATTTTTTAAAATGTCTTACTTTTACTGGAATTGACGACAAAAACAAAAATCCTTTTGCACCAGCAAAAGGACAATTTGAACTCAAACGGAATAACACTAGATTTCAAGTCTACTACAGAGGATATCACTATAATTTCATCATCCCTGAGATTAAAGACAGAAAATCAGCTAAAATCCATGTCATGCTTGGAGCATATCATGACAAGCCTATCCTGTCTCACATGTATCTTGATGATTTGATGTATCGTAAGGATTTTGTACCAGGCATTGGAGATGTCCCTAATCGCTATCCAATCGGTTCAAACATTGTACTTAACAGTGAGAATGACACAGTCACAGTAGATGGCATTGAGAAGATTGTGGATGTTGTCCAAGGTTCAAAATTCTTGACCATCCCCCCTGGAGAAAGCCAGCTAGAGGTTTATTGCTCAAGCTGGGTCAAGACCAAGCCTACAGTCACAGTGGAATTTAAAGAAAGGTATCTATAACAATGTTATTGACAATACATGACTCAAGTTTGAGAAAAGTAGCCTTTGTGGATAATGAGAAACAGGGGACGCTAAACTATTTCAATGATAGCTGGCATAGATACCTTGAGACAGCCTCAAGCACCTTTGACTTTACAGTTTTTAAAAAGGCTATTATCTCAGACACAGGGCAGAAAAGAGCCTACAATACTCTAAACGAGAAGGCTTTTGTCTCATTTCAGTATAAAGGCAAAACTTACCTACATACTATCCGAAAAGTTGAGGAAAATGAAAAAGTCATCAAGTGTCATGGTATCAATCTAAACCTTGAGCTTATCAATGAGTACTCTATCCCTTATAAATCGCCTAAAGCTATGACTTTTAAGGAGTTTTGCGAGGCGATGGACTTACTCAACTATACTTTCTTGAAAATCGGCATTAACGAAGTATCAGACAAGAAGATTTCAGCCGAGTGGGAGGGTACAGATACAAAGCTCAACAGACTATTAAGTCTAGCTAAGAAGTTCGGTGCTGAGATTGAATTTGACACACGTCTCAACGCTGACAGCTCCATCAAGTCATTTACAGTCAATGTTTATCACGAGCACGACGATAGCCATCAGGGAGTCGGTCAAGTTAGTCCAACAGTCTTAGAATATGGTAAAAATCTAAAGACAATCACTAGGACGATTGACAAGACTGGGATTTACAATTCAGTCAGACCTACTGGTAAGGACGAACATGGTAATGTAGTAGATATCAGCAGTCTTGGTGCTTGGTCAGTCAAGAATGCAAGAGGCGTGATTGAGTTTGAGCAATCAGGCTCTTATCTTCACGCTCCTCTATCTATGCAGATGTATCCGTCAACGTTTACTCACGCTACTGGAGATCTTGACCAGTGGATTCGTAAAGACATGACGGTAGAGAGTTCAAATCCTGAGGTCATCCGTTCGATGGCTTACCGTGAACTGAAAAAGAACTGTTACCCAGCAGTCACTTATGAGGCTGAGGGGTTTGCAGATTTAGAAATCGGAGATACAGTCAAAGTTTATGATGACGGCTTTAGCCCTACTCTTTTGCTTGAGATGAGGGTATCTGAGCAAGTCATCAGCTTTACAAATCCGAAGAATAACAAGACCACTTTCTCAAATGCCAAGGCGCTTGAAAATCGTCTATCTCAAGGCATTCAGCAACAGCTAGACAGGATGATAGAGGACGCTAAGCCTTATACTATCAAGCTTGCTACTGACAACGGTATAGCCTTTAAAAACGGTCAAGGGCAGACGATTGTGACACCTACTTTGATGAGAGGTAACAAGGTCATCAATGCAGGATGGCGCTGGACTGTGGACGGTGTAATCAAGTCTACTAGTGCTAGATACATCGTCAATGCCTCAGATGTCAATCAGAAGATGGTTTTAAATGTCTCAGCCTGGATTGACAATAAAGAGGTAGCCTCTGAGCAATTAACGCTTATCAATGCGCTTGATGGTTCAATAGGTGCACCTGGTAAGTCTACTCACTTGCATTTTGCTTTCTCTGAAAAGCCTGACGGATCTGACCTGTCATTGATTGATAACGGTCAGCGCTATTATGGATACTACACAGATGAGCAAGAGGTAGGAAGTACTGACAAAACCATGTATAAGTGGTTTGACCGCTGGGGCAAAATCAAGAGCGACAGAGAGGATATAGAAAAAATCCTTGATACTAAAGCTGACCAAGGCTTGACTCAAGAGCAGTTAAACGCTCTTAACGAGAAAGCTGGACTCATTCAGGCAGAGCTCGAGGCAAAAGCAAGTGCTGACACGCTTGATAATTGGATAAGCGCCTATCAAGACTTTATCAAGTCCAACGAGGAGGCAAGAGCTCAAGCTGAAACAGATTTAATTTCAGCTAGTCAGCGTGTGTCTAATATTGCTAAAGACCTTGGAGAATTATCCGATAGATGGAATTTCATTGATAGCTACATGAGCTCATCAAATGAGGGCTTGGTCATCGGTAAGAATGACGGTTCATCCAGTATGCTATTTAGCCCTAGTGGACGGATTTCAATGTATTCAGCTGGGGTTGAGGTCATGTATATTTCTCAGGGTGTTATCCACATTGAAAATGGTATCTTTTCTAAGACCATTCAGATTGGACGCTATCGAGAAGAACAGTATCGCATAGACCCTGACATGAATGTTATCAGGTATGTAGGTTAGAAAGGAGAAAAATGGCTAAATTTAGTAACTCAAACAATGGTCTATACTTGAATGTATACATTGATCAAGGAACTCAAAATATCGCTAATAATACAACCACTGTAAATTGGCGTGTGACAGTTGGGAGACCAGTCTATTTTCATACCTACAACTTGCAAGGTGACAGTACACTTTCTCTTACTTTAGATGGGCGTAATGTCCACTCAAGCAATCCGACCTGGGAGGTTTGGGATGGAGAGGCCGACCTTGCAAGTGGTTCAAGCACAATCAGCCACAATGCGGATGGTACCAAGAGCTTTGCTTTATCTTGTACGTTCAATCCGAATAATGGTATTCATAGCGCAATGACAGTAAGGGCAAATGTCAGCCTGACTACTATCCCACGCTCAAGCTCTGTGAGAGTGAGTGCTGGAGTGATTGGTAGCTCAGTCACTATCAACATCAGCCGTCAAAATTCTAGCTTTAAGCACACTGTGCGCTATGCGTGGGCTGGAAAGTCAGGAACGATTGCAAGCAATGTAGACACATCCGCTACATGGTCAATCCCTGTGGATTTTGCAAATGACATCCCGAACTCAGCAAGCGGTACAGGAACAATCTTTGTAGATACCTACTCAGGCTCTACCAAGACTGGAACACAGTCTACTACATTCACGGCAAGCGTGCCAGGAAATGTCAAGCCTACTTTCACAGGTGTCACTCTGTCAGATTTAAACGGTGCAGCACAAAACCTCATCTCTAACTCTGACACGTTCATTCAGGTCATCTCTAATATCAAGGTTGATTTCAATGGCGCTAAAGGTACCTACGGCTCAACCATTACAGGATACCGAGCTGAGATTGTCGGTAAAAACCAAGCGACAAACTCAAACGGTGGAAGTCTTGGCATTATGAACTATCACGGCACAATCAAAATCAGAGCGAGCGTGTCCGATAGCCGTGGCAGATGGTCAGACGCTAGAGAGGTATCTGTCATAGTGCTTGAGTATTTTGCACCTGCTCTTAGCTTTAGCATAGCAAGAACAGGCTCAACCTCTAGCACCTTAACCGCTACGAGAAATGCCAAAATCGCCCCTCTGACCGTCTCAGGAAGTCAAAAGAATACAATGACCTTGACTTTCAAGGTTGCCAAACTAAGCACCAATGCTTTCACGGTTGACAATGGTCAAGCGACTGGTACTTGGTCAAGTATTTCAAGCCTAGTCAATTCACAGGCTAATTTAGCAGGGAATTATCTTGCCAATCAGTCGTGGGTGGTCATCGGTATCCTGGAGGACAAATTCACTCGTACCGAGTTTATGGTTAACGTGGCCACCGAAAGCGTGGTTTTTTCTTATGACCGTTCAGGCGTAGGCGTCAACAAAATCAGAGAGCGTGGTGCTTTGGATGTCAAGGGCGATATCTACGCCAATGACAATCCTATTCAGCAATATCAACTGACTGATAGCAGAGGCTTTGGGAAACTCATTAAACAGGATTTCAATAACATGAAAGACACTGGACATTGGTGGATAGATGGTAGCTCTCAAAACAATCCCTTTTCTGGCGCTTGGGGTATGCTTGAGGTATTCAGGCCTAACCCTGGCACTCATGAATGTATCCAACGTTTCACTACCTCAGCTGGATACATGGCTATAAGAGAGAATGGTTTTGATAACGTTTGGAGACCGTGGCGCTACCTAGTGCAACAATCAAAATCTACTAATAACTCTGACTATGTAGCTTTGCTAAAATCAGAGAGTGAGCCAACGCCTTGGAGAGACCTACCACTCCAAAATGGCTGGCAACATCATCCTGATTACAGTAGGGCACAATATTCAAAATCATTTGATGGGGTGGTTTACCTTAGAGGCACGATTTATAAAGGAAGAACTACAAAAGAGACGGCCATTTTAAACTTGCCAGAAGATGTCAGACCTAAACAAGATTTGTTTGCGACGGCTATAAATAGTAATTATGGCATGGCTGTTTTAGGGTTGTATCCCACTGGCAATGTAGTTGTCAAGGGTAATATTGACTCAACTTGGCTCAATTTAGATAATATTTCATTTAAAATTTAGAACAAAGGAGAATATATGAAACTAGAATATGGTTCAAAATCTTTAGAATATGATGGAAGTGGTGCAGTATCAGCCACTAAGGTCACACTTGTCAACGCAAATGGGGCAAATGTCCCAATCTTGCTACCAGCTGATAAAATCAGCTTATCAAATACAGAGCTTTTCGAGTTAGCTCTGGAGTCGCTCTATGAGGAGAATTTTCCAAATCGAGCAGAAAACGAGAAATTCAGCAAAGTAGCTCAAGAGCTACAAAAGAACAAAGAGGCAACGGATAAAGCTGAGCAAGCAGCAACCGAAAACAAAGAAAATCTTGATACTGTTTCAGCTATTACAGAGGTTCTAATTGCTCTTGCTGTTTCACAAAATGGAGGTATGGCTACTCATGCTTATAGCAAGGTCGCAGCATTCATCAAGCCGCTTGTTAAGGATAAACGTTACAATAACGGAGACATCATCTCAGGTGCTTATCCGTTTGACACCAATCCGAAGTGGCCAAAAGGCACACAAACTATTTTCAAGTTTCAAATGCAAGCCACAGAGGGCTACACATACAAAGAGCAGTCACTTGCTGAAATGCTCCAGCAAGGTGTCTTGACCGTGGTCATGCCCCGTATTGACTAGACAAGGGGGAGGTTATGACATGGGTTGATTTAATCGAGAAGATGGTACATGCGATCACTCAGTTAGCTCCTACAATAGGAGTTGTCGCTACTGGGTGGTTCGGTATGCGTGCTAGTAAGTCAGGAAATTTGAATAAACAACAGTTTCATGAGTTAAAAGACGAGCTAGGCACTATCCAATCATCAGTAAACGACATCCGAGTAGTTGGAGAGGATAATAACAAGAAAATCAGTGAGGTTAACGATAAGCTAGTAGTCCATGATGAGGCTCATCTAGTCACAATGTATCTGAGACTTGAAAGAGACATGACTACGGCAATCAATCGTGGATATACAACAGTCCATGAGTCCGACATCGTGCACAAAATGCACGGTAGTTACAAGAAACTAGGAGGCAATGGATACATCGATAGCCTCTACAATAAATATGTAAATTTAGAAGTGAGGAATTAAAAAATGAACAAAATTAACTGGAAATTAAGACTACAGAACAAGGTCACTCTTATCGCTCTATTGGGAGCTATCTTTTTGATGGCTCAGCAGTTTGGCCTTGAAATTCCACAAAATATTCAAGACGGAGTGAATACATTCGTTTACATTTTAGTCCTTTTGGGAGTGGTCAACGATCCGACAACTTCAGGCCTTTCAGATAGCTCTAGAGCGCTTGAATACTACAAACCGAATGAAGATTAAAGATTAGAGAGCCTAGTAGGCTCTCTTTTTTATTAGAAAGGAGGTTAGCATTTGAAAAAGGCCATTAAAAAAGATACGGACATTTGTGTAAATGTCCGAGATGGTGTCGACAAAATAAGCGAAGAGTTTTATTCTCACGATAAAAACAACGCATTCATTGAGCTATCATTAAATAGTGTCAAGGCTGATAAAGTGACCGTCTTATTCCACTTCAAGAAAACAAATCGCTTTCTGGAAGTCATCGGCTTGGTCGAAGATAAGCACGTTTCTATTCCATTTGATACATCGATGATCACGACCGACGAAACTGTGACTGGTTTTGTCTATGCTGAAAAAGACCTGCAATCTGCAGACCTTTTCAGATTCTCTTTTGGTGTGCGTGTGTCCGAAATCGACAAGCTCGACGGTGCCCCTGTCATCGAGAAGGAAACTAAACGCATTGTGGCAGTGACTGACATTGTGACCAAGCCAGAATTAGAGGAAGCGCTGAAGCATATCAAGATTGAAGGTGCGACCTATGACGACTCTGAAGTCATTAGACGATTAGCCCTATTAGAAGCTAAGCCTGAACCTGATACAAGTCAGTTTGCGACTAAAGAAGAGTTGCAGAATATTTCACTGACTCCTGGTCCAAAGGGTGACAAAGGAGAGCCTGGACCGCAGGGTACTCCAGGAGACGTCGGTCCTCAGGGACTTCCAGGTCTACAAGGTCCACCAGGACCTAAAGGGGAAACAGGTGAACGTGGTCCACAAGGCGACATTGGCCCAAGAGGCGCAGACGGTTTACAAGGCATTCAGGGTGAGCGTGGGCGAGATGGAGAACCTGGACCTCGTGGAGAACGAGGGGAACAAGGACCTGCTGGCTTACCTGGACCAGTCGGACCTCAAGGGCCAATCGGTTTAACTGGACCAAAAGGAGCAGATGGCCGTGATGGTGTAGGGATTCCTCAAAAGTTGACTTTATCAGGAAATACACTCATTCTTTCTGATGGTGGCGGAAGTGTTAGTTTACCAAGTCAAACGACTACAAACGCACCCGCTGGACAAGTCAATGAGTACGAAATCCATGGCCAAGGTATGCCAAATGGTAAAGTCAGCGCCCCTGTGGGGACGACCTATGTGGACACAGCCGTTACTAATGGAGCTTTAAAATGGATAAAACGCTCAGGAACTGGCTCTCAAGGCTGGGAAGTCTTGACTGGTGATACTGGCTGGCGAACGCTGAATATTGTTTCAAAGTTAGGCGCATCTTATCTTAAAGTCCGCAGAAAGAATGATACAGTCATGTACCAGTTTGGTGGACTCAGTTGGGGTTGGTTCGGTGTTGTAAGGCGAGGCGGTCCGGGGTACAGTATTCAACCATCTGACCGTGAGCGAAATTGTTTTATTTTAGGTTTGGGTGGAGTCCCTGTCGGTTTTAGGTCAGAATTTAGTCTGATAGGCGGTATCTATAATGATAAGGGAGTGTCCTACGGGACTTGGTATTTAGGTGGAGCGGGCGATAGTAATATGTTACGCTTCCAGTTTACTAACCCAGTGCCTACCGATAGAGACATTGGAGATATCCGTGTAAGTTCTATTTCGTATCTTACAAGTGAACCATGGCCGGAACGATTGCCATAAAATGAAAGGAAATAATAAAAAATGGATATTGATACAAGCAGATATAGAGAAGGACTTCCGCAAGTTGGTTATGCACCTTACAGACAAGTACACGCTCATTCAACAGGTAATAAAAACTCAACAGTTCAAAATGAAGCAGACTACCACTATCGTAAAGACCCTGAACTTGGGTTCTTCTCTCACGTTGTCGGAAATGGCCGTGTGATGCAAGTAGGACCTGTAAATAACGGTTCCTGGGATGTAGGTGGTGGCTGGAATGCAGAAAGCTATGCAGCGGTTGAACTGATTGAAAGTCATTCAACCAAAGAAGAGTTCATGGAAGATTATCGTCTGTATATCGAATTACTTCGCAATCTAGCAGATGAAGCAGGTCTTCCAAAAACGTTGGATTCAGACGCATTAGAAGGCATTAAGTCACATGAATACTGCACAAACAATCAACCTAATAATTATAGCGACCACGTTGATCCATACCCTTACTTAGCAAGCTGGGGTATCAGTCGCAGTCAATTCAAATACGACATCGAAAACGGACTAACCGTTGAAAGAGGTTGGAAAGAAAATTCTACAGGTTGGTGGTATGTACGTTCAGATGGCTCTTATCCAAAAGAGAAATTTGAAAAAATCGATGATACCTGGTATTATTTTGACGGTTCAGGATATATGCTTGCAGACAAATGGAAGAAACATTCTGATGGCAAATGGTACTATTTAGACCCTTCAGGAGCCATGGCCACTGGCTGGAAGAAAATTGGTGGCAAATGGTATTACTTCGACAATGAAGGAGCTATGAAGACAGGCTGGGTTAAATATAAAGATACATGGTACCATCTCAACGCTAAAAACGGTGACATGGAATCTAACGCATTTATCCAATCAGCAAACGGTAAAGGCTGGTATTACCTTAAACCAGATGGTTCACTTGCTGACAAGCCTGAATTCGTGGTTGAGCCAGAAGGGCTTATCACGACGAAATAAAAATAGAAAGAAATTCAAAATTTAATTACACTAGACCGCTCAGTTTTGAGCGGTCTTTTTTGTGCTCTAAAAAACACTCTCGCCCCAAACTCGCCCCAAAAGTTTTTTAAAGTTATCCTTTTTTATCCGAAAATAAAAACAAAAAAGCCCGTAAAATCGGGCTTTCTTTTCGGATAAATTCCTATAAAATAGTATAAAAAAGGCGGTAGACGGATTTGAACCGACGATCAAGCTTTTGCAGAGCCGTGCCTTACCACTTGGCTATACCGCCTTAACTTTTAATATTATACCTTGAAAATTTCTTCCCGTCAATAGTTTTCTTTTCTGAAAGCAGAAGATTTATCACTTTCAAAATCTATGCGACAAAATATTCTGAAAATTCGTTTACTTTTTGTGAAAACTGTGGTATAATCTTCAATATCCACTATTTAAAACGAGGAGTTTAAAAAATGAAAAAAAGTCGGATTCTTGCGGTAGCAGGAGTATCCTTGCTTGCAGTAGGAGTGCTTGCTGCATGTTCAAATTCAAATGCAGGTTCAAGCAATGCAAAATTAGCATCAGATTATAAATACGTTTATTCAGTTGACCCTGAAACATTGGATTATGTTGTTAACAATGTTGATTCTACTTCTTTTGTAACGACAAATGCAGTAGATGGTTTGCTTGCTAACGATAAATATGGAAACCTTGTGCCATCGATTGCTGAATCATGGACAGTTTCACAAGACGGTTTGACTTACACTTATAAAATCCGTAAGGATGCTAAGTGGGTTACTGCTGAAGGAGAAGAATACGCTCCAGTTAAAGCCCAAGACTTTGTGACAGGTTTGAAACACGCGGTAGAAGGCAAATCAAAAGGTTTGTCAGTTATTAGTTCTTCAATTAAAGGACTCGATGCTTACATTAACGGTGAAACAAACGACTTCTCAACTGTTGGTGTAAAAGCTGTTGATGATAACACTCTTGAATATACATTGAACCAGCCAGAAACGTTCTGGAATGACAAAACAACAAACGGCGTGATGATGCCAATCAACGAAGATTTCCTTAAATCTCAAGGGGAAAGCTTTGGTGCGCCTACAGATCCATCATCTATTTTGTACAATGGACCATTTGTTTTGAAATCAATCACTGCTAAGTCTTCGATTGAAATGGCTAAGAACGACGCTTATTGGGATAAAGATGCTGTTAAAATTCAAAACATCAAATTTACTTACTTTGATGGAAAAGACCCAGATATCATTGCTAAAGGATTCTCAGAAGGCCAATACAGTAAAGCTCGTATCTATCCTACTAGCTCAACATATGAAAAATATGCTTCTGAGTTCAAAGACAATATCTTCTTTAACGAACCAGGATCAGCTATTGCTACTGTAAGTGTGAACTATGGTCGTACAACTTATAACCATACCTCAAAAACAACAGATAGCCAAAAAGAATCTACAAGAAAAGCTTTGCTTAACAAAGAGTTCCGTCAAGCTCTTAACTTTGCGGTAGACCGTAATTCTTACTCAGCTCAGACAAATGGTACAGAGGGAGCTGCGGTTGCAATCCGTAATACTTTCTCACCATATGACCTTCAAGTTGGAGACAAACAGTTTGGTAAACTTGTAGAAGAAAGTCTTGCGAAGACAAACTCAAGCACATGGTCAAACGTATCGCTTGCTGATTCACAAAACGGTCTCTACAACGAAGAAAAAGCTAAAGCTGCCTTTGCAAAAGCAAAAGAAAGCTTGAAAGCTGAAGGAGTAGAATTCCCAATCCATTTGGATGCTCTAACCATCCAAGAATCTACAGCTGTTGTGAATCGTGTTCAATCGCTTAAACAGTCTATTGAAAACGTACTTGGATCTGACAATGTTGTCATCGATCTTCAACAAATGACTCAAGCAGAAGCATTACCACTTTCATTCAGTGCTCCAACAGCGAAAGAACAAGACTGGGATATTCATACGTTAACTGGATGGAATCCAGATTATCAGGATCCATCAACATTCTTAGACCAGTTCACGATTAAAGGCGGAAACACTCGCTTGCTCATGGGTATTGATAAGGATACTGATGCATCAGTTATCCAAAAACTTGGTTTGTCTGACTATGAAAAATTACTTGACGATGCAAACAAAGAAAATCAAGACGTTCAAAAACGTTACGAAAAATATGCCCTTGCTCAAGCTTGGTTAACTGATAACGGTTTGACAATTCCTGTTATGGCAGGTCCAAAAGAAACCGCTGTTTCATTTGTATCTAAAGTTATTCCATTTACTTCTGCTTACTCAGCTGCGGGTCTTAAAGGAGAAAACTCAGGTTACTTGAAATACACTGAGGTTGGAGAAAAACCTATTACAAAAGAAGAATACCAACAAGCTCGTGAAAAATGGCTTAAAGAAAAAGCTGAATCAAATGAAAAAGCTCAAAAAGATTTAGCAAGTCACGTGAAATAAATAATGCTCATTAGAACTTTCTCTCCAAAAGGAGAAGGTTCTTTTGGGATTTTAAAGGAAATAATATGAAAAAATATGTTTTTATGCGTATCTTGCGGTCGTTAGTTTCTATCTTTTTAGTAACGACCTTGATTTACACAATCATCTATACGTTGGTTCC
>FLSH01460349.1_pt1 | contig 43061 bp, 56 predicted proteins | sample 1550441 | NCBI WGS metagenome assembly FLSH01 (sample SAMEA4031756, study PRJEB14383) | metagenome | biome: human; feature: oral; material: saliva | place: Philippines | collected 2014 | reverse complement strand
TAAGTTTGAACGAGTGTCTTAGATAACTGATGATTCACATCACTCATCCAACGGGATTCTCGTTCGCTTAAGAAACGTAAACGACGTTTTGCTGATTTCGTTCCTTTAGCTTGAAGACATGCTCTCAATTTAGCATAATGTTTGCGTTTCTTTGAAATAAACGCACCATTGACAAAACGAGTTTGACCTTTTTCGTCATAAGTTGTTACGATTTGACGTAATCCACGATCAATCCCAACGACATGTTTCAAGTCTTTCATTTCGAAATTAAGAACCTCTTTAGTAGCCGAAACATGAAAGAACCAATGTTTTCCACTTCGAACTACCTTTCCAGTCCCTAATGTCCATGAACCATCGAAATAATGGTTTTCGGAAAGACCATAAACCTTGACAAAAATACGTCCGTTAATCGTATTCATAGACAATAAATTATTTTTAAAGCTATAATCACGATTTCGAACTAAGTCTAATTGAGGACGTTTAAATTTAATCGGTTTCCACAAAAAAGTCAAATCTTTTTTAATATAATTAGGAACGTCTTTTCCATGGTTATCCTTTTTATAACCATCCCAAACTCCTTGTTTACGGAGTTGTGTTTGAACCGTTTTATAACGTGCAATAACTGTCTTAAAAACAGATTGTGTCATTTGCGACTTCAAACCAAATCGATTACGAAGCTCATGATAAAGAGCCGATTGTAATTCGCTTTGTTTTAGAACAAAACCATGTTCGAAAACATATTGTGAGACAAAATTACATGCGTCACGATACGCAATCAGCGTATCATAAGCACTTTTTCGATCAACTTCTGACTGAAACACGATTCGTAATTTGGAGGTTAAACTGATTTCCATTTTTCGGACTCCTTTCACTAAACTTCATAAAATAATTATATCATAGATTTTTAGTGAAAACAAATAAAAAGTCAAATTATTGATAAGCTTTAAAGAAAGGAATGCCCCCGATTAAAATCAGGGGTTTACATTGTTTAAATATCTATATGAATATCAATACAGGTGTTTTATTTGTAGTGGGCTATGTTGATAATTTTATCAATGTAGTTAAAAATTTTATTCAATTCCATTTTTTTATATTTCCCTTCTAAAAAAGTAAATTAACTAAAATGACATTAATCTCTATAAATGTTTGTTCCAACAACTCTCTCTTCGTAACTTGTCCGTTTTTGACAGTAAGTTACATAATCCTCATATGAAGAAAAATGAACTTTTTCGAATGTTCGAGCATCAATAATGTCTGTCTTATCTTCATCCCAATTTTGGAATAATTCATAGGTGTTTGACACTAACAAAACTCTCAAATTACTAGAAGCATTATGATTTACAAATTGACGGATCATTTGCTGAATTTTGATTGCGAAGTCAGGGCTTAATCCTGAATCAACACTATCTATCAACAGTACAAAAGGAGTATCTTTATCTTTGATAACTTGTTGCGCGTGGTTGACTAGTTCAAAAATACGCTTCAAATCCAAAATTCGTAGTTGTCCTTCCGAATATTTGATTCGCTCTAATTTTACAGAATAAGTACATCCTGCCAAACCAAGCATGGTCATGAAGTCATTCTCTTTATACCCATCATAGGTAAAAATAAGAGCGTTTGGCTGCTCGTAAGTTGGTTTAGAAAGAACAGAATCAACAGTTGATTTTCGAGTAGATGTTTCCACTTCAAAAGTTGAATAAAACTTGTGTTCTTCTTTATAAATTTCTTGAACACTCCTTTTTACCCTCGTCAACAAACTGCTCTTCCCATAGCCATTAGGTCCTGCAATAATGGTAAGGACCTTATTTAGTTCTAATGTATCAGGATAAGTAAGGTGCGTATCATCTGGATGATTATTTAGCTGAGTTATTTTCATTTATTCACCCTTATTGGTCTTAAATCTCTTGTTTAAAAATTGCTTTTGGTTCATCTTCTTCTGTTGAATAGATTGCGGTGAGTAGTTCGTTAGGATGTTCAAAATTGTCGATATGAACGATTGTATCGGCAACTTCATCACCTTCTCCAGCTACGGCAATATCCACCAAACAATTGTTGTTACAAGGGTCAATTTTAATAATCAATTTTTTGTCCGTATTCGGAATTGCCGTTCTAGCGTAGATTTGTTTGTCAACATTTTCAATCTCTAGCTGTACAAGTCGCTCTGATTCACTACTTACAAAAATATCTGCCATTTTTATTTCCTCTTTTCAAAAACTATTTATAGCAAGAATATATCACATATTCTTGTAACTATTACCTTCCAACACCTTCTAGCCAACGATATAATACGTCACTATTAACAGAAGACACAACTTCGCAAGAAATTACATCAGTAGGTGAAAAATATTCTACTATAAGTAAATCTAAAATTTTATGCCTCAGTTTAGGATAATTTTTAAATACATATTTCCAGAAATAGTCGCCTTCTTGATCATCCCCTATCCAACCCCAAAGTCGTATTTTCTTTTCCATAAGTCGAACCTCGATTGCTATTGTGCGACTTTTTGAAAATTCAAAAATAATTCTGTTTTCATTACCTTTCTCTAGGCTACCATCAAAATAAACAATATCTAATAATTTCAAGATTCCCTCAAAATTCCTGCATTCAATAGCTTTTTCAACCTGGTTTTGAAAGTTATAAACATCAAAAATATCCATCTTTTTTCTCTTTTCAAAAATTATTTATAATAAGAGTATATCACAATACGTTCCATTTGTCAACGTTTTTTAGGGCATAAAAAAACACCAGATGAACTGGTGCCAAAAACGAGACATTTTTGAGAAGAATTACCTTTGGAAGTAACCAGCTTCCAAATGAGTAAATGGGACGTGCAAAACTACAAAATTCTTAATTCGGGTTCATTTTAAAACCTAAATATATTATATCGAAAAATATTATTTACTGCAATACTTTTTGAACAATGATTCCAAAATCTTCGGTTTCAAAAAGCAAAGTTTTTACAATCCTTTGATCCCATGCCAAACAGAATGGTTCCAAAACAAAAGGAGAAAAGTAGAAAGGTGAATTTATCCTTTGGCACCATGTCAAACAGAATGGTCCCAAAACCAGAAGTATATACAAATGGCATCACTTACGCCTTTGGCACCATGTCAAACAGAATGGTCCCAAAACCTCGCATTCTTCTATTTAACATGATTGGAGTTGATTAAAATAGATTTCTAGGCGTTGAACAAAAGAAATTTATCATTGCGTTTCTAGCGAACGTACCTTAATCAAGAATCCTTAATTACCAAGCCTGCCTACGCTCCAGCTTAGCGGTAATCTAACGAGGATACCAAATGATCCCCGTGCGATCATTATACCACTAAAACTCTCAGAAATCAAAAAAACGTCAACATAAGCTGCTGACGCTATAAGAGTATTTTTATCCTTTATTTGATTTTACACTTCCAGTCTTTTCATTCAGAACATGAGATTTTAACATCTTCTCGAAAATCAGAAAATGTTCCTTGCTGCTTTTGTAACTGCTCAAAAACAAAGAAATAAAAACAACTGTCCCAATTGTATTGATAATTCCATCATTCTTGGTAAAAAGCATGCAAATTAAGCCGACTATCAAAGTCACAATAGAAGAAAATACCACTGCTTCAAAAAGATAGCCAAAAAAGCGAATCCATTTCACTTGAAAAAGAATATAAAAATTCTTTTTATAATCTGGACCAATTATTTTATCTAAAAATTTCATCATCTTTTCTTCCTCTTTATTCCACAGAACTTTTTGGCACGTAATCAAAAGTATCCTGGTATTGGATCTGATAAGAGTTTTTATCTTCGCCAATGATTTTTACAGTTGTTTTTTGCTTAAGAAAGTCTGAAGATTTTGCGGTAATTTCAATAACCTGACCTTTTTTCTTAAGATTATAATAATTTTCAATGCGCCCATTTTTGATTTCATTGATTTTTTGTTGTCTTGAAAATAGTTGTTTAGTGCCAAATACACCTAATAAACCAAATGCAATAATTCCTAAAATGATATAAGTATGGACAACTTTTTTATAAACTTTCTTTTCATCTTTCATGAATACATCAGTCCATGATAAACCAAAGAACAAGATGACAACAAAAGCCACTATTAGGATTAATGTGTAAGGTGAGTAGAGTGGGTCGAGTGTATTAAGTAATTTTTCTAACATTGTTTTCCTTCTTTCATTTAGCTGTAGTCATTCAAAGCAATCATAAAATTTTTTGCGAACTGGTAGCAACGTTGCTTTAGAATAATTCTGCTCGTTCAACTTAGCAAATAATTGCACACTTACTTCATGCATTTAGTTCCTCTTTTATAACCAGCCCTATAAGCTGATAAAGTTACTTTCCTGGAAATATTAACCCAACAGTCGAGATTTTCATTGTACTCGTAAGGATAGCAAGTGACTTCTGAATCATTTTCGCCTTTTGTTGTTCCTAAGACAACTTTCCCATTTTCCACATAAACGTTTTTTCCGTAAACGATATGCCAACCATCTTTATTTGCCATAAGTTTACCCCCTTTTTTCTTTTTATATAATTACATCATACAACCGTTCTTGGTTATTGTTAATACTTTTTTACGTTAATTATTCAAAGTAATCATAAAATTCTTTGCGCACTGAGCGTTCAGTTTTTGTAGGAGACTTAGAGATGATTCTACGAAACAGTTCGAAAGAACGATTGAAATTCGCTTTGTATCGGTCCGCATCTAAAGTGTCAACGTCAATTCCATTTAAAAACTTGAGTAACAACTTTTCCTCAGAATAATTCTGTTCTTTTAACTTAGCAAACAATTGCATGCTTCCTTCAGGGTCTTGTTCTGAAAGGGTAGCAAACAAAGCAAAACTATTACTCATAAGTAGATCAACATCACGCGCTGCAATATCAACCAATCCCTCAATGATCTCCTTGCGACATTCGTTTTCCTCACTTGTTAACGGACGTGCTAATGGAGGACTACTGTCTTTCGACTTTTTCAATTCGATAAATAAATAGATACTAGCCAAAAGCTCAAAAACTACTAACGGAATAACAACTTTGAACGAAATGGCTACAACAATGGCAATCACTTGCAACGCAAAGGCCGAAATATAAGCAACCATCATGTTAGAAAAATGTCCAAAGCGATAGCGTTTATAAATAAAGTATCTAGACATTTCTGCGTCATAAGAACAAACCATTATAGCTAGCGTAAGTAAAATAAGTAAAATTAGAGTAGCTAAAATACTAAGGTTTCGAATGGCGTGTTCAACTAAATCTTGAGTTGATTTGAATTGCAATAAATAGAAGGCTCCAATAAATAAGACAAGAGCTGTTAGAGTAATCAATGGAAAGAATATTGCAAACTTGACTTTTTTCAAGACCTCTTTAATTTCTTCTTTTGCAGGTGGGCGTTGATAGATTGTTTCTGTCATTTTTTTCTCCTTTATTCTTCAAAAATCTTCTTCAATTTTTTATTTTCACTTGAGCCTAATGTGATCTTAATTTCACCAGTCTCATCATTTTCTTCAGGTGTACCAGCCTCACCAAACATTTTACGTGCAAATCCTTCAATTGGGCGGTACTCAACCTTAGTAAACTGCGAATTGTTCAAATCAACTTTATTTCTCACAAAATTATCTTTGGTTATCGCCACCACTTTCGTAAGTTTGTTCTTCCCTTGAGAGACAGTGATTTTTACATCATAAACTACTGAATCGCTATTGAGCTTATTATATAACTTTCGAATATTGTCACTTGAATTTTCACCAGCTTTGATAGAATATTTTTTTTGATAACATCCTTCTTCAAAACTAATTTCAACAGAAGCATTTTCATTATTGGTGTACACTTGTTTCCACGCTTCGTTTGAAATAGGTTGTTTTGTTAAGAAAAAGATTGTTAGAGTAAAGACGATGCTAACCAAAATAATAGACAAACATAAAAAAATAAAAGGTCCCATAAATATTTTTTTATTTGTCCATTTATCAGGCAAACGGCACATAATATAAATCAAAGCAAGAATAATACAAAATCCATAGAGTATTATTAAAGCTGGCCAATCTAAAAACATCTTTAGCATTATATTCTCTCCTATTCCTCAAATAATTTCTCAAGTTTTTTGTCCTTGCTTGACTCAAATGTAATCCGAATTTCGCCTTCTGCGTCCGAGGCGCGTGGTTTACCTTGCTTACCAAAAAGTTTTGGTGCAACGCCTTTGATAGGACGGTACTCGATCTTGGCAATCTTAGCATTACTTGGATCAACATTTTTAGCTTTCACATTATCTTGCGTGATGCCCACTCGCTTGACAAGTGTATTGTCGCCACTTTTTGCTTTCAGCTCAATTTTTAGAAAAATATAATTACTAGCAACTCCCTGCAACGTTTCTAAATCAACTGGAGATTTGCCTGTCACAATTGTTTGTTTTTTGCCTTCATCTGCATAGGTAAGTTCAATGGTCGCATCCACATTGTTTTGGTAAATTTGTTTCCATGGCCCACCTGAAACAGGGAGGTTAGAACTAGTGAAGAAAACCAATAAACCAAGAACAACAAACGACACAACAAGTGTTACTGCTGGGGGCAATGGATCATTATTGTTATCTACTTGATATAATATCCCTAAAAAAGATATAAAGATAAGACCCATCGCAATATAAGTTAATACCGTACTATTATCTAAAATAAACTGAATCATATTTTCTACTTCCACTCCTCACTAAATTTGTATAAAAACGTAAAGTCGTTTTTAAGGCTACCTGAGCTGTGTTTTGGAGTGAAGTATTGCACGCCACGGAACAACTCCCATGAGATACCTTTTTCCTCCAACTCATCTTCTATGCTTGTCAAAACTTTCTTCCCAGCTAATTCTAGGATTTCCTTAGCGCTTTCGTTATAAGGGAAAGATTGCAACTGAAGTTCAACACCCTTATTAGAGATTACGATTTCAGCCTCTCCACGCCATGTTTTGACTGGTAAAATCAACTTATCGTACTTAGAAATAAAATCTAACTCAGAGTAAGCCTCCAAGATAGGTTTTACTTTAGCAGCAAGCTCTCCATCTGTAAACAGAAAACCTTCTACTAAGTATTTATCAATTGTTTCCATAATTCACCTTTTTATTTCCAACCTTTACAAAAATCGTACAAGGCATCAAAATCATCCTTTAAATCACCTGAAGGCTGTTTCAAAACGAAATATTGTACGCCACGGGAAATCTCCCATAAAATACCCTTGCTGTCAAATTTAAAAATCTGACTACTGCTCATCCATGGATCATGAGTAATCAGTTGAAGTTCCAAAACATCATTCGAAATAAAGATCTTCGCTTCCCCACGCCAGGTCTCAATAGGTAAATGGAGTTCGTTATCATCACTGACAAATTCAAGTTCAGGGTAAGCTTCGATAAGTGGCTCTACCTTGCTAGCAAATTTTTCATCTGAAAAGGTGTGTTTCCCCACTAAGTATTGTTCAATTTTTTTCATTATTTATTTCCTCTTTCTTTATTTTGTTTGCTTTTTTAAGACCATTTGCCATCGGGCTGTTTTTCAAAAATTTCACATTCTTCTAATTCTACAGAATTAGGTTCACGATATGGGCGAGAATTTCTAGTTCGAAGAAGTCCGTATGGTTCATGTAAAATTTGAATTGCTCCTCGTAAACTTATTTTATATTTGTCTAAGATTGGCTCAATCAATTTGCGATATTCTTGAACCGTTCTTACATCGCGATTAAGCAAAATCATTGCACCGTCTTCCCTTTGATATTTAAATTTGCAAGTAACAATCTTATCCTCTTCAATGAAAGTGTAAAATTGAATGTCATCACCGTTAACAAAATATTCACCTCGTGTATTTAAAATATTCGATGAGCTGCTCTCACAAACATCTTTAATCAAAGATAAGAATTTGGTATCATCGTTTAAACTCAAAATTCCTTTAGCATGATCAATCATCTGTCTAAAATTCCGGGAATACGTATAAGTTGCTTTCAAATATGCTTTTACAGCAGGATTGGAGCTATTGGTTAATTTGACAAGATCTTCATTGAATTCTTTATCAAATTCGTGAATATGAAGATCTAAGATACTTCTAACAGAGTTTTCATCTGTTACTAAGTCTTTTACCTTCACTTTTACCAATTCGATAGGGCCAACTGTAACAAGAGATTTATTGTTGCTAGAACCAACAATCTCATAAATAGAATTTTCATCAGTGGCATAAGCTCCAATTTCAAATGGGAGGTTGCTAAATGTTTTTTCATCTGTGTTGCTAATGCGGACATCATACCCATCTGACGGAAAAAGGTCTTCATAAGTAGAGCCTTGTTCAAATGTTCGAACTATTTTTCCGTTGTTAAGTGTAGGTATAAAAAGAACCAAATCTCCCGTGACACAATCCTCAATAAAATATCCAGCCCAAGCTCCATTCACGACATAAATTCCTGTATTCTCTTCGATTTTTGATGATTTAGATATAGTCATTTTCTCACCTAAATTTCAACAAATATTAGTAATTTGTTCTGCCTTTCATATCTCTGATTTTTACAATGCCTTCATCTATGTAATCAGGCAAAATTCGATGATAACCATCATCCCCCAATGAGATAACAACACTACCGTCTTTGTCACGGTATCCTTTCACCCAGACTTCTTCAATCAATTCTGTATCCATAGTTTTCAACCTTTCTCAATCATTTTTACTTTTCAATTTTATAAATATGTTCGTTGTATTCTACTTGATATTCCTTTGAATCTTCATGTAAGATAGAAACAGCAATTTCATCTTTAAAGACGCTTGAATAAATGTTCGGTTCTTTCAAAGCAAACTCAAGTTTTCCATATTTTGGTTTTATGTCGTAGTATTTTTTAACTACTGCAGTGTCTGTAGAACCATCTGCATACTGGTATGCAACGAAAGTTTTCGTTACATTATAGAAGCCAAAGCCTACAAAACCAATCAGTAAAACCCAAACAAAAGTAGTCGCAATCAACAAGAAAAAGTGCTCCAACATATTTCTATAATAAAATCCATTTCCCTTAAAGACTTGAACAACCATATAAAACGCAGATGATACTGTCCCTAATAAGAGTATCCCCCATGCTACTATACGGAAAAGCTCTTCTAGAAGATTAGGTTTAGATAGCAAAAGCTCACTTAACATATCTCTCTCCTCTATTTTTATTTACGATTATATAATATCATAAAAGTATACAAATGTCAACTAAATTCAGCATCTAAAATTCCTATAGTTTTATACTTTTTAAAAATAAAAAAAGCGCTATAAAAGCGCCTTATATTCTAAAATGGAAGTCTATGATCCTCTTTCATTTTACTTTCTTCTGCTAATTTTTTTAGTTCTTCAATAGAAATTGGAGAGTCGTAAGTATAGGTATCAATGAGGGCTTGGTTTAACACCTCAAGGATAGCTGGAATAACCATATATTCGAATTCGGCAACCCATTCGTACCACTTAGGATCAATCTCTCCAGCTAACTTATCCGCATAAAATTCGTAAGAGTATGCTGTTTTTGGTTTACTGAGGAAGAATGTAGGTTTTTTTTGAAATTCCCACTTAGTAAGTTCAACTTCTCCAGTAACAAGAGCTAACGATTTTTTCTTTTTGTAATTGGGAAAATAACTTCCTTCTTGCACAAAGCGAAATTCTTTATATCGTTCTGGAATTCGTTTGTAATTCAAGTAATCACATTGGATGAGAAATCGTCTACCGAAATCTTGAAGAGATTCCATATAAACGAAAGGATTGTTAATAGACTTCAACGTATAACCAGTTTCTTTTATAATATTTTCAAGATATTTCCCGTTGATTTTGACAACTGTAGTGAAATTATTAATAAATTCTTTTGCTAATTGAATCATCTTTTTCGTAGAGAAAACATCATTCATAGCAATATAGATATTACCAGTAGCTTTACTATATTCAAACTCAAAATCAAATATCGCCCGAAATGGCAAAGCAACATCAATTTTAAGTTCTCCACTAAAGAATCTTCCTTCATATAGGGAAATAGGTTTTAAGTGGTTTGTCATTTTGTTAAGAAAGTATGTTGTTAGCACTTCGTGTTCTTTTTGTGAAAATTGTTCGTTTGACATGTTTTACCTCTCTAAATAATGTTTTTTTGACTTTCTATTATGTCCAAAATGTATCTTCATAAGCTAATTTTTCGTCCCAATAACGTTCTTCCGCCTGCTCCAAGCGATCCCACGCTAGCTCAAAATCATCTTGTGAACAGACTAAAAAGCCAGGGTCGAACCAACGAATATCTGAAGAATTTTTCTTGCTATATTCTTTTACAATGGCTAAATATTTTGTCAAGTACCTGTTCAGATATTCAGGTTTTGTTAGCAACTTTCCTGTAGCCTGAGCCACAGCAAAGACTGCCATTCGCTGCTTCCTTGTCGCCACAACTCACCCCTTCTTTTGCCTTACTTTCCGTTTAGGAAAACAATGCTCGACTTTGATATCTTTAACGAATTTATCTGCCTCCAACATAAACTTTAAGCTAGGACCTGTTTCTTTTGGTAAGACTGTTAGTTGCTTACTTTTAGAGTTGCTCTTGTTTTTACCAAATCCAATTGCGGTTAGAATAGCCATTGTGCTTGCTACTGAGGACATATAGTCAATTTTCCTTTCCTTGTTTTAGACTTTCTTCGTGTTTGCAACAACAATTTGGCGATAGAAATCATCTGCAAGTTTTAACTTAATTGCATTTGTGTTTGTTGCTAATTCCTTGATACTAACTTCATTGATGACATCAATTAAAATATCTTTCAACTCTTCTAATTCGATGGAATTGAATTTTTGCATTTGCAAAAGTTGGTTAGGAATGTTTCTTAGATCATCAGTTTGGAATAAGTTATGTACAAAACTCGAAAGTACAGTTTGCATTTGGCTTCCTAAGAAAGCAAGCAACTGACTTCCATAATTGTCGCAACTGTCGTACAAGTCGATTGCTTTTTTTATAAATTCACATATGACTGTTTTTTCATCACTAGAAAATTTAGAAAAATTATTAATAAAATATGATTCTTTATCTACGTTGTTTTTAAAAATGCCTAAGTCTAGTTCCGTAGAAAAATGACCGTCTGGTTTAATATTTCCTAAAAAGTCATCAATGGAGAGGGGAATATCTCGCTCCAATACCTGATAAGTAGCAATGTTGAAATCTTTTGCAAGCACCTCAATTGCAGCATCCAAATCTGTAAATGGGGTTATTTTTGTTATCATTCCAGCGACTTCTAACAATTGAGTTTTTGTATAAATTCCATCTGGACTTTTACCAAAGCAATAAAGTCTTACTGTATAATCTTTTTCCATCTTTATTCTCCTTACTTCACACCACGCGCCACAATCGTCTTAAAAACAGCATCATCTTTCACTTCCCTCGCAAGCATATCTGCACGCGCTGCTTTGATATTAGTAAACGAAGTGATCGGATCTTGATTGCCATTGTTGTCTTCCTTGCATTCTACAATATAGGAAAATTGCAACAAATCCAAAATACCATCTTTAGCCAAATCCCAAAGTGAAATGCAACCTGTGCCTTCTAAAATGTCCTGTTCATCAAATCGCAATTCTTTGTTGTATAACTCCGCAACAGTATCTTCAATGCTCGGAACTAAACTGGATACACGTTTTTTAACAAGATAAACATGTTTGTAGTCTTCATCTTGATCCAGCTGGTAGACTTCAGAAAACGCCTTGGTGAAATGAAACGGTGCGCTCTTCTCATCATTATTTAATACTTCCGTGATCTTCTCACTTTTTTCATTCAAATATTCAGCAAACTTATCGTAATCAAACACTTTCTTGTTAATATGAAAAACAATCCCCTTGCTTTTTACCATCTTCAATTACCTTTCTTTTTATTTGTCCTTGTAAAAGTCGCTGTCATTAAGCCATTTTTGGACCTTGATTACGCTATCTAATCGAAGGTTTTCGACTTTTCGATTTCCTTGGCGGAGTTTAGAAATAACAGAACGAGAAATACCTGCCTTGTGTTCGATAAAGTAAGCTGGTACTTCTGGATCTAGTAACAAACTATAAACTTTATCAAGATCAATAATGGTAACTTCTTCCATAGTTTCTTTTTTCTTAGTCTTCTTTTTAATTTCACTCATATTTTCTTTCCTTTTAATTTTATTTTTGGCTCTAAAGCCGTGAACTACCCCTCCCTACATTCCATTAAGAGGGAGGAGCTTCTTGGGTAACGCGCAGACTTAGAATTTAGATGACTAAACCCCAGAGGTTACACGAATGGGCCAAGCTATCCCCGTAGTTCCTACGGTTCTAATTTGATTAAGCTAGACGCAATCCTTCTTTGAGGATATTGACACTAGCGTTGATATCACGGTCGTGATGAGTACCGCAATGTTCACAAGTCCACTCTCGAATAGAGAGGGGCTTTTTGCCTGAACTAAAGCCACAGGTGGAACAGAGTTGAGAAGATGGGAACCATCGACTGATGGTCACAACCTTCTTACCATACCAGTCTGCTTTATACGTCAATTGGCGAACGAATTCATACCAAGAGACATCTCCGATAGCTCTAGCCAAGTGGTGATTCTTCATAAGGTTCTTACTTGCTAAATCTTCAATACAGATCACATCGTGGTTCTTGATGAGGTCTGTACTGAGTTTATTTAGGAAGTCTCTTCTTTGATTAGAAATCTTCTCGTGAATTCGTGCTACTTTCACCTTCTGTTTCTGATAGTTACGACAATCAGAAAGTTTTCTTCCTTTCTTCTTGGCGAGATGCGCTCTTCTAGAGAGAACCTTTTGTTCTCTGGTTAACTTCTTGGATAAGGAAGTAAGAAATCTAGGATTACCCACCTTTTCTCCAGTTGAGAGAATGGCAAAGTTCTCTAATCCTAAATCAATTCCAAGATTAGAGCTGGTTTTAGGCAAAGGAAGAATCTCTTCTTCACAGAGAATGGAAATGAAATACTTCCCTGTCGCAGTTTTGGAGATAGTCGCACTTTTGATCAACCCCTTTGGTTGACGATGAGCTTTTACTTTTACCCAACCAATCTTAGGAAGTTTAACCTTTTCGTCTAGTAGAGCTACCGTTCCATTCTTATTATTCGTCTTGTAAGACTGAGCAGCCTTTTTAGACTTGAATCGTGGAAAACCGAAACCTGATTGGTAGAAAGATTTGTAAGCTTTGTTTAAGTTCAGTTGGACATTACACAAAGCTAAACTATCCACTTCTTTTAACCAAGGGTACTCCTCTTTGTATTGAGCAGGGGTGTTATTCAAAGACTTGCCTGTTTTCTCATAGTGAGCAATCTTATCCGCAAGCATTTGATTCCAGATGAAACGAGAACAACCAAAAGTCTTTTCAAATAGGATTCGCTGCTCAAGGTTTGGATAAAGGCGAAACTTATAAGCCTTCTGTTTCTTCATTCTTAATTCAAACCCTTTTCCCTTCTAACCGCTTATATCCCAACCACCTAAGAGGTGGGGGATTTACGCAGATTTTTTGTTAAAGTATTTGTCAAAAACACCGATTTTATCTTTACAAACTGGGCAATGCGTCCGCTTATACCTTTCTTTTTTACTAAGTTTTCTTAATGCCTGTTTTTTTTCGTTGTCGTTTATTCATTTTTTACCTCTTTAACTTCTACGCCTTCGCAATTGAATACCCAACCGAAGCCATTTACCTCAAGTTGTCTACGGCTAAAGGTAATCATTGGATTATCTTTCAACTCCGCACGAACGATATTAACGAAAGATAATTTATCTCCCATGCCGTACAAATATTGTTCCGTTTTGATTATCCGAACAGTATATAGTTGCCCTTCTTCAATCTCGTAACCAAACTGATGCATATTGATTAGAATTTGAAGTGAATCATTATTCTCAAAAATCCACTGTTTAACATCAGGCGCTTCAGTTATACTGTACCAATTGATCAGATAACTAAACAACTTTGCTTTAAAGTCATCTTTATTCTCTTCATACCAATCGGCCACGAATTGTGGTACTGTTGGTTTCTGAGGTTCATCTAACTGTTTTATATCGTCCCAAAGTTGATTCAAAACTTTAATATGAGGGAAGTCCATTTTAATGATCTTATAACTCTCTTCATGTTTATCAATCAGTTCTTGTTTATTCATTTTTTACCTTTCACCATTATCCAATTTCCTCAATTTCCACGCCTTCACAATCGAAGGTCCAACCGAAGCCATTAGCACGCAAATCAGCTTCTGTATGGTATTCCCTGTAGATCCCAACATCTCCAGCCTTAACACCAAAGAACCAAATGTTGCTGCTGGTGTTTTTCTTCAGGACAGAACCTACGCCTTTAATGGTGATGCGGTAACGTTTTTCCTTCATAACTTCAGTCCGAAGCCACAACTCAGCAAACTCATCTTCTCTCCTCTTTCGATCACCCTCGTTAAAATATTTAGAAATTTCCTCTGGAATTTCATTTAGAGCTTCTTTTAGAGTTTTACTTGGTTTAGAGTTACGAATGTATTCTAGAATTTCCTTATCCATTACTCGTTTTATCCTTTCTGCTACAAATATGCATTTTTGATTTTTTCAAGATGTTCTTGAGAGACATGTTCCCCATACTCATTTACTTGTAGGAACAATTCAATTTTGCTTTTTAGAGGCATTTCCGTTTCACCGATATTTTTATCATAATATTTGATTGTTTTATAGACAAATGGGACTGATTTGAAACAAATAATGTCCTTCAAAGATAAGTCACTGAAATAGAATCCCTCTACAGCAAACCCGCCTTTCACAAACTCTAAAATTGTGCTAATCCGCTGCTTACCATCTAAGACTTCATAATAACCATCTTTGATTTTATTTGGGTTAATCAGGAATGTTGGAGTGACTTTAGTTCTCTTGTTGAAAAGAGATTTGATAAAGCTCTGCTTTTGTTCTAAATTCCAAACGAGACCCCGTTGGTAAACTGGATGAAGGTCGTAAGCGCCTGAACCATATTCTAACAAGAATGATCCAACTGTTGATGTGATATCCATGATATTCAAAGAATCGATTAAGCTTTCTTCATTTTCTACCATGTCTACGAGAGATTTAGTTTCTTCTTCCTGCTTGGTTTTTGAAATTAATTCAATTAAGATAGGGTTGTCTAAAACCTTAGTATTTTCAAGAAACCAAACGAAAACATTTCCATCTTTTTCAAAAATTTCTGTAATGGTTTTTTGATTTGTTCGAGAATCTAAGCTGTTATAAACTTTATCACCAACAGCAAATCCTTCTGCTTCTTTCAAGAAATTAAAATCTGTGTAGCAAGATTCAAGAATGATCTTATTGAAATAGTTCATCTTTTCCTTGGTGGAATCAGCAGCTTTCATGTTTGAAATCGCCTTTTCAACTGCAAAATAATAACGTGGTCGCAAACTTTTGTACAAAGCCAGGACTTTATCAAACTGCTTTACTTCTGTCTTTTTAAATTGCTTTAGTTCAGCAAGAATATTTTCGTCCTGGACTTGAGCCACAAATTCTTCTAACGTTTTAATTTTCTTCATGTTTTTTGCTCCACTTTTATTTTTTATAACTATAAATAGATTATATCACATTAGTATCCAATTGTCAATTTTAAGTATACATTTGTCAACGATTTTTAAAAAGTTTTTTTGTAACCAAGAAATTTTTCAGAGCTAAGTACCCTTAATTATAGGTCGTTCAATTTCATATAAAAAAGCACACTCATTAAGAATATGCTTTGTTTTTTGTAATATGTTTTTGCTTATGTATAATGAAATTCATTCCCTTACATCTTTTTTTGGCACAACATAAATAGCCTCATTATAATTCACATGATATTCTTTATCATTTTCATTTACAATTACAACCGTAGCAGCCTTCATTAGGTTAGTATCATTACCTTTGCGGGTGAAATTTAGTATCTTCCCGTCTTTTTTTACGTTATAGTGTTGACTGAGATTGTCGAACTTGGCAATCCTAGCATAGTAATTTTCCACTTGATGTGTCTTGTAAGCGGAGAAACTCATCGCCAAAAAAAGTAAAAAAGCAAAAATCAAATGAGTAACTCCTTCTTTCTTATCTTTTTTACTAATAGGACCAGAAAGCATGGATATCAAAACTAGAACGGCTAATAAAAACATTATAGAAGCAAATATTATAAAAAGACTTGTTCCCTTCTTTCCAAGTTCAAGTCCATTTGATACAAAAATTTCTAACAAAAACTCACCCTCTTTCTTTTTTATAAATCAACCTTTACATATTCACCTAAATCAGGCTCAATGACCTTTTCTCGTCCGTCTACTTCTACAATCTTGTAATATGGGCTTGATAGTCCCTTAATAATAAGTGAAGAAGTGTTTGTATTAGCTTGGCTTCCAAGTTCACTTACAACCTTGATAAGATCAGGATCATGACGTGGAAGTTCGGAAGCTAAATACTCATCGAATTTTACACCTTTGCGTTCGCTAAGCAAAGATAAAGCTTCATCAGATAATCCAAATCCTCCAAACTGGTCGTTATATACTACTTGCATCATTGTTTTACCTCTTTCTTTTTGATATATTCATCAATAGCTTTTTGGATACCTTTTTCTAGTTCTTCAGGATTATCGTAGACCTCAACCAAACTTTCAATTTGATCCTCCAAAGCTTCACGCTCCTCTTTTGAGTGCCAAACATAGCTTGTAAAGGTAATCCCATCTTCAGGGTGTCCATTCTCAGCCTGGTCAAAACTTTCAGATTCTACCCAAAAACCTTTGTATTCAAAGCTAATGAATCTTGCTTCCACATTCAATTTTATTTCTTTATAAAGAGCTTTTTCGAAATTATCTAGTTGCTCCTCAAGTGAAGTTAAGACTTTTTTGAAAGAACGTTCATATTCTTCATTAAACTCTTCAACACTCATGGTTGCTAATTTAACATTATTCTCTCCATAAGAAGAGTTTTCTACCCAAGTATCTACACTAAAACAAACCGCAGTTTCCGAACCTTCATTTTCAAAATATGCAACAAGGTCAAACTTGTCATAGTCCATTTGTTCTTCTTTAAGCATATTATAAAAATCCAATGCAAGTATATTCTTCTGTCTGCGGGCCTCATCAATAATAGCTTGGAATGTGATCATCTGTTTTTCTCCTTCTTATATTTCTTTTACAACTCTTCCACTCTAAAACCAAATGCTTCCAGGCTCATTTGAGCATCGTAAACATTGTCATAGAAAAGCAAATCGTTTTCAATTGCATCTTCAATATTATCTGTTTCTGCAAATTCTTCGTTTGCAAAGTCGATTAACCGTTGTTCAGTTACTCGTTCCTCAAGCAGTTCGCCATTTTCCTTGTTGTAGATGTTGTACATTACGCTTCCTACCTTCTTTTTATTTATAATATAATTGTATCATAAATAAGCAAATTTGTCAAGTGTGATATAAGAAAAACCCTTCGGAATTAAGGGCTTTTTAGTATTTTTATCTTTCTTTTTTTTCAAGAATTGTTGTTCAATATCCTTTCAAACCAAGCTAAATTATTATCAAAAGTGTCAGAAAGCTCTTCTTTTGAAGGATATTTTTTCCCAAAACCACCCAGAAAAATTATAAATAATTTCACGCTTGGCTCATCATTATAAACACCTTCTGTTGCAGCGTTTACACAGAAAGAAAAAGAGTTGTTCTTTCCTGAATGAAGTATCGCAACAACGCTGTAATAATGACAGTCTTGATAATGTTCCTTTATCTTTTCATAAAGCGAATAAACAATCCACTCTTTCTGTTTGCGAGCCTCATCAATAACGTTTTGGAATGTGAGCATTTAAACCCTCCTTTTTGATGTTTGCTAATACTTTACTAAAGATTTTCTGTAATTGTCTTTACAGCTTCTTTGGTCAACTTAACTCCAATATTCTTTCCGCTATCTTCTGACGTATAAACAAGCAATCCATCATTCATAATGAACTGAACTTGATGTACTGGGATAACAACTTTCCCTTTTTGGACACTATCGACTTCTATATATTTTTTAGCTTTCATTTATCGTTTCCTTCTTTTTTTAATTTTTTATAGGAATTTAAACATCTCTTACACAAACGCTTTTCCTCAATAGCTTCAATATTGAAACTTCCAAATTGTTTAGTGCATTGACTGTATTTTTTGCACAAAGAATCGTGCAAAAGATTGTCGGCACAAACTACAAAAGCATGAATTTTTGCATTTCCATGAACATATCCTGTGCTATTATTTTCTGCACTTTCTATTGGCATTTGCCATACAATATCATCTTGTGTTGCTGATTGTTTCATAGTTTCATAAGAACTCCTTCTAGTATTTATAATAATATCGTATCATAAATAAACAGTTTTGTCAAGAAAATAATAAGAAAAACCCTTTGGAATCAAGGGTTTGTTTAACTCTTTTTTCTGGAATTGGACTTTTGCATGGTAGGTGTTAAACATTGTTCTAAAGAAAGCCCCTTATTCTTCCTTTGATAAAATGTATTTTTTGGTATTCCATGAAATCGAATCATTTCTCTAATACTTTCAAACTTTCTACCTTCATGATCTATACTTTCTTTTGAAGAGGGATTGTAACAAGGCATAAGCGGTGTTGTCATAGCTTTATATTTATCCCATCCTCTGTGTATTCTATTAGAATAGGTACTATACTCTAATCCATTCTGTTTTAATATTCTTTGTAATTCTCTCATTTCTTCTCTATTGTTATATTTTTTTGTGCTATTGTTTTTTCTAATATCCAAAAAAACTTCTAAATCAGAAATATCTTTTTTAGTTTTTTTAAGTTTTGCTTTTCTATGAGCAAAAATGCTTTTATTATAGCAAAAACCTAGTTTACAAGCTATTTTTACAAATGACAATCCTATATTGTTACTATTACTAGTGCTATCGACAATTACTCCATCTATTAAAATCGCACTTTTTCCGATTTCAATAATTTCAACTTCAAATTCTTTAGATATTTTCTCTAGCTCAACAACTTCATACCCAATCAAACCAACCTCTTCTTTGTATTTTTCAAGTGTGTCTAAAAGTATAGTTTTTCCATTTTTATGCAGAAAATAAAAATTGCCCCCATATTGAATAACATAAGGAAGCCATGCAATATTCCCTCCTGTGTATATAATCTTACTTGTTCGGTCTAATATAGCCATCTCATACCTCTTTTTTCATTTGATAGATTGAAAATATTCATCATTCCTCTAAAGTGTTTTTTGCAACCTTTTTGAAAGCGTTAAATTTTTGTTCGGTGGGTGCTAAACACTGTTCTAAATCTAGCCCCTTCTTTTTTCTTCTGAAAAATTGTGACTGCGATACTCCATAATATTTCAGCATTTCTTTTTGATTGCTAAATTCCTTTCCTTTATGGTCGTATGTACTCCCAATTTTTTTAACAGGAGTGGTTTTAGCTTTCTCTTTATCCCAACCTAATTTCAGCCTAGCATAATAGACTTCTTTTGGAATATTATTCTTCTCCAGTTCAGCTCCAATGCCATCATACCCTTTATAGTTTTCCAATAAAAATTGCAAAATTTCCTTATCTGTTTTGTCAGTCGTTGTCCTAACTTGATTGAACCTATATTTTGGAACTCCTAAGAAAGCACCTAAACAGTTGAATGATAAACTGGAATGTTTTCTTTGAAAATGACAATATTTATCATTCAAAATGTAATCTGTGCTTGAAACCTCTATCAATTCTTTAATATAAATATTATCAATCAAATCACCTAGTGGTCTTATTTTGATACCGTGCTTTTCATAACACCTAATCAAATCCGCTGTTTCTTGAAGGGGTACGAGTTCTTCTTTTTTATAATTAAAATACCACTTTCCTCTTGAAGAAAAAGTGTACGGTTGCCAACCAATATTTTGAATTGCATCAGTATATACTGTTTTAGAAATTTTGTCAAAAAAAGCCATTCCTTATATCCACCTCATTTTTAATATTACTTAGTAGGAATATCAAATCCATTTTGTAAAGCGAAAGAATACGCCCAAGAATATTTTCCAACACTCTTAATTCTCGCTTGTTTTTCAATTTCTAACAACATCTTCAATCCGTCAATGTTTCCTAAACGCATTGCTTCTTCAATTTTTTCATCGTAGAAACCATTGTAATCTTTAATAACTTCTTTTAATTCAACACTTTTATCAAAAACTGCGTTAGAATTGAATCTTTCCCAGACTGTACGCTCATACCCTGCGTTATCCCCTCTGGTATTTCTACCTTCTAAACTCCAGTCAAAGATTTGGTCTATTTCTCCATGCAAAGCTATATTATTTGCGTGATCTAGGATAATAGCTGTCTTACCTTCTCTATACCGCATAGCTCTGAAAGCTTGCTGCATAAACATAGCAAGGCTCTCTGTTGGTCTAGTCAAGATAACACAATCTGCGTCAGACATATCAAATCCTTCTGAAATCAAATCAACGTTACAAATAACCTTAATTTCCCCTTTGCGAAAGGCTTCAAGCGTATCTTTTCTATCTGCCTTTCTCATTGTTCCGTCAATATGTTCTGCCTGAATCCCATTCCGTTTAAACTCCTTAGCAAAAGCTTTTGACATAGCTATACTTGGGGCAAATAAGATCGTTTGCTTATTCTCTCCTTTTTCTAACCATGTTTTCAATACATCAGCATAAATCTTCTTTTCATAACTTGAATCTTTCTTGACCGCTTTAAAAAAAGTTTCTCCCTGTACTTGAAGATATTTTGGACTAATAGAATATTGAAAACCAACTGTCGTACTAGGCGCATAATATTTATATTCAGATAAAACATGACTGTCGATTAGTTCTCTAACTGTCTTGCCAATAATAATATTTTGGTATGAGTTATCCAAACCTTTTCCGTCTAAACGCTCAGGAGTTGCAGAAAATCCAATTTTAATAGCTTTTGGATACTTCTCAAACAATAACTGATAGGTATCTGCTTCTGAGTGGTGTGCCTCATCAATCAAAAGATAATCAGGAGCGTCATTGTTATTATTAAAATCTTCAACAACCCCCTTTGTTTTATTGTTGCTACCATTAGCTTTCATTAGTTCGTCAAGTTGTTCTCGAACTTCTATGGTTGGTGCATAGACATACACTAGATGTCCTTGTTCAGTAAGTAGCTTTTCCAGGTAAACCAACATATAGCTTTTTCCACTTCCTGAAGGACTAACTACTAGATTATCTTCCTTGATATTTTGAAGAACACTCTCCACTAACATTAGTTGGTCTGCTCTAAGTTTGATTTTCATAATTTGTTTATCCTTTTTATTAGTGATAATATAGTATCATAAATAGAGAGATTTGTCAAGGAAGAAAACAAGAAAAACCCCTTTCATAAAGGGGTTTTCTAACTTTAGGTAGGCATAGTATCGCCTTAATGTTTTGCCAACTTTAGGTAGGTATGGTATCACCTTGTATAAACATAATAGCATAAACTACTAAAATAATCAACGTATCTGATGAAGAGCCGTATTATTTAGCTTCTTTCTGAGCTTCTTTTAGAGCTTTGTTCATCTCTTCGACTTCTTCAACCATTTGAATGTTTCCTTCGTAATCAAAGAAATCAACTAAACGCCATTCACGTTCTCCAAAACATTCATGAATGTTAGCCATAGTACATTCTTTTGTGCTTTTACGATAGATAAGGTGTTGAAAAACCATTTCTTTAGCCATAGCCTTATCAAAGTTTTCTTGACTAGAGAATGTTTTAATTCGACTATCATCGCCCCAATAAGAAGTTCTTAAAACTTCTTCATCGTAAGCAAAATAAACATACTGTTCTCTCCAAGGTTTCGTTTCATCAATAATTGTTCCTGTGTAACGACTAGCCTCACAAATTGCAAAAATGGCGTAATCAGCATCTCCCCGTTCTTTACGATCTTCATTGTCAATAAATACAGGTTTGCTTACAGCAGCATACACCTTCGGCTTACGAATGACATTATCCAAGTCATTGATTAAGAGCAATTGCTGGTGATTAGCCTTTTCTTCTTCATTTAACCCAGCTACCCACTTGGAATAGCGTTTAGCCTGATACGGAGTGATCACGCGCACATCATGAAGAATCTTAAACGCAGTTAATAGATTCAAATCATAATCCTGAGAAGTGATGTGAAGTCGGTCAATTTTTTCTTGCTCTTCCAAAGCTTTCTTCATCCCGAAAAGGATAGGGAGCATGTGAGAATAATCAACGTAACGCCCAGAGTTCGAAATTTTACCAATGCGTTTTGTATGGATATAGTAATCAATTAGCTTGCTATTGAGAAACTTGAGATTAATAAACTCATCTTCCTCGATATAGAGACTAGGACTAATTTTAGAATCACCACTCCAGCCACTTCCCTTTTCACCTCCAACATAGTAACGATAAGTGAAGTCAGAAAAATAATCAATTCCCTTAATTTTACTCAAACCTTTCTTAACAGAAGTGTTATCTGTTAGTGCGTTATCTCCACGTCCACGCTCAGTTGTTCCCCCACCATAACGTCCAGCCTCATACGTAGCAGTATCCGTGAATGAGTTTAATACATAAATCGGGTCATCAACTTTAGAATAACGATTCAAAATTGGGATGATTTTACTTAGTTCAACATAAGTTGAATCTGCAATTTGAGAATCAGCGTTTGACCAAATGATGTCTGGGTCGGCAAACATGTTCGTTGGAACGTGGTCTAGTTGCAAGATTTCATTACGTTCAATCAAGCCCATGATGAGATTAAACAAATAGTAACGAGACTGAAGGAGAGATAATGATGTTTCTTCGTTAGAGGATTTAGATGTAAATGAATCAGCAGATAAAGAAATATCTTTGCTATCAAGCCATGTTAGCCAAGTATTCTCTCCATTACGGATCAAGACACCTACTTCGTTTGCCATTACGTCACGAACGAATTTCATAACTGTATTGTTTAGTTCGTAACGTCCAGCAGAGTTACGCATTTTAAGGAATGTAATCCCTTTGCTTGTAGGGCAAATATGCTCCAACAGAGCTGGGGAGTGTTTGATTGCGACTTCTAGACTTCCTGAGTTCACATCATACAAGTCTTTCAAACGAGGTAAGTCCTCATCTAAATAAATAAGCTTCTGATGAATGATGATAGGTTGATTTACAGGGGCATTAGCGCCTTTATGAATGTTCATAAAGTCAACGGTTAGACCATTTCGATATTCAAATGCGGTCAAATCTGAGCGCATAATAAGAATTTCATGCTCGTAACGCTTAATCTTCTCTTGAAGTTCTGCCATCATCTTAGCCTGCATTTCATACATAGCTGTGAGTTTAGCTTCCATTTCAGCTTTTAGATTATTAATTTCTGCCAATTGGGCTGTAAAGGCTTCATCTTCAAAATTTGAAACTTTTTCAATCAGTTTATTAATTTCTTCTAGTTCATTTTTTAATGCGACTTGATTCGTTGTTTTCACCATCAACTCATTACCAATAGTTGCATCATTCGAATGTTCTACAAATTTCAACAATTCTTCAGGGACAATATAAGCTTTTGAATAAATCTCAACAACAGCAAATCCCTTGTAAATCCCAATAACTTTAATTTTATGTTCTGGATTAAGTTCTAAAAAATCAATCAAACTTTTTGTCAAGAAAACTTCGCCTGAACGTCCACTTAGATAACGGTTGTGATATTCGCGTGTGATGATCCCTTCGCTAGAAGTAAGCTCGTTGTTGTTCTCTTTATAAAACTCTTCCACGCGCCCTTCTACATCTTCTGTAATAAGCTCTAAGTTTAACATAGCATAGCCGATTGCTTCAGAAAGACGATTTTTCTCTTTCTTTTCCTGCTCTTCTTTCAGCTTGCGATATTCGTGAAAGATATCAGATGCTTCATCTGAGTAACTAATGTTGGGGTTAAATCTTACCATTTTTATCTATTCTCCTCTGAATCTTTTAAGAGCCTTCTCCTGCTCCTTAGTCTTATTTTTATAAACGTCCTTAACAATTTTGTATGTTCTTTATGTTTGCAAGGATAAAATTTTCCGTTTGGCATTAACCAACCTGTGTATCCGCTACGAAAAATATAGATTTTTATACCTATATCTTTACTTTGTGAAAACTTATGTTGCTACAACTTAATTTAAGTTATAGACTTATCCGTTTCGTTCTTCACTTCCTACATCAACGTGTCTGACCTCAAAGTAAAGCAAAACTTTACTTCTACTATCATTTGATACAACACTCAATAGGCTTAAATTCCCCAGTAGCGATGGGTACTTAGGTGATTAACCTCTATGGAAATAATAGGCTAAATTCTCAGCCGCATTTAAGTCTCTGTTTTTTTCTAAACCACAAGAGCCACATTTGTAAACTCTATCTTTTAGTTTTAAATCAGACTTAATAGAACCGCAATAACTACATGTCTTAGAACTAGGATAAAAACGTTCCGCAACAACTAGCTCGATACCGTATCGTGAACACTTATATTTTAATTGCCTACGAAATTCGTAGAACATCGCATTTTGTATATACTTTGATAAGTGTTTGTTCTTCATCAACCCTTTAACATTCAAATCCTCAATGACAATCCCTTTAGGGAGTTGTTTTACAAGAAAAGAAGTTGTTTGATGAATATGGTTCAAGCGAATGAAACGTAGTTTACGGTAAAGCAATTGAATCTTACGCTTGGTAGTTTGTATATTTGAACATAAATCTAAAGAACGCTCATAAATAGGTTTTCGGCTACCGTTTTCAGTTGTGAGATACCCCTTTGTGTTAGCTTGCAACTGACGTGCAAGGTGACGTTGTTCACGTCGTAATTGTTTCTCCAATTGTTTAACTCTGCGACTTTTATTGATATTCTCTACAAACTCACCAGTAGATAATGTTGCTAGTGTTTTTATACCTAAATCTACTCCTATCACTAAATCTGTCAGCTCTACCGAAATGGTAGGAACTTCATAAGTGAAAGATAAACACCAATATTTACCATCAAATGAAATTCTAGGATTTTTATAATAAGAACCTTTTGGAATTTTAGGCAAAGGTTGACTTGTTTTTACAAAACCTAACTTTTCACCTCTAAAACCACCATTAACTCTGCGTAAGGTTTCGTAGTTTACATAAAAGCTGGGTTTTGAAGTCGCCTTAGATTTGTATTTAGGAGCTTTCCCTAAACCTTTAAAGAACCGATTGCGAGCTTCGCCCCAATCTTTAACTGCCTGTTTAATAACGTTAGATCCTACTTCTTTCAACCAAGGGTGTGTCGTACCTTTCAATACAGTCAATTCTTTTCGAATAACCCCCTCAGATAAGGTTTTAGACAAACTCTCATCTTCTAAGGAGTTTAAATAATGTTCTTTAGCTCTAGTTATAGCGTAATTGTAAGACCAACGAGCAACCCCCACAGATTTCCACATCTGCTGTTCTTGTTCATCAGTTAAAACAAGTGCGATTTTCATTCCTCGTAACATCAAAAATCCTCCCAATTAGCGCCTTAATCTTTTTAGACTTTGAATCATTTGTCATTTTTTATGATACAATTGTATCATAAAAGTCAGTAAAAGTCAATTCATTTTTAAAAAAAGTTTTAAAAACATTGGTTTAATAATAGTTTAGATTGACATTTATAATTAGAAGTGTTATAATAAAATTATAAAAAGAAAGTGATTGATTATATGAAGATTGTTGTTTATAATCCCCAGAATGGCTTTTCTGAAGTAACAACCAAGGAATTGAAAACTTACGAAGATTTCAAAGAAATTCTTGAAGATTTAGTATTGGGAAAGTATAAATCTCCGTTTTATCAAGCTTTTGCAGTTGATGAAAGGAAAAAGATAGATCAAGAAATCAATTCTATGACCTTATCTCGTGTTTTAGATAGGGAAGAAGGCTACAAATTCTATGTCAGATTGAAAAGGATTGGGACTGATGGAGGAGTTATCCAGCTAAACCGAGATTACAAGAAATAAAACGCTTCTATGGGCGTTTTTTTGATTGCTGCCATATTACTAATAAATAAAAAGAACCGTTACAATTGTAGCAGTTCTTTTTGTGTTATCATTTTCGTTCCTCAATAACTTTTATCATAGCAGTTGTGTAAAGTCCAAATTTGTTCAACCAGCCTTTTTCGGAAATTTCTTCAATAGCCTCATCAAAATTATAATCTTCTTCAATATCAACAATAAGCTCTTTCGTATTTCCAGAAAAAACACTTCCATAACAAGAAAAACCGTAACAACTATCAATATCAGAAGGGTCAGAGAAACTATTTACATCAAATTCACATAACACCTCATCGTCTTTAATAACTTCAAAGCTCCATCCTTCCACTCCAATAATGAAACGAAGAATTGCATTGTCTGGAAGCTTCACTTCTTCTTTCATGATGAAAATCTCTTCTCTTTCTTCCCAGAGTTTTATAAAATTCTGTTTTAAACTTGCTTCATCAAATTCTCCTTCTTCTAAAAACAGTATTTTATCAATGATACCTGCATTTTTCCCTACTTTAAGATCTATTTTTTGAATTTTGGTGTTCGGTGTTTTTGTCATTTGTTTATTTCTCCTTTGATTCTTATTCTTATTCAGATGGAAGTTCAGCAATAACTTCTTCTAGTTTTCGAAAGTCTTTACCATTTCTAGTAAACAACCAGCCACCTTCTTCAACATCATATAAGTAGTTATAGTATTGATGTTCGTCAAAAACTGTGTTTTGAATAGTAATAGGCTTAATAGATTCCCAAACCTCATTTTTGTCTCGTCCATAGAAGACCGAGACACCATCTTGACGCTCGCCAACATTGAAGCTATGCACAGTACCCTCTGCTGGTTTAAGCTTTTCTTTTACAATAGAAACGTCCCCAAGAGCAACTAAAGCTTTTGCTTTTTCTTCAGAATTATAATGTTCAAGCAACATTCGTCCCAAATATTCTAAGTAACCATCAGAATGATTATAAATGTAACTGATAGACCCATTTTCTCTAACTCCAATAAAAGCGTTTGTTGACATCACTTGTTCCTCTTTTCTTTGTTTATGATACAAGTATATCATAAATAGCAAAGAATGTCAATGCTTTTTTCATAAAAAAAGACCTGGCTTATGCCAAGTCCTTTATCGTGAAATTAACTTTATATTAATTGTTCTTAGATAAATCCACGGGCAGCTAGTTCTTCTTTAGTATATGACTTCAAAAGCCGATTTGCCTCTTCATATTCACGACGGAATGTTAGCTGTGGATCAATCATTTTTTTGATATTTGAAAGTAAAAGCTCACTACTATTATCTTTGATGAAAGCTACTACTTTTTTGAATTGCTCATCTAACGAATAGACAGAACCATCTGCGTGATAAAAACTGCAACTTGGAGAGACGCAAACATCAACGATAGTGCTACTTAATTTTTCTAAAATAGTATAACTGGTGTGAAGTTTACTCATTTTTTCTAAATTGATAAGTTCTTCACCTTCAGTGTGAATATGCGCAACTTCTTTATTTTCTAGTTCTTTAACTTTAACCAAATTCTCCCAAATATTCAAAATCAAATCAAGCACTTCTTGATTAACGACAGTTACTTCACCTTTTGTTTCTGGCTTCATTTTTTATTTAGCTCCTTATTTACTTAATGATAATATTGTATCATAAATAAAGTTATTTGTCAATGTAAGTTCCAAAATGGTGTACGTTTTCGTAGTGTTTTTGTATTTTGGTGTACATATTCGTAAACTTTTAGTTTTTATTTTTATTTTTTTGCAAAAAAAGAAGGTGAACGGATACGTTCGCCCTCTTTTATTATTTTAGATTAATCAATCTAATCATCTTCGTCAGAATCAATCAAATCTTCAACTTCTTCTGCTGACATCAATTCTTTGTTTTTTGCAGAAGCAGACAAAGCTGCCATGAAGGCCTTACCAGTAAAATCTTCGAAGAATTCACTCACATATGGATCTTCAAATTCATTTGGATCAAAAGCATTGATTCCTTTTTTAGAAAAAGCGTTCATTAAGGAGCCATAAATGATCACCATGATCTCCTCTGTTAGTTCTTCAACCTCTTTATCGGTAAACTTTAGTTCTTTGAAAAGCTCACCATGAGGACCGCCTAAGAAACGAACCAGTGTCTTGAGGACAAGATCGAAAATTTCAACTGAACCCAATCCTGAATTTTGGAAAGAAGCCCTTATCTTTACGTCTCCACTACCTTCGTCCTCGGTAATGAGAACTTGTTGAATACCTAAAATGGAGCCTTTCTCTTTAAGAAAATTTTGACTGAACAAAACAGCTTCCCTTGCTGCTTCTTCACGGTGTTTAGCTAATTCTCCGCCTGCTTTCATTTATAAATCCTCCTTATTTATTGCTCAAATCTACTGTAGGAACTTTTGTTTGTGCATCTTTTGTTGCATTCACTAGTTCTTTTTCCTTGAAACCAAAGCTGTTTGCAATGATATTCTTAGGGAAAGAACGGATAGACTTGTTGTATTTAGTAACAGCAGCATTATAGTCTGTTCTAGCTACATAGATCCTGTTTTCTGTTCCTTCAAGCTCGACAATCAAAGATTGAACCTGTTCATTAGAGCGCAAAGTAGGGTAATTTTCAGTTAATACCAATAAGCGGGAAATGGCTGAATCAAGTTCCCCCTGAGCTGCAGTCTTTTCTTTTGCGGATGCATTTGAACCAATTTTGGCGCGTGCATCTGCAATAGATTTGAACACTTCTTCCTCATGTGTCATGTATCCCTTAACGGAATTCACGACATTAGGAATTAAGTCATACCTACGTTGTAAAGTTGCTTCAATTTTAGCTTGCGCTTGTTCTACTTCCGTTTGAGATGAAACTAAGCTGTTGTAACTTCCCATAACACTAAGTGCAATAATAAGCACAAAAGCTACAATTCCACCGATCACATATTGTTTAGTTTTCATTTTTAATTCCTTTCTGTATTACCAACCGCCAGAAGATCCGCCACCGTCGAACCCTCCTCCGTCCCATGATGAACCACTATCAAAACCGCCACCACTACTCCAAGAAGAGCCACTGTCAAAACTGCTTCCGCTGTCCCAAGAAGAACCTCCAAAGAAGACACCACCCCCTGAATCTGAATCATCATCAGAATTATCATGAGATTTTTTCTTCGATTTTTTTTGACTTGTCTGGCTATCTTTTTTGACATATTTATCATCATCTTCATTGTCATTATCATCACTGCTGTAATAATAACTAGAAGAGCTGTGACTACTTGATGAATCGTAATATCCATAAGAAGAATACCTTGTAAGTCGCAATATAAATCGAATCAGTGTAATAGGAACGATAACCACGAATAATACGAAAGAAACTGAAACAAACATAACTTCAACAAGTTTACGCAATTCCTTAGTAGTCTTATCAGAGTTTTCTTCTTCAGAAAATCCAGCAAGCTCACTTATCCAACCTTTAAAATCATCGCCCTTTCCACTTTCTTTCCCTGATTCTCCAGAGAATGCTGTAGCAAATTTGGCATCTAGTCCATCCAAATAAGCGTCCATTCCCCCAGAATAATCCGACTTCCTGAAGTAAGGCTTGATTAAGTCATTCAGTTTACTTGTATCACTATCTGTAAGTACAGTAGCAAGCTCATTAGATGTTTCTGTACGAATCTTTTTGTCTTTCACGGCCACTAGAACTAGAAGCCCCATGTTGGTTTCTTTATAGCCGACTTTCCAATTTCTAATGGTCTTGTTTGCTACTTCCTCCAAGTTGCCATCTAAACTATCAATAATAGCTACTGCAATTTGAGGTTTTTCTTTCATTTTTCGGTATTTTCCGTTTAACTCTTCTACCTTTTTAACAACATCTTGTGAAAGATAGCCGTAAGGGTCGTAAACGCCACTTGCGGGGGCTTTGTCAGGGATACTATCTGCCAATACTCCCTTAGCGAAACCTAACCCAAACACGATTAAGAACGCAACAAAAAATACTTTTAAAGCCTTAGCGAGAGGTCTAGTTGATTTATTTTTCCGCCTCATTTCTATTTTTCTCCTTTTTTTCTATTTTTTATTTCTTTATCTCTTTTACATTTTTCCACCTTTTATTATTTCTTTCTGTTTTTATTATACAGGAAAATAATATCATATAAGAACTACATAGTCAAACTAAAGTAGCAAAAAAAGGAGTTAAGAACTCCTTTTTCCTTTTGTAAATTGTTTTTACTGCACCTGTACTAAATCCTTTCGAACTACAAAATTTTTATGATTGTAACTCACTTCATAGAAAGCTTTTGTTTCTTTTATGATCGCTAATTCTTGATTTTTCTTGAAATAATAAGAATAATCACTTTTTTTATTTAACAGTTTGATCTTATTACCTTCTTTAGATAGAGTATAAAAATCATCAAGCTTGCCATTTGTAACATTCCTTTCCGCCTGGTGATAAACACCGAACGTCCCAACTGTTAATGAAATGGCACAAAGGAAAGATAGTAATAGGCTAATGCTTGTACTGCCATAGTTCTTTTTGAGAAACTTGGATTTTAATTGTACAGCTCGCCTAATGATGACAATAAATAATACAGCTGCAACCAATGTAAACAGAAAACTAGCTAATAGAGGATAGACCGTGACATCCCCTAAATAACGTAAAATGTGATTTGAATGTTTCATGTTTTATCCTTTTTTTCTATTCAAAGAATTTTGTATATTTATCGTAAGAGCTATCAATCGAATAAAATCCATTTTTCTCAACTTTCTTTAACTGCAATAACATCTTAAGCGCTTGTTCTTTGTATTTCGCATAAAGCCAATCTTCTTGCAAAGGTTCACAAATCGTATCAAAGTAATTAATACAACGGGTTAGCATGAATGCTTTGAAATCAACATTGAGGATAGTTGCTTCACTATCGATTACTTCGTCTAACAATCTTCCAGAAATATAACCTAAACCTTTAGGCAACTCTTCTGGCATTGTATCCGCAATAAACGCAAATTTTGCAATCTGTTCTGCCACGTTTTGGTAATCTGATTCGCGACTACAAACCTTATAAAAAGGTAAAAAATCCCCTTGTCGTGAAAACAAGTAAAAGTACAAAAAATCATTCAACAATTTACGTGAGTCATTTTGCACTCTAGTTAGTGGCTTTTCAAGTTTTGGCTTATTAATTAGCAACTTCTGATTGGTACGGTTGATGAAAATTAGCATAAAAACTACCGATATGATATACACAATTAGTGCAATAGCAAATGAACCAAACCAGATGGTCCCTACAACTAATAAAATAGTAAACAATTGGATAAGCCCGCCACCAATAAAACCCCACATCATTCTTGAATAATGGCCAATGCGATAACGACTGTAGATATAATATCGACTAACAGAAGCTTCTTTCAATAAGAAAGCCGAAAAAGCTACTAAAATAATCAATAAAATGCCCATTAAAATATCAGAACTGTGAGTTTCTAAATATTGGACAAAGATAGCAATTAGATTTTGGATCCAACTCCAAACGTTTCCAAAGAACAAAGAAATATTTGCCAATAAAGAGGCAACTTTATTCCAAAAGGCAATTATTGTTGCTAAGGCAGCGGAAAACAGTACACACGAAGAAACTAATTTGAGTTCTTCTTTGAATTTTTTGATTTCTTCAAGTAACGGAGGACGTTGATATTCCTCAGTAGGTAATTCTTTCTTTTTATCGGGTTCCATTTTTTATCTCCTGTTCTCTTATTTTTGTTTAGAATTTAACCATTGTCCGATTTCGTAACATTCTTGATAGGTCTTTATGGTCGGTTCTAGCAAACATTGACGAATGACTTTATAGACTTTCAAATCGGCATCTTCCTCATGTTCAACAACCATTCGCATAAAATAGCCGTCTGCTAAAATAATGAATTCGTCACCGTCATGAATAATGCGACTTGTTTTAGATGGGTGAAAAATACCCTGTTCGAATTCTTCAAAAGCCAATTTGATAGTTGGACCCACGTCTAACATACAATATTCATCAATCATCAAACGAGTTGCAATTGATAGAATGTTACCGTTATTATGATCTTCCTCAGCAAACCATTTAAAAAGACGTTCGTGGTCAAAGAAAACATATTCAATGTAATCTTTGATATCCTCTTTTAATGCTAACGTAGAAGGGACAGTAACATTGATTTGGTTGTCTTCAATGACTGTTTTGATGATTTCTTCTTGTTTTCTAATGATAGTAAGTTCTTGAGATGCGGGTTTATAAATTCCGTGCATATCGTAAAGATAAGGTAATTTAATCGATGGATCGAATTTAGTGATGAATTCGGGGAATTCTGGTGGATTGACAGCAACAGATAAAGTTGATTTAAAAGCTAACATAATGATTATACTCCTGATATTTTTTATTTATAATAGAAGTATATCACAATAAGTTCCATTTGTCAACGCTTTTTTACTTTTAGTAAACAAAAAAACAGGACTATATAGTCCCATTTTTCACGTATTGAATTTCACTTCACGCTAGATACGCCTTTCTAATCCTTCAGGAGTGAAGTAACAGTTTCATTTAATATAGAAGAAGTATGAATTATTTCTTCTTTTTCTATATTATCTATTGACAGGCCTCTTAAACTATACTATACTATATTTAGAAAGTTAATTTGTTCCTTTTATGGAGGTGTAAATGATAAAGACTAGTCAATTAACTAAAGATACCTACAAACCTAAAGATATAGCTCAATTCTTAGGTGTCACTACTCGAACATTACAGAATTGGGATAAAGATGATAAAATTCATTTTCAACGCGATACAGTATCCAATCGACGTTTCATGTCAAAAGATGATGTCATCAAATTACTAGATGATAATGGATTGTTATTTGATGATACTATTGATAAAAAACGAGATGTTATTTATGCCAGAGTATCTAGTCATGACCAAAAAGCACATGGTGATTTGGATAGACAAGTTCAATTTTTGATAGATAGTAACGATGATTTACAAAATGTATTAGTTTTATCAGAAGTTGGTTCAGGTTTAAATGATAAACGTAAGAAACTACAACAGTTACTGAAAATGGTAATGAATGATGAGGTTAATCGTGTATTCATTACCTATAGAGATAGATTAACACGTTTTGGTTTTCATTATCTTGAAAATATGTTTAATCTCAAAGGTGTTGAAATTATCATCGTTAAGCAACAAACTGAGGTTGTGTCGGTAGAACAAGAACTAATGAATGATATGATGTCGTTAATTGCCTCTTTTTCGGGTAAATTATACGGAATGCGTTCAAAACAAAACAGGAAGAAGGTATAAAATGGTCAAAAAACAATATACATTAGAAGAACTTGAACAATTACTTGGTAAAGAACAATTAGATAGATTGTTTTTAGAACATTATTTAATGTTATCAGGATGTGAAAATACAAATGTCCCTGTTACTGATGGTTTAAGGCTAGAAGATATTATGGAGTAATGAATGAAAATCATTTCAGCTTATCCTTGCTTGGGTAAAACAACAATAGCAAATAGTAACAAGGAAAAGTTTTTTGACAGAGAGTTTTTTGAGTCTCGAACCGTTTTAGGCATGCCTGATAATGTGATTGATAAAATATTTAGTAGTTTTGCAGATATTATTGAAATGCAATATCAATATGGTTCTCAAGACGTTTTGTTTATCACTGATGATGAACGATTGTTAAAGCATTTGAGACAACGTAATATACCTTATACGATAGTCCTACCAGATGTCAGACAAAATGCTGTTTTTAATGAGTATAAAAAACGAGTAATTGAACGTTCGGGTATTGAATGGTGGAATCGACTGTTAGAATCCGATATTGAGGATTTGAAACATAGAATCTCTATAATGATAAATAATGAGGGTACTTACAAAGAAAAGGGTGTCACCTTAAAACTGATTGATTATATTGACAATCGTAAGTATATTGAAGATGTTGTAGATTTAGGAAATATTTGTTTGTAGAAAGGAGAAATGAATGAAATCACGCAAATTTACTGTTGTTGCACAGTTACACGAAAATCAAAATCATGATTTAATTGAATATGTAGACTCATGTTTTGCAACATACGGTAAAGCGAAGCGTGAAACTTTTCATGTACTCAAGCGTAATGCTGACTTTAACAAATCAACATTTAACACGCACTTACAAACAAAATACGGTATCTTAAAACGTACGGCTAATTCTATTATCTCTGATGCTCAAGGTACATTAAATGCCTTAATCGAGTTAAAGAAATATGAAAAATCTCAACTTGAACGTAAAATTTCATCATTAGAAACTTTGATTAGTAAACTTGAAATGAAGATTGCTGATAATAAAACGTTGTTACGATTGAACGATAAATCGGTATCTTTGGTTGCACATCGTAATTTAAAGCGTAAGTTAGTTTCTAAAAAGAATCAACTGAATCACAAGAAACAAAAATTAGATAATCTCGTTTACCAAATTGAACATGGTATTTGCAAATTGTGTTTTGGGACAAAATACTTACTCAAACGTGATTATAATGAGTTTATAGCTCGTAGAGATAGTCAGTTATCCTTTGTTGGTACTAAGACTGAAAAAGCGGGTAATCAATTATTACAGTTATCTTATAATCGTCAAAATAATCAGTTTGATATTCAATTGCGTAAAGATATTGGTGGATTCAAAGACCAACGAGGTTCTTATGTAAATGGTAAAGTTTACTTTAATCATCACAAACAAGAGCTAATTTCAATTCTTACGAAGCACAATAGTCCATTATCCTACAAAATTACGAAGAAAAATGGGCGCTACTATTTGTACTGTACCTTTGAAATTCAACGAGATAAATCATCTTTTGTGACTCGTTCTTCTAATGGTGTAATCGGTCTTGATTTTAATAAAGGGTTTGTGACGCTGACTGAAACGAATCAATATGGTCACATGGTTGATACTGATTTAATTCGGTATCGTTTCAAACAAGGCACTGCTACTCAAACGGATTTGGAACATGTCGCAACCTTGGTGAAAGAACGTGCTTTAGCGACAGGTAAAGATGTCGTTATTGAAAATCTTAATTTTAAAGCTACCAAAGCCAAAGCAGTAAGTAAGAAAGACAAGAAGTATAACGACATATTACACTCCCTCGCTTATCGTAAATTTGTAGCTATTATAGAAAATGTCTGTTATCGTAACTGTATTTGGTTAAGAAAGGTCAACCCAGCGTGGACAAGTTGGATTGCTAAACAAAAATATTGTCCAAACATGAAATTAAACATCCATACAGGAGCAAGTTTTGTGATTGCTCGTAGAGGTCAAAGTTATACCGATAAAGTATAAAATAACCTAAAAACCTTGTCGTATAAAGATGTATTAGATGCAAGACAATCTAGCATTTCCCTTTACGGCATTGTAAAATATTAGAAGTTCAAACAAAAGTAATTGTTGTGTGGTTAAGAATCGAAACGATTTGAGTTTGAATGGAAGAGGTTAACCGTATGACCATGTGTTGAAAAACACTAAAAATAATCTTGAATGACGATTTCTGGAATTTCGTTATTTTGAGTTACGGTGCAAGCTGTATCCTCTAGCTCGCAATTATTCTATATAAGTAGAATAGCAAGAATTTACATTCGTGTTAATGATAAAAACGTTGCATCTTTGAATACTCTAATAATAACTAATAGTCAGCTTATAATCTGGATGGAGTTTCCCCATCACCGTTGGCACTTTGTCATTATTTTGGTAAGAGTGTTGCGTCCACCGCCATTTTTCATCAACCACTGCACCTTGCTCAGTTAACCAATTTACAAAATCGTAAGAGGCAAATAAGTAACTGTTAGCAGTTAAACTACTAGTTAGCCTAAACAAACTTTCTTTAGCCTTGATCTCATTCGTCTGTTCATTGTAGGCTAGAATATTAGGAGAAAAATCGAAGATCTTTGAATAACAAATGTCTTCATCAAATTCGTCCTTTGTCACTTTCATTTCATTCTTAGCAACCACGTCATTCCAAACGGCCTCATCAATAGCTTTTATTAGCTCAGGCAAATTAGGCGGAAGTTCAAACTCTTCAAAAAATGGGTCGTCGTCTTCAAACTCTGCGCCAATTGAACGTAAGTACGAGTGAAATGTTTGGAAATAATCGCCATTTCCAAATAATTGGTAACGTTCTTCTTCACCAGAATTAGTATTTGTCAATGTAATTGAATATCTATCAGACATAATTTTTTCCTTATAATCATAATTTTTTCCAGCTTACGCAGACTTCATTGCGTCTGTTTTTCTTACAGGAAACAAATAATTATTATATTCCCGCTCTGCTTTTTTCATCAAAGCATCTTCTAAAGACATTCCCGCTTCGATACGCTCACGCAATTCAGTATACGTTCCTACAGGGTATGCTTTAGCCATTGCAGCAGAATTCCTATAAGTTTTACCTTTATGGTCAATTGGCTCGATGGGGTCGTTTTCTGCTGGTAGCATAATGCTGTCTGCCAAGCTCCAACCCCTCTTATATCGATTGTCAAAAACTGTTTTTTTCTGATTATGCACTCGTAACATTTCCTTGATCGAAGAAAATTTATTCCCAAGATGATCCAAGCATTCCTTTGTTATTCTCTCGCTTCCTCCAATAGGAGTTTCAAGAGTTTCTTGCAATGTCCAACCTAATTTACCCATGCGCTGGTAATATGCAGACACTGTAATATTGTAATGCTCAAGCATATCCTGAAAGCTAAGAAATCGATTTCCTTTATGGTCGTAGCGTAAACTGATTCTTTTATCAGAATCAGTGTATTTTGAAACGATTTCCTCTGCGGTAAGACCTAAATCCACATATTTATTGAACTTATCAGTTGAAATTTTGTAATAATCGCATAGTTCTTTTTTTGAATCAAATTTTTTGCCATTGATATAAAACTTCTCTCGTTTAATTCTTAACGGAGTGGTCAAAGCTTCTTCCATTGACATTCCACGAGAAATCCTTTTGGCATAAAGACCAGGGGCAATTCCGTAATAAACAGCCATTTCAGCCTGAGATTTAAATGTTTTTCCTGTATGGTCAGTTACTTGATAATGGGTGCTAGCCACACTAACACGCTTTTTCGAGGGTTTCAAAGATTGCAATGCTTTGCAACCTGTCTCTTTCAAGAAACGGGCTAATGGTACAATTTTCATTGGGTTGATCTTATGGATGGTAGAACTTCCATCATTTTCATTAATGACCTCAAAAACGTTCCACTCTAGCTCCTTAACTTTTTTGCCATCTTTCAAATGGAGCTGCTCAAAACCTACAACTTTCAGTCCACTTTCTTCATAAACTTGCTTTAGTTCTTTCCAAGTAAAAATAACCTTATTCTTAATATTTCCAAAAGAAAAATAAACATAATGACCAGAGCATCTACCCGAAGTATACAGCATGTATTTTAAGTTTTCTACGCTTAATGAGGTAGGCTCTTCATTGATATAAATAGTCTTTGTATACGAATCATAAACAGGCATAAGCCCTCTCCTTTAAATAACTTATTTTTATTGATAATAGTATACCATAAAAAATTACTTTTGTCAATCGGAAAAAATCAATAAAGCGCCCAAAATGTAGAAAGTTACTGAAAAAAACATGACATAAAAAGACAAAATATTATATAATAGAAATGGAAAAAAAGAAAGAAGAGTTTTAAGAATGGAAAACCCATGGAAAAAAATCTACAAAGGTGTTCGTTCTGGAGAAAGGTTTATTGTAGCAGAATCAGACAAGCCTTATATTGAAGAATTTTTAGATAATAAAAAATACGTCCCAAAAGAAGAGCACAAATTGCACTTCAATATGCTCTCACAACAATTCATCGGAAATATTTTAAAAGCGAAAGTGATCTTTCTGTCAAATAACCCAAGATATGACGACGATTATCTTGATCAATATCTACACGCAAATGGGTATGAAGATATTGTCGAGAATAATCTAAAACTAGCTCCAAGCGCAAAATTCCATGCTTTTGATCTTTCTTTAGAAAAACGTGGAAAATACTGGAGCGACAAATTTAAAGTCTGGTTCCCAGAAGAAGTTTCTGAAAAAGTTAGACTAAACGAACTGAAGTTGAATAGTCCAGAAAAATTTGGCGAAAAAGAAAAAGAAATAAATGATAAATTGGATGAATTCTTCACAAAAAATATTGCGATTATAGACTTCTTCCCTTATTATTCCCTTTTGTTTGATAAAAAATGTGAAAAATTAGCAAACAAAGATTACTTACCAACTCAAAAGTTTGTTTTTGAAATCCTAAAAGAAAGAATCGAAGATGAAAATGATGATGTTGTGATTATTTTGTTAAGAGGTCGTTCTTTGTGGTATAAAGCTGTTCCGGGATTAGAGAATTATAAAGAACGTTATCATGTGACAAGTTGGCAAAACCCGTCAATTAGACCAGAATGCGTTTTAGATGTATATGAAAATCATGTGACGGAAAAAATTGAGCGATTAGTTGAAGAAATGAAAAAATAAAACAGAAGGATTTCCCTTCTGTTTTTTAATTTTCTTCTTTCTTTCTAAAAGCATACATTGATAAAGTACCTAATAAAGCTCCTGCTGCTGATAAAGAAATAGCAACGCTGTTATTTTCCCCAGTATGAGGAAGTGTCCGTTTTTGTTCGCTTTGTTTTTTAACTTCTTTTTGAGGATGCTTTTCTTTCGGCCTTTCTTCCTTTGGTTCTTCTTTAGGAAGAGGAATATATGGCTTATGATTAGGATGCTTGTGATAATCAATGGAATAACTCAAAATATTCTCTGTGTCGCTTCCTCTGCCACCAGGAGCGTAACGTCCGTTCCAGCCAAAGTACCAAATTTTTCCATCCGCATCTTTCCAATAAGTGTCGATCAACATCGTCCCATTTGGTAAGAAGTAATATTGGCCATCACCAATGGTTTGCAAGCCATGAACCATAGACCCGTCTTTATCAAAGTAATACCAATCTTTCCCATATTGGATAAACTGCTCTTTAGCTTTATAGCCACTATAAGAATAGAAAGAAATTTTACCGTTTTCGTTAATAAATCCAGTTTTTGAATTCTCTCCAACAAGTTGTTTTGGTAAGAACATTTCTCCTGGTTCTTTTGAAACACGGAAGTAATTTCCTGTGCTCCAATCTTTGAGAACGTAATAAGCCCCACGTCCAAGGATATTAGTTCCGTTCAAGTATTTAGCAGACCATTTTTTAATCTTAGTTGATGAATCTAGAGGCTTGTTAGTGGATACTTGTTTTTTAGTAAACAATTCTGCATGTTCCTTTTTAAGATGCTCTAAGAATTCTCCACCATACTTCGCTTGATAGTACCCTCCTCCTTTTGTATTTGTAACGTACAAAAGATTTTTTAAGACTGAGCCTTTTCTGTATTCTCCTAAATTGTTAGTTCTCGTTACGTTAACGACTTCTTTTTCTTTTAAGTCATAAATTTGATCTGGAACGTAGTCCGCTAAAACTTTAAGACCTACTTTGTGCAGAGCTTCGATAGCTTTTTCAAGGTCTTCTGAAGTACCATATTTATTTGGACCGCTTAAAGCTAAATCATAACGGTCTGTGAATGCATAGCCGTTTTCAATAATAGAATCCAAAAATGTTTTATCTTTACTTGATACATATTGAGGAGCTAATTCAAAATGCGTAATTCCTAAATCTTTGAAGAATTGCGCGTTTTGAGCAATCCGAACATTCGTGTATTCTTCAGGTGTTTTTGCAAAATCTTGGAAGTTTGAAAAACCTTCAAAAATCACTTGCGAATCGAGAGCGTCACTAGAATTAATGGTTGCTCCAGTAGTATTGGTTTCTGTGCTTGGAGTGGTTCTTGCATCTTGTTTAGAGTCAGCTCCAACGGGAACCCACATTCCAAGGAAACCTGAAATCTGAGAAGTTGCTACGCCTTCGATATCTTTCTTACTAAAGTGAAGATTTCCTTCGCTATCCGAATATTTGATTAAATCACTAGGAACTTCTGCATCACTATTAAAGACGGATAGTCCAGCTTTTGTTGATAAAACAACAGGGCGGTAAGCTTGATTAGCGTGAATTTTTCCAACGTTAACTTTAATGATATCAGAATCACTCAACTTAAGTTTAGGATTATTTGATACTAATACCACGCTTCCTTGCGTTTTAGAATCTCTGTTAGTAGTATCATTTGATGAATTAATACCTTTACCATAACGCACGGAAGATAAAACACCTTTATAGTCGGTAGGAGACATTGAATCATCGCCATCGACATAGTGCATATCCATAAATTGCCCGCCACCAACGTATTTAACACGCGCTTTAAGAAGAGCAGAGATTGCGTCAAAATTATCTGATTTCACGTCCATAAACTGCCCGTCATCAGTCCACATATCTCCATAGTAAACTCTAGGTACAGAATGTTTATTAGTCAGCATCAAAGCATATGCTGCAGCGATATTACTATGGGTGTATTCTTTATTGACTTTCTTTTGGTCAGCCTTATAAATCTCAAAAGCTTTCTGTAATTGTTCTAAAGTAAATGTAAACCCGTCCGTGTTAGGATCAATTTTATCATGGATAATATCAGCAAGAACTGTTTGTACTTCGCTATCGTGGGCGCGGACAAAAGTATATGTAGGAATAACTCCTCCCTTTTGTCCTTCTCCTCGTCGATCTACCACGCTATTTGTAAGGAGACTTTCTAGTGGGCTTCGTTTGTCTAAAGGCTTAAGTAAAGTCCACAAGAAACTTGCCCTTAAAGAATTATCCATACTAAGCTGGTTGTTGCCTTTATCTTTTACAAAGTGAGGATCATTGTCGCTCCAGTCTTCCAAAATTGAAAGATGGTCAATGCTATCTTTTTCACTTCTGTTAATTTTATAAACTGATTTAAAGTAATCGCTAGCAATATCTAAAATATCAGCATCAATATTATCAACTGCATCAATTCGCAATCCGTCAAAATCAGCAGCTTTGTTCCCTTTGACAATTGAACCATAATTCATCAAATAATGCATCCAATTCAATTGTTCTGCTTGGACAACAGGATTTGAATTATCGATATCGTTTGCTAATAGTAGTTCGTAGCCTCCGATAGAATCATCATTTGTATATTTTCTTACGCCAGTTTGATTTGTAGGAGTCCTGTTAAATAATCTATATTCAGAATTGGCTTCTGGAGTAAGTTTGTCGTTGTTGAACGATAAAGCACCCCCTTGGAAATGATCTTTATCTTTACCAAATGTTTCAGATTCAGATTTTGAATTCCATTTATCTTGAGTTGCAATAAAAGATGCAAAAACATCTCGTAACCAATCTAGTTTATCATTCACTCCAATGCGTGATTCAATTTTCTTTTGAATAATACCAGTTGCTACTAAAAGTTCTTCGGTGGAATCATCAACAGAAACTTTTCTACCTCCGTCAATGCCCAGGCCGAGTTCGCTCATATAGTTAATATAATCTACCTGAGTTTGTTTATCAGGCCACCAAGACATTAATAAAGGTCTGTAATCATTTTGATTTGAAGGTTCCCACTTTTTACCTCCTCGAAGGATTTCTTTAGGGCGATACCATGAATCAGCTACTAAAAAACCATCGACAGTTGTAATGCTATCAGAGGACTTATCAAAAAGCTCATTGTGAGAGTTATTAAGTGAACTTAACGATTCTGTGAATGCTTGTTTAGATTTATCTGTTAGATTACCATCTTTATCTAACGAATAAACTTTGCTTTTATCTTCAAAAGATAAGTCGGTTAATTTTTTACCTTTATCATCTTCATAATAATATTTATCCCCCTCTCTTTTTAGTTTCGTAGGAAGCTCTTGTTTAATATTATCTAAGTTGCTATTTTCTTTCACATTATTATCGCTAGAAGCAACAACTTCAACTTTCGGAGTGTCTACTACAGTCGTCTCAGAAGTAACTGTTTTATTTTCTTCCGAATTACTTTCAACTTCATCAGCCAGAACTTTATGAGAAGCTAACATAGCTAACAAAACAGCGCTCGTAATCCCAATTTTCTTAGTAATAAATTTGTCTTTCAAAATAAATTCCCCTTTTTTTAAAATATAAACATATTTTATCTAAAATTTATCGATAAATCAACATAAAAAGCAAAAATCATTTACTAACAAATTGAAAAGAAGAATAAAAATTTTCTGAAACTATTGACGTTGTTTTCATACAATGGTATACTAAATATATAGTAAATGAAAAGGAGATTTTTATGTCAATTAAAAATATCGCTATGTTAGCAGCTGTTGGACTTACTACAGCACTCTCAACAGGAACAGTTTCCGCAAATTCTTACAGCGCCTACAACGGAGATACAGCTTTTAACCGCTACGGGCATCGATTGAACATTGGATATGCTACTGGTCCAAATGAAGCACAAAAAGAACAATACACCTCAACTGGACGCATTGTTCGAGTGCTTGGAGTTAAGGATTGGTCACAAAATTCTTGGAATAACGAAGGACAAAAAGTTTACAACTTCACTGCAGAAATTGGCGAACAAATGCCTGAATCATCAGATTTCCTTGGAAAATACAATTACGAAGGAAACATTTTTGTTGACGGCATGGAATTCCGCTTTTGGTCAGTTAAACGATAATAAAAAAGGCTAGCATACGCTAGTCTTTTTTTTAGTATTCTTCGTCGCGTCCTTCGTACATGCTATCGAACGCTTTTTTGTTTTGATAATCCTCTACCATTTCATCTACACGTGATTTTCTACGAGGCTGTGGCTCTTGAGGAGGAACGTAAGTTGACTTACTATCAAATCCAGCTGCCCCAGTGCCAAGCTCAAGTGCAGCCCACACTGCAAGGATAATAATCAAGATTAGTAGTGTAAACAGGAATGAGAGAATTTGAGGGAAAAGCCATGCGACAATTCCAAAGATCCCTAAAAAGATTAATGTTTTTTTCATTTATTTTCTGCTTTCTTTTTTTTAGCAAGAGAGACAAAGCCAATTAGCGTTAGTCCAATCAAAGCCAAAACGTTAGCAGATGCTTCTGTACCTGTATTAGGAAGAACTTCTTTCCCAGAAGAAACCTTTGTTGCCTCCAGCGTTGTGTCCCCAGATTTAGGCTCTGGCTTAGGCTCAGGTTTAGGCTCTGGCTTAGGCTCTGGTTTAGGCTCAGGTTTAGGCTCTGGCTTAGGCTCTGGCTTAGGTTCAGGTTTAGGCTCAGGTTTAGGCTCAGGTTTAGGCTCTGGCTTAGGCTCTGG
>FLSH01006537.1_pt1 | contig 43318 bp, 56 predicted proteins | sample 1550441 | NCBI WGS metagenome assembly FLSH01 (sample SAMEA4031756, study PRJEB14383) | metagenome | biome: human; feature: oral; material: saliva | place: Philippines | collected 2014 | reverse complement strand
TTCGCGGCCGGATGGGGGAGGGGGAGTGGCCCCCATCACATGAATTGTGTGGTGTGCGTCTCGTTTCATCGTGTTCCCTGTGCTGTTTTGTGACGTGGGTCCCACTTTAAGGGATCCCTTACCCGTTTGGGGCCCCCTTTGTGTTCGTCTCGTTTTGTCGCCATGGTTTTTTTGAACGCCATTGTTTGTTCACGCTTTGCATATTTTTGCATGTTTTTGTAACATTTCTTTTGTTTTTATGTATTTTTATGCATTCATGCATTCATGCGTTGCATGTTGCCTTGTGGCATGCGTTGGCACCATGCATGGTGCATGGTATTGGTATGCATGTCATGCATCACATCATCATCGTCATGTTCGTCATCATGTTGATCATGTTCATCATTGATCATCATTGATCATCATCATGTTCATTCATCATTGATCAATGATTGATCATCGTTGATCATTGTTGATCGTTGGTCGTTCGTTGGTCGTGTGATCGTGAGCAGTGTGAGTGGATGAGTGGATGGTGTCCATCCTCTGCTGTGTTCCCTGTTGAATGGCGGTGGTGTGTGCTGCCTGTCCTGCCCCGGTCCGTGGTGTGGCGTGGCCTGTGCCCCGCCTTGTCCAGTGCACGGCAGCGAGTACTGCGGTCGTGTCATGCACTGTCTTGTTGCCATGTCCTGTGGCGTGGTGCGGGTGAGTGTCTGTCTGCGGTGTTTGTGTGGTGGGGTATCCTTCGTCTGCCATCCCCCTGGTCGTGGTGGGGGTGGGGGCATTGTGGATGGTGGGGTGGCATGGCGGCGTGGGGTGGCATGGCGAGTGAAGGGCGGGTGCTGTTGCACTGACCTCCCGTCCGTGTGTTGGTGTCCCCTCGTTCAGTGTTGGTGTCCCCTGTTCTGTTCGCTCGGTGGTCTTGTTGAAGGGTGGGTGGTGTGCTGTGGTGTCCCCTGTCTTCGGATTGGATCCTCCTCTTCATATTGTCTTGTCCCCCTTGTGTCGTCTTGCTTCTCTTCTGTCTGTGCGTGGTGGCATGATGCGATGCGAGATGGGGGCGGTGCGTGTTATGAATGGCGGGGTGTGTGGTGAATTGTGTTCCGCTGTTCTCTTCATTCTCCGTTCTCCTCCTCTCCGTCTTTGTGTTTGCTGTCACAACATTGTTGGTTTAGTGCCGTGTGTTTGTGACGGGGTTCTACTATTGTGGGGTAGTGGTGGTGGTGTGCGCTGTCTACTGTCTGCTGTCAATCCTCCACGTGTAGTGGTGTGCGTCTCGGTGTGGTGTGTGTGGTGGTGTGCACAGTGGTAGTAGTGCATGTCATGTCGCACTGTGTTGCGGTTGCGGAATGGCGGGGTGTGTGCGGTGCGTGTGTCTTTGCTTCTCCGTCTCTCTTTGTCTCTCTTTGTCTCTCTTTGTCTTCCTTGGTGGTGTTCGGGGTAGTGCGCGCGCAGCCTTGCGAGCACGCACGTTATCCCCGAACACCATTGTGTCTTCGGCCTATTGTTTCTTCTCTTCTCTTCTTTCTCGCTTCCCGCTTTTCTTCGTCCCGCCTTTCCGTGTGTTGTTGAATGGCGGTGGGGGTTCACCATGTGTCAGAGTGTTCGGTTGGCATGACGGCGACGGGTAGTCTGTCTCTCTCGTCCTGGTTTTTCTGGTAGTGGCGTGCTCTGCCTTTGCCGTGTTTGCCGTTGCCTCGTCTGCTGTTGCATTTGGCGCATAACACTCTGCCGTTGTCTGGGTGGTTGGTTCCGCCTAGTGATGCTGGGATTATGTGGTCTGCTTCAGCACTGTTGGGTTTGCGTTGTCCGTTGTTGTTGTATTGGAGTTTGGTTCCGCATGCTGGGCAGTGTGTGATGCCCATGGCTTGTGCTCGGGCGAGTACTTGTTTTCTGAATTGTTTGTGTTCTCGGGTGCTTGTTCTGCTCACCGCTCTTCCTCCTCTTTGTTGGTGTTAGGTGGTGGCGCGTCGCAGCCTCCGGCGAGACGAGCGCCTCCACCGTCTAACACTACTCTCTGTTCTCTACTCTTCTCGTCTTTCTTCTCCGTCTTCTCTTTTCTTGTTTGTGGGATGGCGGCTGTCGTGTAGTGCGCGCGCAGCCTTGCGAGCACGCACGTAACACGACAGTCGCCTTGTGTGCTGCGTCTACCTGTTCATTGTGTGTGTTGCACCACCACCACGTGCATGTTGTCCCCACCACACACTGTTCGTTGCTGACGTGCACAGTGCTCACCATTGAACACTGTGTGTCCTTAATTACGTTACAACACATGTTACCTAATTAGACACTGTCTACGCGTGTTAGACAGTGTCTAATTCTAGTACTCTTTTAAGAGTATAGGTTGGGCCCAACTAGCGGCGAGCTCGTTGAAAACACTCCGCGGCGCTGACGCTCGCTTGCGTCGCTAGGGCTCCTCAGCGGCTGCGCCGCCGATCGTCTTCGACGATTCGTCTACTCGAGCGTACCATATGGGTAAAACCCACAACAAGAACACGCGCCACACAAAACCCGCAACAGAGGCCATTCGTTGCAATCACGCCAAAAACACACCAACGCAACCACTTGCTACGAGGAGGAGGGGTTTGTGGGATACACACAAACATTGTAGCAACACAAAGGCCTCTTTGTTCTAGAATGCCGGTTGCTAGCAAAGCAACCGGCTTGCGTGGAAAGTAAACGGGAAGTGAACAAAGTAAACGGGAGGTTAACAGAAACTGTGAAAGACAGGCGCTGCGGCGACCGACACTGCACACCCATCACACACCGCCCTTCAACCGTCTGAGACGCCACGAAGCCCCGCACCAAACATCGGGGAGCGGGGCCTCGTCATCCTCGGACCGGTCGGATCAGTAGGGCCAGTCGAAACGGTACAGCAGAGCACATGAGTCGGTGCGCGTCTCCTCATCGTCGACAGGGACGAGGGCGACCTCGAGGGTGGCATGGGCGAGGTAGGCGTCCATGGCGAGGCGGGCGAGACGAGACCAAACACCCTTGTAACCCATCGGGTACTCGTAGGCATCGTCCCAACCGTCGGGCACGTCCAAGGGCTCGATCGAGCTGACGCCGCAATCGTCGGCGATCCTGTAGATGGTCCAGGGCTCGCCGGTGCTAGGGGTGCGGGCCCGGTAGACGGCGCCGAACTCGACAGTCTCGAGGGCTGGGTCCTGGGTGCGGTAGATGGTGTTGCTCATCTTCTCTTTCCTCCTTGGTTGGTTGGGATGTTCCGTTGGTATGAGAATCCCCCCGGGGGGGGTCGCATAGCTGTGGGATGGGCGGCTCAGTAGCCCAGATCGGTCAGCTCAGCCATGAAGGCTTCATCGGCCTCGGTGCGGTCGATCAGCCGCCGCAGCGCGACGTCGATCCGGCTCGTCACCTCCTCCCCCTCAACGTTCCTGATGAAGTCCGTGGTCTCGGTGATGAAGGTGCGGACCAGCTCGAACGCTTCGTGGGGGGAGAGGTCGAACATGAGGAATCGTAGCGCCGCACGCAGATACTGGTTGGCGGCCTCCTCGTGGTCTTCGACGTAGCGGAGTGTGAGGGCCATCATGGTCTTAGGCTCGGGGGCGGTTGCAGTATCCATGCCCATAGGATGACATGGACGAGGTAGAAGTGCAAGCCCGTGGACGCAGGAGCTCCACTGAGGCACGGCTCACACACGCTGGGGGTTGACAGCACCACCCACCGCTCTTCTACAGTAGACGCACCACCGAAGGTCGGCGTGCGAGGGAAGAGAGGGCACACAAATGGACAACACACTGGACGAGGGAATGCTCATCCGACACATGGACATGCGCAGGATTGCAAGGTCATCGGACGATTCCCCGGCGCGTCTCGCAATTCTGATCGAGCATATGGATGGCACGGACTACACGGTGAGTGTCGCCGACAGAAGAGAGACGCCCGAGCATTTGACGGCGCTGCTTGCCGCTGTCACGCGCGGCGCTGACATGATGATTCGCGCCCTCGACATTCTCCGTACTGCCGGATATGTGGATGTGCGTCCCGTCGCACTACTGGGCAGGCAAATCATTTTCGGTTTGGACCGCGTCACGCTCGAGGTTGAAATTATTGAGAACAGGGACGGCGAGATCAACTGCGGTATTAGCATTGCTGGCGTGAATGTGGAGAATGTTGAGGAGATTGGGAGTGTACTGGAAGAGAGTGGTATTGACGTCCTGTGAGATGGTGTGATAAACGACGTACTAGGCCGCCCAGTATGAAAGGGTGGTCTCTTCCATAGGATTGGCGTGTCTGAAACCAGCACACAGACTGTGATGGACCTCTCACCCAGGTGGGTGGACAGGCTGTATCGGTGGCCCTAGAGTTGAGGCCATCGGGAGCAAGACAGTAGCCCCGCAACACAATCAAGACCAACCATGGAGAAAGAGGAGACACCATGAACATGAGGCATGCGGCACCACGCAACAGCAACATTGCGACCCGTCGCCCTTTGAAGCGGAGCAGCGAAATCATCCTCGCCGCCGTCATCTACCTGACAGCGTCATGCTTCGCTGTGATCGGGACACTCGGCTTCGTGGCCGCTGTGTGGGTTCTGTGGGGCGCGATCGGGGCACGGTAACCCCCGCAATTCCGAACGACACAAACACTAGAGGAATAGAAGAGGACGCACTCATGTTTTACGACGCGCATTTCACCATTGACGTCACGAATTGGTCGCGGGGTATTTGGTTGGATGGCACCACACATATAATGGACAGGGAGGACATTCTCCTGTCCGACCGTCTCGTGCCCGCCTATCTTCCCGAATTTCCGGACAGCCGTCGTTCCCCCAGTGAGGCGCTCGCTTCCATGGTGGGGATGGCGAAGATTTATGATCGCATTCTCACCCTGGCCGACGAGCACGGCCTCCACGTTGACCAGGACGAGTTCTCAACTCTGACAGTGTCGTCCGGTGGGGCGACGATTGGCACCATGATGGTTGCTATGAGGCGGACCGGCGTCGAGCTGGACATTGACCCGCTCGTTGGGGAGGACGCGTCGAAGGAGTCTATCTGGGACAAGTTCGTGGATGATCTCACCCATGATCCTGTTATCGAGCATTCCCGCACCCCCGTCGGTGACGCTCCCCGGCGGAGGCCGGCGAAGCCGCTCACGCATCCCTCGCGGTTCCACATTTACACGGCGCCGATGGGTGAGATGACGTTCGTTTCCGGCGAGGTCGCGTTGACCGAAGACAACATTGAGACTCTCTACTGGGGGGCCAACATTGGTGTGACCCGTACTGAGAACATTGCGGCCAGGGTGCAGGAAATGTTCGACCGTCTCGTTATAGGCGCCTCGGTCATGGATGGTCTCGCTTCGACGGCGCACGCCTGTGGTATCACTCTGGCGATGGCGGGGAATTCTCTTATGGTCGCCTATTTCGGTGGTGGGATTATTGGGCAGATTACTGTGGGTACGAGTAGGCGCTGTGTTGAGCTTGCCCCTGGCTGGGTGGATTCTCCTGGCCGGTCGTGCGCCGCGGATGAGGCGTGGGGATGGTTCTGTACTCGAATCCGTAAGATTCCTGACAGTGTGATCGTCTGACACCTACCGCAATTTCAAGGAAGAGAGAGGGAAGAATCGTGCTTTGGTTTGAATGTGATGACCCCAACATTGAAGGGGTAACTGACCGGGATATTGAGATGGGGCTTATTCGGGAGAGCATGCCGCCCGCCACGTCCTACTATCATGATAGTGATGGTTTCACTGTCATTATTTGGGACACCAAGACTGGCATTATTGAAACGTACGTTTTCGACGATGGTAGGCCGACGACTTGGTATTTCAGTCCAAAAAACACGGCAGTGGATGCGTGGTGGAAAAAGATTTCCACCAAGGGTGAGAATACGGCCGTTGGGGCCGGTTGGATTCGCAAGCACATTAAGCGGCATGAGGTGGAGGAGGAGAGCGCCCAGTTGGCGAATGACTTCATTCTTTGCCTTGAGGAAATGCAGGGCAGTGATAAGGGTTCGCCGGCGTGGAAGCTTGCCCGGTCTGACGCCAGGGACAGGTTGACGGATTTGTGTGATCTAGCGGGCGTCCCGGTAGGGGAGGTGGTCGGCTTCGACGTTTAATCCCCCATACCACTTCAACGGTAAACGGTAGTATCCGTCACAATATTTAGGAAGAGGAAAACATTACTATGGGTACAGTTTTCGGAACGGTTGTCGCTCAGGCGGTCCGTGAGTGGAATAATGATGGGCGCCGCCACGAGTTCAACGTGCATGCGCCTGCCCGTAAGGTTTACGACGGCGGCATCATCACTATCGGTAGCACCTGTCGTATTGTGGTCGCCGGTAACACGGTGAGGGCAAGGTCCGTTAAGCGAAAGGGCGCCGCGATTCCCCCGGAGAGTGTTGGCGAGTTCGTCCGCCGCGCTTTGATTGTTGCGGCGGCCCGCGGTAAGGCGGCTGGCAATGAGTGACTCTGCTGTCGATAGGGCGGTGTTTGCTTTTCTTGCCAGCTGTGTCGGTGATTTCGCCCAGTGGCCTCAGTGCAGGTATGTTGGCTTGCGGGGCTGCAGTGATGATGGCAGTCTTTGCGGGATTCGTTTCGAAGCGAGAGCTGTGAATTCTGTCGATAGGACCGGCTTCAAGATCATTGTGATGAAGGATGATGATTGGCGGGTTCGTATCATTCAGGTGTCGAATCATGTTCGGTTGGATGGTGTCGACGCCGACCGGAACCTCATTGTCCATGCTGTGAATCGCTTCATGGAGCTGGCCGGCATGGTGGAGGGGCGGGAGTCGTGATTGACGGTGGGCTGCGCCCTATCGTAACCGAATTCATCATGGAGATGCTCAATGACCCGCGCTGCGAATCCGTCCTATTGGACGTTGGCGAGGACGCCATGGTGGGCAGCGGTCTGCCTGTCCTCTATTTGGACGTCGCCGGGAAACGGTACGGGTGCACTCTCCGCATTGTGGGTGGCGAGTATTCGGCGAGTATTCGAAACTGTGACACGAACGAAACAATAACGACGGTAAAAGGAAGAGAAGGAGCATGGGGGCTTCAGGGGCTGCTCGGCGAAATCAAGACAAGACTGTGGGAGGACAAATGATCAAGCTGTTCGATTGGGAGTTTCTGAAGTATGTCACTGAGGCGTGCAAGAATTACGCCAGTAAGGGTGGGAATGATTCGCTCGGCCTGGAAGTGAGCGCCTGGAATAACAGTATCCATATTGTGGTCGCGTCGCCCGGGTATCGGTTTATTTTCGAGGCGGACACTGTGCGCGGTTATAAGGCGACGATTTTCGAGCAGACGGACCGTTACTGGGGACCCATGCTTGACGTCGGCTACACTTTCGACGGCGATGAAATTGTTGACGCTTTTAATAGTTTTCTTGCCCGTGTGGAGGTTGAGGACAATTGAGTGTTGAGAGGATTGCGGATTACGAGTTCGCGTCCCCGGATGGGGGCGTGCACTATGATTGGTTCGCTGACAGGATCATTGATTATTTGCAGTCCAAGTCGCCGGAGACGCCACCTCGTTTCCTGTGGACGACTTTCCTGACGATGGTGTCCGCGCCGTTGTCAGCGAGGACTCATTTGTCTGCAAGCGCGCAGAGCGTGGTGCCGTTGACTTTGTATTCGCACTGTCTTGGGGCGTCTACTCTGTCTAGGAAGACTACGGCTCAGTCTTTGGTGCGTAGTTTTTTTGACGATTGCGTGGGCGCGTTCTACTGGGATTCGACAGGGCCTTTGGCGGCCGTGCAGGAGGTTGATTCAGCACTCCGCATGTTGTATCGTCGCCTGGAGTCCCTGGAGAGGAAGGCCGGGCGTGTCGATATTGACGAGTATCGGACGGAGCAGGACGGTATTAATAATCGTATCGCTGAGTTTGAGGCTGATCGTAAGGATTTGCTGAACAGTATCGGTAATAGCCCGTGTGAGCGGTCTCTTATGGCGAATGTTTTGTTCGGGTCGAATGTGACGGCCGAAGGGTTGAATTTGCGGATGGCGCAGCGTCCTGGCGGGGCGTCTATTATGTTCGTAGACGAACTGCAGAACATGTATTCCGCGTCACAGGGGGAGGGTTATCGTAGCGGGCTCATCGGTTTCCTGACCGACGTCTACTCGGGCAGGACGGTTGAGTCTGTGCGTGTCGGTGACGATGGTGTCAGGCGTGCGGATAGTGAGAGGGTTCCTCATTCTCTTGCTTTCTGTGGCACCGGGATTCTCGGCGACGTAGTCGATAACATGTCGCAGTCTTTGTTTGAGACGGGGTGGGGTCCGCGTATTCTTTTTGCTTTGGACGAGGAGGATCGTCGGTCTGACCCTTCGTCTTTCGGATGGGTCACCGATAATGATCGGAGTGGGCATAATGGTGATGGTTTTGTTGAGTATGCTTCTGAGCGCATTTCAACAATGCTGGGGATGATGCAGCACGAATTCCGTGGTACTGTCACTTGTGCTACCGAGTTTTGGCCTGTTAATACGCCGGCGACTATGACTGTGACTGAGTCTGCGCGGAATGTTTGGGTTGAGACGATGCGGGCCTGGGGTCGGGAGGCGGCCCGCGAGTCGCCTTTCCAGCGGGCAGTGCAGGCGGTCATTGACCGCATGGGGAATCACATTATGCGCATTGCTGCTATTCTGTCTCTTTTCGAGCAGCAGATGAGCGTGTCATCGTCCGCCGTGCGGAAAGCTTTCAGCCTGGCGGCTGATTTCTGGCTTCCTGACGCGTTGAAAATGGTCGACTATGTTTTTGTTCCGGATTTGACGCGTATGGTGGATGATTTCAGTAGTAATCCGCCGACCGAGACGCGCCTTTATCAGGTTTTGGAGGCGAAGAATCTGTCACCGCGAAGCGTGGAGGAGTATCGGCAGTATATTCTTCGCCGGGGCGTGAAATTTCGTACGGAAGGTGCGATTGTGGATAATGGTCTCGTGGAGGCGATTCTACGGGATCAGATAGCGGAACCGTCGTACAGTGAGTGATGTTTTCGGGGTGCGTTTCCCTGTGATGGTAGCGGGCAATGTCCGCTCCATCACAGGGTGGCGTGCCACTAACGTAAACCTTAGTGATTTCGCTGCTCTGTGTGAAGCGCCCTCGAAATGTGAGAAGAATGACGCCCCGGCTTTCTTCGCCGGCATTCTTTCGGGGGGCAGGCGGCAGAAGAGGAATTTTGTGTCCCGGTCGGCTATCGTTTTGGATGCGGATCATGGGTCGCGGAAAGATTTTGTCGGGGACCGTATGCGTGCGGCGAATCTTGCCGGTATTGTGTGGGAGACGGCGTCGTCGTCTTTCCCGTCTCCGCGTTTCCGTGTTGTCCTGCCGTGCACTCGCAGCATGACGATAGGGGAATGTGAGGCGATCGGTAGGACGTGTTTCAGCGTGTTGGGGCCTGTGGCCCAGTGGGACGGGTCATGCGCTGAGGCGTCTCGAGCTTTCTTTCTGCCGTCGCATCGTCTTGGTTTGAGGGTGCGCAATTGGCTCATTGACGGTGCCCGTTTGAATGTTGATAAATGGTTGGAGAATATCGGGTACGAGGAGAAGAATGAGGGTGTTTCTTTGTCTTCTGTGCCCGATGGTGGCTATGGTGGGGTGATTGGGGAGTTCAATTCAAAGTACGGGTTTAATGATCTCATCGGTTTGTTCGGTTGGCCTTACGAGTCGGTGGGGCGTCGGTGGCGGTATACGCGTGGCGGTGACACGGCTCCGGGTGTGACGATGTTGGACAGCGGTCTGGTCTTCTCGCATCATGCGGATGATCCGCTCGCGGACGGGAGGGCGCACACGACGTTCGACTGCATGAGGGTACTGGAGTGCGGCGGTGACGTGGGCGTGGCCGTTGGTGAGGCGTTGTCTCTACTCCACCTTGAGATGTGAGCCAGGTCATGCTCCTGTGGGTTGACGAGGGCATGCACGGTCTGCCTATACTAGAGCCGTCACCGAGAGACGGTGACAGTACGAAGAGAAGAGAGAGAATCATGAACATCACCGCTCGCCGCAGCACCCGGAACGACGTCGTCGAGTTCGACATTATCCCTACGCTGGACAATGCGGACGACTACGATGTCCCCGCGATCGTCGATGACGTGATCGGACAGTACTTCTCCGCCACCGGCACCCCCTACTATGTGGTGGACGTTGACGAGGACGCCTACTGGGACGCCGTGGCACGTCACGCCATCACCCACTGACCCAACAGAACGAACCCCGTCCCACCGAATGATGGGGCGGGGTTCGTTATGCAGAAAAGAGGAAAAGCAAGTGACACTACTAGCATTCATACTCACGATTTGTCTTCTAGTGATAGTTTGGACGAATTTCAATGATTGACATTAAACCCACTGGGGCGCAGGAAAGAGAAATCAACCGTACTGTCACCGCGATCCGAGGCGGCGGCGGGGCGTTGCTGGCTTGGGAACCCGGGTGCGGCAAAACATATGGTGCAATCTGGGTCACACGGAAACTCGGCGCCGACAAGCGGGTCATCATTGTGTGTCCGAAGCGCGTCATTCCGTCATGGCAGACCAGTATCAAAACCATCACCGGCCAGGAAGCGAGAGTGCTGTCTCGTACCACTAAGGCTGGGCGCGCTAACATTGAAAGCATGCTGAACGGAGAGGATGGTTGGTGGGTCATTAATTTCGAGCTGTTGGTTTCCCTGGGAAAGGCGGTGGACGCGGGGAAGTGGCCGAATGTTTCTTTCTCGAAGAAATTGTTCGATGTGGTGGTCGTGGATGAGGTTCACCGTATTGCGAATCATCGCACTCAGTCTTTCCGGGCCGTGAAAGCGTTGAAGTCAGGGTATCGTCTTGGTTTGTCGGGCACGCCTGCCGGCAATAAACCCGTCAACATTTACGGTGTTCTCAAATTCTTGAACCCGGAAAGTGTTGATCGTAGTTTCTACCGGTTCGCGGATGAGTTTTTTGTCTCCCAGTTCAATCCTTTTGCGGCGTCCCCGTATGCCAGGATTTATGGCGGCGAAAAGACTCCTGGCGCTCTCCGTGATTCCGTGGGAGACAATTGGTCCGCGATGCGGGGGAGTGAAGTTTTCGGGGATCTTCCTCCCGTGAATGTTCAACGCGTTGCTTGTGGGATGAAACGTGAACAGTGGAGGATGTATCGGGAGTTCGTGGATCATCGTTTGGCGATTATGGATGGTGGGGCCAGCGTGGCCTCGTCCGCCGCCGTTCTAGACGGGCGTCTCAGACAGATCACTCTCGGACCGTTGAGAATCGCGGACGATAATGTGGAGTTCGAGGAGCGGGGATCCTCGAAGATTGACGCCGCCCTTGATATTCTGTCCGATCTGCCGAGCGATGAGAGGGTTATTTTGTGGTGTCATTCGCGCAAATTCATGGTGCCGTTGCGGAAGCGACTGGCCGATGCTGGCTATCAGAGTGTTGAGTTGTCTAGTGATTATCGGGATGAGTGGCGACGATTCTTGGAGCCCGACGGGCCGAGGATTCTTTGTGCCGTCATTGCGGCCGCTGCCGAGGGGATTGACGGTCTGCAGAATGTTTGCAATACTGAGATTTGGTTGAGTGAGGATAATAGTGTGATTTTGAATTTGCAGGCGTCTGCTCGTTTGAATCGTAAGGGGCAAACGAGACGGGTGAATCGTTTTCTTTTGCAGTGTGAGAATACTGTGGATGTGACGGCTGTGGAGCCGAGGTTGGCGGCGGGGTATGAGCGTCTGCGTGAGAGCGGCCTCATATGAGATGTGATGGACGTCATGCTTACATGGGTTGCGCACAGTGCTGTCACACACCTATGGTAGATGTCATGAAGACAGAAACACGCAGCAGCTCAACGATTCGCCTAGTGCGACGCCGCATGACAGGCACTATCAGAAACATTCTCGTATCCGACGACAGTGAACTGGTCGGCAGGAATTTCCTGATCGTCGCCCCAGTGGACGACGGACACTCGGACATTAACGTCATCCATGTCACGGCGGACAACACTAACATCATGCGCGGCATGGCCACCAATAATAATCTCGACATTTACGAACTCACCACAGAGGAGGGGTGAAAAACATTATGCGCATCACACAGGCCACCACGATTGACGAGATCGCCGGCCGCACAATCATTCTGAAATGGCCCACGCAATTCGGTATCAAAACAATGCGGCTGCACGTGCCCAGCATTCGATCGGAGAACATCTGGCGGATCCAATGCTATGCGGCCGTCATTTCCACGGCGATCGAGGAGCGAGCCGGCCTCACAGCAACCATCGTCGAATAACACGTCATCAACCATCCCGAGGAAGAGAGAGTAAAAACAGTAATGGGCGTCTACCTAGTATGGGAATCGCGGCAGAAAGGCGATTACCGGGTCTACTCGAATCTTGAGCAGGCCGCAATGCGGGCCGAGGAGGTCGACGGCATGGTCTATGAAATCATGCCGGCCGGCGATGCGAGACTATTCTTCATTGAAGATATCGCGAGCGGGGACATTGAGGTTCACCGTGACGTGAGACTCGCCGCTATCGCCGCAATTCAGGAGGGGGAGAAATTTGAATTTGAGCCCGGCCGCCACGCTAGCGGTCAGTAATGTTTTCGCCCCAACCGAGCGTGACAAACAAACCGCTATTGGTGTGAGCGAGATCGGTGACGATTGTGAGCGATGCATTGCCGACAAGCTTCTCAGAATCCCGCACGACACGGAGAATACGGGCACGCCGTTGGCACCGTTTCTCGGTACGGCGTTTCATGCTTTCGCGGAATCACGCACAAAAAACGAGCCGAATGTTCTAGTGGAGCAGAGAGTAGAGGTGTGCGATCTTGAAGACTATGGGCGTATTTCTGGGAGTGTGGATCGTTTCGATATTGCGGCGGCGACGGTCCTAGACTGGAAGCTTCTCTCACGGAAAAAGATCTCTGCATTCCGGAAGAGTGTCAAATGGGACAATGGTCTACCGCGATTCGCCAATACGGCGGCGGGGAGTCAGTTTCGTAAATACTATATTCAGATCATGCTCTACGGGTACGGTCTCTCGAAGCTCGGGCACGAGGTGGCCCGCTGTTCTATTGTTGCTCTCCCAAGGGACTGCAGCGTGGAGGTTGTGCCGGACAGTATTTGTGAGTTCTCTTTCCCGTGGCGGCAGGACGTTGCGTTCGCGGCCCTGGAGAGACTTCAGAACATTTGGGAGAGAGCGAGGTCACATGACGGTGGAGTTGACAGTCTCCAGTCGTCCCCCCTATGTTGGTACTGCTCACACGAGCGCCACACAGAAGCATTTCGAAACTACACTATCAACGGTTAGGAGGTGAAACATATCATGACTTTCGAGGACACTCTTGCCCGTCTCGGAATGACGGTCGTGAACCCGGAGCAGAATAATCATTTCAACATGCTTATTCATGGTGTGAGTGGTGTCGGCAAAACATCGCTCGCAGCCACGGCATCGCAGGTGGACGACATGTCGCCCGTCCTGTACGTTGATTTCGAAGCCGGCACACTCCCGGTACGGGATTGGGGGAACCCCGCAAATCTTACTGTCGTGCATTGCGATAAGTGGATTGATTGCGCCAATCTTTGCGACAATATTGCACGCAATCTTGCAGAATTCCCCTACAAGACTGTGGTGTTCGACACGTTGGACAAGTGTCAGGAGCTTATCCTGACCCACTATGAGGCTGTGTCGAATGATACGTGGACGAAATGGCGGGCAGTGTACGACTCCCTGTTGAAGGCGATCAACGTATTCCTGAACGCCGCCGACATTTCATTCATTGCTATCACGCATTCCGCGCGCGAGAACAACGAGGTCACTGGGGAAGTTTTCATTGCCCCGTCCTTTGAAGGACAGAAATCTGGGCAGCGCATCCCCGCCTTGTTCAATTTCGTCGGCTACATGGAATGGGCGAACGTGGACAATGGAGAGGGGGAAGAAATCACAGTGCCAGTACTGTACACTCGCAAACCGAACGTCGTGACAAAGCAACAGGCTCGCGGGTTCCCGCCTGCAATGGGGAATCCGAGCATGACCAAGATTCACAATTACATCACTAGCCACTAACCAAAACATAGGAAGAGAGAAAATTATTATGGCTAAGATTACTGTTACCGCTGACCGTGGCGTTTCCGCTGAGACTCTCGCTATCGCCGCCGACGCCGTCAGGGAAGCGCTCCGCAGCAAGCCCGTCGACGGCGAAAACTGACACCCGCAATTCTTTACCACCATCTCATAGGAGCATAATAATTATGGCAACTGGCTTCAATTTCAGCACCGACCTTTCAACGTTGGAAGTCGCCACCGGCGGAGGTAACTTCGAGCCGCCCAAGCCCGGAAAGCACTCCGCATTCATCACCAAGGCTGAAATGACCACCTCCAAGAATGGGCGTCCAATGCTCGTCACCGATTGGATGATCGACGGCGACGACGAAGATGCCGGAAAGGCAGTCACCGACCGCACTGTCTTCACCATTAACAAGAATGGGAAGACTTTCATCCACTTCAACATTCCGAAGTATTTCAGCGCCGCCGGTCTGTGGCCGGCCGACGCCAGGCAGAGGGCCGATCTCCTGTCCCCGCAGAAGATCGATACGACCGTGAAGCGAGTGTGCGAGAATCTGGAGGGCGCTCACGCAACATTGGTGACGCGAATGAGCAAGCCCAGGCCTCGTCTTGACGATTACGGTCGCCCCGCATACGAGCAGGACGAGAACGGTATCACGATCCTCGGCGAGGATGGCGCCCCGAAGCCCGCTTTCTGGCCTCCAAAGGCTGAGATTTCTTCCATTGATTTCGAGGCCAGGAAGAATACTGCGACCTCGTCGCCGGTAGTTTTCTGACGCACACGGTCGCATGATTTGAATAGCGGGGGCAGCATGATTGTTGCCCCCGCTATTCGACACAAATGGAGAAGAGAGATGAAAACACAGATGACGCAGCCATCATACGAACAGTACAGGGTAGTCGCTAACAGACTCACCCAGCTCACCTACCGGACCAGTAGCGAGAATTTCCAATTCCCCTCGGTCGACGCCGCTATCGAATGGTGTTTCAAGTATTTGGAAGTCCCCGAGGACAATAGGTGGCGATTCACACGCCCCGATATTACTCGGCCGATCGCCCCGTGCAATCTTGACATAGTGCTGAACCGTCCACAGGACGCGCCGTACTCGCACCAATACTGCAAGGTGAATGGCACGCTTATGCCGTATCGTTCCTACAACGACATTCGTCTTAAGATTTGGAGATGGCGGGAGAGGAACGGTGTAGATAATTTCGAGTTCGACGGTATGACGTCGGCTATCGAATGGTGCTACAACGAACTCAACCCATCGGTTGTATTCGATTGGGAGTTCGTCACCGAGAATGGAGTGTTTCGCCCTGGCGAAGTTTCAATAGTGCGCGGCGAGAACAGGAAGGAAACTCGTGATCGTCTTATTCTTCACCCCGGCAAGAAAACCTATAAGACGACGACCGGCGTGCAGTCGGAGATGGTGGGGCGACGCTTCCAGCAATGGGAAGTGGTGTCCCCCGAATGGAAGATTATGAGAGATGGTCATAAGCACTTCCACATGCGTTGCGTGAATTGCGGGGAAGACAAGTGGCTCCGTGTTTCGCATTTCAGTGGCGGTAGGACCGTGGTCTGCCCGTGCACTAGCCCGTCAATCCGCATGTACAGAGAAGTACCCGAATGGCTTATCCCCAAACTTATGCGACGCATTTACGACATGAAAAGATACGTGCCGAAAGAGGACTTTCGTTTTGATTCCACGCAGGATTGCGCAATATGGTGCTACAAGCATTTGCCTTTCCCGAGTGAACCTGGCACGCCGTGGGCTCTGAAGAAAGGTCGCGGGAAGCCCGTGATGCCAGGAACATTGTGGCTTGAAGTAGACGGCGTACGTACGGACACTACGAAAAGCATTGCTAACGTGAACAAGTCGCGGCGGGGTCTGCGGAAACAAGGGAAGTGAGAATAGAATGGTAGAGCGCGTGATGGCCGTTGATCCCGGCAAATCAACAGGAATCGTCGTCGGAGACTTCCACGACGATGGATTCTCAATCATTCACGTCCAACAGCTCAAACACGAGCATTGGATGAGTAACGTCTACGACATTCTCACCGCATACAACGAGTATGCTCCCGATGTTACCGTGTGTGAACAGTTCGATCTTCGGCCGGGCAACAATTTTCTCGCAGACCTCACCCCAGTAAAAATCAACTCTATATTGGAGTGGGAGATCGGGGATATTGTCTGGCAGACTCCCGCAATGGCAAAAACAACCATGCCCGATAGCGCTTTGAAGCTACTTGGTTTTTGGCCCACAGGGGCCAGCGTGGGCCAGCCGGACGCTGACGACGCGCGCGATGCGGGGCGTCATCTTTTCCTGTGGGCAGTCACTAAACGCCACGACGAGGACGTGATCGCCCGCATCGTTGGAAGCGACGCGGAACGGAGATGAATGTTTCACGTGAAACACGGCGGGCGTGTTTCACGTGAAACATTACTGCCCCCTACCGTACAACCGGTGGGGGGCAGTAATGTTCTATGAAAGGCGAAGGTCAGGCGACCTTGTCCTCAGCGGCAGCGTCCTCGCCAGCGGCGTGACGGCCAGCGGCCGCACCGGGGCGAGTGTGATACGTGGCCAGCGCCAGAGTCAGAGCACCAACAATCTGGGTAGCAGCGTCAGCATACTGAGACGCCTGATCCGCAGAAATAACATTGAAGGCCGCAAAAACACCGAGAACGGCGGTGAGCAGAGCGTAAAGCGCCTTGCGGACCTCGGGAGTAAACATTTTATGAATCACCTCATAGATTCCGGAATTTGAGGCTCAGTAGGGATTGAGTCCTCTTTATCAGATGGTATCAGAATTTTCAGGGACCTACCCCAATCGAGAACATTGTGCGCAAAAGAGACGGCCTCCCACCACTTTACTTCTGCTCGACGGCGGCCATCCTCTGCTAAGTCCGCCGCTCTTTCGGCGGCCGCAAGACTGGCTTCCAGGGCGGTCACTCTCTCGGAAAGAGATCGGACAGTAATGTCCAGGATTGAGATCTGCTCCTGGTCGCGCGCATTCTTGCGCTGTGTTATGTTCGAGAATATTGTGCCAGTAAGAGCGGCCAGGGCCACTAGGGTGGCGTCGGAGAGGACATCGTGCATGAAAGGGACCATCGTGTATTTAATGTCCTCTTTTGTTATGTTTGTTTGGCAGGGCTGCAACAGTCATTATATAACATTTCCCGCCTAACAATGGTGATGTCAGGCGGGAAATGTTATGTTTTAGTTACTTTCTGTGGAAGCCAGGATGGTAGCCGACAGTCCGCATGAACCGGACGGTGCGCACACTGGCCCAAAGAATAATCGCGCCAACACACCACAAAGCATCACAAGTCACATTCATGGTGCCGTTGGTGAAATCTTCATACACCATGAGCACCGTGTTTGCCGTCACCATGACGGCCGCAAAAATAGTAGCAACATAAAGCGACCTAGTCACCCTAATTTTCACTTTCATTAGATGGATTGTATACCATCGCCCCCACGTCGACTCCTAAAGCTGCTAAGGGGAAAACATAGGAAACGTGAGGGCGACAGTATTCTCTTTTTGCACCGTCGGAACGCGTAGGAAAATATTTGTGTATTAACCAATATGAGCGGTACGTAGGGAAGTATAGCACACAACAAAAGCAAGTCTCCGAACGATCATTCATTGACCGTCCGGAGACTTGCTCTACCACTACCACGGGAGATCACGAGGAGGGAAGAGAGTGAAGCTCCCCGCATGTCACATCCATCATGGAACGATACTCAGTATAATAATGAGCGAATATGGCACGATGAAATGCCAATATGCAATGTCAGGAATTCTGCTCCGGGGCGGGAGACTCCGCAGGAGTAGGAGACTCCGCGACACCATCATGCGCCTGCAAAGACGACGGCGTAGACACGGCCTTACGAATCTCGTTCACAGCACCATAAATCGCGCCAGCCTCACGAACATTCTCCTGACCCGGAGTCACAGAATGAAGAATCTGATCCACCGACGCGTGAATAGACTTAACCTCCTCATAGGTCGCCTTAGCATACCAATTCATGTCGCCCGCAAAGTGATCCCCCGCCTTTCCACTACGGAAAAGATCACGAATCTCCCTGAGCAGATCAACGCCCTCGCTCATATCCCAAAATTCCTCTCCGGCGCCCCCGGCAGGGCGACCATAATCATACCAAGACTTGCAACGATTACTGAAAAGAATCCCATAAGACTCATACGCGTCATACGGGTTTCCTGAATTATACCGCGACCCGACACGCTTCAAGGCCTCGTAAGAATCGCCTTCCGCGTTAATAAGGTCGCGGAGAATGCGGCAGCCGACTTCAGCCGACTTTTCCGGCATCCACCATTCACGATTCGGGTCGTCCAAGAAATAGCCCGGATACGTGATCTGCAACGGGCCGACACCGTTCGAGGTTTCACCGTCTCGAAGAGCCGCAAGAAATTCGCGGAAATTCTCCTCGGTTACTTCCTCGCCGTGAGGGCCGGCACCGCCGGCGTCGTGCCCGTAAATGTTAGCGCCACGTTCGCCGGTTTCCATCCACAGGCACGCCAGGGCGGCCCACCACGGACAATTCTCCGCATCAGCGGCCCTGAGAACGGCCTCCTGAATTGAGGAAAGGCGGTATGAGCCGGCGGACTCGTGCCCGTTATCGGAATCGACCCGCTTTCCGAAACGAACGCAAGTGGACCACGAAGCCGCGACAGTCATCGGGTGACTACTGTACCGGACTACGCGTGTTTCGTAGCCGGTCTGGTCCCCCATCTGACCTTCCGCGATTTCACCATTCTCGTTAATCCACGCCTCAGCGAGGAGCGGGTCGCCCGCGTTGAACGAGCCGTCATTTTCGCGCACGCACATTGCGACATGTCCACCGTCTCCGGTGGTCTTCAGGACGAGGTCGCCGACCTGGAATCCGCCCGATGGCGTAGACCCGTACCACGTGTCTCCAATATCCATGAAGCCGCGATTCGCAGCCAGGGAGTTCAGGGTTTCGGTCCATGTTTCGCCGGTCCGCGGGAACATGATCGGATCGTCCCAGCCGGTTCCCCAAACATTGTGGAATGCAATATTGTAGGCGCCGGCTACGCCGCTACTGCAATCCATGTCGCCGGGACCTGTTTTCCAGCCGGCATCGTTGGAATTCCAGTAGCAGGTCCACCGGTTGTCCTGGGCATATCCGGTGCCCCCGTAGTCGCCTGTGGTGCACCAATATTTCATTTCCGACGCAGCATATTCTGTGACGGAATCTGCCAATTTTGCACCGCCTTTCGTAAAGGTTTTCGGTGGTCTCAATTTTATCATGAGCGCCTGGGGGTGTCTTTAGCGTATATAGGTACGTGCGTGCGCGCATACCACATGCATACTGTGTCTGTCAATACCCTAGACAACATTGGTTTTGTGGGGTATGTCACCGTCGCACGGTGTTGACCCACGGCGCACGGGAGAGCATGATTGAGTCATCGGCAGGGAGGACAAGCCACCCAGCCAGGATAGGAAGGACAAGACAATGACCACCACCGCTGAGAGCATCACCACCGATACCGAGCTCGCCTACGCCGTCGGCACCGCCGCCAACGCATGGGGCGACACGGACTACTGGGTGGACGAGACCGGTGAGACCATCGGCCTCAAGCGAGGCACCATCGATGGCGGCCAGGCGCTCGGACTCTACATGGACGAGGACATCGTCTCCTGGGGACTCTGGCAGTACGACGCCGATGGATGCTCCATCGTCGACGATGGACTCTCCTACCTGACCGACGAGACCATCGCCCGCCTGGCCGACAGATGGCAGGCGTCCAAGCGGCTGGCGCACTGACACACACATAACGGTGGTGGCCCGTCACCTACGACGGGCCACCACCACCCACCACCATCACACACATATTTTGAGAAGAGGATTACCATGGCACGCCGTCGCACCGGATACGGATCATGCAAGACCACGGGAGGAGCAGTATTCACCAACCTGAAAGGCACCAAAATTCACTTCCCCGCAAAGGGGTACGAGAAAGGCGAGGGCGAATTCCGGGGAATCCCCATTGAGCGAGTGACTGCCGTCGCAATTCTTACCGGAGCCGACCTCGTACAGGCCATCCCCGTTCAGCGGCCCGCCCTCATCGGAAACGTCCGCAATGTTTTCATCCCTGAATGCGCCCACGATTTCTTCCTCGTCGTCTGCACCCAGGGGAACGTCTACCGTATTTTCGATATCGCCGAGGATGAGCTCGGGAACGTCCGTAATCTGATCAATGATCTGCGCGGGCTTCTCGGCGACGAGATCGAGTGGGTCAAATCATGAAATACCCGAACATTCACCGCATGGACGGACGCGAGGACGAGGTCCGTCGCAAGACAATCGAGTTTCAGGAGCACAAGAGGAACAGGGCGAAGAGAATCAAGAGCACACGCCACAGTAAGCGCACGAACTTCAACTACAGTGACGGTTGGACCAACCGTCTCATGGCAGAATTGAACGGAAAGTGAGGAAACTATTATGTCTACTTTTTCGAGTGCCCCGTCGGCTCCTACTCCTGCACCGCCTCCGCCCGCGGCTAGTGCACCTACCCCGCCTCCGCCTCCACCTCGGGCCGTCCCGGCGCCCCCCGTATGGTCTGTGCCTCTCAGTGTGATGACGCCCCAGCGCCCCACGAATCGTTTCGTGGCATGGCTCCGCAGACCGCGGTCCACGGGTGAGGGAATGGCAATGGGTGCAGTCGCCCTTATCGTTGGTGTTATCGGGCTGTCTCTTGCGTGGCGTGCTTTTTGGTGGCTTCAGGTGTTTTTTGCATACTTCGCCACGGTTGGCACTCTCGGCAACTGAGAATGACGTGAACGATTATGGATGTGGTGTTTTTGAAGCCGACTTGGCTGTACTTGCCAGACGGTAGCAAAGAGAGAATCATAGCACAAACCGGCGACAGCAAGGGGATTGGTTTCGATTCTCTTCAGGCTGGCGTAGAGCGGAGACACTATTTCAAGTACAACGAGTATTCGATCACGCAGACAGAGAGAGGAGATTATGTGGTGTCACCGGATGGTGAGTATGAGAAGATTTACTACCCGAATGGCACATACGAGTATGTTTCGAAGGTGGTGCCGCATGAGGGGTTTTGGGAGGTGCATGTCCGCCGCTATTCTAGTAGTGAATGGCGAATAGAATGTTGGAGTCGTCGCTGTGTTTCTCTGGAGCACAAGCGCGACGGTTGGTATCGGCGGCGAATCGTAGGCTATCAGATTGATCCTGGCTATGAGCTGAAATTCGCAGACAAACCGATTCGTTTCCATGTCTCTGACGATTATTATGCGCCTGTCAGGAAGGTTTGTAGGTATTTCACTGGCGAATGGTGCATTTGGTATGAGGACGAGAATGGGGGGGAAGCGTTTCTCTTTTTCGACGAGCATGACTATGAGTTGACTTTCTGCGATGACATTCTCTATATCGAAGATATCAGCGATGACATTTTCTATGTCACAGAGAAGAATGACGGGGCAGCCGAGGACAATGAGCGCGAGAATGAGGTAACTCACCCGTCACACTACGCAACTCTCGATCCCGAGCCCATCACTTTCATTCGCGACCGAGACTACCTGACCGGTAGTGCTTTGAAGTATATTTTCAGGGCCGGCCACAAGGACGGCGCTGACGAGAATGTTGACATGGGGAAGGCGGCATGGTATCTGCGTGAACTCGTTGCCAAGCAGGGAGGTCAGACGGTGATCGCGATTCTGCGAAACGTCTACTGGGACACTATTGATAGACAGCTTGCCCCGGAGGATCGTGCTAGGGAGGTTCGAGACAGGCTCACAGAGTTCGTATCCGCCATTTCACACGATCACCTCAGTAACTACATCCCGGAAACGTGAGTATTGTGGAAAATATTGTTGAGATTGTTTTTGTTGATTTGGCGAAATGCGGTGATCGGTGGGGTGCGTATGCGTTTATGCATGCCACCGACTGCAACTTCACCATCAGGAGCTATTTGACCGATCCGTCCGCCGCGATCCGTGAGCTTATGCGTATCGTACAGCATGTTCAGGGAGTGACACTCGCTTTGCGTTCGTGGCGGGAAGGAAGGATCGCTTTTACTAGGTGCACATATTCGGATGAGACGGGCGGGCATGTGCTCACTTATAGCGATTCATCGGACGAGGGTGTGTACGTCTGTGCGATCGTAGTGCCGGAGCGTGGTGAAAACGCAGTAGAAATCATCCCGGGAGAGAAGCCCGCCCTTGCTCTTGAAGCCAAAGCAATTCTACGTGATAAAGGTTACACGGTTCATATGATCGAGGAAAACGAAGACGGGGGACTATGCGATGGCTACACTGAGTGATTTCACTCTCCGACGCAGAATCGACTATGGCGAACTCATTTCCAACTGGCGCAAGCCATTGTCTATTCAACCGGCGTCAGTAGAAGTGCGGCTAGACGAAAACATTATCGTCTACCGTCATGGCGACGAAAACATCACTATCGACGAGAATGGTTATGAGCTGTTGCCGGGCGAGTTTATTCTTGCGTCCACGCAGGAGAAAGTCAGCGTGCCCGCCGATCTAGTGGCCAGGGTCGAGGGCAAGTCGTCGTGGGCGCGACGTGGAATTCTCGTACATGTGTCCGCGGGATACATTGATCCGGGATTCCAGGGAAACGTGACTTTGGAGATCGCTAATCTGCACTCCAGTAAGCCCGCTCGTCTTTTCGCGGGGGATAGGATTGCGCAGATTGCTTTCGAGGACTTGGACAGGCCGGCCAGCATGCCGTACGGCACCGACGGTCTGGGCTCGCACTATCAGGGGCAAACCAGTGTCACACCGTCGGCCATGGAGGTGGAATAATGAGTAAGATTGACCGCCAGGAAATCGCGCTGACTATTGCTAGGGAATTGCAGGACATGATCCCGTCGCCTCGCATTTCCGACCGTGCCGGGGTTACCGTCATTGACTCATCGTCGGGGAAGATCGAGGTCACCGATAATGGTGTTTTTGTGAAGACGAGGCGTGGTGTGTCAGTGGGGTGGACTCACAGGGAATCCGATGGCCCCAAGCATTCTGCAGTGCGTTGCAGCATACTTTTGCGGAGCGTCTCATGACAGCGAATAACCCAATGCTGAAGATCGAACACGAGATAAGCCTCACACAGCTGTGGCTTCCAAAGCCCGACATGTGCGACATCGACGAAGCGCACATGGTCGCCCGCTTGGAGTGGCACAATCCCTATAAGGGCGTCGGAATTGACGTCACCGTAGAAAACATTGACGGCGGCGCTATCAGTAAATGGGTTATCTGGGGCTGGCCGTTGAACGTTGTAGGCGTCGCCCATAAAACAAGCGGCGAGAGCACATGCAGTCTTGCACGCCGTCTAGCACGACGATGGGACAGTGTAGAGTGCGACGCAACCTCGGCCCGTCAATTCCGGGAAATCAATAACACGATTCACTTGATCCTGAACTCACCATCGGTCACCGTTCAGGACGATGCACGCTCAGACCTCATGGGTGTGCTGGACGATATTGCTCGCGAGCACGGAGGAGACTACCAGCGCCTGGGACTATAGTCTCTCGCGTCGGGTGCGAAAACATTCCCCCTCACCACGATTCCTGCGGTGAGGGGGAATGTTTCACGTGAAACACTCAGGCGCCCGGCTGTGGCGATGATGTCGCCTTTGCCTCCAACGCGGCGACACGCTCAGCCAAGCCGAGGTAGCCGCCATGCCAGGCGATCACACGCTCCATAATCCAATCCGACGGAGGATTCTGATAAGGATTCTTCTCAGGAACCCACTGGCCGCCCTCACCCTGCACCAACTCACCGTCGGTCACATACAAATGTGACACGCCAAACGATGCGGCGCGATCGATCACCTGCCGAAAATTCTCTTTCGTAACCCCATGAATGACGTGCCACCACTTGGTGGACGGCTGCGCCCGCATCACATCATTCGCAATCGGATTATTAGGATCATCTGTCAAGTACTTGGCGGCAGTGTTCTCGAAGCTCATGCACACGTCAAAATCAAGCGCGCACACGGCCTCAGTAATATTACTGCCCGGGTTAATAGCGATTGTGAAATTCTTACCGTAGGCGCGTCGAATTTCGCCGATGAGGTCACCGTACCAACCGACACGTCCCGCCTGGGCGCCCCAGCCGTTGATTACCTCGTCCAAGAATACACCCTGGAACAAGTCCCCATACTGTGAACGCAGGTTGGCGCACAGTTGCATAATGTATTCACGCGTAAACTTGTCCGGGTCGGGCACACCATTCCTAGCGGCATCGTCCTTAGCGAGCGATGCAACACCGTAGCGGGTAGGAATGTACCAAAGAATCCTCTTCGCCCCGGCCGCCTGGGCGCGCTGCGCCTGGGTGAGAAAGTCGTTGTCTTTGGCGGACCAATCGCCGGTAGAGCGGTTCATGATCACGTAGCCGAGCGCGCTACCGTAGGCCAATGTTTTGGCCCACTTTGATACTTTTCCGGCCTGGCCTTCATTGTAGAAATCGGGCCAGAAGTACGTGACGGGGGAGTAGTAGCGTCCGCCGACCGTGAAAGGCGAGATTGCGGAGAACAGTGGGGCGACCAGCTTGTCAATGCCGGCCTTAGTGTACCCAGTAATGTTTGCCATTGTGTTTTCTCACTCTCCGTAGGTCCAGGTAAGACCATCGTCACTAACAGTGATCTTGCCGGCATTAGTATTGCCGCCGCCGCCAGGATTGCCAGGATCAGGGGTAGTGCCGCCGTTCCATGCCGACAGTGAGGTCACCTGCACGTCGCCGGAGGCCGGCAGCTCCGCGCCCCGCACTTCACGCGCCCAAACGCCGGCAACATTGATCACAATTGCCCACCGTCCGCCGTGGCTGGCGTCTACCTCTACCTCGATCCTGCCTTTGTCATCGGCGTCACCGCGCACCGGGGCGGGGACTGTCGTAATATTGTCGGACGTGTAGACGGTTTCGGGGCGCACGCTCATTGTGGCGTTGACTGTCTTGCCGGCCGCATTCACGACCGTAGCTATGACCTTGGTCATATTATTATCACCTATTTCTAACAGTGAACCATATTTGTCGATTACAGGTCAACGCGAGTCGCACCAAGAGTAGCCACCGTAAACACGGTACCCGGGAAAACGCCGCCATCGTAATGCCAGTACGGGTCAGCACCATAACTACCCGCCGTAGTGTAAGCAACCCTGTGAGAGCCGGCCTCCACGGAAAGGCGCCACTGCATATGGTGCGTCATGAACGTGCGATTGTACTGAATCTCGGTCTGCCAAATACCCCGATTATCGAGTTTGAATCCGAAGAAGTACGAGCCGACGGCCTTGTCCTTCTCCTCCTCGGAATGATAGTCCTCGTGCGCAATGCTCACGCACACGTCAAGCGAGAACTCCATGAGGCTCTTGATCGGCAGAGTAACAATACCGTCGCCCCACGTGTAAGTGGCGTGATCAGAGGTCGACCGTCCACGGCCGTTCGTGTTATCACGGTGCCGGTAAAGCACGCCACTAAAGCTGTTAGCCGGGTTAATGTTGAACGACCCGTCACCGGCCTTGGAACCGTCGGCAGTGTACAGAATATCGTCGATAATGAAAACGGCGGGGCGTGCCTTTGATACTGCCCCGGACGGTGCAGCCGCCAACATGACACGCGCCGCAGCTACGGACGCCGCCGGCATAACCCTGCCAGCGGAATCATCATACGCGTCCCAGGCCTCAATGAGATTATCGTCTACCGTGGGGACGATACCACCGGTCCACCTAGTGTTAGGCATGTTATTTTTCTCCTAAAAATATTGTTGCACAATCTTCAGTAGGTGAGCCAGCTAACCGTCATCTCGCCCCAATCCATAATTGTACCCTCATCAATATTCTGATACGTATAAAGCGCGATCCGATCCCCGACTTTCAGGCGCCTGACACCTGTCACCTGCAACGCTGTCCACAGGCCGTGATTCAGCGCGGCATACATGTAAACGCCATATTCCTCGTCGTTGCTACGAGAAACCTTCGTGCCGCCAACATATCCCGCCCACGATGACCTGTACCATGTTGTACCGTCTAGACGATAAAGCCCGCTCTGCGGAATAATAATCTCTACCCCGTCTACTTGCATTCCACCACGAACGATTTTCTCCTGCGAACCCACCGGGACTTTGGTCCATTTATCTTTCGCAGTCCACAATTGCGCATTGTTCGTTGCCATGTGGGCGAAAGGCGGCTCCGTGAAAGTACGCCACGACGAGGAATGAGGCTCGGGTGATCCGGGCGGGTCATAGGACACCCCATTCGTGTCCATGATTAGCTGGCCGCCCTGACGGTCAGTGATCTGTATTTTCGCGACACCTTCGTCGTCACGGAAAATATGCAAACCGGAAGAGCGGCTCATTTTCCATGACACGTACATGGAATAAATGATCCCGAGCTGCATTCCCGGCGTGAAAACATCGTTCGTGCGGGCACTGATGTAGAAGGGCGTGTCGGTGTCTTGGATCCACGTGCCGTCGGGGAGCGTGAAATCGAATCTTATTTTCTGCCCGGCCGTCGCCGGCTCGTCAACAGTGATAATTCTGTTCTTGCCGATGTTGATTGTGAGAATCGCGCGGCCGTTCCACGACGGGGTGAAAAGAATATACCCCTCAACCTTGCCGATACCTTCACCGGCGATACCGTATGTTTTTGGTTTCGCAACAGCAATGTCATAGATCGCCATCTGCGCACCATTGCCACGATTAGGACGATCCCTGTCCGTCAGAACGAACCGCGTGCCACCCTCGAGCTCCTCGACGGTCGCGATTTTGGGAGACCAGATAGACTCCCAGAACTCATATTCGCTGCCGAGGCCGAAGCGAATGTTCTTCTCACCTGACGTCGGCTCAGTATCGACGAGCGAAAGCTCACCACCAATAAGACGGTTACCAATGAGATCGCCGGTGACCTTGGCCGCGTTGAATGTGGCGTTTCCGGCGGTCAGCATTTCCGTGGTGACGGACGCGAACGCCGCGATCTTGGCCCAGAGTTCCCCGGACGCGTAAATGTTGCGTGCGGACACAGAACCGTCGGCCAGCGAGACGTTCCCCACGGACGATGGGACGAGAATACTGCCGGCGACCATTGTTCTGGTCACCCACTGTGTACCGTCCCAAATACGCACATCGGTAATGTGCCCGGCATTATCTGTGACATACCAAATCAACCCTGTGACAGGATTCTCGGGCGCGGTCTGGGCCACTACAGGCGGCCGGTTAGCTTCCGCGATCTGGACAGCTTTCGCGGCGTCTTTCGCCGCCTTGTTCGCGGCACCTTCGGCTTTGTTGGCGCGGTCGCGAATGGCGTCGGCTTCCTTGAAAGCACGCTCGGCGTCTTTCGCTGCCTGGCTGAGAATTTTGCCAGTGTGCCCGAGATTCTCAACTTTTGCGCCGGAAGGCGGCTCGGCGATAGGGTCACTGATCTTGACTACACGGCCGGACGAATCAATGATGACGAGTACGCGAGCACCTATCCACGTGGCAATACCATCAGATTCGCCAACCGCATGAGAGGTCGGATTACTATAGGGAATCCCTACTTCTACCCAGCCGGACGGGAGCGTACTGTCGGTGGCGGACGTGCCAGTGATCCTCCCGTACGTCCACGATACTGAGGATTGCTGAACAATAACATTATTATTGTTGCGGCCGCCACCGTTTCGTGGCGCCGTGTCAAGCAGTAGTGACGGTCTGACCATGATGCCCCGTTTATTCTCCCAGTACCTCTATGTCTACCCTCATTGTAGCGGACGGGTCAGACAACGGGAGACTGTAAGCGGAAACACGGCCCGCAATATGCTCACCCTCCTCGGTAATCGCACCAATAACATCACCGACCTCGATACGGGCGTCCGGAATAATCGTCAAAGAACGAGAAGAGCGAGCGGAAATGTCCTGAATCATGTACGTGTCTGCGGCCTCGGACACCTCTCGCGCCGAGCTGGCGGCACTGAATTCCTTGTGCGACGTGACCCAACCGTAGCCGGCCGGATCGTATGGCGGGTCAGTGATTTCGCGTTCCGCGGTCCACCGCTCCTCTTGCTCACCCTGAGCTCTCTGCTGTTTACTGCCGGTAACATACCAACGGTTCGGACGCCGGCCGCCCGACCTCGGAGCGCGCGGGGCCTCCAAAAGGAAACCTGACTCGTACGTATAAATCTCGTCGGGGGCAGTTTTGTCACGGAGTTTGAAAATATGCAGCATTCCATCGGCTCCGCTACGAATACCACAGCCCCGCGATTCTACGAGTTTATAGATTGCTTCGATCCTCGAGTTTCCCCATTGCGTGGTGCGTGGGATGGGCGCATCCCATACGTCGTCCTCCAACTTTACTCGCACATATTCGGAGAGCTCATTGGCTTCGGAGAGCAGAGTGGCGCCAGCGCCGGGGGAGGACGGCCACGGCCTCGGATTATCGGCAAGAATCTGCGTCAAATCCTTACAAGAAACGTTCACTTTCTCTTTCGACACGGACCATTCCACATTGACGAACTCGCCAAGCGGAATCTCCCAGTAGTCGCCGCGCCGATTCTCGTAAAGCGCGGTCACCATGGAACGCTGCCCAAAATTGTTAAGCGCGTCCAACGGCCACTCCGGGACCCATGACATTGGGCAAGAATAAGACAGGGCGCCCGGGACGTTACGGTTCGTCGAGGACCACTCGACTTTCACCTCGGAGGCGGGGATTCCGGTTTTGAGAACTTCACCGCCGCGGATAATGTCGATTCTTGCGCCGATGCTGAGGCCGTCTGAAAGGGCGGCCAGCGTGGGGCCGTTTCTCATGGCATTCCCGCAATCATTTTGCAAATCTCAATGTATGTGCGCGACTTCCAGACTTTGTCGACTTCATGCCATTCACCCCAGGTGACACATGGTGCTGCCCCCCAGCCGGCGTGAGGGCCGACAAGCATTGGCGAGTCCTCGGGGAGCTCATGCCATTTCACGTTCCACCGAATGATGCCGTCTCCCGTGATCCTGGCACTGTCGACCTTGTCTACGGTGATGAATCGTGATGGCAGAACGTCGGCGGGGGCCCCCGGCGTGAGAATGAGAGGCTCACGCTTCTGCAGAATTTCCCAAACGTTATTAACGTGTGATGGGTCGTCTAGGACGAATTGTCCGCCTCCGGTGCGGGCTACTGCCAGCATCGGCCAACGGGCGATGAGTGAGTTATATCTCGAAATCGGAGAAGACCATTCCCGCTTGTCCTGGGCCTCCTCCCAGATGAGCCCGGGCACGGTGCGGCCGTTGAGGCCGCTCACCATGCCACGCCACCACTCCACCTCAGGGCGGGTCAACGTGACCGATGAATCACCCTGAGTGTACTTGATTGTGGTACCCGGCACAGCGTAAGCGTCTGAGAGGATCATTGTCACAGGCTCAGTCAGCTTGGGGCCCTCGAGCTCGCGAATCATTTTCGCACGCCCGGTGAGCGGTCTTTTATCGCGAGCCATCCCGGGCACGGCGAAAAGACGGTCCCCCGCGTACACGGGTTCCTTGCCGGTGGCCATTATTGACGGCAGCCCTGTGTGTGTAGCAATCCATCCCGTAATCGGCATTATTATATGCTTTCCGTCACAATGGTTTATCGGTTCATTCGGTCATAGTCTACTATGGCCGACGTTGCCTCTACTTGCATGCGGCCGACAAGATCATTGTCCACGTCCCGAATTTCGAGCACGTCCGGGCCGAGCGCACGATTCTCCAGGAGGCTGATCAGCTTGTCCATTTTCTCCCACTGGGCCGACGTGAAAACGGGCTCCGGCCGACCGGTTTTATTCTCGATCGTTGAGAGGCCGGGCTGCAAGAATCCACCATCGTCATAGCGAAGATTTCCTGCGGACGGGCCACCATAGATCGGAACCTCACGCACCGGGATACCGAAAGTCGGCGCCTCAACCATCATCCCGTTACCGGAGGCGATAGCAACGTGGTGGGCCGGATAACCCCAGAACAGAAGCGTACCGGGAACCATAGGGTTACCGGGGGATGACATTGCCTGATATCCGGCCGCCGTGAGACGCGGCACATGAATGCCCATCGCGTTAAGCGCCCAATAAACAAGACCTGAACAGTCGAGGCCGCCGCCCGGGGAGACGCCTCCCCAAACATACGGTGTACCGATAGCCCGTCGCGCCGTATTCACGAGGTCGCCGGCAGCGGCGCCAATAGCACCGATTCCGCCACCGAACCCGCTGACCACAGGCATGTGGTCTTTAATCCAATCACCGAGCGCGTCAATGGTTTTATCCACGCCCGCTTTTCCGGCGTCGAAGAACGGTTTTGCCCCGTCGCCTCCCCATGAATCGAGGAGCTTGTGAACCGGAGCCTTGATGACAGTCTCAACAGCTCCGATCGGGTCGGAGAAGATCGAGGACACGGCGTCGGCCGCGCCGGTGATCCAATTAAGGGCAGCGGACGCGCCCTTTGAAACCGTTTCTTTGACAGGGTCCCAAATACCGCCCGGAGCGAATGCGGCATAGCCGGCGTCACCGCCAGGAATACGGTCCCCGTGCGCGGCGGCACGGTTCATCGCATTCACCATTGCGGGGCCGCCGACAGCTTTCACCCATTCGGGTCGCATGATCGCTTCTCCGCCGGAAAGTGCGAGCCGGCCGCCACCGTCGGGTGATACGAAATGGTAAATGTCGCGGCCCGGAGAGTATCCGGGCAGGACACCACCGGACGCGTAACCGCCAATCGTGGGAGCCTCAGGAAGACGAAGATCGAGGGAGAGCTTCTCCATCATCCCGTTAACGAGTTTCCGCAGCCCGTTATTGTAGACGGTGCCGATAACGAAGTTAACAGGCTTGGCAGCGGCTTCCTTGATTTTGTCCCACGCCGTCCTAACACCGTCTTTCATGGTGTTTGCGGCGGCCACGACTCTATCCCAGGCGCTTGTAATTGCGGGAACAAGCGTATTGGCAATCCAATCTTTAACGATTTGGATTTCGCCTTTCAACGTGTTCCACGCGGAGACGACTATGTTTTTCAGCCAGGTGGTCCACGAAACAATGGTGTTCCAGGCGGCGCTGATCGTGGTGGCTGCGCCTTGAATTATGGCGACTCCCATAGTGACCGCGGCGATGATGGACGCGAATACAAATGCGATGATTCCGCCCAGAATTTTCGCGCCGGTCGCAATCGTGTCCCAGGCGAAGCTGATAATGGGCGCAGCGTAGGTTTGAATCCAATTCACTACCGGCTGTATAACGGCCCAAATGCCGTTCCATGTCGCCGTTAGGGAGCCCCACATAATAGTCGCCGCGTCTTTAATGGCGTTGAATGCTCCGACGACCCACGGCCACGCGACACCCCAGATCCAATCAACGACGGGCTGAATAGTGGCCCAAATACCGTTCCACGCCGCCGACACAACGCCCCAAAGAGTAGAGGCCGTATCTTTGATTGTGTTAAACGTGTCGACGACCCAGGGCCAGGCCGTGTAATAGATCCATTCGACGACGGGCTGCATTGCCGCTTGAATAGAGGTCCACGCTGCTGACACAGTGCCCCAAAGATTAGACGCCGCATCTTTGATTGTGTTAAACGTGTCGACGACCCACGGCCACGCCGTATAGTAAATCCACTCGACCACTGGCTGCATAGCTGTCTGAATTGCGGCCCACGCGACCTGAATATCAGACCACATGTTAGTGGCTGTGTCTTTAATCGCATTAAACGCGCCAACGACCCACGGCCAGACTGTGTTGTAAATCCAATCCGCAACGGGCTGAATTGCGGTCCAGATGGCAGTCCAAGCGACCTGAATATCAGCCCACATCATGGAAGCGGTGTCTTTAATCGCGTTGAACGCGCCGACCACCATAGGCCACACATCGTTGTAGATTTGTGTGGCGACAGGCACAATTGCCGCCCAAATAGCGTCCCACGCCCACTGAATCGTAGTCCAAAGCGCGCTCACGCCCCAACTAATAGCATCCCAAGCCGTGGTGAGATACAAGGCGGCGACATTGACGATCCAATCGACGACGGGCCGGATTATGTCGCTGATCCCCTGCCAGGCTGCGACCATCCCGTTCCAGACGATCATTGCGCCCGCAGAAATACCGTCCCAGGCGGCCTGGAGTGCGGGCCAGGCGGTATTCACGATCCAATCGACGACGGCCTGAATTACAGGTTGTATTCCTTGCCAGACGGAGACGATGCCGTTCCATACCCATTGGGCGCCGGCGACGATCCCATCCCAAGCCGCCTGAAGTGCCGGCCACGCTGTGCCGACGATCCAATCAATGACCGCCTGAATAACAGGTTGCATTCCTTGCCATACGGATACCATGACGCCCCACATCCACTGGGCGCCGGCCACGATCCCGTCCCATGCAACTTGCATGAGAGGCCATACGTTGGCGGCGAACCAATCGGCTACGGCGCCGGCGGCTGTTTTGATTGCTTCCCAACAGGAAATGACGACGTTGCGGAATGTTTCGGAGTTCTGCCATGCCACAATGATTGCCGCAACCAATGCTGCGATAGCGATCACGACGAGACCGATCGGGTTAGCGTCCATTGCCGCGTTGAATGCCCACTGCGCCGCGGTCGAGGCAATTGTCGCTGTCTTGTGGAGGACCATCATTGCTGTGGCCCTGCCCCACGCAACCGCCTGCATTGTAATCTGTGTCGTTGCTCGCGCAATATTCGACAGGAATTCACCGGCGTACATGAGGTTGAGCTGCGCGGTCTCAACCATGTCTTTGATCTTCGCCACAGTCATCGCATTAATAGCCGTAGTAACACGCCCCGCGACGCCGGCTACACCGTCCATGTCGTTCAACCATTGCTGCATTGAAGACATGACCATGACGGCTTTCCATGCCGTAAACGCGGCCGCGATACCGTAAACCGCCACTTTGCTGTTGAGAATAGCGACGGTCAAGTTTTCCATGAATTGGACGAGGCTGCTGTTCGCGATGGTGCTGAGCGCGGTAGCGATGCCGGGGACGAGTGTCCCGACGATGAATTTGCCGAGCTCGACGAAGCTGTTGCGTACGTTGGTGATGTATGAGATGATTCCGGAGTCTTTGTCGAATCCGAAAATCGTCCCCGTGAAATCACCGGACAGAAGTAGATCTTTAAGATTCTTCAACGACGGGACGAGCGTCTTGTTGATCCATTCCCCCGCGGCGGCGGCGGCGTCACGCATGCGGAAAAGAAAATCAACGAAACTCGAGTCTTCCTCGAACGAGAAGATCGGGCCGGTGAAGTCGCCCTTGCGGATAATGTTGAAAGCATTCGTGATACTGGGGATGAACGAGTTAGTGACCCAGTTGAATACTTTCTCGAATCCTTTGCTCATGGCGTCAAGGGATGCGGTAATCCACGGGAGTGCTTTTTCGGCGATTTCCTGCGCCCCGGTCACAAGGGTGGCCTTGAAATTCCCCCAAGCGCCCTCCAAGGTTTTTGTGGATGTAGCGGCCTCAATGGCTACGTCCTCCATACCGAGATCAAGAATTGCCTGGTTGAATTCTTCGGCGGTGATCTCGCCTTTTTCCATAGCTTCCCGGAAATTGCCCGTGTAGGCGCCATTCTTTTTCATGGCTTCCTGCAATTTACCGGACGCACCTGGAATCGCGTCGGAAAGCTGGTTCCAGTTCTCGGTGGTGAGTTTTCCGGCGCCCGCGGTCTGCGTCATAACAAGACCGACAGTTTTGAACGTCTGCGCGTTCCCGCCTGCAACAGCGTTCAGGTTACCGGCGGCCTCGGCGAGCTTATCGTAGCCCTTTACGCCGTTTGCTGCGAGCTGCGCGGTAATGGACTGAATATCGTCGAGCTCATAAATCGTACGGTCCGCGTATTCGCGCGTGCTTTTTGTGAGCGCGTTGATTTCGTCCGCACTTTTACCGGCGAATCCAAGCGTTTGCTTGAATTTAATTGTGGCGTCGGCAGCATTGAACGCTTCTTTTGCGACGCCTCCGAACGCGAGCGCGACGCCGCCGATTGCGAGTCCTCCGAGTGCGGCGCCGGCGACTTTCGCCACCGATTTGAACGCACCACCAAGCCCGGACGTAATCTTTCTCTCGGCCGGCCCGGTGTCGACGTTACCAATTTCGCTATTTATGCTTCGGGCGAGGCCTCGCACGGACGGGCTGATCTGAATCCATGCGGTCCCGAGATCATATCCGGCCATTGATACCTCTCTGAAAATCGTGTACAGCGAAATGGTTCACGCCAAACAAACTATTTTTCATGTTCGTCTTGGCGTGAACCATTTTACACTATCCGATAGAAACGCGGGGTTAGCTGCCGTATCGGGCAAGCCATTTCTCACCCTTGGCCTTCTGCGCCTTAGCGTGTTTGCTTGACACTCTGGGGTTACCGGTTTCCCGGTACCCTTCGGCAGGAGGCTTCGGCGCTTCAGGCCACTTATCCTTTTTGACACCATTGACGGCGAGCAATGTGGTTTGAATATTGTGTGCTGACATTATTGTGGCGGCCACTTCGTCGGACCAGTATCTGTCTCCGCCTCGCGCCCTGTCGAATGCTGACCCTGGCGGGAGGCCGCCGATGAGTGCCATTACCCGCCGTGGGGTTATTCTGCCTCGATATAGATCGAGAAGATCTGTGTTGTAGTATCGTTGCAGGTCGGCTTCTATCTCCCACCCATACTCGCGGAGTAGAGGTGGGAGGACCGTCAGTTTCCCGCACCCACCTCGGACACAATTGACTGCATAAAGTCGGTCACCGAGTCAATCGGAACACGGCCGTTCTCATCCTCCAGTGCGGCGTAGACCTCGTCCTTGTGGTCGCCTACGATGAGGCGGAACAGGGGGAAAGGATTGCCGGCGTCGAGGGCCTCGAATGCGCGGAAGTCCTCCAACGCCTCCGGGGGAATATCGAATTCAATACCCTCGTAGTCCACGTGGATGGGGTCGCGCGTTGCTTCAGCCTTGGCGAGCCTGTCGGCCGGAACCTTGGCCCCGGTCGACTTTGCCTTGCTCTTCGTGGTCTTGTCAGACATAATGGGTTGTCCTCAAAATTTGTTTTATAAATGTGATGGGCTGTGTCTGCTATTGGATCTTCCCCGCTATTCCGCGACAACCCATCCGAAACACGAAATAGCGGGGAAGAATTAATGTCAGGCCGGGAACAGGGCCTTGTGGTCGGAGTAGATAATGTAGTCGCCCAGCACGGAGAGGTTGTACTCGTAGCCGGTGATCTCAGCCTGCTGGAAAGTGATCTCGCCGCGCTCACCGAGCTCCAGACGCGGGAAAACAATGCGAATCTGCGCGCCCACGCCGGAAACGTCGAAGAAATCGGCGACACCGCAGAGAAGCTTGACTTTGCGGGACGACTTGGCGGTGATCTTCACGCCCTTGGTGGCGCCACCGTCCTCGATCTTCTCACTAGTAGCGTCCAAATACCATGAGAGAGGGGCGAGCTTGGTCTCCAGGAGAGTGGCGCTAAACGTGGTCTCCGAGGAGTCGAGGAAAGTCTTGACGACGCCGTGGCCCTGATGCCCCTTGATCTTGGTGACGGAGTCGTCGGAGGTGAGCTTGAATCCGTCCTCACTAATCCACCCAACGTTGGTGAGAGTGGTCACGCCGGAGAGGTCCTGGGTGAGGGACGTGATCTTTTTGTCGAAATCGGCCTCATACTCACCCAGCCAGAGCGCGTCATTGTCGGACGAGAAAATGAGTGCATTGTCAGCGTTAACAGCCATTATATTATTTCACCTGTGTGCTGTAATTGTTAATGTTGCAGTCGCCCTCGCCTGAGACGTGTCCGGATCGGGCATTTCTATCGGATAGGATGATTGTACCATCACTATACCATCCTGGTAGTTGGGCATAGTGTGTGCCACATTCACGGCCTCGCACGCGATTTTCATCGCCTCACCGGCCGATTGCGCGTAGGCGTCAATCGTCTCCAACGCGGTGCAGAGTGCTTTCTGCGTGACACCGGTGCCCCCGGTTGAGAGGACTCGAATAAACGCGGCGGGACGGTCGGGACTTTCGGGTCTGCGGGCCACAATAGGCACGCTCATGTGCGCGGACAGAAAGTCCATGAGATGCTTCTTTATGTCCGGCACCGTGGGGGCGCGATCGTACGTTGGACTCATTTCCCGCCACCCATTGTGGCGCCGATCGCACGCTCCAACGTGTGCTCCCTCATCTGTCTGCGCATTGCGGCAATGCTGCGCGCCCTAACGTACCCGCGGGTACGATTTCCGTGCGTCGTCTCACCCTCGAATCCGCGACCGGCGGCGTTGGCTACGCGCCCCGTCTCGAGCGCTACAGTCCGGGCTACGTCAGGGCCGCGCAGAAGATCGGCGACACCGTCACGGTTGAGCTGGAACTTTACTTTCGGCATCTATTCGCTCACCTTGTCTTCGTTGGCGCGAATCTGCACCACCGTCCCCTTAGGATATGGTGAAGGGCGGCCCCCGACACGGTATTCTATGCCGTCCACGATAAGGTGATCTTCGGCGGCCACGTCAATTGTGGTATTCCGCCAATAAAGGGCGGCCGGCACGGTGACGGGCATCGCCCCAGCACTGATCGGCTCAGTGGACGTGGCCGGCGCAAACACAGCGGGCGGCAGAGCAACATTCTGCCACTGCCCCGGCACGGGGTTACCGTACTGATCTTTCGACGCCGGGCCTCGCCTACGCCGCATGACAGGCACGTATCCTGAAAGCATTACGGCTCCTGCCCGCTGATCGCATTAATGTCTTCGATCAGCTGATCCGTAGCGGATCGGACATCATAGTCCTGCAGGAGGTCTACCTCGAACGCGCCGCCGGAGCCTCCTAGGGCGTCTTTTTCCTCGCGTTTCAGGTAGAGACCGCCTTCGGGATTCTGATACGTGAACTGATCACTAAACGGGCCGGTCGTGTGCGATTCCGATGCGATAATCCCGTGCGGCTCGGAGTAGATTCCACCGCCACTGTCTGTGACGCCGCCGATAGCGTCCCCGCCCTGCATTGCGCGACGCACCACAGCGCACGCCACGCGCTTCCGTGTGCGAGGCGTAGCGGATTCCCACCTGGGGCATTTCGACACGATGAGATCGGTCGCGTCGGCGAGGAGTACGTCGGCGCGAATACGCTCATTGTCTGAGAGCGCCCGCCACCTGGCCTCCAAGTCTTCGACCGTGGCGAACGGAATAATATCGTCAGGGATCACTTGGCAGTCTTTCTAGGGCGGCCTCGTCCCCGACGAGGGGCAGGCGCCGGCGGGGCGGTGCGAGAGGAGGAGGTGGAGGAGGTGGGCTCGTCTGCCCCGCCGGCGTCATCGTTCTCAGGGTCGATTTCGGTGTATTCGTCTCCGAGCATCACATTGTGGTCGTCTGCGAGATGGATCACAATGTCGTGGTCTCGGTGTTTGTAGGATCGCATTTCCGGAATCGCCCCTAAGAAAAATTTTTGTTTGGATGGGTTGTGTTTGTTTACGGCGATTTTATCAGGCGGCCTTGGTCTTAATCGTCGCGAACTTGTCCGGGAAAACGTACCAGGCGTACAGAATCTCGAGACGCAGAGCGATCTGGTTCCGACGCTTCAGGTCGCCCTGGCCGTCCGGGTCGCCGAAACGGATGATCTCGAGCGGCAGGGACCGCTGAATTCCCCAACGAATTCCGTCGACGAAGTCGCCGACGATACCCTCGACATTGGTGGCGGCGGTCGCCTCGGGCTTGCCGGCAACCGTGTTTCCAGCGGCGGCCGGGAGTCCCATGAAGTTGTCAATGTCGACGCCGAGGCCGATCTGCGGGTAACGCGGCGTACCCGACGGGGAGCCGTCAGCGTTCTTGGTCTGGAGGCTTCCGAGCGCCCAAACGGCGGACGGCGCCAGGGCAAGCCCGGTCGGGGTGATCGGCTTAGCGTTGTCGTTAATGAGCAGACCGGCGGCCTGACGGATCGCCTGGTCCATCTCCGTAGTGCCGACCTCGACGCTCTTGGTGGTGGAGGTCAGGTAGTTGGTCCACGCGTCGATAACAGCGCCGGTCAGCGGGTTAACACGGTGGTAAAGGCCGAGGTCGAGGGCCCGGGAGAGCGCCTCGCTGCCTTTCTGCGCGAGCTGGTTGAGGACGTCCAGCTGGTAGTCCTCGTCGGCCCACTGGACCTCCTCGTTGAATCGCATAGTGACCTGGGCCTTGTGCGGCTTAGCGGTCACATAACCGAACTCACCGTAGGTCGGGGCCTTTTCAGCGCCCTCGTCAACGAACTCGGCGCGCGGGAAATTATCGAAAGTGATAATGTCCACGTCGCCGAAGGTCATGGGGACTCCGCCGTTGAGCTTGGCGACGGTGGAGAGAGTCTGGGTGCGAGTAATGATGCCGTCGGCGATCTGCCGAGGCATGAGGACCTTCGCCTTGCCTGAATCAAACACGGTCATTTCAGTTGGTTTCCGTTTCTTTCTAGTGTTTTATCTTTGGAATTGCGGCGGGGGTTTATTAGTCGCCGGCGAAAACGTTCCGAGCGAATTCTGCAAGATTGCCGCCGTCATTGTCGGGCGTGGCCCCGGCCTGCGGTACCACGGGGGCGACGGACGGCTTGGCGTCGTGCAGCGCCTTGGCGATTGCGGCAGCATGCGCGTTGATTTCATCCTCGGTGGTCCCTCGGATCAAATCTGCGCTGATACCGTGCTCTGCGGCCGCGTTAGCGGACCATTCACGGACCTTGGCGGCGGTTTCGAAATCAGCCACCTTGGCCTTTAGGGCCTCGATTGTGGCGTCCTTATCGCCGATGGCCTTGGCGAGCTCATCCCTCTCGTTGGCGGCGCGCCGGTTCTCTTTGGCGCGGTTCTCCCACTTCCGGGACTCGCTCTTCCAGTCGATTTCAGGCTTACTAGCAGCAGCGTTGTCCTCCCCCTTGGGGGCGTTGCCGTCGTTAGTGGCGTTATTGTCGGCTGGCGTGTCGCTTGCGGCGTTTTCGCTCATTGGGCGTTTCCTATATTTTGACCGTGCGGTTATTGTGATATTTTCAGGCAACTATTCTGGGCTTTGCAGCCGTCCTTCGGTGGCCTTTGTTTATGCATTGTAGCACAATCATTCGATCGGCCTAGTGCGCCATTCTGCGAGCTCCTCTTGGTGGGTGTCTATCCATGATGAGACGAGTTCACGGTGGCGTTTGCGCCCTTTGTCGGTTTTGTGTCTGGCTGCGAGCGTGTATGCTTTTACCGGCACTTCCCGTGACGTCGGGTCCCATGCGGGGACTGCGACGCATTTGCAGTTATCGTGCGCCCCGAATGACGCGGTCCCCTGTGACCGGTAGTAGCATTCGTTCATTGTGAGCATGACGCAGAAATTGCAGGCTTGAGGGTTGCGTGTTCGTCTTTCCCAGCCCATGGCTTCCGGGTCGGCCCATGTCATGTCTGCGATTTGTGAGCGGGCGCCGTCGCTGACGTATCGGATGAGCGCCCCGGTCAGATAGGATAGGGCGATGTCGGGGGTTCCGGCGTATAGTGCGCCCGCGCTGAATCTGACGCTGTCGTCGATTTCGCCTTGTGGGGTGAGTGATGTTTGCACTGTGGGGGCGTCGCCGGGGATGTCCTGGTCTAGGCGCATGTCGCGGTACCATTCGTCGGCGATTGCGGCGGCCGCACTGCCGTATTGGTCTACGAGGGCGGGCATGATTTCGAGTAGAAGATCGCGCGCTTGTTCAGGCCTTTGTCGTGCGGCGTGGGACCAGAGCGTGTGTAGATCATTTTGGGCGAGCGTGACGAGGGAGTCTACCGCTCGCCCGTATGCCCCGATTTCTGCGGTTGACAGCATGATGGTATTAGTTTATTGGTGTTTTGGTGCCGCCGGTCAATTTGATATTGCGCTTAACCCGGTTTCTTGTGTTGGGTGTGTTATTAATTCCGAGGTTGCTACCATTGCTGCCGTTGGTGTTGACGTTGTCAACATTGTCGCCGTCATTGTTGGCCGCGTCACCATTAGCGGCGTTCTCGCCGTTCTCGCCGTTCTCATCCACGGTGTTCTCGTTATTCGTAGCGGCGAGAGCACGATCAAGCAACGACACAGCATTCTTTTTACGATTTTCGGCGTTAATGTCTGCGAGATCGTCCTCGGTGAGTCCGGCGCGCCGCATGAGAGTCTGCGACTCCTGCAATGACGGGAACGCGGACACCATTTTGACCGCGAAATCGGCGGCAGACGAGGGCGAGGAATAGCGGGCGGGCGTCCATTTCACGGAGGTCTTCCATGATTCCTGCGGCGGCTCGTCGAGCTTGTCTCTGACCATAATGATGTTCTGCAGCGTACGCCGCAATGGTGCGGCAAAAATGCGCCACTGATACTCGGCTTCGTCTGCGAGCGCCGCCTCAGCCGCCTGCATCGCCTCAGCCGAGGCGGGGTTCTCCGCGAATACTCCGATCGCGGATTGAGGCAGGTTTGTGGCCGCGCACAAATTCTGGGCAAGCTGACGGTACATTTCCAGGTGAGGGCTCATGGTCATTTGTGAGAATTGCCCAACACTGGGGATGTCGCCGTTCTCGTTCGGCTCGAGTACTTGGACGCGGGCCATGATTGCGGACCAGCGGTCTTGGCCGGCGAAATCCGCTCTTTCCGCGCCGAGCACGTACCGTTGCGGGGAGGAGAAGAATTCGGCGGACGTTTCTGCACGGACCATTGTTCTCACCGCCGCGTCCGTGAGATATCGGACTTCACGGGTGATTCGTGAGTGCCCCAGCGGGCGGTTCAGTTGCGGGTCGTAGCAGAGTGCTTCGACGAAAATGCGGTTGGGTGTGTCGCCGAGTTTTTCGGCTTTCCAGCCGCCGCCGTTCTCTTTGGCGTCGATTCGCCAAATGGCGGTGGGGGTGTGCATGATGGCGCCGGCCGGCTGCCCGTACTTGTCGGTCTGATCGATCGTGAGAGCAGCCTGAATTATGCGACGCCTAGTGTCCCATAGTGCTGCGGACCATTCTGCGTCACGGGCCTGCACGACGACGGGCGGCTCGCCGATGGTCTCGTCCCCCCGTGTCACTGTGAGCAGTGAGAAAGAATGCTTATAGGCGGACGTTATCGCCTGCGCGAGATCAAGATCATAGTTGTTCGCGGAGAGTATTTCGTTTGCTTCGAAGGCGTCGGGCGCCCCGTTCAGGGAGTACCCTTCGAATACATGCCGGCGGGCGAGCATGGTGACGACTTTCTGAGGCCAACCAAGCGCGGCCTTGGTGCGCGTCATTTGCGGCGGAATACTGATCCCCAAATCTTGGAAAGCGCGGTGGCCGTCGTAGTAGACGGAGAGCAGTTTGTTTTTGTTTGAGTGCTGCTGCCATTTCCGCCATAGTTGCAGGAATGTTGCGTGGTCGTCGTCGGGGAGTCCGGAAATGCGTGTGGGTGCCGGCGTAGCATTAACGAGGTGCCCGTCGTCAGGATAAATTTCAGTCATAGGAACAGTACTCCGCCGCCACGATCATTATTATTGGCGTTTTCGATTTTATCATAGGGCTTGTAGCGTGGCCTCCTTTTTGTGGTGCGTGCGGCCCACATTGCGAGCGTGCAGGCTTCTAGGCCGGCTACGGTGGCGCCGGGCGGTGCTTGTAGTGCCCATCCTCCGGATGTTCCGATTGGGCGTGGCGTCGCCGAGGCAGCTTCGGTTCTCAGTTGCATGTCGTCTAGGTGTGTGATTGTGTTTTCGCGTAGTGAGGCGTCTAGCATGCTGTAAGCGTCTATGATTTGCGTGATTGTGGGTGTGATGATGACTTGCGGGCGTACTCCGATGGCGCGGAGTCTTTCGATTGTGTCTCCGGCACCGTATTTTCCGTCTACGATGATTTGCGCCCACCTGTCTTTCGTGTCCGCAATGTAATCAATGATCCATTGTGTGCCCTCATTCATGCGACGAACGCCTTGGTGTGTGCAGAGTTCGACGTGCGTGGGCGTGTTTGCCTTGTGTCCTGCTCTGGCTAGGGCGCATGTTGACCCGTCGGGTGCGAATCTTATTGCGGAGCACCATCGCATGCCGGTGGGCGTGTTTTCTGGCCGTATTGTGGCGGTGTTCCAGGCGACTGGGTCGATTGCGAGCCTGTCGTTGGCGCGGTCCCAGATTCCGAGGCCTTCGCGTCGGAATGATTCTTCTCCGAGCTGTCTGCGCATTCTTAGAATGGCGGATTCGGGTGTGCGGCGCGGGTATGATGGGTTTGCTTTTTCCCATTGCCTCCGGTCGTCGCTGTTAGCGTTGTAGTCGGCGGCGAGTTCGAGGTAGAGGCCGTCTTTTATTTCGCCTTGTAGGGCGAGGTTTCGGAATTCGCTGAATGCTTCGGATGGGTCTTTTGGTTTTGGTGGTGTTCCGATTTTGATGATGAGCGGGTCGGGCGCCGTGTTTGTGGCGGGGATCATGTCGTCTAGTGCGGCGGCGCCTAGGATCTGGGCTTCGTCGAAAAGAATCATGTCTACGCCGTGGAATCCTCGTCCGAATCCGCCTTCTCGGGCTCCGAACAGGATTCGTGATCCGTTATTGAAGAGGATGGCTTGTTGCCCGTTTGCTTGCCGTATTTTGTTCACGTATGGGGCGATGTCGGGTATTTGTGCCATTCCTTTCATGTCGTTGAATGTTTCGTCTGCTGTGCGTGTGCGGTGTGCGGTCCAGAGGACGAAGTAGTTTGGGTGGAGGGTGGCGAGTGCGAATGTGAGGCCGCCGATTGTGTATGTTTTGCCGACCTGTCTGGGGATGGAGGCTTGGATTCCGTCGATGCTGGCGGCGTAGTGGCCGTCTTTTCTTTTTGCGAGGATTGCTTTGAGCCAGTCTTGTTGCCATATGTCGAGGGGGTATTGCATTTCTTGGAGGCGGCGTTGGACTGGCGGCCAGGCTGTGTGTGTGATGTTTTCTGGGAGGGTTAGGTGGGCGGCGATTTCGCTTAGGTGTTTTTCGCTCATTTTAGATGCCGTCCCAGGTTTGTGTTTCGTTTGGAATGTCGGTGGTGTGTGTTTGTGTGTTTTCGTTTTGTGTGGTGGCGAGTTGGTCTGTGATTTGTATGAGTTGGGCTGTGAGTTTTGTGAGTGCGGTGTCGCCTGTTCTGGGGTCGTCTATGACGGTGGCGATTTTGTGTGCGAGTGCTTGGCGGATGAGGGTTGGGTTGCCGGTGTTTGTGGCGTCTGTGATGGGTGCGGGGCTGTTGGGTTCGTATACGGTGATTGTGGTGTTTGTGTGGGTTGTCATGTCTTCTATTATATGCTGTGATACTCGTCATACTCTAATGGAGTTTTCCACAGGGTTTTCCACAAGGTGGATAGTTTTCCACAGGGTTATCCACAGGCTGTCTGAGTTATCCACAGGGTTTTCCACAGGTTTGGGAGTTTTCCACATGACGGCGCTCACATTGTGGTCTGGGTTACTGGAGTTATCCACAGGGTTTTCCACAAGCAGGGAGGGATGGGCAGA
>FLSH01000020.1_pt1 | contig 43695 bp, 41 predicted proteins | sample 1550441 | NCBI WGS metagenome assembly FLSH01 (sample SAMEA4031756, study PRJEB14383) | metagenome | biome: human; feature: oral; material: saliva | place: Philippines | collected 2014 | reverse complement strand
TTTTGGTTCGCGCCTCACGGCGTTCACCAATCATCTTGCATTGTTGTTATCCTTAAACTAACCTTCTTTTACCTAAACTAAACCTATCTTCTATTATCTGAACAATCTCTTTTGTCCTAACTTTGAACTAAAAAATCTAAATCTATTACTACTAACCTAAACAATCTTAATTTGTCTTTTGACGATGCAAAGGTAATACTGTTTGCGCACACATCAAAGCTTTTTCATTCTTTTTTTCGATCATATATGCATTTATTGATATGAATCAATCTGACAAACCAGAACCTTTGGACTGATAATAGGAACAGGAAAGTCCTCCATTCCCCTATGATTCACTTATTACTAACAATACTTTTACTCCATCATCTGTCCTTTTATCTGTGGCTTAACCATCCTTTCTAACAACAGTAGCATGTCATACAATCCAGATAGATAAACCATACTCTCTCATTCTTTTAAGTGATTTGAGTTCTTATACCTTAAGTATCAAAGGTAAAGTTATAACGTTTTCCCGTATTTATAGATTATTATTGCTTATTCAACTATTTCCTATCAAAATATAATTTAAGGCTGAACTCCACACTTGCAGTTCAGCCTTATGAGTTTATCTTTGATCTTAGCACCAAGAAAACTATAACTATGGATTAAAAAGTACTTATTTAATGATGATTACATTCTTATTTTTAATAAGACTTTAGAGACCTCTTTCTTTTTTACGGGCTTCTCAACTTGGTTCTCTCTATAATCATAAGGAATGCCATATTGCCGTATTTCTTTATCTAAGACTAACACATCATGTGGTAAAAAGTTATAATAATGAGATTTCCATTTAAGGAGATATGCGGTTTTATTGCTAATAACAGACGGATGATACTGCCCACCAGTTTGTTTTACCCAGCACCTGTTATCTATCCCGTTAAGGCACAAATTCATATCTCCAGCATTCACATACATTACGGAGTTATATGAATTTGGGCTATTCTTGACAGGCTTTACATCCCTTATACCATCTTCTATTTGCTTAAAAGCCACGGCATTTACATAGATAGTATCATCGTATTCTATCGTTTTACAGATGCTATCTAGTTTAGTACATCCGATATGTCTATGTGATTCTATAGTACCACAAACATAAAAAATGGTAAGTTCTTTTTCTTTATGAGAGTTACAGCTCATCAAAAGGACAATACATATTATAAACATACAATATAGATTTATTCTCTTACCCATATTATTTATCGTCTTTATAAACTATAACTTCTCTTTGTAAACAGGTATATCCATTTTGAAAGCTTGGCAAAAGTCAAGCTAACAACGTTATAGATCCTATCTCTATGTTCCTTCCTGATAGCCTTTCTTATTCTCTTTTCGAAAGAACAGAGAGCTAAAGCACAACACTTTCAAGGGCAAATATACGACTTTTATTTTGTAAATGCATTTTTAGATCATGGAAAAACGGAGAAGTAAAATGTATGTTATGCTTTAAAAAACAGCATATGTTATTACCGCAAAAACCCTAAAATAGTTTTTATTTTAGTTGCTGTCACTTTTAACATTTCGCATAACAACCTCACAATCAACAATTTAAAGTCGAAAAAAGAGTGACAGAAATGACAGCAAACTTGAGAAGAATATGCAGTCAGCTTTTGTCCTTGAGTAGAAAAGGGGACAAGAATATTATAGGATATAGAGGTTAGTAACAAAGCAAGTAGCGATAGATATTTAAGGGGAATACGGAACTTGACAATACTTTGTTCGATATCAACAACGTTGAGGGTATATGATGTGGCATGAAACAAAGCGAGGAAGGGTGATTGGAAGGGGGTACTGTGGTGCAGAATGATAAGGGGATAAGAACTTTACAGATAACATAAGAAAAGGTTGTGGGCTCTTTACAAAGCGGTAATCTCCTGATGAGGCAAATGAAAAAAAGGAAAAATTAAAACGCAATGGTATGATGAACGAAATGCAAAAAGAGGAATAATCATAATGACTATTCCTCTTTTTACTTGGTGATCCGCATGGGGACTGTGCTGTAATTTGTAAAATATTAATAATCAGGAACTTATAATTTATTTTTGTTTTATTGGTATCATTATGGGTAAATTTCAAAGACTTTGAATGAAAGGTTGATACTCTTGTAATCTTTAAAGTTCAGTCCCCAAACTAATTTATAGTCAACTTACATTTGTAGTTGCAAATATACACATTTATAGGTAAACATACCTTGTTGTATGTATAGAAGACCGCAAATTGTATTTCTTTTTATGTATGAACAGATAAATACAGAAGTTTCGTGATGTATTTTTAGAGAAAAGGTAAAAAATAATGACAACATTATATTTCTCTTTGCATATTAGTTATTTGAATTGTTAATTCAAAATTTACGAGTAGTCTTTCAGTAGGGCTCTCGACATTTTTTCTTTCCTTTGAGATAATTAAATATATGAAGACGTAATGGAAGGAAAAAAAACATCAGATTACAAAAAGAATGGTGTGGCTAAAGATATGTCACAATCCACCCCTTTTGTCAGTATTGAGAGTTTTATTCTTCCAACCCCCAACCACAGAGTTAAGGAAAGGTTAGGAGGATCATCCCTCAACTCTCGCAACATAAGTTCTGTAGGATTAAATACTGTTGACTTATATAGTGGAAATACCATTTCTTACAGAGCTGTAAAAAAGGATGTAGACTTTTCTGATTATTACGAAGCTACTTCAGCTGAGTTTCAGAATATCTCCAAAGAAGGCAATGCCTATTCTCTGTGGAGTTCCCTGAAACAGGAGAATGATCTACATTGGGTGCATTCACCTTCCAGTGACAGCGAATATCTTTTGGATTACAAGAACCAGAAAGTTTATCGCTATTCTGATCACTGGGGAAAAGTTGGATCCTGTGAATGGGCACTTAATGACATCACTACAGGATGGAACGTCGGAGTTTCATTTTTAAAAGATTTCAAAGCACTCCCTTCAAGTAGAAGTGAGGTTTTAAGAAGTTCTTTTATAGAAAAACTGAATCAGTCTATTGTTAACCTGGAAGATATAATCAATCGTCCAGATATAAAAAAGACTTCTTCTGCAGAGAAAGAGTTACGTAACAGGTTAAACAGTCTGGTTGACTATAAAGAAACTCTTACTGATTGGAAAGTGTTTAATGAGAAATACAATGTAGATAAACAATCTAAAAATATACACGATATGGGAAATAAAAAAGACACCTCGCCTGAAGCAGCAAATAAAGTCATTATACCTCAATCCATCTATTCAGGCCAGCTAAAGCCTCTTTCTGTTGTTCAAGACCAAGGAGCCAACCAAGAGAAGAAAGTCTCTGTCCCTGAATCTCTCCAGGTCCCAGTATGGGAAGCCCATGAGAAAGAGAAAAGTCAGACAGGTGATTTCACCTATCAGGACACGGCAGAGGAGTATGGTAACATGCTCTTAAAAGGAGTGGAAAATATTCTACCTCGCATAAAGGGAACTCTCACTATTGATCAATGGGGGACTGATGTACTATCTGCAAAGATCGAGAATGACCCCCGAATATTCGAGACTTATATCATCCCCGAACCTTTAAAAGCATGGTTGGAAGTCTCTCCTAAGGAAGAGTCACACTCCAATATGCAAGGTAACTCCACAGGCAAAAATGTCGACATAGTAGCTGCATACGTATTTTCAACGATTCTTTTACAAAAAGAGAATCAGGAAGTAGGCCTGTCATTTACCATAGACGGAAAGCAGTGGGACAACTATAACGAAGTCATGCAAGGCAATTCAGACCATGTTATCTCCGATGAAGCGTTTGCAGCAGCTTGGGCTTTACAATCCTCTATGGGTATTTCCAAGCATGATCTTTCCAAGAATGCTGTGGCTGTTCTTAATGACCATATTGATACGACAGAATACTATGGGAAACCCACCCTCAATGGGTCAAAGGGAGGCATAGAACTATTGCAATCTGGTAAAGTTTCTGCAGATTATAGCGTGAAAGGTCAACAAGTCACAGTAGAAGCGTCACCCAAGATCGAGGAAGAGCTGCACACAGAACAAGAGAAGAAAGTCTCTGTCCCAGAATCTCGTGAGATTCCCGTATTGGAAGCCTACGAAGTCGAAAGGGGAAGAGCAACGGTTACCGAGCAGCAGCAGACAAGCCCTGTCCTCTCGGAGGAAGAAGAGGACGAAAGATACTCCCTGGGTATGCTAAGTAACTTCGAATCTTTCAGAAATGAATCCGATTCCACCAATCGTACTGTTCTTGACAAAGGAAATTATGATGCGGAGTTTCTATATGTTCCTCTGTTCCTTGATGGCAAGCCGTCAAATTTAGCCATCACGTCAGACAGTGCCGATTCCATTCTAAGTGACAAGGTCAATTTAGCCGTGTATAACTATGGTAACGACAAGAATGCCGACCAATCCATCAATTGGCAAAAATGGAGTGACCTCTCCGAGGAATATAATGCCACCGCTCCCAAAGGACTTCAATGTCATGAAGACGGAAACACTCCACAACTCGCCTTCTTCAGCGTCGAAGCTGCCATCAAGTTCAACGACTGGGTTCAAATCCGTCTCCAACAAAAGGAAGAAGTCAATGTTCCTGGAACTAATCAGACCGAGGTTGCGCAGAATGAGTCCTCCCTTTCCGAGGAACTCAATAAATCCAACAATAAAGCAACAGTCTCTGAACTAGAAAATGATGTGGCTAAAAATATACACGATATGGGAAATAAAAAAGACACCTCGCCTAAAGCAGCAAAGACATCATATGCAGATTCAGTCCTTCAGAAATTTGCTGATATGATGATCAAAAGGATGTCAGAAATGAAAGACAGCAATTGGACAAAAGGCTGGATGAACGGTCACAGTGAAGCAGGACTTCCACGTAATGCTCTGACTGGTAGATTATATACCGGCTTTAATCCTCTTATGCTAGCTTTCCATTCTACTCATGAAGGTTACAAGACTGCCATGTTCCTGACGGCACATCAGCTGTATGATATGAATGAGCCGTTGAAAGATTCCACCACAGGAAAGATCAAAACGGAAAACCTTGATAAGGTTATGAAAATTAAACCTGGTGAGAATTATTTTCCAGTCCTATATATACTTCATGGATATAGAGATAAAAAAGGAAATGAACTTTCTAAAGACGAATATTCAAATCTTGATGAGAATGAGCGTCGAGACATAAGGACTTTCTTTTATCCCAAGGTCCATAGGTTATATAATATCGATCAGACAAATATGAAGGAAGTCAATCCTTCCTTATATCAGTCTTATGTAGACAAATTCAATCAGAAGGCTCCTATACCAGATGAAGAGGGTATGTATAAAAATGAAGCCTTAGACAGTCTGATCGCCAACTCCCATAAAGGTGTAGAAAAGACCGACAAATCCTGGTATTGTCCGATAGACACTTCTGCTAATCTCTCTTCTCCTCACTATAATGCTACAGAAGATCACATTCTTGTACCTCACAAATATCAGTATAAGATAAGTAAGACAGAAGAAGGGATTTTCTCCGATGGTCAGGTCTTTTATTCTACCGTCCTTCATGAGATGGCACACTCTACTGGTGCCGATTCTCTATTGAAACGTGACTTTAATAATAAATTTGGTGATCCTAATTATGCAAAAGAGGAATTAGTTGCAGAACTGACATCTGCTCTTATTTCAAGTTCTATGGGTTTTGATAAACGCATTAAGGAACGCAATGCCCAGTATGTAGATGGTTGGCTTAAAGTGCTAAGGGAAGAGCCATCCTTTATAAAAACCGTTCTTTCAGATGTAGGAAAGGCTTCTGACATGATCCAGACAAAAATTGATATCAATAATCTTTCTTTGGAAAAACAGCAAGAGAAAGAAAATCTTTCAGAGAAGGAAGCAAAGGACTATTCCATTGTAAAGGACTATGTTACAAAAGAGTTACATTTTAGTCCAGAAGAATTCGACCGTCTGCCTTCTGCTGAAAAAGAAAGGATTTCCTCCTTACATGCCTCTTCTGTACTTTCAGAGGCGAAAGCCCTTCAGGATACATACAGTTTACAACACAAACTTTCAGGCTTCATACAAAAGGTAGGACTATCCGATGAGCAACTTTCCCAGAGAGCTATTTCTGATTCATTTGATAAGGTCCGCAAGATTGAGGAATCATCTCAATTAACAAAAGATGTTGCCAGAATTGCTTCAGCCACCATTATAAATAAAAATACTAATTCTGCCAGCACAGTACCCTATGGAGAATATGACATACCCACATGGGCAATCAGTCATTTATCATCCAGCCCTGAAGAAAAGAGGTCACCTCTTTCTGCAGACCAGCTGAAGGAATTAGAAATCTTTGAGTCTCAGTTCCCAAGTAAACCCTCTTATGACTTTAAGGATTCAAAGGTAACGTTCTCCGAGACACCAGCCTTTGGTTTACCTACGGACACAATAAAGGCCAATCTTTATGTCATCGAAATCGCCAAAGATAAAAAGAAAGATTATTCCAGTGACCACGACCTTTACGAAGCTGTTCAGCATGAAGACCATGATGCATTAAAGTCTGCTGCCGCTACACGTGGCATGACTGTATCACAAATGGAGCAGAGTCTTGATAATGGTATGGAGGAACGTCTCCCTGACCAGAACTTAGAAAATCAACGTCGTGGTCTTTCCGATAAGGATAAAGAAGTTAAGTTCAAGAATGAGGAATTGGATAAAGCTTCGTTAGACAATTCTTCTTCTCTTGAAAAGACTAGTGCTCAGCACGAGAAGGAGGCTCGTCGTGAGGAAGAGAGAAAGAAGAAAGAAAAACAGGAAACCGAAAAAAAAGACGAGTCGTTGTCAAAGGTCATTTCTGGAGCATTTGTTCGTGCCAGTCTCTTAGCAGTAGCTTTGTCTGAAGCCAAAGAAAATAATGGAATATGGTTGAACAAAGACGGAAAAAATACACCTTCTTTCTATAAGAAAGATTGGGAAGTATCTCCTTTCAATCAGCTCTTCATGTCACTAAACAGTGACAGGCAAGGCTACGCCACGAATTTTTATACTACCTTCAAGGAGGATAAGGACCTTGCTATAAAGAAAGATTCAAAATCTTTCCCATATAGCTGGACCGACTGGTCAATGTACAAGAAGAAATCTGGAGAACAACAGACAATTTCCCAAAACCAATTTGAAGGTCTCACTCCAGAACAGCAGCAGCTTTATAAAAAATCTCCTGTTAATTACGACCGCAAGATTTTCAATCTTGATCAGACTGTTTTAAAAGCATCCTCACCGAAAGATTATGACCAGGCTCTCAAAGATGGGAAAAGTAATTATGCTGAAAAACAGGCTATTTCAGCCACTCCTTCTGTAGACGTTCTTCTGGAGAAATCAAAGGAATTACATAAGGAATATCCAGATGCGATAATTCTGTATCGTAACAAAGACTTTTATACAGTATATGGCAAAGATGCCAAGTCACTTCTTGCTCTTAAGGATGATGCTGTAAGGAAAGGTGCATTGGGAAAAACTCCGACTGCCTCTTTTCTTAATTCGGATTTAGAGAAAGTTCTTCCCAACATGGTCAGGTCAGGATTACGTGTAGTAATATTTGACAAGCCTAATAATCTTGGCAGCACAGAGAAGTCTTCCAGACAGATCCTTGACAATGCTCAAAATAAACTTAGAGATTTTGAGAAGACATCAGGTGTGTCTGTCGATGTATCCAAGACACAGGAAACTGGTTACAACCGTTCAGAAGATTCCATTACCCTCAATACTCGGCAGCAGTCTCCTATTGTGCATGATATTTCTTCATCTGTCCGTGAGAGTAATAATATATATTATGCTATGGCTCTTTCAACCTTGCATAAAGACCGGCTAAATTTCTCTTCTCACTTGTCCATGCCTGAGCAGGAAAGCATAAGATTGGAGAAACTAGTTGCAACTTTATCTGCAGGTTTATTATCAATGAAGGATGGACATCCTGGCATTTTACCAGATAATGTCAGCAGGGAGGATATTGCGTCCTGGCAAAAAGATCTTCAAGGTGAACAAAAGACCGTATCTTTTATTGAACGCAACGTTAATAACGTTGTGAATGTTATAGAAAGTACTTTGAAAGGAGAGAAAGTAGATTATGCAGCTATTAACGGTAAGCAAGCTGACAGACCTGTTGAGTCATATAATTATGTAACAGAACTAAACTCGTTAGCCAGACATGACACTTCTTCAGCTGTTATAATTAAAGACAACACGAATTCTTTTGCTGATGTCATCATAGATAATAAATCCAGTAATATCAATAAGGAATCCTTCAGACAGGCTCTCTTAGGTGAAGGTTTAAAAGATGTGAAGTTCTTTGGAACCAGTGGTCTTCTTGGACTCAACAAACCAGATCGTTATTTTTCTGACAAGACCATAAATACTGCTACATTAAGTGACAACAAATTGGTTTATCAGCAAGAATTACATCCTATGGGTCAACAGGAAGACAAAGATTACAAGTTTAAGGATGTAAGCCTTGTTAAAAATGATGCTGGCCGCTGGTATCTGTATATAAAAGAGGAGAATAAACCCTTTATCACCATCCAACCTGACAAACAGGATTTGTCCCGTCTTTTTGGAGCATTCAAAAGTCATGATCCCCAAAAAATTTATGAGACCAAGTCTGTCCTGGGTAGAAAATATACAGAGCTTGCCACCCAGCATCCAGACTTAAAGGCTGATTTTCTCATGCCTGTAGCAAGAAAAGAGGATCTTTTCAGGATAGAGCGTGCTAATATAGCTCGTGATAGTCAGGACAATAACCGTTTTCTTATTTTTGCTACTATTGACGGTAAAGGATATCATCATGATTTATCTCGTGATCAATATAGCCGTATGTGGAAAGTTGATAATATGCAGGACTACAAAAAGGCCCTTGCTGCCAACATCTTTTCAGAGGTCCTCCATCAATCTTCTAAAGTAGAACAAAATCAACAGTCCCAGTCAGAAGGACTTCAGAAGTCTTCAACAGAAGGCATAAAGGAAACCCCTTCTCCTCCCCAACAGCGGACTGAAGACAACTCCAAGAAAGTAGTAAATGATATTCCTCAACAAAGTATGGGGCGTAAATAAATATAGACGATATGGCATCTTATGATGAGCAAGCAGCCTTTGCCAAAAGGTATGCACCCTTGGCTGTAGAGCAGCAGATTAAATATGGTATTCCAGCCTCTGTCACTCTTGCACAGATGGCAGTTGAAAGTGGCTGGGACAAATCAGGACTAGCAGAAAAAGCCAACAACTGCTTTGGTATTACAGCAGGAAGTCATTGGAAAGGGCCTACCGTTCCTGAATTTGATGACAATCAATGGAAACAGTTCAGGGCCTATGGCAGTAAAAATGACAGTGTAGAAGACCATTCTAGGTTACTTCTCTCAGCTAATTATATGCGTTATTGCGGCAACCTGTCAAGTACAGATCACCTTGGTTGGATTAAAGGCATCAAAGCTGCAGGTTATGCTACTGATCCGAACTACGTTTCATCTATAGAAGGAGTTATCAAATCCTTCGGTTTTGAGAAGTTAGATCAGTACGCTGTAGAGGAAGCATCACGCAGAGGCGTTCGTCCTGGTTACATGCGTGGTCGCCAGAATGATTATCAAAGTAGCACTTATCTGTCTTCAGATATAGAGAAGAGATACCAGATAGCCTTCAAGCCAGGTATATTTTCCCTTCCAATGGATAATAACAACATGATTGTTACTTCCGAAAGAGGACAAAGGGATATTGGTTTGAAAGGTGCGAGTCGCAATCATAAAGGACTTGATATCCAAGCTGACCATGTTCCTTTGTTTGCAACAGAGGATAATGGAAAAGTCCTCCAAGCTGGTTTCATTGGAAAAGGAGGAAATACTGTCGCTATCGAGTATGACCGTCCTGATAACAGCAAAGTAATTGTTACTTACATGCACCTTAGTAAGATTATGGTGCAGCCTGGCGATATGGTTCATGGTCATCAGCAGATTGGAATTTCCGGGGCCACAGGTAATGTGAGTGGTCCACACTTACATTTTCAGACAGACTTCATTGACCCACAGGGTAATAAAAGGAATCTTGATTCAGCAGCCTATCTTGCAGAGATATCCTTAAGAACCAATATGCCGGTCAGAGCCGTCTCTGAAAAGACAAAGATGGATCTGGTGGCTCCATATCGGGCCGAAATGACCTTACTTCCATCTCCAACACAACAATCCATTGCGGACACTATCAATAGCAATGGTATTGACAATGAAGAAGAACGCCGGCGTAGAGCATTACAGGATGGAGAGTCACAAGGTCCTACAGGAGATCTTCTTGGGGACCTTATAGGACCACTCTTTAAGAGTGCCCTCACGCTTGCCATCCAGTTATCAAATTCAGAGGAGGAAGACATTCCTAAGGAAGTTGCTGCCAAGCAGGCAGAGAAAGAAATAGCAGGAACGCTGGACAAGGGTGATCCAGAGGCATATCACCGTACCAGAGATCTCGATCCTGTTGATTCTACCAAACTTGCCCACGATGCTTCAGCTATATACGAAAGTGAGAATCCATCTAATCAACAACAACAGGAAAATCAAGTAAAATTATCCTAATTATTAAACCATATACTTATGATACAGTGTAACATTCAGGCTTGTGCAGAAATCTGCCAGCCAGCTTTAGAAAAGACAAATAAAGACGGAAAGAAATTCCTTACTTTTACTGTTAAGATTCCAATTAAGGGAAAAGACAATTCTTTTTCTGATTTATTTCTTTCTGTTTCTACTAATGGAGACTATAGTAAGATAGGGAACTATCCTGTCGGGAGACGTGTCATCCTTAAAGGTAAAATGATTCCTCGTAAATACAAAGGGTTAATCTATTATAATGTGCATACAGAAGGAGATGTTCTTACAGCAGCTCCTGGTAATGCCCTCTTTATTTCCGGTACTTTGGATTTTAAGGGTAAGACAGGAAAGAAAGTACAACAGTTATCTGACAAGAAGAACCGACCTTATCAGGCTTTCTCTGCCTTCTCTACCAACAAGACTGGGGATGATGCAGAATTTATCTGGGTTCATTTTATGAACTTCCATCTTACAGAAGCTAATAAGGTTTCAGAAGAACAGTCAGTTGCCATTACAGGTGATCTCCATTTTAATGCTTACCGCAAAGATATCAATATGGATTGTATAGTTAAGAGTATTGGTCCATGGGTATGGAACAAATCTACTGAGAATGAAAGTAAATAGTTTTATATTGAACTTCATTTATTTCTCTATACTATTAATCGTTGCCTTTTGTGCTTTACTTTTCATCTTAAGATCAGGCCATAAGGCAACATAAAGAATCCCTTTATGCAAAATAGAAAATCTGATAGTTCTGGTATATCGCACAAAAGTGAGGAAAGTACATTTACCAGCAAGATATTAACGGATCGTCTTTCTTCCATTGGCAAGGGAGACAAATGGATTACAAATGAGAATTTTGACAATGAGAAAAATATTCATTTACTTTTATCCATTCTGAAAGATAAGATGAAGAATATTTCTCAGACTGATTTATCCAGCCCTGATATTGATAAAGAAAGAGTGTATAGTTTCTATAATCCTCAAATAGCAGAAATGAATCTTCGTCGATACACTCCAGGTCAAGATAACCAATTTATTGGTGACACCCTTCATCTGCTGGCCCATCATCTTCGTCGAGACAGAATAAATGATATAGATGCCCTTGAAGCGTACTATAAAGAAGACTTGATTGCTGAGGTAGCAGCAATAAATATTGCTTCAAAGCAGTCTGTCTCTAAGGAAATTGACCATCGAATATCCAACAGGTTAGATTATTATCAACAGAAATTAACCTCAGAGGAATATGCTGATTCTGTCATAAAGGAAGCCAATCGGACCAGTAGAGAATTATCTTCTTTCCTTGGAATAAATGATAACATTGAGGAAGATAAAGAAGAAGATACCTCAAATGAACTCGACTTACAATCGACTACACCTGATAGTCTTGATGAAGATGGGAATGGAATTGTTGATTCTCAGGAAAATTATGCCGCTGACAGGAAGCAGGGTTCACGTGAAAAAGAATATCCCCGTCATTCTTTTCGTAGATAAAAAAGCCAGGAGTTGACACGACTCCTGGCAGGGACCATTGCTTTAAATTATCGTGGGGATGATTTTTACAATGGTGTTAGACATCAAATGAAACTAGTAAATTCTCATTTCTTCTTTTCCTTGATATTCCCAAAAGGCTTCTGCTGTGTCATCTTTTTCTGAATCAAGTCCTCTCTTTGCACAGAAGTCTTCATAAGAATCGTTTATTTCTGGATTTTTCTTCAAGTACTCAACTTTTGTTATTTTCCCTTCAATCAAGAGGTTTATCAGTTTACTTTCATTTTCCATAAGATAGTTTTCTTTGTTATCTTCCGAGTTGGCTCATTTTTGTTCTAGCCATATTTTGTTCTCCAGTACGTTCCAGTTCCTCCTCAATTTCCTCTGTATATTGATCCTCTGGAACGTATGACAGGTGTCCATTTTGATCAGATAACCAGCAGCCACTAGTTCCAAAGTTGAATTCGGCAAGGTCATTTCTATAGGATTCTTCTTTCCACACCACAGCGTCACCGTTTACAATTCTTATGCCGTCTTCTTCGCTGAGATCAATACCGACGGTAACAATATCAGAATTTTGGGTAGAACGAATTTCTGCCAACTGTCCTGCGAGAACGTTCTCTTTTGTATTTCCTCCAATTTCGCCACGATAGAAGAAAGATTCTACGTTGTGCTGAATAAGTTCAACAGGAACTTTCATTACTTGGTTTGTCATGGTATCAAGCTGTGCGTAATAGTTACGCCCATCTTCTTCCCTAAGGATGACAATACCATTCATGAGTTTTTCCTGTTCTTCTAGAGAATAATCCTCCAGATCAGCAGAATCCCAATAAGGTGCGAAACAGAGAGATACTGTTCCGTCAGTTTCTCTAACCAGTTTAATTCTAGCCCTTGTTTCAACGATCTGTCCATCATCGTTTGATGTTCTTAACGACATTACAGGTGTATACTGACCTGTTAGCAGCCGCATAATAACCTGCTGCGGAAGATCATCGATCATATCCTGTGTTATGCCGAACTTAGCCAGTGCCTCAAATGGGATTTCGCTTTCGTCGAATTTATCTATGTATTCCATAACTACAAGTTTTATTTATTCTTTTCTGCAAAGTTAGTTTTATTTTAGTATAGCCAAAACTTTTAGAAACCTTTATTATTGAATTAACAATTCAGAATGATTGCAGTTGTTTACTACTTCTTTATAGTGTATATAATGAATTGTTAATTCAAAAGTTTTCCCCTTATTTTTTCTTTCTTTATTAATTGCCCGGTTATCTTTGCAAGAGTCACTATAATAATTGATTATGATTTCAAAAATCTGTACTTTATTACTGTTTCTCACCGCTTTATTACCTATATATGGACATAATTCTAAAGGAAGTATCCAAAAGGATTATTGGATAGAGAGGTATCTAAGCGTATCATTACCTCTGGAGAAAGTTATTGTTACTTCCTCATTTGGATTAAGGAGAGACCCTCTTTCTGGACAACATCGTCATCATTCTGGTATAGATTTAAAGGCCCATTACGAAGCTGTTCTCTCAATGCTCGACGGTTATGTCTTAGCAACAGGAGAAGATGCGACTTCTGGGAAATATATCATCTTAGAATATGGAAAGTACACTGTATCTTATTGTCATCTATCCCGTGTTTTAGTGAATCGGGATGATATTATATTTGCAGGTGACATCGTTGCTGTCAGCGGTAGCACTGGCAGATCTACAGGACCACACCTGCACATTACTTGCAAATATATGGGGCAAAGAATAGATCCATTTGAATTGATCAAATATGTGCAGTCTGTAAAATACGAGGCCCTTCAGGCTTTAAAGATTATAGGTACACCTAAACTATCCCGTCAGAATTTCTTCGATACCTATGCAGAAGCCGCAATGGAGCAGCAGATTAAATATGGTATTCCGGCCTCTGTCACTCTTGCACAGATGGCATTGGAAAGTACATGGGGAACTTCTTCTCTAGCTCGTAATGGCAACAACTATTTTGGCATTAAAGCCACTCCTTTGTGGATTACCCAGAACTATCCTTATAGTTTCCACGATGATGATTTTCCGAATGAGAAGTTCTGTAATTTCTCATCCCCTATTGAGAGCATGGAATACCATTCCAGGCTATTAATGTCCGATCGTTACCGTCGTTGCCGCCTATATGGACCTACAGACTTTCACAACTGGCTAGTTGCCATCAAAGCTGCAGGCTATGCCACAGCAGGCAATTATGTCAGCAAGTGTGAACAGATAATATTAAATAACAAGCTCTATCTATATGATCAGGTAGCAGAAAAAAAGTTAGCTTATGCTCAACATTTCAAAAATTAAGTCTTCAATTAAAAGTGCTATTTCCCCTTCTTCCATACTGTCAGATACCACAATGCCCGTCCCTTCATCTGTCGGGCGTTTGATGTCTGGAGAAGAGCCGTTTAATACATCAACCGTAGCTATAGCAACAAAGGCTTTAGAAATAGCAGAATTTCCAGAAATGCTTTCTGTTGCACTCGGCGACATGGATGTTTCTGTTACTCCTATACATGGTTGGTTTAATAAACACGAGAGAGAGTTTGCCCTTGCAGAGTGTATAATGACGATAGGCCGTGATACTTCTTCAGAGCAACTTGATTACATAGCAGCACGTCTTCAGGAGCTTTTCGGCATTATTACGCTAAAGACTTATATGCACAAGGAACCTGGATATCTTGATAATGGTAAAATCCACTATGATTACCATGCCCATTTTATTTGTGATTTCCACAATGTAAAGAAGTATCATTTACGTTATGAACTCCCAGAAGAATCCTCTCTAATGGAAGAGGTCAAGACCTATGCTGGTCAATACAAATCTTTACTTGCTGATTTTAATAATCAGAAAAATATCCTTTCGGACTTAAAGGATTCCATTCCTTTGCAGATTGAGAAAGCCAAACAATCTGCTATTGATTCAGAGGTGAAAGAAATCAAATCCTCCATCCATGAAGATTATGAAGGCTTGAAAAACAAATGTAAGATTCTACAAAACCAGATCAATTCTGTTACAAAGGAGCTATCTGATAAGAAGAAAGAACTTAATCAACTAAGAGAGAATATGGAGGCTTCTCTTAAAAAGGCTCATGAAGATTGTGCCATTCAACTTTCTGAAAAGGATTCTTCATGGCAACAGAAGTTGTATGAGTCTATTGAATCTACTAAGGAAGAAGCAAATAAATCTGCAAGGAAAAACATTGAAAAATGGGAAGAGAATAATCAGAACCTTCTTACGACATTGAATCAGCGAGACGAACGTATCAAAGAATTGGAAATTCGCCTCCGTGAATCAGAAAACAATAATGCCTCTTTAGAGAAGCTTAGATCAGACGATTATGATAATTGGTCTCAACTTGTAGAGGAAAATTCCGATTTACAGAAACAATGTTCCAAAATGAAAGATGAAATTGAGATGTTAACCAATGGTTCAAATGCTTCAGAGGATATAGTTGTTTCTCTTCGTAAAAAATATAAAGAAGCATCCTTGGAGATAAAGAAATTAAAAGATGGTATTGAAGAGCTTAACAATCGAATTTCTTTAAAACAACAACATATTGATAATTTATCTGAAGAAATAAAGCATTTACAAGAGACGGCTGCGTCTTCTCAAAGCTTAGATCATCATACAGTTTCCGATAATGAAGCTGCCCTTCAACAGGAGATAGTTGATCTTAAGAAAAAGAATGCAGAGTATCAGAATACCATTAAAAAACTCAGATCTGGTCTTAGTGATTAAGCAAAAAAGGATGACTTAACCGTCATCCTTTTTTAATATTACTTCTTCACAACTTCCTTTTGTATATGATCAACCATCTCTTTTACTTCAGCGTTTATGCGTTCGAAGTTTGCATACAGAACTCGCTCTTTTGCATCTTGCGATTCGAATTCATAAAATTTAGGAATTGGATAGTTTTCGTAATCACCCTCCTCTTCTTTTATCAAATTCATATCAAAATTTGTTTTACAGTAGAATTTTGCTGTTTCAAACTCTTTTGATTCCTGAATATTTATGGATCCATTTTTATCTGTCTTTATTGCCTTAAAGTCTTTTGCAGTCAACCCACATATCCATCCTGTTTTCATTTCAGTTATCTTTGCAGCAGGAACAAGGCTATCCAGGTTCTCGTTGAAATTAATAGAGGTCTTGTCTCTGTCAATCGTAACCCCTTTTTTCATCTGTAAGACTTTTCCAAAAATATCATTTGAGAGCCAATCTAAAGTCTCTTTACTACGAGCAGATGCGGCAATGACATTAGAGATTGTCGTGATAATTTTTTGCATACCAACTTTACCATAGTCAGCTTCAAGCTGTGGTAGTTCTTGGAAACCTAATGTTACGGCCACCTTGTTACTACGTGCTGTACCGATAAGACGATCTATTTTATGGAAGTATAGCGTCGGTAACTCATCAACGATTATACTAACAGGTACATTTTTTCCCAGCCCACTATTAACACGTGTGACTAGACGATTAAGTATCATTGCATTTAATGCTCCGATGATACTCTCCATTTCAGGATCATTAGCTATGAGAAGATAACTCGGATGTTTGGGATCAGAGACTTTTAGGTCGAAGTCATCAGCTGAAAACACCCAGTATGATTCTCTCGTAGCCAAACGTGATATTTGTACACGAAGAGTACCTATCATACCTTCCAACTGCTCCATCGCCCTGTTTTTGAATGCCGTCATAAAAGGTCCGAGCAGAGGATATACTTCAGGATCTGTTTCCAACACCTCGAAGATTTCCTCATAGGAGTGGTTTAGAAATGACAGTACATGGGGCATATCTGAATATTTGCCTAACCAATATGCTGGTTGTACCTTTACTTTCATTGTATCATCCAAGAAGACTCGACCCGTCAATCTCTTATGACCTGTTCCTTTATCTACGATATATTCTGCTACCAATTCTTTTCCGTTTTCATCGTATGGTTTTTTATCATAATTAACGAAGAAGTAGATACATGCAGCCAAGAAGTTAGTAGCAGAAGTCTGGAAGAACTGATCTGAGCCGCCAGTATCTTTCTTTCCTTTCTGCAGTGATTCAACCAATGTCTCAGCCGTTTCTTGTGCTGCTGCGAGATTAGGTATATATTTCTGCTGAATTGGATTTATCCTTCTTGAATATTCTACATTAACGAAATTGATCATATTAAACTGACAACCTTCTGGTATTTTGTTAAGTTGTTGGTTTTTTCTATATTGGTAATATAGTTTTGTCGCTAATGTAGGAAATTTATAATCATATACAACCATAGAGAAACCTTTCTCTGAATGTTGTCTTATGAATGGTTCAATAATAGAAAAGGTCTTACCTGATCCTGGTGGACCAACAACGAATGTTCCCCTGAATGGATTAACTATATTAACAAATCCATTTCTAAACCTCCTTTTATAGTAGTATTGCATTGGGATATTGACACTGTATTCATTTTTATCCTCTTCTTCACACTGTTTGAAGCTTTCATTTTCATAATTGAATCTATCTTTCAGCAAACCATCCTTGAAATACTTTGAAATGTTATCCAATGCAACATTCATCATCATTATACCATATATGGATGGAGCCATATATAGCCACACTGTTGATTTTATATGATACCATCTCGTCTGTCCTCCTATTTCAAAGATGATTACAGAGGCTATAGTCAGAATCAGTCCAATAGTCAATGGAATTGTAACCATTTTCTTTGCATTGAATTCCAAGTCTTTCTTTGCCTTGGTACCCATACTCGCAATACAGAGCAATAGTATCGTTGTAAGTTTACTTAAATAAATGTTGTCATATATTGGTATAACACTTAATGATTCATGAATAGTTGAAACTATTCCATTCATGTAATCAAGTGCAACCGGATCAAGTGCGAACATGAAGAACTCTACGCCTATAGAAACATAGACGCTCATTCTAAACATGCGGTATAAACTTTGTAGTTCTTTACTTTCTTCCATTTTTGATTTTACCTTATAACGCTTTGGTTTGCTATAGCAGCCCAGCGATGCATAGCATTTTTACATATAGTCTTTCTGTCTTTCTGTTTATATGAATGTGCCAGCCCTATCAGCTCGTTCCAATCATCCACCAAGGAGGTATAGGTTATAGCTCTCGACAGCATCCAAAGTTTTTTGTTCAATCTTTCCAGATCTCCTCTAATAGAATTAAGGACTATCAGTCTTCCCCGTTGGTCCACTCTTTCTTCTTTCTTAAGAAATACATCACGGATATTGTCTATCATACTACCCGTTGTTATTCCAACTTCAAGTAGCAATGTACTTTTTCTTGCAGACAGTGAGGTTGCCAATAGACCTGAAGGATGTTTCCGTAATGCGGTTTTTAGGTCCCGAATTGCTCTTATCGTCTCTTTTACATGTGAGTATATGCCATAGGTCGTACCCAAATAATTAAGAATATCGTTTACCGTACCAAGATATTGGGAATATTTCTCTTTGAGTTGGGCTGTATTTATCAGTTGTCTACGGGTGAAGGTATGTGCCTCTGCGTTTGCTGCAAGGATCGCGGCCTGTGCAGCATGCCATTGTTTTTCCTTGCTTTTATATTCAAGGAAAAGTGCTGCTCTGGTAGGATCAACTCCAGCATATGAATTTACCGTCAAGGTAATCAGTACACCCAGTATAATATAAAAGTTCTTTATCTTCATTTTTTAGAAGTTTAGGGATTACTATCTCCTATGCAGATTCCAATTATCTTTTTGCCGTCTTATCCATTCTTTTCTTTGTCTTCTTGCTATCTGTCCATTTGTAAGTCCTGCCCTACCTGCTACAGCTTGGTCTAATACATTTATAATTCTTAAGTGGTTGATACATTCTATAAGAGTCTGGACCTTGTCATTTAATTTTGTAAGATTATCCGTAACAACCCATAACAACTGTACTCTACTTGTTCCATCCAGCATATTCTCTTCTGTACCTTTGGATAAAGCGGTTTTAAGGATAGAAAAAGTCTGCGTACATTCAGCTGCTACATCCATATACAGGTCTTGCAGTGGTATATTCGCCACTAAACCTTCTGGGTTATTTTTGATAGCTTTTTTTAAAAGAAGCAGATTATCTAGGATTCTCAAAGCTTGTATATAGAGATTCTTTCCTCCAGCTAATGCATTACCTATATTTTTACCATTAGTGAGATAATCATGATAGGAAGTTCTCCACTTTCGTACTTTCCGTTGTTCTGCCCCAATGGCACTTTGTAAGGCCGCCAATGCAGCTTCCTTTTTTATCTGTTTATCTATACTTTTTTTCATCTGTTCATATCCAAGTACCAATGCAGTCCATTGAGAGACATTATTTTCCACCAAGGATACTTGTGCCTTTGAACAATAGGGGAATAACATCAGAAGCATACCCACAAAAACCTTACCTATTCGTAAATTCATAAATACCTTTTCTTTGTTTGTTATATTCTACTCTCTCACGGATTTCCTCTATTATATGGAAATTCCTGTCAATTCCTATCATATTGAAGACAGGTGAACTCCTGTCCCCTGTATATAATGTAATTGTCTTCAGACCCATAATCTGTTGTTGTGGGCTGCTGTGCTGACGGTAATCAACCACTCTATACAACTCCATATAATCGGCTGTATGCCCTATTACCCCATGAATATATATGATCTGCTGACTAGTTATAATGTATTTAATCTTCAACATATAAAACAGCTTATATGTTAAAATAATCAACAGAATAACCCCTACCCAGAAAATAATTTTTGGATAAGGGACTCCCTCAATTCCAGCTGCTGTTATTGCAACGAGACATGGAATGATAAGTGGTAGTTCATTTACAACAAACTGTTTCCAGGATGGAGTGATCTCCACAGACGGAAACAATTGTTTTTTTTCATTAATCAGACTCTCCATCTTGTAACAGACTAAACACCAAGACTCGCACCCCTCGCCTGTTCTTGTTCAGGATCTGGATGATTTATTCTTTCATAGTTAGCAGCTGCCATTTCAGAAGAGGCAAATCCTGGGCTTGCATACAAAGGAAGATCATGCGCCGTTCGAGTCTCATAGATTTCTGGTGTTGGTCTATTCAAAGCAAGGCTCCCTGTTACCGCTACATCCCTTACCACTGCCAACGCTGCTAATATTTTTTCACCAAGATTACTCTTGTATTCAGGACGAGTCTTAATGTCTGCTTCGGGGAACATTTTGGCGAACATTTTCATTCTATGGTAGTCGTCCAGTGCCAGGAATTTATTATAGTCTTTCTCTGAGATTGTAGCTTCGAGCTTCTCAGTTCTTCCACCGATCACAGCTGTCATCTTATACATACCTTCTTTCATCTTTTCAACATTGATGTCCTGTACGTCGACTTCTCTTCCATGATCAACATCTACATAGAAACCTTTCTTGCTATTGATATTTTCAAGATCTCTACCATTGGCTGTTTGATTTTTAGAATGAGCTATTCTAACCTCTTCAGCAGTCATGATATTCTTTCCATCTACGACAATAACATCCTTATACAATTCTCTTGGATCCGCTTTCCTTATAGCAACCTCCTTTGAAAATATTTTTGCGAAGTCCCTTAGCCTTTCTCCGTCATCATGTGCCATGAACCGATTGTACTGCTCTGCCGTTAAGGAATGTTCTTTTGACCATTCCCCGTTTATCATGGCTTTCATAGTGTATTTTCCATCCAGAGTTTTATCAGCCCTTATTTCCCCTACAACTACCTCTCTTCCATGTGCTGCTGCAGTAAAGAACCCCATACCAGCTATCAGATAGGCTATATCCCTTCCGTTGACTGCATGGTTATCTTTACTGATTCGTTTAGACTCAGCTTCCAAGCGTTGAATTTCTTTTTCTCTTGCAGCCTTAATAGTGTTTTCCCACTCTCTTTGCTGTCTTTGAATTTCTTTTTGCTTGTCCTGTTCGATAAACTCTTTTTCAGTAACGGCTCTTACTTCTGGCTTCAGCTTAATATCGATTAAGTTCTTTGATTCAAGTTGCTGCTTAGTTATTTTATCTTCAAAGTCTCCTTTGATGACATTATTAATTACGGCAAGTCTAGCATCAATGGAATATCCTTTTTCATTTCCTTTCGTTACCAATCTTGCGCTGGTAATCTTTTTCAGTTCTTCATTATTCAGATCATATACCAAGTCACGCCTTGTATCTGAAGACTGGATAGTGAGAGTCTTCTTTGCCTGGTCTACGACAATGCCATGCGTCTTAAGGACTTCCAAAAAGGAATTCTTATCAAAATACATAGGCGAACTCATGTTCACCGTTTTTGAAAGAGGCTTTGAAAGGCCTTCTATCCTAGCTGCTGGAATAAGATCTTTTTTGATTTCCTGTTTTGGAGCCACGGCCTCTGTTTGGGTCATGGTGTCTTTTCGACTAAACCCATATGCCCCAGATCTCAATTCTCCAGGCATCATCCGCCCATCCTTTCTCTGTCTAACGAAATCAGGTTCCATGCGCAAGAACCCAGGAGTTGAAAAAATAGGTCGATAAGGATTTTCCCACCCTATTTCTCTCATAGGATTTCTATATCCGTGAAGTCCCGTTACTACCCCTCTTGCAGAAGCTGTCTGTGCGTTCACATAAGCTGGTGGAATATTAAAATCCTTCTTTACTATATCTATCAGTTGATTATAAGCTTTTTCAGTAAGTGGACCACCTCCAATGGCCGTCAGTTTATTAAGTTGTTGTTCGTTTAGCTTATATGCTTTATCACCTACCATATCAGCTGTTCTAACAACGAGATAATTGTTGCCTGAGGCATCTTGTTGTATATTAGCCAACATGCCATTAGCCCGAAGGATTCTCTTTAGTTTGTCGGATAGATCATATCCGTATCCTTCTGCTCCACTTCTGAATTGTATCATGATGTAATGTTTTTAAATTATATTCTTTAATTTATTCCTTTGTATATAATGACACATGCTAGCCTGTTCGCTTCTTTTGTTGGGAATGTATCTATTCCACCCAGGCTATACCCGTGCAGTCTCTTTTTTTCAATTCCTGCTTCTTTAATATATCTTGAAATAAGTTTTGCCCTTCTTATTGCAAGTAGTCTATTATCAGCCGTATTTCCTGTTCTGCTATCAGCAGCCCCATATATCTTAACTGTAAGATTTTCATTAGCCTTCAACAATGAAATAATGTCATTGATGTAGGAGAGTTGGTTTTTATCCGTAAATTCATCAAGATTCTCTTTAAAATAGAAAAAATAGGAGTCTTGATAGTGTAGACTATCAGCGTTTTCTTCTGTTCCAAGTTCCTTTACCTTGCTCCATTTAACTCTTTTATTTAGTGCCTCTATTCCTCTTAGACTCTTCTCTTCTTTCAGATATTGATGTGTATTTTCAGCTTCTGGATAGATAATATCATCAGGCCCTCCGGGGGTGTTATATTTATCTCTATAAGATTGCTTTTTCTCTAATTGCTGATTTATTACATAATCTTTTTCTGCATCACTGATAAAAGCCTGTGCATTGACCGTCATAGAAATAATGGTCAGAGTTGCCATCGTAAGTATTCTATTTTTCATTGTTTACAACATGTTTTTTGCGCTAAATTATTGAATATAAGTCTTATAACATAATTTCTAATAATATTCTTTTTGAATTAACAATTCATTTTTATCAGTCCATTTTCTTAAAAGAACATTTACTGACATAATTCAGATGCATTAAAAGAAAATATCTTTACAATGATAGGCTGCTGAAAAGATATTTTCATTAATGGATAAAAAGGAATATATTGCTTTATATTCAATTCACATTCCACATGACTACCAAGATAACATCTCATGCATCAAATAAACTGCTTGTGGTAAAGTACTCAATTCAAAAATCTATAAAGGATCAGTATCGCTATCTTCGCATATTTTTCTTCTTACCAGTTTTCATCAGATGCAGAGCCATTCCAAAACATCTTTTGCGCCAAGCCCACTCATCTTCATCGTCCTTTCTGCCCCACCCTGACAAGTCTTGGTTTCCTCCGCCACCGCCATCACCAGTACTTGCAAATTTGATCGCTTGATCAATATAACCAAAGTATAAAGCAGCAGCTACAGCAACAACTTCATTTGTTTTTGCAGCTGCATCCTCTACAAATGTTTCTCCAAACACATTCTTGTTATAATTGTCAATAATTTTCCTTTCATGTTCTGACAAGCCGGATTCATATTCTGCAGCCTTTTGTACCTGTTCCTTCCTCTCAGCATTCAAATAATCAAGAGCAATAGAACTCATGTTTTTAATTTCTCTCTCCTGAAGATTATCTACGTGTTTCTGAATATTGGTTTCAAGTTGCGTATTTTTTTCTTCGAGCAATATATTTGTTTTTTCTTTCTCTTCCTTGACAGCTAACAAATTTTCGATCTCGTGTTCTGCTGATGACAGTTTTTCTCTCTTGTCATTTATCTTATCTTCAATATTCTGTAGTTCAGCATGGAGCCTGTCCATACGTTCCATTATATCATTAATGTCTCCAGTTCCACTTTCCAATCTTTTTTGCAAGGCATCCATTTCTTTTTCTTTAATGGAATGTACTGCTTCTAGATTTTTTATCATAGTTGTTAGACCTTTCAACTTTGTTTCTGCTCTTTTCAAGGCAGCAGAAGTAGCAGATAATTTTTCATCTACTAATCTTAGTTCGCTTTGCTTTGCAATAACGTCGTCACGTAATTCTTTCTGACGCCACTGGTGATATTCTTCCGTTGTCCTGTGCTTTGCTTTAGTTCGTGAAATATCATCCCCTCGTTCCAATTGATATTTCTTATTGACTTCTGCTAATTCATCATGTAATTTGAGCATTCGATCTCTATACTCAAATTTATCCGCCCCAGAAAGTACTTTCTTCCACGAAAATTTGTTTCTTTCTGTGATAGGTAGAATTGTACAATGGATGTGAGGATTAGTTTCATCAAGATGTACTATAAAAGCTGCAATATTTTCCTCACCATATTTTTTCCCCATGAAGTTATACATATCTACAGCCCAATGCTCTATATCAGGCATCCTCTTAATCTCTGAATTATCACTTCCAGGATCAAGATTCACAGTTTGATTTCCATAAGCTAACCGATGCATTTGTCCTCGTGATCCACCAAGAATAAAATTTGCCACTGTTCTATATCGAGGCTCATCCAATCCTGCGTTAGGGTCAACGATTCCTCTCTTTTTCAGATTCTCTCTGATACGAGTTGGTATTGATTTTTCTTTATCAACATTCTTTACAATTCCACCATGTGTTACCTCAAAATTAAGATGTTCTCTAGTTGGATCATAGTTACCTGACCAGCTCTTATTTTTAATTGCTGTCCGTGCCTTTCTCAAGTGCTCATCACTCTGTGAAACTGTCATTCCTTTGCCTGGAGCCAAGTCACATACCTGCTTTGCCATTTCTCTTATTTTTTCTCAATTAAATCTCTTTTTTCAAACTAAAAATTTCATGGAGCTTGCTCCTTTTTTGAAATTAAGAAGGCTCTTGCAGCCTTCTGTTTTCCGCCACTTTTGTCAAAAAGTGGGTATTAGGCTCCCCCCTGACTTTAAAAAGTCGGGAAAAATCGCAAGCGATTCCTTTTAAAAGTTCTAATTACGTCTTTAACGATATTATATGAATTCTTATATTGCGACGACCATAAAACTTCACCCAGATCTGGGTGAAACTTTGGAGCGTAAATTTCTTTTTTTTCTAAATTTTGTTTTTGGTTTTCTTTCATTGGACTTTTCTGGTTTTTTTTCTTAAAAGTCAAAATGGGGTTTATTTTTTGCCTACGACTTTATTTTGACCACCAATGTACACCTGACCATAAAATAAAATAAAAAGCCGTGAATAGCCTAAAAACGACTAAATTCACGGTCTTATTTCAAACATTCCTATCTAGTTACTCAAAATTTGTCCTTAAAATCTCTATTTTTACTTCCTTAGAAAGGTTGATTAACTTTATGACCTTCAATTTTTGCAGATCATCTAAAAAAGTATTTACATTTTGTCTTGACCATTTCCACTCTCTCATAAGCTTTACAATTGAGTAGATCATAAAATCATCTTCCCCTGTCAGGAATGAGATTCTTTGATTCGACAACAAAAAATAGAAGGCTTCAGCCTTGCTATATTTTTTCTCCTTCCTTGCCTCTTCACGAAAAAGATATTGCCATGCCTGGAAATCTGTGACAATCACCATATCATGTTTTCTATCATTATTAAGACCTTTATTTATACTACTTTCGTTACTTGTATTTTTTGTTTCCATTACGATTATTTGAAATATTATTTTGATATATTAATGATATAATTTTGCACTTCAAATACTACTTGTATTTCTTTTTAAATAGTGTAGTCTATGCCACTTTCTTTTCCGTTGTAAAATCATCGATTCTTCTTGATTTTTCTTTTTTTATTTTGATTCCTCCATTAGGTCCAGATTTACCTGTTTTCAGAGGCATCATCATAGCCCATGCTATCGTCAGAAAAATCAATTCACCAGCAAGGAAGAATCTTCCTTTACCTACTATCATAGATATTATGATAAGAACACATAAGAAGATAGTTAGCTTAATACTTTTCTTGATTTTAACTAGCAGTGCATTTGCCCACTTGTATTTAAACATAAATAAAGTGTACAACATTGCTAATACAGTTATAATAGGTGATGTCAAAAATGGAAATAAACCAGTTACAACACTTGTTGATTTAATAATCTGTCCATTTGGTAGAACTATTTTTCTTACAGCAGTATGTGCTGCCTCTGAATCTATCCACTGGAACAAAATCATAGTTATGATTAGGATCATTATAAAAAACTTCCTTGCGTTGTCTGAATGTTTCATTGCTTCATATATACGAACAATGAATTTTCTTATTTTCTCTGTAACATTTGCCACCCACTGTGAATTGATTTTAGTAAGGGTAAAAATATTTTTCCATCTGCTTTTCTTAGCCTTAGGTTTGACTAATCCAACAAAAATAAAAGGCATTGCAGATAGAATTACTGCTAAAGCTATTTTTAAATATAAGTAAACCATTTTGTAAATATTTTTAAAAGAATATTGCTATCAGTTCTTTAAGTGATATCTGTTCAGTTCTCACCATATTACCCTGTTCTTTTCTAAGTTCCATATGTAGTCTCTTATAGAAGTTTTCTATACTCTCATATATTTCTGCAGTAATTTGATCAGTTACTCCAAATAGATCTGAATTCAAATATATGATAAACATATTATTAACAGACGGGTATCCGAAAATAATCCATTTTTCTCTGTTTTTATCTTCAGACTCTGCCTTATATAGAATATGTATATTAGGTAAAATCTTAGTTACATCAGAAAACAAGAACTGTTTTTTTCCAGGATAGAATATTTCCGTGTATGTATCTTTTTTTTCGATAACAGTTTCAGATGTAGATAACAGTTCACTTTTACCTAACATTTCATTTAAATAATCTATTGTTCCTTTCATATATATTTTTGGTTATTATTATACTAAATTAGACTAAACTTTTCAGATATGAGCGTAGAAAATATTTTGACAATAGATCTGTAAGCTGATCTGCATCTTTTTTTGCTTCCTTAGTGTTGCCATCAAGGAAGCATATATATTCTGGCAATTTATCGGCTATGCGTAAAATTTGTTCTGCCTGGTCATTGCTTAGGCATGTCAGAGAATAATTATCTAGAGTCATCATAGGTTGGATGAGCATCCATCTATAGTTTGCCCTAGTCTCTCTACTTAGTCTTCTTTTTGCATTAATATCTTTTTCACATGCCAGTGCATTAAGAACCATTCTTCTATTGAATCTCATTGTTAGGAATATCATTTTCCTATTATCGGTTCCTTCTCCAGTTACAGTATTGTACACCTGGCCGAAGATCTCTCCTGTTTTGTCTGTAATATATTTCAGAGTATTCTGTGGTATATCAGGTAGAAACTGTATTAATGATCTGAAACATATATCTTCTTTTGTCATAAAATCGCTGACATCCTTAAGTTTATGGAATTTTTTTGTTGAATTTAGTAGATTAACATATGCATTCAATGCAGCTTTTGGAGTACCGTATAGGGGTGTTTCATCAAGTTTATTAAAATAAGTAATAGCGTCTTTATATTCTTTCGACTCTATCATTTTATTTCGACCTCTTGCCGTATTAATCTTTAAGGATATAACATCCCGTAAACTTCGATCTTCTGAGGTCGTCAATCTTGTAATTTCGTGATGTATTGAATCTGCCACTCTGAAATAATCTTCTGCTACTTTGCTATTTATTTTTACTGTAGTATCACGATCCATCGTGGTATATACAGAGTCCTCTAGCTCTAGCCAATCATTTGTAATTTTAGTTAGTTCATCAATATCAGCCTTATCTGTTTGCTTCAAAGTCGCCAATTTTTCCCTACACACCTGTACAGCTTGTCCAGCGTTGTCAAAAACATACTTAGACTTTCTTTCGCAGGATTCTCCTACCAAAGATACTAAACACATGCAGAAGCATGATAATAATAATAGAAATCTGTCCTTTTTCATTTTATTTATGCGTTAATTATCTGTTGCAAATGTATTTATTAATGAAATAGAAATAAAATATTAATCACCTTTATTTCTGAATTAACAATTCAAAAAAGATGAAGTTAACTTTCAGGTAAATTGCATCGTAATAAAGAAGGTAATGTTACATTACAAATAAAAAAATAACATATAAATATATCGTATATAATCATTATTTTGTATATTTGCAATAAAAAAGAACTATATGACAAAGATTATTCACGTACAACTTCTTGAAGGTAGAAAGAACTATTATTTTGGGTCAATTCCTGCAATATATTCAGTTCTATCTTCCGAACAAATAGGTATAAAACAATCTTCACTTGAACGTGTAGGATTAAGTAAAGGAGGAACTGTTCTAAACAAGAAAGCTATCATCAAAGCAGGTACACTGATTAGATCTTCAAAGAAATAATTATTCAATTGGATATTGCTTTGGTTTTTACTCATTGAGAATGATTATAAATTTGAGATTTGTGGAACAAGTCTCACTGATTTAATCTTTTCAAGATACTTGTAGTTTTTCATTTTATAGAAATGAAAGTCTTGGAATGTTAAAATCATAAATTTAACAATGTATGTTTTTGTGATGATGAAAATACATATATTTTTGTATTCAGAAATAGAAAAATTAGTAAATACAACAATATACATTTATAAATAGACATCATTATGAAAAAAGAAACTAAAATTATTGCTTTTGCCAACCACAAAGGAGGTGTTGGTAAGACAACAACTACAGCAAGTGTAGGATCACTCCTTGCTAAATACGGAAACAAGGTTCTCCTTGTTGATTTGGATGCTCAGGCAAATTTAACTTCCAGTATTACCAATACTACGGATTATCAAAGTATATACGAGATCCTGGTTAAGAATGAAGTACCCCAACCGCTTTCTATTAAAGAGAATCTTGATCTCATACCTTCATCACAGGAATTAGCTCTAGCAGATTTGCAATTAGCACCAGTCATTTCAAGAGAATTCATTCTCTCACGTGCCCTTTCACCTATTAAAGAACAATATGACTTCATTTTAATGGATTGTCCGCCTTCTCTTGGTCTTTTAACGCTAAATGCCTGTTGTTTTGCCAATGAAATAATAATTCCTCTTGTTGCAGAAGTTCTTCCTTTTAAAGGACTGACAATGATCAATGAATTTATTAAAAACATTCATGATTTATTGAATCCTTCTGCCCACATAACAGGTGTTCTAATAACAAGGTGGGAAAAGACAAATCTAACTTCTGGTATAGAACAGCAATTGAGATCATCTTGGGGAGATCTTATATTTAATGTAAAGATACGAAAGAATGTCACCATAGCAGAGGCTCCTTTGGAATCATCCAATATAGTTGAGTATGCTCCTAACAGTCATGGGGCACAAGACTATACATTCTTTACATCAGAATTAAAATCAAGATTATTATAAATATTCTTTTTTCACAAAGAAATCAATTAATGAATATAAAAATATGGCAAAGAAAAATCTCAATAGTTCGATTCAGAATCTTATGTCAGGTTTAGTTTCGACTCCAACAGAACCACAAAATATAAAGTCTTCAACAGTAGAAGCATCAATTTCTACTGACGCTGTTGAATCTCCTAAGAAACGTGGTCCCAAACCTAGAAAAGAGGTGACAGAGCAAATAAGTACTGTAGTATTAAAATCTGATATGGATAAACTGCGTGCAGTTTGTCAGCTTGAAGGGTGTGCAATCAAAGATATTATTGGTGCAGGAATCTCAGGTTTTCTCAAAAGGTATGAGAAGAAATATGGTGAGATAAAAGTCAACAAGCAGCTTCATGGGCGCATCAATGATATAATAGATAATTTCTAAACAATATATATTGTTATCAATATAAAAATATTAGAAGTAAAATATCAATATTATTTTTCTTTTAATATTTAGGAAAGTACATGCCGTTAAAGGTAAGAAATTAATCATCTATATTTATAGTTATGACACTCATCTTTCTTTTATGTAAATTAATGATCGTCTTGTTAATAATAAGATGTACTAAACGGCTAGTAAAAGAAACTATTTATAATATTAAGAGAAATAAGATTCTTTCTAGACAGGCTAAGGAATTAGATATCTTTATTGCAAACATTCTTTTTTATGCAACAGGACTTATTTGTTTGATATTTTTAATTTTTGCCTAATAAAAGGAGAACTATAAGTTCAGAATTTAACAAGCTGTTCACCACTAGATAGATAGTATCATTGATGTATTTAGAAATATGTGTATAGTTATAAATGTTAAAATCTCTATTTTTGTATTTATAAATTTGCTCCTCTTACTTTAAATAGTTATATTTGCATTGTAAATTCATTGAGTTTCCCTCTCAAAGATTTTAACTCCGCCTAACCTCTGTCTCTCCGGCAGAGGTTTTTTCAATTGTTAAATTTGAAAATATAATATTTGTTTTTTCTTCATATAATGAATAACATTTATCTTTGCAGTATAATGTTACTATAAGTTATATTCGATAAGCATTAAATTTTTATGAAAGTAGTTAACGACTTGACATGATTTTAGGTAAGTTAATTAATTATGTAAGGTTTGTATCTCCCTTTTGTACGTGATGTATAGAAGGGATTTTTGTTAAATCGGTTCTTTTAGAAACTATTTCTTTGATATCCAATTAAATTTTAGTAATTTTACATCGGTTTTAAAGTTATAAAAATCATAGAGACTATGATTATCGATACGGGAATCCTTGATGCGTGAGCACCAAGGATTCTTTTGTTAAAAATATAGTTTTACAGTGTATCTTTATCTTATTTTATCAACAATTCATTACCTTTGTTCACAAAATAAACCCTTTTAAGGAAGACAGTCAGAATCTTTTTCAATTTCTGCTGCCACCTAGAAAACATTTTAAAATATCATATAAGTTATGAGAAAGATTCTACTTATTACTTTAATTTTCATGTCGGCTATTTCAGCTTTTGGACAGGATTCCACCAAAGTCAAGGAGCCAGAGTTTGTAAACAACTACTGTCTTATGAATACAGACAGTACCTTTACTATTCTTCCAAAAGAGAACGGTACTATTAAGAAGCATCAGAACAAAGTTTCAAAATGGACCAAGATAATAGGGAACGTCTCTACTGTAGCCATGGCAGCAGGCTCTATTGTAGGCATTAGTGCCGGTTCAGCAGGAGCAGTTATTGATGGAATGAGAACAGTCAGTACCGCTGCTTCCGTTGGGCAAGTAGCAGATGCTGCAAATGTTCTTGCTGGAGCAGAAGGAATGGACATTGCCTTCGACGGAGCCCATTCCGAATATGTCATTCCTAAAGACATGAAAGATATAAATATTGTTGTCAAAGGAGAAGATAATTCTCAGGATCCAATGGAACTATATCGCATTGTCCGTTTCAACAGTTCAAAGAAGGATCGTCGTATTCAATGGATGCAAATGAAGCCAGCAATTATTGGAACCGAGAAAGCAGAAAAGGCCGGTTATATAAAATTTACCGCCCATAAATTTGGAAAACAATCCTACATACTTACCATCCCTGAAAAAGAGATTCAACCAGGTGAATATGGAATATTTTATTTTTCAATAGTAAGCAGTTTATCTATTCCTGTCGGTACATTCAGTATCCAGAAATAAAGTTATACATTACTTTTATATAAGAACGAGTAAAGAACCATCTTTACTCGTTTTTATTTATCTTCTGCAGAATATTTTTTTATCTCTTTTCTCTCAAAGCATAAGTTCGATAAAATTAAAATATAATCGAACTAAATATAGATGTATTAAAGAGCAGCAGTAGAAGTTGTTTTTTAGTTCGATTTTATGTATCTTTGCAAACAAATATTAATCGTACATCTGTTATGGCAAATATTGGTTATGCGAGAGTATCAAGCAGGGAGCAGCATCTTGACATGCAGCTTACAGCTTTGATGGAAAAAGGTTGTGAAATAATCTTTCAGGAGAAAGTTTCAGGTATCCGTCATCGCCCCGAGCTAGAAAAGTGTCTTTCTTATTTACGAAAGGGAGATACTCTGGTTGTTTTTAAGTTTGACAGATTAGGCAGATCACTAAAGAATCTTCTGGACATCTTTGAAGATTTACGTCAAAGGGAGATTTCCTTGATTTCTATACAGGATGGAATAGATGGTAGTTCTGCAACAGGGAAACTTATGATGTCATTGATGGCAGCCTTAGCAGAGTTTGAACGTTCTGTAATAGCAGAAAGGTGTTCTGCTGGACGCAAGGAAGCCCGTCTCAAAGGAGCCAGATTTGGACGTACACCTGGCATAGACAAGAATAAGATAGATGCTGTTTCAGCATTATATAAACAAGGTATGTCCATTTCATCCATTATGCAGCAGCTTGGTATCAAATCAAAATCAACAATCTATCGCTATCTACAGATACGGGATATAAGATTAAATAGAAAAGTATGTTTGTATCACCATTAAGAGAGACTATAAACAGGACTTCGACATTTATCAATTCTAATGTCAAAGCGGACAGAAAGAAATATGGGCAATTCTTTACTTCAGAGTCCATTGCCGTTTTTATGTCCTCCATGTTCAGCATAGATCTGGGAAAGGACTCTTTAAGCATTCTTGATGCTGGATCTGGAAGTGGAATTTTATCTGTAGCTTTATTGACCAGGATCCGTGAGTCTGGTTATACTGGTTTTATAAAACTCGTTTGTTATGAGACGGACGAAAAGGTTATTTCTTTACTTGCTAGGAATCTTACTTCCATCAAGGATTCCAGATTATCCTTTGAGATCCGTGGTGAGAACTATATAACTTCCCAGCCTTTTGAAGAAACTCTTTTTTTAAAAAGCAATACAGTCCAAGAAAAATATGACTTCATCATTGGTAATCCCCCTTATAAAAAAATACCAAAGGATGCCCCAGAGGCTATTCATATGAGTAGCGTCTGCCACGGTGCCCCTAATTTGTATTTTCTCTTTTGGGCTATGGGTATTCATAATCTCAAAGAAGGTGGAGAACTCGTTTATGTTATTCCCAGATCTTGGACTTCAGGTGCCTATTTTGAAAAGTTCAGAAAATATCTGTTACAACATTGTGTTATCTGTGATATTCATATTTTCAAGAGTAGGGATAAGATTTTTGATGGTGAGTCTGTGCTCCAGGAAACTATGATTATCAAAGTGAGGAAAGAGAAATCGAATTTTCCCATGATAAGAATATCTTCATCATCTACTTCTGATTTTCTTGATTTAAAGTATTTTGAGGTCGATTATAATATTGTAGTAGGAAATAATGGCTATATATATATAGTCACAGATGAAAAGGATGCAGAGGTTCTTTCCATACTTGGAAAGTTGCCTTTTACTCTTGTTTCAGATAATTTACGAATGAGAACTGGAATTATTGTGGACTTTCGGACTAAAGAGGTATTGCGTAATGTACCTTCAGATACTACTTATCCTCTTTTCTATTGTCAACATATTAAGGATGGTCGTATAACATGGCCTATAGGTAAAGAGAATGAATTCATAGATACAGACCACCAAGGATATTTGCAGGAGAACACAAATTACCTATTTGTTAAACGTTTTACTGCAAAAGAAGAAAAGCGTCGCTTACAATGTGGTATATATCTCTCTTCCGATTATCCAGAATATAGGTATATAAGTACACAGAATAAACTGAATTATATAAAGTGTTCATCTATTGAAGAAGTATATGGTCTTTATGTATTACTAAATTCAACTATCTATGATCAGTATTATAGGATCTTGAACGGTTCTACCCAGGTGAATTCTACAGAAATAAATAATATGCCTGTACCTTCTAAGGAAGTCATATCAGAAATGGGCAAAGAATTAGTAGGAAAGGCTCTAAATCAATCCGTATGTGATAAAATCTTAAGAAAATGGATAAATTAAAGAAAATAAAAACTCTCCTTGCTGATATTGGAATGCCTTCTGCTCAGCAATCTGATCTGTGTGCTTTAACTATTTTAGCCTTAGCTAATCTTAGAGAAATTGGTGGGTTTTCGTCTGCTACAAATAACTGGCTAAGAATCCATGATATAATTACCTTTATCAATAATAATTATGCTGTTAATTATGCAGAAAATTCAAGGGAGACTATTCGTAAACAAGCTATACATCATTTCAGAACAGCAGCATTGATAGAAGATAATGGAAAGCCTACTAATAGTCCCAACTACAAATACAGATTGACAGAAGAATTTCTGAAGGTCATAAAAGAAACTAAGAAGTCAACAGACGATAATTCTGATAATGAAGCACTAAAGAGTTTCAAAAGAAATCATGAAACACTGATAAACACTTATACTTCAAAGAAAGCTATAAATAAGATGCCTGTTAGGATAAATGAGAAAGACTATACATTTAGTCCCGGTTCTCATAACCAACTGCAAAAGGCTGTTTTGGAGGAGTTTGCTCCGAGATTTGCTCCCGGTTCAGAATGTCTTTATGTTGGTGATACCACACATAAGGATATGGTAAAGAACGAAGCAAAGCTAAAGAGTCTAGGGTTTAATCTAAGTATTCATGATAAGCTACCAGACATTATACTCTATCGGAAAGATAAAGATTGGATATATTTCATAGAGGCCATGGATTCTGTAGGTCCTATGAGTCCAGAAAGGGTAATAGATATAAAAAAAATGACTTCTGAAATAAAATCAGGGAAAATATTTGTCACTGCCTTTTTAAGTTTTGCTAAATTCAAAAGGTTCTCCGAAAAGCTGGCATGGGAAACTGAGGTATGGATTGCAGATATGCCCGAACATATGATACATTTGAATGGGGATAATTTTATGGGTCCAAGGTAACACTGGAAGCAATATTACAAGGAGGCTGCAATCTATTTTATGGATTGCAGCCTCCTTGTAGATGTGGGGTTGATCGCCCCACCGTTTATGATTCATTTGCTTCATTCCACGTATTTTCCCAATCTTTGATACGTTCATTTACACTCGGCTCATCATATATTTCTTCTTTAAAGATCTTGAAATAGATATCTCCTATAATTGCTGTAGAGTTATCATGTATTTTTTCATCCCCTTTCTTAGTACATTCTACCGCTTTATTCATTTCCTCAATATAATAATCAATAAGCATTGCCTTTAGCACTGGGAGAGCAGATCGCTTTTGTTTCCAAAAATTATTCCATAGTTTAAATCCTTTATTTCTTTCCGTCTTGTTCCACCATTGCTCAAAAGACTCTGCTAATTTTTCTTCTTCTTCTATATCTTGTCCATGATACGGATGATCTTGTAATATTTTATCCCCACTTTCATCATATAAAATAAATGAGACGTTTATTTTATATTCGTTTCCAACACGAGTTCTTTCGTTAAAAATGATGTCGAAAATAATCCTGTATTTTATAAATACATCTGTTTCTACTCCAGAAGGAAAATTTTTATTAAAACTCAGATGAAAGTCTTCACTATCCAAGTCTTCACTTTTCACTTTCTTATAGCCTTTTTCTATAAGAACACCCTTAAGTAAGTCAACTTCTCTTTGCATAAACACTACCTCTCTTTTTTCAGAGAACTTTTTTAATAATAAATTTTTCATAATCACATTTTTATAAATTAATACCAACTACAAATCCAATTTAAGTGCAAACAATAAGATAAGACAACTTTAATATAACTACACTAATTGGGTGCACTGACATATCTGTAGGTTTCATTAATTCGCCCATGCGCTAATCAACTAATTCTAATTTGGCACTGCACGAGAAAGAGTAATCAAACAACATAGGCATAATAATAATACGTATATCTTTGCTTATAATAAATTCATTTGCTCCTTTAGGGTCATTATGAGTCATCTTAACAGTGTCTGCATTAAGATAATCCATTGCTGTCTTTAGTAATCGAAGCTGATTAGCAAAGAAATGTGCATTTCTGACCTCCACGACAGTATCCTCTGCTATAATTTTCTTGCCTGTTTTCTTCGTTTTGCAAGGTTCAATCTCTCCCTCGCCATTGCATATAGGGCAATCCATCAATCGTTCGTGGGTGTTTCCGTGATTGTCAGTGTATTCCCAATAGACCGTACCACTTCCATCGCACTCTTCGCACTCCACGGCATCTTCAACGACAACTTCTTCGTCAACCATGGGGCATGAATTAAATGCTTTGTTTAACGCTTCTATGGTTATTGTCTTTTCGCAAGGGAACTCTAACTTAGGAAATGGGTGTTCCCCTTTAGGATATTCTTTAGTAAGAATTTCGGGATTAATCCCAATAAAGACACGGCCGTCAGTACTCCATACTTCATTGTATTCTGTGTTAAGAAATGGAGTACGTAGCAAAGGTTTAACATGAAACACATCGCAGAACTTATTTAGCAGTTCCGCTTCATTCTTTATCTTCTTCATATTACTTTTCTATTTTTAGTTCCTTAAACACTCCGTACCCACCACGTCCACGTGTTAACCTATGAAAGTTTTCACACAAAACATCGCAGGTTAGAGAGTATCCATCTTTATTTAAATCACACTCATCGCAATGGATGGCATAATCTTCGACTGTTGCAGTGAAGATGTACTGCTTATCGTTTATCGTTATTCCGTTCATTCGGTTGTATCTTTGAATTTAAGTTTCTGTTGTAAATATTTCTCTGCATACCACTTTTTGTACGACTTGCCACTTATCCACCAATCAAACATTTCATCAGGAGGTAAACCGTAAGATTCAAGACCTTTCTCTTTTAGTTCTGCACACGCTTTTATCCAATTCTTTTTAACGTGCGGATAATCTTTTATTTCTCGCACTTTCTGTTTGAAAGAAGACATCGGACAACAGATACAACCAATACGCCTATATCCGTTATCGTATAAACTGCAATGCGCTATGTTATTAGCATTAAGAAACGTCCAAACATCATCGTCAGTCCAATATAGAATAGGGCTGACAACTATCTTTTCTTTGCCTTGGTACCCATACACTGCACAAGGCTTTCCTCGTGTTCGGAGAATTGGTCAAAGTTCCATTGTTTGCGCTTCTTTGGGTTTGCGTTTATACTCTCAACGATTTCTCTCTTTGACCGCCTTACGCTTTCGGCTTTTCTAACGCCTATTAACGTTACATATCCTGCTCCTGACGTTTCTTTATATTCAGCACAACACCATCGTAATCGCATTGTAGGTAATATTCCTTTCTTGACCGCCATATTGTAAATGCTCATCTTTGGCTTTATCATTTCAATTTCGGGATAGTTCTTTCTAACAAAGCGAATAACTTCGGGTGGGTCAATGCTTGTTAAATTCATGTGTGCCTTAAACTTTACGCCTGCCATGACTGCAAGGTGATATAATACTTGGCTATCTTTTCCACCACTAAAGGCTAACCAAAAGCCCTCATCATTCATTGATAGGGCAAGCCGTTCAGCTTTCTGAATTACCTTTATGGAGTAGTCAATTTTCTTCTGTAAACTTGGCGTTATGTCGTTCATATGCTAATCTTGTTTCCATCCGAAAAGATTGTCTTTTAAATAGATTTATCTCTTAATTACCTGCGAAAGGTATTATTCTCGAAATAAATAGGTTCCAGCATTTCTCTGAACCTATCCGCAAGCCTTTCGTCATAATATTCCTTGATACTTTCTGGAGCAAGGTTAGAGGAAATAAATGTTGTCACCTGCAAGTCATACCTTTCTGACAACAGATCTATACATGGTTTGATGACACTCCCATAATTAGTTATTACAGCAGGTTCTTGTCCCAGGTCATCTATCGCCAGTAATTTTCTCTGAGAAAGAGCCTTATATTTACCAAGATCCTTCACCGCCAGTTCTGCGACTTCTGTTGCTTTCAAGATAGTCATTGTTGGAGCCCATTGAGTATTTCTGTAATACCAATTAATCACTGTATCGATAGCTTTTATCATGGTTGTTTTTCCTGTGCCACATAGCCCCGTGAGATAAAGTCCAGGCTTTTTTTCCTTCATCGCCAGCCATGAAGCAACCAACTCGATATTTCGAATAATGGTATCGTCTTCTTGAAAAATCCTTTGTCGACTTTCCACCTGTGCCTTATATGCAGCCGTGAGAACAGTAATAGCATCACTTTCCCTCATGTCCAAACTAAAACGTTGAACGGTAGTTAGCTGTTTTGCAAACATCTGCTGATATTCCTGTACGTCTTTCATATCTTCTCTTTCTTTCATTTTGCAACCTCTCTTCCCTTAATTGAATTCTTAACCAGTTATCGAAATGTCTCTTAATGTCCCGAGTACTCCCTGAGCTGCTCATTGAACAGATTCGATGAATACAATACCGGTTGATCATCTGGAGTATTCTGTCTGCCGAAATATCATAATACTCAGCTATGGCCTTCAGCCATCTTTGGTCACATTTGATTTTGTTTATCAATTTTTCATCATCCGCCTCTTTTTCTTCGCGCACCTCCGACGGGACTTTTTCTTTTTTTTGTTTTTTTTCTTTATAGGGGGTGTAGGGGGAATTTTCTTTTTTTTGTTTTTTTTCTTTTTCGTCCTCTTCTAATTCCCTTGTCATTTGTTTGTCACTATCAGATCTATCTTTTGTGTAAATCACTGACGAATAGGAACTTATGTTTGTCACCTCCTTGTCATTACTTTGTCGTTCGTTTGTCAACTCATGACTTTCTTCATAGGTACTATTTTCGTAACCCATTGTATTATAGCTCCTTATAATATCTTTTTGCTTGTCGCTTGCTTGTCTTTCTTTACAGTTGACTCCCTGACAATTCCTTTCTTCTTGATAGGAACTGTAATTAGTGATTGTAATGATCCGATAGTGGTTGGTTGTTTTCTCCGTTATTTCTCCACTTTTTTCAAGGTTACTTAGACACGTCCTTATTTTCCTTACTGATAATCCTGTATCAGCAGACAATTTTGACAAAGAGGTCATTAATTGTCCTCTTTTAACTTCAATCATACCACACCATCCATCTTCATTGTTGGCAGAGACGAGAAGATTCACCCATAGGTGTACCATGTAACTGTTATGATACCACCTCCACGACTTTAAGTTTTGTAAATTCATCATATACTCCCTTTATTCTTTACTTAGCATTTCCTTCACAGACATTTTCAATGTAGTCTAAGGCATCTTTGAGTATCCGGAAACTCTTTTGTGAAAAAGACCTATGTTGTAATGCTTCCTGCAGTTTTTTAAAAACGTTCTGGTCTTTTTTATAATAGTTTAGAAGATAATATCTCTTCCCTATTTCTTTATCATCAGAATGTCCGAGTATAATCTTAGCCATTGCACACATTAGCTTTTGATCACTGGAATTAAAATAATATGTCAGTCCGTTTTCTCTGTTCATGAAATTGAAAAGCAGATGCGCCTGGTTTTCCTTTCTGTCGATAGAGAATTGAAAGCATGCGATATTATACATCTTCTCTATTTCTTTTGCAACCCTTCTAACATCTTCAAGGGTGTTAGTTGCTATTATAGGAACAGTTAGTTCCCTAATTGCCTTATAGGGCAAACGATACTCCTTTGATATTCTTTCCTTCATTTCTTCTACAGAACATTGCTTCCAAATTTCTGTAGAATTATTTAAGTCTGAATTAGCAGCTTTAAATATGCTCATTTTCTATTGTATTTCTTCGTGTAATCTTGTATTTCTCCCGTCAATCATTCCCTTGGCAAATGCCTTTTTATCCTTTACATCTAGTGAGATATAATAGGGATTGTCCGGGCTTCTCTTATTCTTTTTTATATAGTCATCAATTTTCGTTCTCCACCGAATAGCAAGAAACTTTTCATCAACGCTCTTTTCAAGGCTTATCATATATTCTTTCAGTCCGTTTGCACAACCGTAAAGATAAGAACCGATGTAGTTGTTTTGATCTTCCAGTGTCATGTCAGGTTTTTCTTCATATTCTTTTATGAGATATTCCTTAGACTTATCAAGGAAGATCTTAGAGAGTCTGTTATACAGTTGTATTACCGCAAAGACGTTGTTTCTCTCCCCAACGACAAACATAAGACTATATTCTTTACCTGTTTCAAACAACTTACAGTAATTTTCTTTTGCAAGCCATAATAAAAGCATTCGTCTCCACTTTCCATATTCATCTTCGGAATCATATTTTTCTGACTGTATTATATCCCCGTCGTTGCTATCGTGATCATCTTTATCAATATCACAAAGGGAAAGGTTATACTGGGTCAACAGTTTATGTATTACAGTAGCAGCAGCATAAGCTTCTCCTTTCTGCCCCACCCTTTCTGCGGATAGCTGAAGCTCCATGAGTTTTTTTATTTTTTCTATGACAGCCTCTCTTCTTTTTATTGCAACCATAATGTATAATTTAATTATTAAACAGTTCTTTATGTGTCATATTAATAGTTTGTTATTACGATAATCTTCATGCATTATTTTTTGACAAGAGCAAGTATCCCTAGTCTAGTGAGAGATTAAATAGTCTTTTTCGAAGTTCCTTGCAAAACTCCATCTGCGCTCTCATTTCAGAGTTGTATCCCTTTCTGTCACCCCATAATTCATCTTGAAGATCGTAAATAAGGTCTATAATCTCTTCTTTTGCCATATAAAATCCCTTTTTAAAGGATTCATTTTGTTTTATTTTATTCATTCCAACTTTAATCTTTATAATTGCTTCTTTGTTAAATAGCAATAGACTTTTGCATTAATCTATTACAGATAGCTTCACAAAGAACTTTACTCATATTGACTTCAACAGCATTGCCTATATATTTTTTTTGTTCAGCTTGTGTTCCGACCAGGATATATCCCTTTGGAAATCCCATAATACATTTTAACTCGCTTATGTTCAGCATTCGCATCTTAATGTCTATTATGCCATACATAGCCATAAACTCCTTAATTTTAAGGGTCATTTCGCTATCAGTATCAAACATTCTTATTCCTAATCCTTTTTCTGTGTTAACTATATATGGAGGCATTTTATCCATACGAGCAATCAGAGTGAAGCACGGATTATTAATGTTTCCACCAGCTGAATTGAACTGAGGATTCATAAGAAAGCAATCCACAACTTTTTGTTTGGGTGTCGTTAGTATGGCAGGACATGGCGCATCAATACTTGACAGCTGTCCACCGCCGGAATACTCATTGGCTATGAAACAACTATTTATTAATCCAAGACGGTCTTTTGTTGTTATTGTAGGGCAAGGAGCTGCTATAGAATGATTATTCCCATTTCCATAATACGCTGTTATAAAATAATGATGATCCTTTGTTGTTATAGTTCCTGCAGGTACATCAATAGATTGGTTCTTTGAATATGGTTCACCGCTGAAAGCTTTAGACATAAAACTTATATTTGCCAGTCCTAAACGATTTTGGCAAGCTACAGTAGGACATGGTTCATCAATGCTAGGAGCTGTATATTTTCCTGTTTGGTTCATTGAATTGTATTTTATAAGGAAAGCCTCTTTTCCTCCTGCTACAAATTTTATTAACCCAGCATATATCCTCTTCAAAGTTTTTTCACATAAAGGCTTCTTTCTATTGAAGATACTTTGTCCCTTCTCTTTCATGTCAAGAACCTCTCGAACAGGTTTCCACTTCTTATATATCTGGAACATTCCACTATCTCCTTTTTTTGAATATGTTGGAATAGGAAATGCTATAGGAAGTCCCTTCTTTGCAAATTGTCCGAAAAATCTCTTTCTTGATGTGTACGCTCCATAATCAGCAGAGTTTAATAGCCTCCAGTCATAATTATATCCATAAGACATAACTTTATTAGTCCATCGGATATAACTTCTACCCTTTAGCTTTGATATTGGATGTCCCTTTTCATCCATATCACCCCAGCTCATAAACTCTTCTACATTCTCTATTTGAATGTAATCTGGATCTATCTTTTCTATGTAACGAAAAAGATGATCTGCAAGTGTTCTACTATCTGCATCACGTGGCCGTCCACCTTTTGCCTTACTAAAATTAGTACATTCAAGCGAAGCCCATAGAACTACTAAAGCTGCTGGATGCTCTGCCTTCATTTTTCTTAAATGTGTAATAAGATTAGAAAGATTCAAAGTGCGGATATCCTCCGTAAAATGTAATGTGTGAGGATGGTTAGCTTGGTGTGATGCAATGGCATTTGCATCATGGTTTACACACGCAATAACTTTTGCACACGCCTGCCCATTAAGCTCTGCTTGTTCAACACCAGTAGTAGTTCCTCCTGCTCCACAAAATAAGTCTATGTATAAAAGTTTAATATTATTCATTTGTCTTTTTCTTAATACTGTTACTTAATCTCGTTTCTTTCCGATGTTCTGCATCATAACGATTGTGACATCGTTGACACAAGGCACGCAGATTATCGGGGTCGCAATGTTCTGGAATATGATCAAGATGTGCTATTGTCAGAACAACATATGCAAATTTCCCAGTAAGTTCATTCATCCGATATGTATGGTTCTCAACTCCACAGAACTCTGGAGTTTCAGCAGTTTCTTTATTTTGTCTAAGATTTTATCTTTATTTTTCATACTCTACCTAAAGATTAAGATACATGATAATAGTAAGTAACAAGAAAATGATAGTGAAATATGCCGTTAATTTGATTGCTTTAATCAGAAACTTACATTGCCTGACCATCTTCTTATCAAAATCAAATAGTAACGTCATTTCTATGGAGGAATAGTTCCATGCATAGAATATACATAGAATAACATTCCACAATAGGCACAAACCTGTGCAAACACAGCATACACGAAAAAGTACACTCATATAGTTCTTATTTTATTATTACTGATTTTACAGAGTAGAATTTACAATTTCATCTACAGAGTTAAACTGTGGTTCTCCTAAGAGTTCCTGGCATACATTGATTATATCAAAAGCTATGTCATCTGCTTCTTTATTAGACTCGCTGCCAATCTTGTCTATCATTGACTTTTTGATGTATTTTAGTTCCTTATCACCAAACTCGTCATCAAATTTACCCTCAGTCCGTCGTGCTGTTATCTCAATAGTATAGCCATCTTTCCTTTTGAATGACATTCTAATTTTACCAGCATTCATTCTTTGACACTGGCTAACCATTGCATCTAATTGGTTAGCCAAATTTGTATTATCTTTCATATCAAATATCATTTATAGAGTATTATTTAATCTATCGTTTTTAATAGAGGTATTTCATTTTCTAAGGTTCAATTTTATCTCCTATATCTCCATCCTCTATTATTTCTCCGTTAATTAATCTATACCATTTTGTTTCTTTTATTTCTTTTCCATCTACCTTTATTGCTTTGATATCTTTTAGAGGATATGATCGACCATTAAATTCACCTCTCTCTGTGAGGATTAGCCAGCAGCCTACCTTTCCATTTGCTCTACCTCTTGTCCCACATACAATCGCAATAGATTCTTTACCTTCTACTTTTGCAAATGACCTTTCAGAAGTAGCTATTGCAACAGAGTAGTCTCCAGTACTTACTGCTATAGAGCACTCTCCAATGTTTATTGCAGTAGAATACTGACCATAGCTTGTTGTTGCAGAGTACTCCCCAATGTTTGCTGATATAGAAAATTCTCCTTTATTTTCAGATACTGATTTGAAACCAGTATTTGAAGTGATACTGTTCACACTTGTATTTTGTGCTATAGCCATTGAGTAGGCTCCAGTACATGCCGCTATAGACCTATTCCCTTCACATTCCGTACTTGTCTCTTCTTTTGTCGGGGATGATTCGGGTACAGGCTCAGGGACTGATGTAGGTCCAGGCACAGATGTGGCTTCTTCAAGTGTATTTTGTGACAGTTCTTCCTGCACCTCTATGGCTTCGGCAATCGTTTCTTTCTTGCCGAACTTGATTTTGTAGATTTCGTATGTATCAAAGATAAGTGTCTGAAAGGAGAGATAGAGCAACCATCCCAACAGGTTACAGCATACGAATACTATCCACCTGACAAAGTTGTCTTGGTTGAAGCTGTCCGCTATTACCAGCGTGGCAATGGAAGATATTAGGACGATGGCGAAGCCGACAAAGCCCAAGATGATGTATTTGTCCTTGATTGATGATTCCATATTTCGTTGAGAGATTGAATGTTCCTGTATT